>JACCDT011361154.1_pt1 | contig 52619 bp, 59 predicted proteins | sample 7446291 | NCBI WGS metagenome assembly JACCDT01 (sample SAMN15323446, study PRJNA562643) | freshwater metagenome | isolation source: river surface water | place: USA:Blue River Watershed | collected 2017-08-17
ATTAAACAACAAACCGTAGATAATGCTAAAAGCTCACTTGAACAATCTTATATTGCTATACCAGACACAATAAGAAACGTAGACGCAACAACTGCGGATATAATAAAAAGCAAACTAAGTTCACTTTTTATTAACAATGGGGATCATTACGTTTTATCATTTGCTTCTTGTGATCAAAGTCTACAAGCGTCAGTTGAATCTAGTCGTACAAATTTAGAGAATATTTTGGCAAATTATCAAAAGAAAAGTTCAGTAATTTCCGTTATATCTTCACAAAAAGATATAGATGCAGTATTTGAATTGGCTTATAGTTCAACAGTCGAGACAAATAATCTAATTAGTTCTATTTCTAAATTACTATTACTTTCTTGTAGTACCCAGAACACAACTCTTGATACAACAAGAACAACATTATCTACCGCTCGCACAACAATGAACACCCTCTTCGCCGACATTACTTCTAAACGTTCTGCGCTTAATATTGCAAAAAATACTTTATCACAATCAGAAAGAGATTTAGAGTTGGCAAAAGCAGGTACTGATCCCTACAAATTAAAAGCACAAGCTGCTGCAGTAACTTCCGCAGAAGCATCAGTTGCCTCAGCCGAAGCAGGACTCAGAAAAACTATGATAATTGCGCCTTTTGCAGGAACAATTAGTGATGTGTCTATAACTGAAAGCGAAACTGTTACTTCTGGAAAGTCAGTTGTAAGCATGCTCGCAGTGGACGCCTTCGAAATAGAAGCCAAGGTTCCAGAAATTGATATTATAAAAATAAAAACAGGAGCATCAGTTGACGTTACTTTAGATGCATATGGAAAGGGTGTAATTTTCCCAGCAATAGTAACAAGAATTAACCCAACAGCAACAATAGAAGGAAGTGTTCCAATGTATAAAGTCCTGGTTACTTTTACTGGTAGCGACCCTAGAATTAAATCTGGTATGACAGCGAATGTAAATATAATTACAGAAAATAAGTCAAAAGTAATTACTCTACCAGCACGTTTTGTAGAAGTAAAAGATGAAGCAAATGGTACTGTTGTCCTACGTAAAAATAAAAAAGACACAAACAAGGAAGTTACATTAGGAATTCGTGGGTCAGGTGGTCTAATAGAAATTGTTAATGGATTAGTTCCTGGAGATGAAGTTGTAGCTCCTTCAACCGGAATACGTTCTGCACAAAAGCAAACACAATAACATGAAACAGTTTGTAAACACACTTCGTTTAGGTTTTTTTCTAGCAATTAGACAAGTAACACGTACAAGTAAATGGACGACAGGTTTGATTGTTTTCATTATGATGCTTACCTTTTTTAACCTTGTAGCAACAAGTGGATTCCTTGTGGGTATTGTCGAAGGTGCTTCACGTGGTTATAAAGAGCAGTGGACGGGAGATTTGATGATTACAAATAGAAATGAAAATAAATACATAGAACATACTAGCGACATAGAAAGTGTTCTAACATCATTCCCACAAATACAAAGTTATACAAAAAGAATTACTGCTGGAGTAAAGATAGAAGCAAATTGGTGGGAAAAAAGAAAAGAGGAGGATGCTAATACAGTATCAAATCAAATTGCAGGAGTAGATCCGATAACAGAAGATAGAACTACACATATATCAGAGCAAGTTGTTGAAGGTGAATGGCTAAAGGAAGGGGATGCAAGAGGTATAGTAATTGGTTCTGCATATCTTAAGAAATATAGTCGTGTTGCAGACCTTGTTTCTTTGCTTGAAGATGTGAAGCCTGGGACAACTGTCAGAGTAACAGTAAGCTCCGGTGGTTCTAATTTTAATCCAGAGCAAGAATTTGCTGAACCACAAGACCAAACAACCAACACATCAGTAACTCAAGATTTTATTGTTAGAGGGATTGTTGATTCAAAAGTGCAGTTTGTTTCTTCCCGTGCATATATTCTAGACAGCGAACTTAAGAAGATGTTAGGAAAATCAGATGGTGATGTTTCAGAAATATCTATTGTAATGAAAGAAGGTTCTGATCCGTACATAGTAAAAACCCCTCTTATGAAGAATGGTTTCGGTGAGTATGCAAAAATAAACACCGCAGATGAAGGGGCTCCAGAGTTTCTTGTTAATATCAAACTATTCTTTAGTATTATCGGGACAATACTCGGGTCTGTTTCAGTTGTTGTTGCTCTTATTACAATATTTATTATTATTTACATCAACGCACTTACTCGTCGTCGTCAGATTGGTATTATGAAAGGAATCGGTGTGACAGAGTTCGCTGTTGAGTTTAGTTATATTTGTCAGGCAGTGTTTTATGTAGTTGTAGGTTCTGGTATAGCTCTTATTATTATTTTTGCAGGTCTAAAACCATATTTGGACGCAAATCCAATTGATACACCATTTGCAACTATTGTTCTTGTGGCAGAGCCAGCAAACGTAGCATTTAAATTTTTCCTAGTTGTAACTGTTTCGTTGTTAGCAGGATATCTTCCAGCAAGATTAATTGTGAAGAAAAATACACTAAATGCTATTTTAGGTAGAAATGATTAGAAACATTATATGAAAAAAACAATTATTGAAGTAAAGGATATTAAAAAAAGTTTCACAGACGGATTAAATGTAACTCAGGTTTTGAAAGGTATTGATTTTGATGTTCATGAGGGTGAGTTCATAGCAATCATGGGAAGAAGTGGAGCTGGAAAGTCCACACTCTTGTATCAAATGTCACTACTGGATAACCCAACGTCTGGCTCGATTAAATTAAATGGTCATATTACAGACCATATGACTAGTAGTGAAAAGACTAATTATCGATTAATGGAACTCGGTTATGTATTTCAAGATTATTCACTTTTACCTGAACTTACTGCACTTGAAAATATTATGGTCCCTCTTCTCATGCAAGGTATAAGTATGCCAGTTGCCAAGAGTCGTGCTATGAGTGCCCTTCAAAGTGTTAACTTGGATAACAGGTCAGGCAACCTTCCTTCTGAATTATCCGGTGGAGAACAACAGCGTGTATCAATTGCTAGGGCTGTTACTCATAAACCAAAGATATTATTTGCTGATGAACCAACAGCCAACTTAGACTCTATTTCATCTAGACTCGTTATGGATATTTTCAAAAAATTAAATAAAGAAGATGGCTTAACTATAGTTATGGTAACCCATGAAGAAGAATATGGTCGCATCGCTGACCGAATCGTCCGTCTCTCCGACGGACAGATTGTGAAGTAGAAATGAAGTTGGCTTGGAATTATAAAAGCGCGTCTTTGTAGAGAGGTATGAACCTACTGACTAAGACGCGCTTTTAACCCGTTAACTCGTTGTTGGTTCGAGAATTATGGGTGGATACTTAACAATTTCTTCTTTGAATTCTCTGTATTCAGAAAGGTCAAACAATTGAAAATCAACAAGATTAGGATCAGGGTAAAGCTCAACACAGTAGACAACTTTTATGTTGGATGGAGAATAGTTTGCTCCGAAGCTTTCAACTGCTTCTTCATGTATATCAATAAGAGGAATAACTAATTGCCAGATACCAGTATCTTCCCCCAAGGTAATGTCACCTTTATCGTTTTGGCAAAAACCCCACTCCTTTATACTGCTGTCACCTATCTTGGACACTAAGTCAGAAATTGTTGGGAATTGTTCGAGTTCTTCCTCTGTCAAAAACAGCCTAGCCATAATATCTACCCCTTAACTTTGGTTATTAAGAAGAACTTCTCATTAATAAGTATATATGAATGACGAATTATTGCTACTCCACAGCCAGAGGCTGGTCTGCCTCTGGCTGAAAAATATAAATTTGCTTTTATTTTATTATATTGTATAATTGAATAGTGATTGGATGTGTGTAGTGAGTCGGCCTAATGGCCGGCCATTTTTTTACCAAAGTTACAAAAATAGGCCCAAAAAAGCCTTATAATTAAAGGAAATTAAATATATGTTAGACATAAAAGCATTGAAGATTGCGCTTGAGCAACTCGAACAAGAAAAGAAAATAGGCCATGAAAAAGTGGTTGATGCAGTAGAAAAGTCCCTTGCAGCCGCATATCAGAAGGAATACGGAAAGCGTGGACAAATCGTCCGTTGCAAGATTAATTTTGATACAGGAGAAACACAATTCGAACAAGTAAAAATCGTCGTTGATGAAAGTACTGTTCGTATGCCTGTAGAAGGCGAAGAAGAAGTGTATGAACCAGTTAGTCACACACATCATCAACAAGAAGAAGCAGTTGAAGGATTGCTTCCTCGTTACAATGAAGAGCGCCACATTCTTCTTTCATCTGCAAAACTATTAAAGAAAAACGCAGAACTAGAAGAAGAAATTATTTTCCCACTTGATAATCAAGAGGACTTTGGACGTATTGCAGCTCAAACAGCAAAGCAAGTTATTGTTCAAAAACTTCGTGAAGCAGAACGTGAATCAATTGTTGGTGAATTTACTGACAAAGAAAACACAATTGTTTCTGGCATTGTTCAACGTATTGAACGTGGCACAGCTTTTATCGACCTTGGTCGTACAACAGCTATACTTCCATTCGAAGAACAGATTCCATCTGAACGTCTTCGTCCTGGAGAGCGTATCAAAGCGTATCTATTTTCTATCGAAGAAGGTTTCCGTGGTCTTTCTATTCGTCTATCACGAACACATCCAAAATTCTTGATTGAACTCTTTAAAAATGAAAGTGCAGAAATTGCACAAGGTATTGTAGAAATCGTAGCAGTCGCTCGTGAACCAGGTAGTCGCTCCAAGATTGCTGTGAAGTCAAATGAAGAACGTGTTGATCCAATCGGAGCATGTGTTGGTCAGCGTGGTGTTAGAGTGTCAGCTATTACTGATGAATTATCAGGTGAGAAGATTGATGTGATTGAATGGTCAGAAGATGCTCGTCGCTTTATTGCAACAGCTCTTTCACCAGCGAAAGCAATTTCTATTGAATTAAATGAAGCAGAGAAGAAAGCAATCGTTACCGTTTCTCCACTTGAACAATCTCTAGCCATTGGTAAAGGAGGGCAAAATGTTCGTCTTGCTGCAAAATTAACTGGATGGAAGATTGATATTATTTCTGGTGGTGAAATGATTGCAGAAGCTGATGAAGAAGGTGTTCTTACTATCGAAAGCAGTATTACTGATGCAAGTATTGATGAACAAGCAGATGAAGTTATCTCATCATTCAATGTCGTTGAAGATGTTCTTCCAAAGAATACTGAAATTGAAAATGCTGTAGAAGAAGTTGTTGAAACATCAGAAACAGAAGAATTCAAAAGTGAGGAAGTTGCTGAAGAAGTTACAGAAGTTGCACCCACAGAAGAAACAAAATAATTTATTAAAATTTGCTATTAGCCACAAGCTATTAGATATTAACTAGCTCATTTAATCTATGCCTTTAAGTTTACTCCACGATATCTCTTCAGGAGATGATATTCCAAACAAAATTACTGTAGTTGTTGAAATTAGTAAGGGTTCAAAAAACAAATATGAACTCGATAAAACAACAGGCCTTATTCACCTCGACCGTGTTATGCACACAGGTCAAGATTACCCATTTGATTATGGATTTATTCCACGAACACATTGGTATGACGGAGACCCACTTGATGTAGTATTGCTTACCACTTATCCCCTTATTTCTGGTGTTCTTTTAACGGCTCGTCCAGTTGCAGTTTTTGATATGGTTGATGGTCACGATAGTGACGCCAAGATTCTCGCTGTACCAACAGAAGATCCACGATTCAACAATATAAAAGACTTGAGTGATGTTAATCCTCACACTGTGGAAGAGATTATTCACTTCTTTGAAACCTATAAACAAATTCAAAAGAAAAGTGTAACCATTGATGGAGTTCGTGGTGTTGAAGATGCAAAGAAGGTTATAGAGGAAGCCATTGCCATGTATAAAGATTTACCAAAGTATATTGAAGTTAAAAAATAAATGTATGAAAATAGAAAAGAAAGATTTACCACAGTCACAAGTAGAATTTAAAATTATTGTAGATGAAAAAGAGTTTGAAAGTTATCATGCGAAAGGTTTAATTGCGGTACAACAAGTAGTTGAGGTTGATGGCTTTAGAAAAGGAAATGCGCCAGAAGATTTAATTGTGAAGAAGTATGGTGACATGATTATTTTAGAAGAGATGGCCAATCTCGCACTTCGTGATGCATATGTTAAGGCAGTGGATGAACACAAAGTTTCCCCTATTTCAGACCCACAAGTTACAATTACAAAAATTGCAAAAGGAAATCCTTTAGAGCTTACAATTGTTGTTCCGGTGATGCCTGAAGTCACACTTCCTTCATACAAAAAACTTGCAAAGGAGGCAATCAAGGACGATGAGAAGATTGAAGTAACCGATAAAGAAATTGGTGACGTATTAAATGAACTTCGTAAAGGTCGTGCAACACAACATGAACATGAACACGAACATGTGCATGATGAAAATTGTAATCATGACGACGAAGCTAAAGATGAGACTGTAAAATCAGAAGACAAAAAAGCAGAAGTTAAGCTTCCAGAACTAGATGATGAGTTCGCGAAGAGTTTCGGAGAAAATTTTAAAACACTTGATGAACTAAAAGCGAAAGTTAGTGAAAATTTGAAACTTGAAAAGGAACAAAAGCTTCGTGAAAAGCGTCGTAGTGCAATTATGGAAAAGTTGATTGCTGAAACAAAAGCAGAACTCCCAGAAGTTATTGTTGAGGGTGAGCTAAATAATATGCTTGCACAAATGAAACAAGACATTACTCGTTTTGGTGGAACATGGGAAGATTATCTTACCCACTCAAAGAAAACTGAAGATCAGTTGAAAACTGACTGGAGAAAAGATGCAGAAAAGCGCGCAATGAGTCAATTACTTCTTCACAAGATTGCACAAGTAGAAAAACTAACTGCAACGGAAGAAGAAATAGAAGTAGAACTCGTAAGAATTCTTGCAACAATACAAGATGCAGATGAAAATCGCGCTAAAGCATATCTCTATCAGGCTCTTACCAATGAGAAAGTATTAAAGTTCCTAGAAGAAAGCAAATAATTTACTTCATCTGCTTTGTTGAAAGGAGTTTTTATTCGTCAACGTACTACTCGTACGTCTCCTCATAAAAACTCCTTTCGCCTCGCATCTAAATCAAATTCTTTGTTTTCTTCACTTGCTGAGAAAATTTGGTGAAGTGATAATATTTTTGCGAATACAACTTCGAATTCCATCTGATTTCTGACTCGGCTGACGGTAACATTTCCTTTGTAAGTAATAAAAATACACAACAAAAAAGCGATTCCTTGCGGAATCGCTTTTAGCTTTAAATTTTTTTATGAAGTTTTAAAGCAAAGGTTTTCTTCCACGGAGTACAACTGAAACTTCCTCCACTACTGTATTCAATTATAACTCTACTTTTCTTTATTTTTATTGAGTCCACCGAAATGTAATCTTTTGTATCTCGCGTATTTGCTATCTCTTTGGTACGAAGGTTCACTCCCTCTTCCCACACTACATAGAGAACGTTGTAGCCATAATCGTTTCCATTTTCAACCAACCGATTAACAGCACAAATATCAGTTCTATTTTCTGGAAAAATTGGTGAGTACGTGTAATCGTAACCAAGTTTTGGTCCGACACAGTCAATTAACTGCATAACCGTCTGCTTGTCCATTTTGAACCCCTTTTAGTTTATAAAAAGAATTGTTTTAGAAAATTTACTGTGTTTCAGCTTTCTCTCGAATACGTTTCCAAATTTCTTTTTCTTCCTCCATTTGTTTTTTTCCAAACTCAGTCCAGTATTTATCTACGCCGTGTTCATACGAATTACGTAAGCTACTTTCCGGATTAAGTTGTTCTATTGTATAAGGTCTCGTATCCCTGCCATCTTTTGCTACACCAGAACGAAGTTCTTCTAGAGTGAACATGCCTTCGTAAGCCGTTCTGTACGCACCGTCAGCTTCAATTAAAAACTCTTCAGGTGTCCAAATTGAGAGTGGTAAATATGAGACAGGCACACCATCGATTGTTGTATGTAGAAAATTTGCACTTAGCCTAACATTACCTTCACGACTAAAAGCTTGCACAATTTTTTTCTCACCGATAGCAGCAGCCAGTTTCTCCATAGTTTCTGTTTGATAGATACTAAAGTAAAATTTAATTTTATCATCACTATTATATTTTTCAGAAACTCTTTTGATTCCTTCCCAAGCTTCCTTTAAGTCACCGACATTCGTATTAATGGATTCATTTATTTCATTTGTTGGAGATAATGTGGTTACTCTGAACTCGTCTACCAAAGGTTTACCATCAGTATTACCAAGTAATAAGTCAGCGGTTTCAAGAATACTTTTCGCATTCAGATTTGTAAGTGTAAAAAGTGAGGTTATCCGACCACCTTCTTCAGCTGGGCGTACAACTGCCCTAGCCTCTTTTAGTCCATTGACTGCATCCCTAAAAGCAGTAGTGGATTCTCGTTGAGCGTTGTGTACCGATTCTGGACCATCAACAGAAATGTCTATCCAGTCAAATTTAAAGTCTTGTGGCCAGTGCGGTAGTAATTTTGTGAATGTCCCGTTGTCTATAACTCCAAGTTTTACGTCAGGTCTATCTTTACGTAACTTGTTAAAAAGCTCTAAATGGTGTGGTCGAAGTATTCTTCCTCCAGATAAGAACTTTGGTGTATATGTTTCACTTGCATGAGGCATTTGATTAACAATGCTCGAGATTATTTCGTCTAGATGAGTTGCTCTGGAAAGGTGTGAACTACTTTTTTCGTCTTGATATAGACAATGAGTGCAATGAAGATTGCAGGTGCGTTCAAGTACAGCACTTGCTAGTTCTGGAAGTTCGTCTTTTTGTGCTAGTAAGAGTTTAGCAGCATCATCTTCTCCAAAAGGTTCATCTTTAAGTACTGATAAATACCATGTCTCAGCTGATTGTGTGTAAGTATAACTTTCTTTGATTTCTTGTTGACGAAATATTTCTGTTGGTTTCACAGTTGTTACCTCCGGTTTTTGTGGGGTTAAAATTTGATGAATTGGAAATGTTTCTTTCATGATGTCTCCTATTGTATCATTTATGTTGATTTGTTTACAAAGAACATTTTCTCAACAGAGTTTAAAATTATTTGAATTTAAAACCCTGATAGAGAAGCTCATTCATATCAGGTATGTTAGATATGTTGATGAGCTACGTTGTTTGGATGACAAGGTATACAACTACCCCCGCTCAGTTTCCTGAGTATCAGCACGTCCTAACGGGACGGAGGCTGACCATGGTTTCTACGACCGGCAGAACCGGTGTTAGATACCATTTCACATACTTTACGCATGTGAATCTCCTTGCCGTTTAACCCTGACGGTTTCGGGTCGGCAGATTGCCGAAATTTAAAGAACTACTTTTCTCAACAAGTTTTTAAAATATTTTAATTTAAAAACTTGGTAGAGAAGCCCATTCGTGTCAGATATATTAGACACGGTGATGAGCTCTGTTGTTTGGATGACAAGGTATACAACTACCCCCGCTCAGTTTCCTGAGTATCAGCACGTCCTAACGGGACGGAGGCTGACCGCGACCGCTGCGACCGGCAGAACCGGTGTTAGCGGCGGCGTCACATGTTTTATGCATGTGCGTCTCCTTACCTCTATTATTACCGGAGGTTAGCGGTTTTGGCAGGTTGCCAATGAACTTGTCTGAGATAACTATATCAAGAAAACACTTGACAGTAAAAAATTATATTGCAATGACTATATTTCTATCACTATACTTATATTTAACAATACATTTTTAGACACAAAGAATGTCGGAAAAACTTTACATATTACAAAAAATGTGTATACTTACGACATGGAATTACGTAAAAAATTAGCAATTTTAGATTTATCTCTCAAAGAAGAGAAGGTGTTGCTTGCTGTTATTAAAGGAATTAAGACACCTCTTTTAATCACAAGAGAAACAAAAGTTACTCGCCCTGCCGTATATGATATTTTATTAAATCTTAAAGATAGAGGTCTTGTGAAATCACACATTGTGGAGGGTAAAAAATCTTGGTCACTTGCCCGTAAAGAAAATATAGATGAATCATTATATGAAGCAAAGAAAGTGTTGCTATCCGTTGTAGATGGTGTCGAAGAAGTAAAAGGAATGAGTGATGGTACTATTATTGTCCATAAAGGTGAAGAAGCTGTAAGAAAATTAGTTAGTCATATTGCAAGAAACCATAAGGATGAGAGATTACAATCAATGCAAGGGGATAAAATTTTCGACAGCTGGGATGCTGTAGTTGGGAAAGAAATAATTAATGATTTTAATCATAATGTGAAAAAGAATAGTATTTTAACAGAAAGTATTATCCCTAATGGCTGGTTTGAGGGTCACATTAAATCACTTGGAGATGTTGAGGGGTTTACTTGGGCTCAAGGTTTTATAAATAGAGCTCTTGCGACATACCAAATTGATAAGAAATATTTTAATCATGCTGGTCAGATATTTATATTTAAGTCGTCGCTGTATCTTATTTCAATGAATGAGGTTATAATTATAGAAATACGTAATTCTGAATTACAAAAAATGATTAAACAAATGTTTTCATTTATCGAAGACCATGCAGAAAAAATTGACGTAAATAGTATGTTACAAAAGAAAATTGCACTACTAAGTGAAGTATAAACACAAGAGCGAACCCGAAGGGTTCGCTCTTGTTTTCTTTAAATTAATAAATTAATGATCCATTTTTCCATATTCGGTTTTTGTGTCACCTACCACTTCTTTTTGTGAAGTTTCGGTAGAACTAGAGTTTATTTTATAATCATTTGGAACTTGAGAATAAATATCTGGATTCTTATCTCCTGTTACTTCAAGCACTGCCCATGCGCCCATATTCATGCGAGCAAGAGCATGATCTACGAGTAAGAATTTTCCAGGTACATCAACAGTGAATTCTACAATGGTTGAACCTCCGGGCAACACTGCAGTTGTCTGAACATTTTTGTGTACCGCACCACCTTCACCGAGTGATCCTTCTGGATATACAGTGTCAAATATTTCGCCAATAACATGAAATGATGAAATTAGATTCACACCTCCATTACCAACATACATGCGTATCTTGTCACCAACTTTTGCATGCATACGAGGAGTACTTTCAATTCTTCCGTTGAAAGTAATATAATTTGCATGTCCAGCGATAAGTGCTTTTGAGTCAAAAACAGTTAATCCTTTCTTGCCAGTTTGACCAAGAGTATAAAGTTCTCCTTGAACAACGTAGAATTCTTTGTCCACCTTAGACAAACCTTCTTTTGGCTCAACAAGAATAAGTCCGTATTGGCCATGAGAATTGTGTGTACTTACATTCGGCATAGCACAGTGATAAATGAAAAGTCCTTGATTAATAGCCTTCCACTTAATAGTTTTGGTTTCACCAGGTATAACATTTGTAAGAGATGCCCCACCACCTTGTCCCGTAACAGAATGTAAATCTATATTGTGATGATGAAGACTAGACTCATGATTCTTTATAGTTAAAATAACAGTATCCCCTTCTCGTACTCTATACATTGGACCTGGAACAGTTCCATCAAATGTCCAATAGTTAAAATATATACCAGGAAATACTTCACTAATTACTTCCTTTACAACAATATTTATTTTTACTTCAGTAGGAGATGTTCTAGTTATTGGTGTCGGAACATCATTCGGGTCTCTTCCAATATCTGCAACTCTTTCAAAGTTTGGTTCATTTTTGAAAAAATGAAAAACATTTGCAAAAGGAAGGGTCGGAGGAACACCGCCAGGAGCCATTGAATGCATAAATGGAGGCATAGCGAATCCTGGTGCATATGTTCTGTTAGATAACATTCCAGCAAGAATTGAAAGTACCATTACAAGAAGTGGTATCCATACCCACTTACGTTTAAAAAAGGCATGCACCGGTTTTCTTTGTATGAAGTGTTCAAGAAAAACAATGAATGCAATGCCCCCTGCTAGCCAAGCAATTATTTCAGGGATAATAAATGTGTACATAAAATAACTTGATGTAAAATATTGTTTTTGTAAAGTTTTAGTAATGAGAATATTACTAAAGTTAAGTATAGCAACAAAAGAGGTGACGCCTAGACGTCACCTCTTTTATTAAGTGGATTAATAAGTGAGAGCTACTTATTCTTTCTAACTTTGCATCCTTCACATTCACATGCGAGAATTGCTGCTCCGATACCACCGATAATAGCTAGATTCTTTAATGCAGCTGTCATAACATTCTTGAATGCCATTGGGTCAACAGATGCTGCCCATGGGTTATGTGCAAGTATTGTTGCAAGCAGTGTGAAACCGATAAGGGTTAGACCTGTTACGCAAACTCTACACCCCCAAGCAAAAGCGAGAGCGACAGGAAGTTCAATAATAATAACAATAATAGTCGCTATTGTTGCCATAGGAACTCCAAGAGAATCTACGTAGCCAACAGTACCAGCGAAACCCATTAATTTGTTATAACCTGCAACTACGAATAGTAGTGCAATAAGAGAACGAGAAACTAGTGCATAATTGATTTTCATAAAATAAAAAGATAGAAAAGTTAATGCCCTTTACGGGTATAATAATTGTACCATGCTTTACTTTTTAAAGTAAAGCAAATGCACAAGCAGTAATTGCAGCAGTCTCGGCACGTAGCACAGTATTACCAAGCGAAACAGAAGTCAGCCCTTTTTCTTTAAATAATAGCTCTTCCTCAGCAGTCCAACCACCTTCTGGTCCAATAAAAAGACTAATATTCAAAGAATCTTTTAGTTTTTCTTGCAATTTATTATCATTAAAAGGTATTCCACCCATTTGAAAAACCATTGAATTATCCTTATCTTTAATAGTTTCAAGTGCTTCAGAAAGTGAAATGATAGGTGAAACAATGGCTACATCCCCCCTTCCACACTGTTCAGATGCTTCTATTATAATTTTATTAAGTCTATCTTCATTTAAATTTTTCTTTTCTGATCTTGAAGATAGTATTGGCACAATATTAGTAACGCCAAGTTCTGTCACCTTCTGTGTTACAAGTTCAAAATTATCTTTCTTAATAAGTGAAAGATATAGAGTAACCTTTTTGTTAGGTATATATGAAGGAGAACGCTTCGTTTGAGTAAGATTACAACTCGAAGATGTTATTGAATCAATAGAATATGTATAATCATAGCCATCACCATTAAAGAGAATAACTAATACACCTTGTGTGTACCTAAAAACATTTTTCCATTGATTGAGCACAGAACTATCATTTATAACAACAACTTCACCAAGGGGCTGTAACGTGTAGAAGCGATGTAATCGCATGAGCACTATCCTACGTTAGGCAAAAAGACATTGCAACATAATGAAAAGACAATCTTTTTTCTACTCAAGAAATTATCAAAAATAGTATAAAGGACTTATCCACAGTTATCCACATAAAGGACTTGCATTAAAAAGACACTGAGTGTACTATTAAGGACAGGGTAGATGACGTAAGCAAATACGCTCACCCATGCGTTAATTGGGATAACTAATTTGCGCACAACATCTACCAAAAATTGTTCTTTCCATCGTGGAGCATCAAGATCATAAAATTAGATCTCCATACAATAAAATAACCCTTAAAGTTTACTTATATGATTAAATTCATTTATAGAGGTATCGTTTAGGTTGTGAAACCCATATCGATATAAACTCTATTATCTCTCTTTTTTGAGAAACCCCTGCATTGTGTGCCCGAACAAGATTCGGACTTACAATGCAGGGGTTTTCTTTTTGTATAGGACAGTTATTAATATTATTTTGTCTTTAACTTATACATAAGTAAGACCTATCTGATTTATGCTTGTGTATCTAGTATTAAAATAAAAAAGGGTGGTTGCTAAGTCAGCAGACTTACGTCTGGACCAGCAACCACCCTTTCGACACCCAACATCAGGAGTCGCCTTTCTTGTCGAACATCCGGATGACGAATCCTATCCAGAGCAGGAATCCAATGGCACCGAACATATATACCCCAGTTAGGAATCCGACGAGGGAAAGGACCATTGCGTTTGTAAATAGAGCTGTATTGAGCCCTTTTTCCCCCACCATGGCACCGATGAGATTTGTGAAAAGCTTCATCAACCCTTCCCCAAACGCTGGCAGGACAGTGTTGGTTATCCACCCGAAGAACTTCGACGACATGTCGCCAATAAATTGGAAAAACGACAGCATAGCTGATTCCAGAAATGCTTTCATCTCATTATTCCTTTTCTAGTGTTGGTTTGAAAGAACTTACCTATCAGTGGTTGCTTAGAGATAAGTCCTTGCTGATTTTTGTATTATATCATAAAATATCATATTTGTCAAGCAAAACCGCCATCGTTAGATGGCGGTTTTGCTTGATTATAAAGGATAATTCGAACCTTTTTACTTATTCGTTAGGAATAAGAAGTTCAAATGTTTGCATATCACAACTCGCTTGTTCGATTCCCCTTACTGTTTCGAGTATGTAATAACATACATCTGGGCCAGATACCTTTAGCATAGAATTAATCCACTCCATAAGGTAGGAAATCCCCTCGATAGTCACAATGAGTCCAGTACTTGTTGCTGTAATTATGGGTTCCATAAAAGTTTTAATATACGTTATAAATAAAAGCTAATTGTCGCTTTCCCGTACGTCACCTTGTCCTACCATATTTTTAAATAAATGTCAATGAATACAGCTTTTAAATCTTATGATATAGTGCGAGTATTCAGTGACGATAGAAATGATAGATGAACTCAGATTTTGAAAGTTTTTGAACCGCATTTGTGTTATTGAAATTTGTTTTTGTTCTAAATTATTTATTATTTATCGTTGTTAGAAATTAGTTGTATTGTTTGTACGAAACCATCAACTTAAAACTACCAACTAGTAACTACTTATTATGTTAATCCCAACAGTTATTGAAAAAAGCCAATTTGGTGAGCGTGCATATGATATTTACTCACGACTACTTCGCGAACGTATTATTTTCTTAGCAGGTCCAATTGATGATAATGTAGCCAACATTGTCATTGCTCAGCTTCTTTTTCTTGAAAGTGAAGATCCAAAAAAAGACATCACACTATATATCAACTCCCCTGGTGGTCAAATTCAATCAGGTCTTGCTATCGTTGATGCGATGAATCATATTAAACCTGCAGTTGCTACTGTCTGTGTAGGTATGGCAGCGTCCATGGGTGCGATTATTCTTTCACAAGGAGCAAAAGGAAAGCGTTACTCACTTCCAAATTCTGAAGTGATGATTCATCAACCACTTACTGGTGTTGAAGGTCAGGCTTCTGATATTGAAATAACATCAAAGCATATTCTTCTTCTTAAAGATAAGTTGTATACCATGCTTGCGCTTGCAACCGGTAAAACAAAAGCACAACTTGAAAAAGATGGTGACCGTGATTATTGGATGAGTGCTGATGAGGCTAAGAAGTATGGAATCGTAGATCAAATACTTAAGCCAAAAGTTTCAAAGTAGATTTAAAATAAAATGAACACAATACTTCTAATAGAAGGAGCCATCGTAATGATAGTTGGTGGTTTAGTTGGGTATGTTATACGCCATTATGTTGCTATTTCTCGTCGTGGCTCAATAGAAGCCGATATAGAAGAGAAGCTGTTGAAAGCAAAACGTGAAGCACGCACAATCGAAGATGAAGCACTTACAAAAGCAAGTGCTATTCGTGATGAAATGAAAAGAGCGGAAGAGCGTATTCTTAAACAAGAAGAAAGGTTAGACAAACGCGAACAAGATTTGATTCGTCGCGATAACGAAATGTCTCAAGAAGTAATTTCAATTAAAGAAAAAGGAAAGGAACTTCAAAATCTTAAAGAGAAAATTGAAAATAAAGAAAAAGAAATATCAAAAGAATTAGAGAATGTTGCAAGATTATCAACCGATGAAGCAAAAGAATTGTTGCTTAACAAAATAGAAAGAGAAGCTCATGATGATTTGCAATTACGCACACTCAAACTCGCACGTGATGGAGAAATAAAGTTAGAAGAAAAAGCTCGAGATATTTTGGTCAGTAGTATATATCGTATTGCCAATGGTCAAATTGCACAATTCATGACAGCAACAGTTGAAATAGAGAATGATGAGATAAAAGGAAAAGTAATTGGCAAAGAGGGGCGCAATATCAAAACCTTTGAAAGACTTGCGGGGGTAGAAGTTTTGGTTGATGAAGTACCTAATGGAATAGTTATTTCATGTTTTGATCCGGTTCGTCGCGCAATTGCAGTGAATGCGCTCGAGATGTTAATCAAGGACGGTCGTATACAACCAGTGAAGATTGAAGAGTGTCTTGAAAAAGCAAAAAAAGAAATTGGAGTGTTTATGCGAAAGAAAGGAGAAGAAGCAGTGCTTGCTTGCGGATTACTTTCTATTCCTGAAGAATTGATACCGATTATAGGACGACTTTATTTTAGAACAAGTTACGGGCAAAATGTTTTGGATCATTCAATAGAGATGGCTCACATTGCAGGAGTGCTCGCAACAGAACTAGGTGTAGATGTACACGTTGCAAAGGCAGGAGCACTTCTTCATGACATTGGAAAAGCTGTTGATCATGAAATACAAGGTACTCATGTTGAGATTGGTCGCAAGATATTAATGAAGTATGGAGTCGATGAGAGAGTCATACTCGCAATGCAAGCTCATCATGAAGAATATCCATATGAAACACCTGAGAGTGTTATTGTTCAGGTTGCAGACGCTATAAGTGGAGGACGCCCTGGAGCACGAAGAGACACAGTGGATAGATATATTAAGCGTCTTGAGGACTTAGAGGCCCTAGCAATGTCATTTACGGGCATTGAGCGTGTGTATGCGCTACAAGCAGGACGAGAAATAAGAATATTCGTTTCCCCTCTTCTTGTGAATGATTTGGAAGCACGAACACTTGCACGTGATATTGCGCTTCGAGTTGAACAAGAGTTGAGATTCCCAGGGGAGATAAAGATTCACGTCATTCGCGAAAGTCGCATGATAGAATTTGCCCGTTAGTTTAAAATTATTCTATAAGCTTTATCGCTACAAAATTTTATTTGGTCAACGTAGGTCCACTACATTTATCTTATGGTCATCTATAATGAATATGCGAAAGTGTGGAGAATAAAATAATCGCACTAAATAGAAAAGCTACCCATTGTATAGGGTAGCTTTTGTTTACTTGGATAAGAGAAATATCGGCATAACTATCCACAACAACACAATTGCAAGAGGTATTGCGATTTTAAGAAAAAGATTGGATAATTTCATTCTTGCTATTGCTTCATCGTCTAATTTCATCTTGCTCTCCTTTGAACAGTCTATTTTTACTCTACTTTATTTTTACTTTGTGTAAATAGACTGGTTTTGTAGTGTATAATTATTTTAATATGTCTCCTGCCATTTTCTTTTTAGTATTAGTAGCGACTTTGGTCACTGACGCTTTATGGGCTCTTTATATGATTAAAGTTACAGCTAAGGCCCCGTTTCTTGCTGCTTCATATGGTTCACTTATTCATATACTCACCGCTTTCACAGTTATTTCTTATACAAAAAATTATTTATACTTAATTCCACTTGTCATTGGATCATTCATTGGCACTTATTTAACAGTTAAGTTCGTAAAGTAGTTTGGGTAATAAAAATGGGCGACACCGAAGGTGTCGCCCATTTGTTACTTTTGTATAAGCAACAAATAATCACAAAAGATTTGATAATGATCAAACGCAAATTTATCAGCGTTAATTATTATCTCATCTTTAGAAAGGAGAATCACTTTTGTTTTTCCTGGTTCGTTGCGAATATCTCCAGTTGCCATACCTTCTGCAACAAATGAAGTTGCTGGCCACCTCGGATCACGGTTATCCTCGTTATAAGTTTTTGGAAGCCAGGATTTTATTTTAAACAGAAGACCTGTTTCTTCCTCGACTTCTCTTATAACCGCAGTGGTCTTGTCTTCCCCTTCTTCAATACCACCACCAGGAAGAGCAAGGCCAAAAGGAAAAGATAGTCGCTCAATGATAACGAACCCATCTTTATATCTCATAATGGCATCCACACTGTATCTCATGATAGTCTCACGAGATAACAACTGAATGCACATCATAACCACTAAGAAGATTCCGACCAGAAAGAGATTCAAGCTCGAGAACAAATTGGACACCAATAACAACACCTCCCAATTCCTCAACGAGTTTGCACCCTGCCTCTGCCGTTCCTCCGGTTGCAAGAACATCATCCACAAGAAGAACCTTATCGCCAGCACTCACTGCACTCTTCCCTACTTCAAGTGATGCTTCACCGTATTCAAGACCATATTTAACCGAGATGGTCTCACCGGGAAGCTTCCCTTTTTTCCGAAGCATGAAGAACGGAAGTTTCATTTCATAAGCAAGAGTAGAGGCAAAGATGAATCCCCGAGCATCGAATCCACCAATCTTATCAACTTTACCTTTCCAACTTTTTGCAAGGTGCTTAATCAGACCACTGAACTCCTCTGGATTAGCAAGTAAAGGAGATATATCTTTGAACATAATTCCTTTTTTTGGAAAATCAGCGACATCACCAATTGAGAGTTTCTCAGGCTTATCTTTTAGCACCTTCATTTTTTTCAAGGCCGAATTCACGGGGCCTTTTTTGATGACTTTCATGACCTTTTCCTTTCTTTTGTAGAAATGTGTAATCGCCATATGATAACCAGCGTTTGTAATATCTGTGTACCTATTTAAGTCATCTGCATCTTGAGGTTTCGCTACAATTTCAAACGCCACCACTTCTTCCAAATACTCTTCAGGTATTTGCGCAAGCACTTCAGCAATTGATGGCTTAAAAAGAAGATAATAACCGAATGTGTGATATGTAATTCTTTGACCCAATAAAATCAATCCTGTAACTTCTTTTTCTTTTTTAGCATCCCAAATATACGAAACATTTTCTAAGTCTACATCTTTAATGTAGTGTTGAACTCCATTAAATGAGACTATTGGTTTAATATATTTTGCACGCCTATATAATTCAACCTTAGATATTTCAGGGATGAAGTTGTCTTGTTTCATGATTATCTCCTTGTTGTTGAAAAGATGAAGTTGGTTAGTAAGATTATCACCAGTCAGAGTCTCGATGTTTCCTTTTTTTATCAAGCACATTTTTCATTCTTTGCGGCACATCCTTTTCTGAAATAAGTATTTTCCTCTCACAAATCATGCAGTCTGCATAATAATTATATGCATCATAATCGACAGGCTTTACATCCTTTTCTTCAATCAGAACTTTTGCACCACATCCTTTTTCTACGCAGACCACTTCCATTGACCAAGGAATTTTCCAATTACCTTCTTCGATTAGTTTCATGTTGATTCCCTTAGTAGTGGTCTTTCTTTGCTTTTGGTGGGACTTCTTTATATGAAAGATGTCTATTTGTTCCACATACAGGACAGGTTATATAATAATCTTCGTCATATGTACCGCTTATATCTGTTCCTGCTGAGCACCACACATCACCTATATCAGCCTCTAACTTAGACTTACATCCACCGCATTCGTATATCATCCAAGATTTTGCCTTAATAACCTTCATGATTTTCTCCTTTGTTTGTTTCAATGAACTTCTTCCGGGGTAACTTTATCAAATAATAATTATTCATGTATTATTTTGTGTATTTTTTGTAATATGTATATTCATGAATGTTATTTAAGTATTATTTTATAAGTACTTTACATAAATGTAACAATGTACTATTATTAGTACATGAATTACAATTTTCTAACTTTTTTGGGACTTAATGATAAAGAGTCAGACGTATATATACTTCTTATTAAGTGTGGACCTCTTAGTATTAGTGATATAGTAAGCAGAACTAAGTTGCACAGACCTTATGCCTATAGAACAATAGACTCTCTTCTAGAGAAAGGATTAGTCACACGAGGCTCATCTGGTTCGAAAAAAGTGTATATCCCCCTATCACCGGATGCTCTAAAAAAACGTGCACAAAAAATTTACGAAGAAACACACGCAAGTATTGATATTCTTAGCGAAGAGTATAGCTCTCCTCACTTAGAAACAGTTATCAAAACAGTGCAAGGAAAGTCCGGAGTCACTTCTATCTTTTCTGACCTTGTTGAATCTCTAAAGAAAGGAGGAATTTTCTATAGGTATACATCAGAAACAGATACTGAGTACGTTAATAAGTTTTTACCAAAAGATTATAGAGCTATACGTGACAAGAAACAGTTGGAGCGCTTTGTTATTTCTAATTGGTCTTCTGCTGAAATAAAACAGAAACGATTGGAGCGTGCCACAAAAGTTATTCCAAAGAATGAATCTATTTTTAATCAAGATTGCATACAATTAATTTATGGTAATAAAGTTGCTTTCATTGATATTGGTCAGTTACAAGGTGTAATTATTGAAAATAAAAATCTCGCACAGTTTCAGAAAGAAATATTTAAACTTCTATATAAAAGAATTTAGATAAATAAAAAGCTGGATTCACGAAGTGAATCCAGCTTAAGGGTTACCAGAAACGATTAAACATCAATCGCTTCGGTTTTGACGAGCTCTTCTGCACGACCATCTTCTTTTGCAAGCTTGGGCTTGGCAAAGAATTCGTCACGATTGGAATAGGAAACACCTTTCACTTCCGGACGATCACGAAGCATTGCCTCGCGGTCAACTTCTTCGATGACGCGGATGTAGTCAGTGAGACCAGCTTTCTTCAGTGTTGCGATTATGTCTTGATCGCTTTTGCCTTCTGCGATATCGACATAAGGAGTGGTGAAGCGCCAACCGAAGGTTCCAGCGTTCGTTTTTTGCGAACGGGTGACCTTCGTCAGCTCAGCCTTCCTTGGAGAAGCGAAGGCGAACAGAGCCGTGAAGAACGTATCACGTTCTTTTGTCAGTTCATCGACCGACTTCTTGGTAGCGAGATTGATCGCCTCCACTTTTTGTTTGGCTTCACGCTTGAGACGATTAATCTCGCGTTGCTTCTGACCGATGGAGACGAGGAAGCTGGTGGCTTCCAAAAGCGACGCTGGGACATAAGCCAGCGACTTCTTGATTCTGGTGATCATGATGTTTCCTTTCTTTTGTTTTGGTTGATGTAACGAACTACTGAGTGAACTTTACACCCATAATAGCAATATGTTAAACTGTCGACGAAACTCGACAAATATCTAATTTATGAAATATAACCTAGAAGACATTTTAAAAAGTCTAAACCTTCCCCCTTCTTCACAAAAGATATATAAAGAGCTGTTGGAAAATGGAGAAGCAACACCAAGAATGTTATCCGAGCGTTTATCGCTCACTCGTCCGTCTACTTATGACCACTTGTCATTACTTAAAAAGAAAGGACTAATTGTTGAAAGAAAATTAGATAACAAATCATATTTTGCACTGGATGATGTAAGACAAGTTGGTGAAGTGCTACAAGAAAACATAGAGTCTCTTTCAGAGAAAAAAGAAATGTTTCTAAAAATGCTTCCTGACTTGTTAAATTCAACAAGAACCGAAAACCCAACAATCAAGTTCTTTGAAGGTAAGTTAGGACTCAGCCATCTTTTGAATGATATTTTATGGAATAAAGGTAAAACAATTTATACTATGTGGCCTTATAATGAAATGCTTTCTGTCTTAGGGAAGGAGTCATTAATTCGTTTTAATAACAGAAGAATACAGGAGAAAATAACCATACATGCACTCTGGCCACAAAAGAATAAACCATCAAGTGATTATATTTGGGAAGGTAAAGATAACTTAATAAAAAGAAAGTATTTAAAGGATAATTCCTCGATTTCAATGGGCTATACAATATACGGCGACAAGGTATCTTTTATATCTTCACATAAGGAAATTTTTGGTTTTATTGTTCATTCAAAAGATTTTGCAGATTTGATGAAGTTACATTTTGATGTTTTATGGGAAACAAGTGGGATAAAGCCATAATTTGAAATATATTTTTATTGATGGATTTATTGTTTATATAGCTCTAAAAAGAAAATCGCAAAACCGGGTGGCTCTGCGATCTCCAAACAATAAACGTCTTACTCCCCTCTAGTAATCCGCTGAACCATTTTCTTCGACAAAGATGCAGATTTTTGCATATTTGCCGTACGGTGAGTGTTGGACGTCATTTACCTTGTGTTTGGTGAGACGGACTTGTCCGTATATGCACAGAACAAGACTCTCACCAGTTCTTGGTACGACAGGAAGATAGGTTATCAAGTGGTTTTTTGGGTCATCTTGGTCAAACTTTTCTCCAAGGACAACTAGTATTCTTACTCCAAAAATCACCTCAGTCAAACGCCTAAAAAAGTTGAACACAGCAGTCTCCTTTGTTTGGATAGTCCTAACTCTACATCATAAATTAAATTTTGACAAAAGTGTAATTTATTGTTTTATGACTTGCGTAAAAAACATGGCAGTATATACTTATTTTATCCTATCGTATGCGGTATGCATGCAAAGGAATTAATAAATTTATTTTTTGATGTTGCTGTCCTAGGAAACACAACATCAATAACATTCACTCATATGAACAAAGCAGGTCTTATTGAAGCAGTACACGCAGTACTTGGCTCAACAAAAGTGCAAGCAGAAGAAGTAGTAGAAGCAGTTTTCGGTACAATCGTTAAAACTCTTTCTAAGGGAGATGAGGTAGCTATTGCTGGTGTAGGAAAATTCTCAGTAAAGCTACGTAAGGCTCGTGAAGCTCGTAACCCAAAGACTGGTGAAACAGTTAAGGTTCCAGCAAAGAAAGTGCCAAAGTTCTCAGCAGCAAAGGCTCTTAAGGATGCAGTTGAATAGTTTGAAGTAAATAAGTCAGTCTTTACTGATACTTAATTCTTAAAACAAAAACAAGGCCTTCGGCCTTGTTTTTGTTTTGTTGTTTTGTTGGGTATATAATGAACCTATGAAAAAATTACAAGAAAAAGATAAAGCACCAGATTTTAAATTGCTCGGGGATGATAACAAAGATTATAAGTTGTCAGATTTCCTAGGTAAAGAAGTTTTAATTTATTTTTATCCAAAAGATGATACACCAGGTTGCACCACAGAAGCTTGTGAGATAAGAGATAATTACAAAGAGATGGAGAAGCTAGGCTTGGTTGTATTAGGTATCTCCCCTGATAACAACAAGTCACATAATAAATTCAAAACAAAGTATAAACTTCCTTTCACTTTATTATCTGACACTGATCATAAAGTGTGTGAGTTATATGGTGTATGGGCAAAGAAAAAGTTTATGGGCCGCGAATATATGGGTGTACTTAGACAATCTTTTTTAATAGACAAGACGGGTAAAATAAAAAAGATATATGAAGAGGTGAAGCCAAAGGAACATGCAAAGGAAGTGATTGAATACTTGAAGTAGTATATTAAATATATAAATATTAAGGTGCGATCATAGACTATGATCGCACCTTTTATTATTTTTGCACCAACTTAAGACAACTCTCAACTCGGTTGGTTATTCCAACTCCCCTATTACCAGAAATTACCTTCAGACCCCTGCGCAACCTCCCCCTCCAAAGTATCCAGTCACCCCGTCTATCCAGACCAAGATTGTGGAGCATGAGATCCAACTCTTCTTTGGTCTTGGAATATTCCTCCAAGAAAAACTTCTTATCTTCTTCCAGAATGATTCTTTCAGTCTCCTCTGTTTCAGTTGATTGTATTCTTGCGTCAACATCACCAATCATCTTGAGAAAGTGACTCAAAAGCTTGTTTAATCTTACTAGTTGGAATTCATCTTTCTTCACACTGTCAAATTTTACAAGCTTCATGACATCTCTCCTTAAATTAAAGAGCAGTTAAGTATCTTATATAATAATATCACTCTTTAAATATAAAATTAGCAACTATATGCACATAGTTATTTTTCATAGAGTGATAAGTAAAACCCCCAAGCAGAAAGTTTGCTCGGGGTTTTTGTTTTTCTATTTTTTATCCTTTGCCGAAACTATCGTTAAAGGCTTCAAAAGCTCGCTGTGTTTGTCTTCTTCTTGATTCATCTAATGATAGAGAGTGGTCTAGTTTTTCACGATGAGCCAGACTCTCTTTACCCAAAAGCTTTCTTGATAAACCGTAACCTGCTTCCCTCTTCAGTTTTGCTTGATCTGCTTTCGACATCTCCGAAAAAGGAATATCCTTATGATGACAAGAACATTGGCACTTGCATTCGCACGGCATGATTTTCTCCTTGGGGGTAGTTGAACTTCTTTGGGTATTATATAAAGAAATACAGAATTGGACAAACGATTGTAAGAGAATCGGTCATTACTTTGAGTGTTTTGTTTCATAACTTTGTTATTCACAAAACACTCCTAGTCGCGACCTCGGGAAAAACCGACAAATAAGTCTTCAAGAGAATCGGTCACCTCGCCAGTTTCTTGATTACAAGAAACAAATGGCTCCTCGACCCCTATTCGATTCTCTATGCAAGACAAGCAGTTGTCTTGCTTACGCCGCACAGAAATATAAAATCCTGAAACAATTTGTTTCAGGATTTTATATTTCTGTGCGGCGTAAGAGAATCGAACTCTTGTCTCCTGCTTGGAAGGCAGGCATTCTACCACTAAACCAACACCGCTTGTGAAATATATCCTATCATATTTGATTAGACTTTTCTAGTTTTGATTAGTATAAAATTCTGATAGTATATTAATAGAAACAATAAAGGGAGGGTATCATGTACATTCGTTTCGTTTTAGATCCATTCGTCCCACACGGCACAAACAAGGTTATTCGCAGAGTTGTCAGAGATTTGAGAAAAATATTCACTGACGTAACGTACTCAGTTGAGTCAAATGAAGATCTCTCCATTCTTTCTGAAAGGGAAACAGTACCAACATCAGTAATTTTTCAAAGAAAAGTACATATGTTTTGTAAAGGTTTTACCTTTTATATTGTTAATGCGAATCTAACGTGGAGAAGAAAAAGAGTTTTTGGCCTATCATTACCCGACAGGTGTGTGATAGGCGTAAAAGATATTCCTAGAAACAACTCCATGAAATGGTCTGCAAAAGTTTGGGACTTAATCCTGCACGAGCTGGGTCATTCAATGGGTTTAATAAATAAGCATCGCGCCCGACTAAGTATTAGTACTAACGGCACAGGTCACTGCCTAAACAATTGTGTAATGAGTGAAGATGAGTCTGATTCGATATGGACTAAAAGAGCCTCTTCCAGATACAAAAGAGAATCCCCATATTGTGAAGATTGCTTGAAATACCTTCTTGCAAAAGACGTCTAACGACGTCTTTTTCTTTTATCTTACTTTTTTAAATCTTGGTGTCATCTCCCCTTCTTCATTCTTAATATCTTCTACAAAATCAGCCAGTGGTCGTGCCCACAGTGTGCCAGCTGGTGATTTATAAATAACACACTCTTTCATATCAAGAGACTCTACTTTTGTTTGTAGTTGACCAAGACCAATAATTTCATATTCCCCTTTCGTTTTATAATGTTGCCATATCTCCCCTGTTTGTGGTGTATTCATTAATCAAGTTTAGCATATAGTCATGCCGGGATTCGGTCACAAGGTCTATTTCTCGCGTGCTCGAAATATAGCTCTCGCGACCCCTATTCGAATCGCCGACGTGAGTGAAGCAGTTCACTCACTGCATCCTCCAAAGTAAAATCACACTTGATTACAAGTGTGATTTTACAATTTGTCGGAATGCCGGGATTCGAACCCGGAGTCACCTGGTCCCAAACCAGGGATGTTAGCCGTTACACCACATTCCGATATTAAGTAAACGTATTGAACATTCTAGCATATATTCTGAAATATGCATGTAGTTATAGTAATCAATCAAACTTTCATTACCCCCTACTCACATTCTCCATCAACACCACCTTCCCCTCCCTTATTTCAGTATTAATATAAACACAAGCAAGATCAATCTGCCATTTAGTTTCATGTGAAATATTTTTATGTTTCAAATACGTTTCGCATGAAACAACAAGTTTTGACCATTTGTCATTTGTTAAATTGTCCTCTGGCTTCACTGCCAAGTTACTAATACTCTCAAAGTCTCTGACTTTCACACTCTTAACCTCAACAAATCTAACTACGTTGTCTTTTTTAGCTATAATGTCAATTTCCCCATATTTGGTCCTATAGTTTATATCAACAACAGAAAAACCGTGTTTCATAAGAAACGTTTTTGTTATATTCTCTCCAATTTTTCCAATTTCATTATGTTCTGCCATAATTTACTATATATTTGATTCGTTTCACGTGAAACAGATGTCCTTATTTTATTTGTCTAATTAAAAGTCTCTGACCTTAAAAAACCTATATTTAACAAGTCTTTTTTGGTATAAAGGCCATAGCATAATTGATTTGACCTAGAGTAATTTGTATGTCCGTTATACCCACTACTCACAGGTTTATCCCCAGATTTCTATATGTTGTCAACATGACCTTTTCACAAGAAACGCCTAGTGTTTAGTATATAACGCTTTCTTAGAATCACATCTTTTCATTATGCTTTTGTCGTGTTACAATTGCTCTCAATGCGGTGTTGGTTTAGTGGTAGAACACGACCTTGCCAAGGTTGAGACAGGAGTTCGATTCTCCTACGCCGCACTAAAATAGGAACGTAGTGAGTATTTTGTGTGGTGTAAAGACATGACCTGCGACATGTCTGTGGAGAATCGAACGAAAAACCGGTACACAAGAATTCAATCAAAAAATAGGGGTCATTAATTTTTTGAATGAATTGCTTGTCGGTTTTTCCCGGGGTCGCGACTACGTGCGAGATGAGAAAAGCAAAGCTTTTTAAAGCGAGCCGTAGTGGTGACCGATTCTCCGTAAAACGTTCTACAACAAAGCGTATTATGTGTTATTATTTATAAATAACCATGTCCCATAAAGTAATATCACCATTAATTATATTGTCCTTAATACTTCTTCAAATAAACGTTGCTAGTGCATGCTCCCCATCATTATTACCACCAATGAAGTTTGAAGCAAAAGACTTGATAATTAAGACTAATTTACTTGGTCCAGTTTACACAAACATAGATGAGTACACACTTATTCATACAAACAAAACACCTAGTTCTGCTTGTGGACCAGGAAAAACATACATTAAAACTTCATCATTAAGAATAATTTATATTCTACTTGGAGTAATGGCCGTAATTGCAGTCACAGCAATTTATAAAAACAGGGAACGAAGAAAGTGGAGTAGTCACTAAATAAAATGAGGGAGGGTGGTACAATTTGGGAGGGGTAGGGATTTGCTAGGACTCGGTCACCAAACATATATTTTTCAGCTCGTCCTACGGACTCGATAAAAATATTGTTTCGCTACCCCGGAAAAACCGACAAGTATTCGCTCCGCGAATCTCGTGTACCGGTTTTTCATTCGAATCCTAACGAAAGTGACGCAGGTCACTTTCTGCGGAAGCACAAAAATACTCGTTTCACTCACATTTTTGTGCTTCCGCTAGGATTCGAACCCAGAACGACGGTTCCGAAGACCGTTGTGATATCCATTTCACTACGGAAGCTTATTTACAAAGGGTATATTAACACAATCTATGACACAAATACAGCAAAAAATAGGGACAGGAATACCAAAAGAAGTAACAATGGTACTTGCTGTGCTTCAAAACGCCTCATTCGAAGCGTTTCTTGTTGGTGGCTGTGTTCGTGATTTAATTATGGGGAATAAACCAAAAGATTTTGATATTACAACAAACGCCACCCCAGAGGAAATAATCGCCTTATTTCCAAAGACTTTTTATGAAAATACTTATGGCACCGTAGGGGTTGTCACTTGTGGGGAGGAGAATTTACCCGCTTGCAGTGATGAAACGGTTAAGATTGTTGAAGTTACACCATATCGTTTAGAAACCACATATTCTGACAACAGACATCCAGATGAAGTGAAGTGGAGCAAGGACATAGAAGATGATTTGAAGCGTCGAGATTTCACGTGTAACGCCATTGCCTACAATCCAATGACTGGAGAAATAATCGATCCTTTCGAAGGACAGTTAGATATACAAAAGAAAATCATAAGAGCGGTCGGCAATCCAGATGTGCGTTTCAACGAAGATGCTTTACGACTTATGAGAGGAATTAGACTTATGAGCCAATTGGACTTTGATATTGATAGCGTTACACGTGAAAGTATCGAGAGAAACGCCCATCTTTTGCGAAACGTTTCATGTGAAAGGATAAAAGATGAATTTATCAAGCTTTTGATGACTGATTTCCCGATGAGGGGTATTGTTATCATGAAAGACGTGGATATTTTGAAATATGTGGTGCCAGAATTAGAGCGTGGAATAGGGGTTATGCAGAATCAGGCTCACAGTTTCGATGTTTGGGAGCACAATCTTCGCACATTACAGCATGCCGCTGATAAGAAGTGGCCGTTACATATACGTTTGTCAGCAGTGTTACACGACATTTCCAAGCCAGAAACACGCCGTTTCTCAAAAGAGAAAGGAGATTATACATTTTATGGCCACGATGTTGTTGGTGGGCGTGTTTCACGTGAAATATTGGAGCGACTAAAGTTTCCAAAAGAGATGACAGACAGAGTGTCCATGTTCGTGCGTTGGCATATGTTCTTTTCCGACACTGAGCAGATAACTATATCAGCTGTTAGACGCCTAATTACGAACGTAGGCAAGGATAATATATGGGATTTGATCAATCTACGCATTTGCGACAGAGTGGGCACTGGAAGGCCAAAAGAAGAGCCATATAGACTGAGAATGTATGAATCAATGGTAGAACAAGCGATACAGGATCCAGTTACACTAAAAATGCTAAAAACTGACGGGAAACGAATCATGGACGTTACACAAGAAACGGCTGGGCCGAAGATTGGCTTTGTTTTACATGCATTATTCGACGAAGTGCTTGATAATCCAGAGAAAAATACTGAAGAATATCTAGATAAACGCGCACTAGAATTGATTAAATTATCAGATATTGAGCTCAGATTGCTAGGCAAAGCAGGAAAAGAAGAGATGGAAGAGAAAAACAAAGAACAAATTAAAGAAATACGTAAGCAATTCAAAGTTAAGTAGATTTGTCCTTTATAAAACCCTTTAAATATTATGTTTGAATATCATGTCCTTTATAAAGGACATGTGTGTTTAATTATGATTTAGATGTGTAACAGAGTGATGCTGTATACTTCGAGCTATGTCACATGATGTAATAAAACATATTTCTCAAGAAAAAATACATGAATTGTTCGAGGGTATGGACATTCATCCACTTACTGCACAATTACTCGTTCAACGTGGAATAGAGAGCAAAAGGGAAGCTGAACGTTTCATTAATCCTTCTTATGATATAGATATTGGGAATCCATTTGATATTCATGGTATGAGTGATGCGGTTAAGAGAACTATTGATGCGATGAAGAATGATGAAACGATTGCTATATATAGTGATTATGATTGTGATGGTATTCCTGGTGGAGTACTACTTCGTACATTTTTTAATGATATTGGATATGAAAAGATTTTGATGTATGTGCCACATAGACATAATGAAGGTTATGGATTGCATAATCATGCGATTGATTCACTAAAAGAGCAGGGTGTAACGCTTATTATTACAGTGGATTTGGCGATTACGAATATTGATGAGGTGAAATATGCGAAAGAAAAAGGGGTTGATATTATTGTAACCGACCACCACCTTCCGGTTACGGAAGAAGTCGAAAGTGTAAAGTCAAAAGTTAAAAGCGGGAAGAATGCGAAGAAATACATACAAGTAGTACCAGATGCGGTTGCAGTGATTAACTCTAAGCAGGATGTGTGTAATTATCATGATGATATGTTGTGTGGTTGTGCCGTGGCGTGGAAGTTGTCATGCGCTTTGCTTTCAAAATTAAAGGAAGAAATAAACGAAAAGAAAAAGATAAAAGCAAAAGGTGATTCCTGGAAAAAAGTATTGGATACTGTCGCAACCTTGAAGGAAGGTTATGAGAAATGGTTACTTGATCTTGTTGGGATATCAACTGTTGCGGATATGGTTCCATTAGTGAAGGAGAATCGTGCTCTCGCATATTTCGGATTGAAAGTTCTTCGAATGACGAAACGTCATGGACTCAATCATATCTTTCGTAATCAAGGAGTGTCGAAGGAACATTTAACAGAAGATGATATTGCTTTTACTATTGCACCGAGAATAAATGCAGCGGGAAGAATGGGGGATCCGATACAGGCACATAATATGTTGTATGAGAAAGATAATATTAAATCACAAAAATATGTTGATGATTTGGAATCTTTGAATATAGAAAGGAAGCAAGGAGTGAAGGATATAACAGAGGGGATTGATTTTGATCATAGTGTTTATAGTAACAGCGTCATTGTTGTTGGAGATTTATCTTGGGGGCCAGGGATATTGGGATTGATCGCACAGAAAATTATTGATGAAACAGGGAAGCCGACTTTTGTTTATGGACAAGGGGACGATAAGACTTCGGTCAAAGGGTCCTGTCGTTCGAGAGGTGACGTGCACGTTGTAGAACTGATGACAAGATGTATGGAATTATTTCCAGGAGTTATTACACATGCTGGTGGTCATGAACAGGCAGGGGGATTTTCTTGTGCAATAGACAGAGTTGGAGAATTATCAGACGCACTTAATGAATCGATTAAGCATGTTGAGATAAAAGAATTGGGAAGTGATGTGACAGTGGTTCATGCTAGTTTGAATTTGAATGATGTGAATCTTATAACGCACAATGCCGTCAACGTTCTCGCACCATTTGGTGTTGGTAATCCAAAACCCTTGTTTGCTTTTAAAGATGTGGAACCATTATCTGTAAGGTGGTTCGGCAAGAAAGGGGAACATTTGGAAGTTATTTATCCAAAGGGTGGTGGTTCAAAATTTGATGAGGTGAAAGCAATTATATTTTTTGCATCAAAAGAATTAGAAGAAAAAACAAAGAAGAAGCATACATTACTCGCACATATTGAGAAGTCAGTGTTTAGAGGAAAGACGGAGCTCCGGTTGAGGATAAAAGATATTGTAAAATAAGGGTAAAAATAGTGTATTGACATTGTACGTACATTGTCCTACACTTATACCATGACTACATTAAGTATAAGAATTGAAGAAAAAACAAAAAGAGATGCAAGTAAGACCTTATCAGCTTTGGGGCTTGATTTGTCGAGTGCTGTGAAGATGTTTCTTAATCAGGTTGTGATTGAACAGGGGATACCATTTAAGCCATCAAGAACACCGAAGCAAATTCGAGCAGAGTGGGATAAACAAGTAAAAGAAGCTTTAAAAACAAAAGGGTATAAGAATGCAGAAGAGATGCACAGAGCAATTTTTGGCTAATTATGTATCAAGTTTATTTTTCAAAAGATTACAAGAAATCGATTAAAAAACTTGTAAAAAATGGCAAGGTAAAATTGCTAGATGTTGATGTTGTAATTGATTTGATTGCAAACGGTAAATCTCTTCCTATAAAATACCGTGACCATAAATTGCATGGAGAATATGGTGGGTACAGAGAATGTCATATACAAGGAGATTTGCTTTTGGTGTATCAAATAATTAAGAATGAGTTAGTTTTAGTTCTTATTGATATTGGGACACATAACGATTTGTTTTAAAAAGTTTGACAAATAGTTAAATAGTTGTAGAATGATAATTGGATGTTCTTGTTATTCGACAAGTATCTGTACAAAGGGGGTGAATATGATTGGAGACAAGAGAAGTCAGAAGGTTCTGGGTATTCCGGAGCATGCGCATTTGAGAGCACTCAAAGAAGCGCTTCTGGATTATCGCGGAAGAATGGCGGTTTCGCTTGATAATTTCCCCGGGGTCAGTATTTTCGGGAGAGTCGTCAAAGCGAAATTCGACCGGGAGAACGAAAGGGTGATTCTCACCATGAATTTGCGCGAAAAGGGAGGTGGTCCAATAACCGCCGACTTTTACCCGAGGCAAATCAGGGATTATTACCTGACCGGCATAAAAGGGGACTCGCCGATTAGCTTCGACCACTGTCCTGCGAAGGCCATGTTGCTCGACTTTAATTGATAGGCAACGCAATTACAAACGCGCTAAGGTTGGCGCGTTTTTGTTTTGTCTTTTGGTGTATACTCTTATGATATGGACTTGAAAAAAATACCAAAACAGTTTTGTGAAAACGTGAACATTGGAGCTACTCCAGAATTTTTTATACTTGCTATGTTATCCGGTGAGAATGCGATGACATATGCACTCACTCCACAACATGCGAAGAGATTGAGTCAGTCACTCGCGTATAATATCGCAGAGTTCGAAAAAAGATTTGGTGAAATAAAAGCAGATTGGACTCCGGGGGTAGAGAGTCCACTACAAATGTTGGATATAAAAGGTGGTAAAAAGCCATAAAAGGTCTCATCTACTTTGTCACAAGGGATTTTTAATCGTCAACGTACTACTCGTACGTCTCCTCATAAAAATCCCTTGCTCCTCGTATCTAAAACCTTTTCTTGCTTTTTAATTTACTTTCGCTTTAACTTTGGTTGGTGGTAGAATTATAAAATATATATGAAACGAGAATATTATTCTGATTCGATATCTAATTTCCTAAAACGAAATCAGATGAAATTCTTGGTGTCTTAACAAAAAATAGTGATTTTGATCTTGGTCAAAATCAACGTGATGCATGGGTTGAAGAAATAGAGATTTTAAAAAATACTTTAGTTAACTTTAAGGGTTCTATTTATTTTGAGTATTCAATTCCTCGTATGGCAAAAAGAATTGATGTTGTATTACTTATTGGACCAGTAGTATTTGTACTTGAATTTAAAGTTGGCGATAAAGAATTTTTATCATCATCTATAGATCAAGTTTGGGATTATGCTTTAGATTTAAAAAACTTTCATGAGTCAAGTCATGAACATTATATTGCTCCAGTACTAATAGCTACTAAATCAAAGAGTGCTGTTACTGTTGTTTCTACTACATTACAAAACGATAAGCTGCTTATTCCTGTGATGTGTAACAGTGAATTACTTAATCAAGCAATAAATAATATTTTAATATTTGTTGAGGATAAAGATATTGATATAAAACAATGGGAGATGGGTAGGTATTGCCCTACACCAACAATCATTGAAGCGGCGATGTCTTTGTACAATGGTCATTCGGTGGTTAACATATCTCGTAGTGATGCTGGCGCAGTTAATTTAACTAAAACATCAGAAACAGTTTCAGAAATAATAAATTTATCTAAAAATAAATCACATAAATCAATTTGTTTTGTTACTGGTGTACCAGGTGCTGGTAAAACATTAGTCGGACTAAATATTGCAACTAAACATATAGATAAAGATAATGATTTGTATAGTGTTTTTCTTTCTGGTAATGGACCACTTGTTGCAATCTTACGTGAAGCACTAACACGAGATAAGGTTAGACATGAAAAGGAACGAGGTCATAAAATTAAAAAAGGAGAAGTAATGAGTAATGTTAAAATGTTTATTCAGAACGTTCATAATTTTCGTGATGAATGTTTGGTTGATTTTGAAAAACCACCAATTGAGCACGTTGTATTATTTGATGAATCACAACGTGCATGGGATTTACAACAAACAGTAAATTTTATGCATAGGAAAAAGGGTATGCCTAATTTTAAACAATCAGAACCCGAGTTTCTTATATCGTGTTTAGATAGACATCAAGATTGGGCCGTTGTTGTTTGTCTTGTTGGTGGGGGTCAAGAGATTAATACCGGAGAAGCTGGTATTAGTGAATGGATTGAGTCCATGAATAGATCTTTTCCAGATTGGCATATTTATATTTCTTCTAGACTAACTGATAGTGAGTATGGAGCTGGAAAAGTATTGGATGAATTAAAATATAACCCTCTAGTTGTAACTAGAGATGAGTTACATCTTGATGTTTCTATGCGTTCATTTCGTGCTGAGCACGTCTCTCTACTTTTTAAACAATTGCTTGATATTAAATTAAATGACGCACAAGATACTTTAAATAATATAAAAAATAAATACCCAATGGTTATTACTCGAGATGTTTCCAAAGCGAAACAATGGTTAAAAGAGCAGGCGAGGGGTTCGGAACGTTACGGAATTATGGTTTCTTCTCAAGCAGAAAGATTAAAACCATATGCTATAGATGTTAAATCTCCAGTTGATCCAATTCATTGGTTTTTAGATGGAAAGGATGATGTACGTTCATCTTATTACCTCGAAGATGTTGCAACAGAGTTTCATGTTCAAGGTCTTGAACTAGATTGGTCTTGTGTAATTTGGGATGCAGATTTTAGATATACCAATAATGGTTGGGAACATTGGTCATTTGTTGGTAGTCGTTGGAATCATATCAGAAAGTTAGAACGACAAAACTATCTTAAAAATGCTTACAGAGTTCTTTTAACTAGAGCAAGACAAGGAATGGTAATTGTTATACCTGATGGTGATAAAAATGATCCAACACGAAATCCTGATTTTTATAATTCTACTTTTGAATATTTAAAAGAAATAGGGTTTAAGGTTATTTAATTTATATAACACATTTGTATTCCGTTCTATAGAATTTTTGTTTGTGAGAGGATACAATGGCGGAATGAGTGAGGAAAACCAATCTATTTACGGCACAGCCGCGAATTCGCTGATTCGAAAGTTCGTACGCGAGCGGGTGATTTTTCATATGGATGGGGATGCTTTTTTTGTGGGGGTGGAGGTGGCGAAGAATCCGAAATTAAAAGGGTTGCCAGTAGTGACGGGGGAGGAGCGTGGTATTGCGTCTGCTTTTTCATATGAAGCAAAAGCACTCGGTATAACTCGTGGTATGCCGATATTCAAAATCAAAAAAGATTTCCCTCAAGTGATTGTGCTTCCAGGGGATTATCAATCATATGCGAAGTATTCGAGTATGATGTTCGACATTGTAAGAAGATATGCTGATGATGTAGAGGAATACAGTATCGATGAATGCTTCGCGGAATTAACGGGATTGGATAAGCCACTGAAGATGAGTTACTTGGAAATCGCAGAGCGAATCAAGAAAGAAGTGAATGAGGAGTTGGGACTGTCGGTTACGATTGGTCTGGCTCCGAATAAAGTATTGGCAAAGGTAGCGTCTAAGTGGGTGAAACCAAATGGTCTGACTGTGATTACAAAAGATAATGCGCAGGAATTCTTGGATAAATTCGCAATAGATAAAATCTGGGGCATAGGTCCGAAGACAGTAGAGAAATTAAAAAGATTGGGAATACATACTGCAGGGGATTTCGCTAATCAAAACTTGGAATGGATACATAGTACATTGTCGAAACCATATGAGAGTATCTGGAGAGAGCTCCACGGCGAAGTGATAATAGAGCTCGACACAAAACCAAAAACTGAATACGATTCTATACAGAAGACGAAAACATTTTTCCCTACAACAAATGACAAAGCATTTCTTCTTTCACAATTATCCAAAAACATTGAGGATGCATGTGCGAAGGCGAGACATTATAAACTGACACCTAAGAAGATTTCTATTTTTTTGAAAGACCAAAACTTTCAATTCACAACGGCACTCATACAATTATCTTCACCAACGAATGCACCTGAGACTATTATCTCTTTGGCTTCCGAACGATTGGACGCGATGCATAAGAGAGGTGTGATGTATCGTACAACAGGGGTGACATTACAAGACCTGGCACAAGGCGCTGTGGTGCAGGGAGACTTGTTCGGTAACTCAGATAGAGCGGATAAGTTCGAAGCGATACATAAACAGTTAGACACTCTCGAGAACAAGTTCGGCAAACGAGTCGTGCACCTCGCCTCCACTCAAGGCGCGCTCAAACACAAAGAAAAATTAGGCGGGACAGACGCGGATGAATTGGATAGGGGCTTGTTGTTTCTTTAACTTATTCATATAGGTAATATATAAATTATTTGAGATACTAAGTAATAGTATATTTGTATGAATTCACTAAAAAATATTTTAAAAATAAAACATACACGAAAAATCTTTTTGTTAAAAGTTGGGATTGCAATATGTGTCGCAATTCTGCTTTCTTCTTCGGCGTATTACACATACAATTATTTTTTTGAAAAAAAAGCTGATGTGGTTGTATATCAAACACCTGAAGAGAAAGATGTATATGTGCGCTTCGTAATGGAGGTGTATGATTCTATTTCCAAAAATTATTGGGCAAAAGTAAAAGAGGAAGACATGGCGAAGCTGTTTCAGCTGTCTATACAGAAGGTGAACACACAGTTAACACCACCAACACTGATAAGTAATAGTAGAGCTGATGTTTCTAAAATGATAAATGAAGCATTGATGTCGGTTAATGGAACATCTTCCAAAAAACAAATGGTAATCGATATAGTAAACGTGGCAACATACAACCTAGAGCCAATGGGAAGAAATGGTTTGTATTCCAAAAAACAGGAAGTTGCGCTGAGAGACAATGTGAGCAATATCAATAAAGAAAAAGATTTGTACAAAGACTTGGGAGTAGAGAAGGGGGCGACGGTCGCCGTGGTGGAACAGGCATATAAAGAAAAAGAAGTTATTCTATCGAAGTCTACTAACCCAGAGGCAATAGAAGAGTTGAAGAAAATAACTTATGCAAGAAAAGTTTTGACAGATGAGAATAACAAAAAGTTATATGACAGTAGTCAGATAGAACCGACAATATCGGGGATGATTATGGGCACTACTGTTTATTTATCAATAAGTAAAATTTCTCCCACCACATTACGTGAGTTCGCAACTATTATTGATAATGCTAGTACGACTCCGCGATTGGATAGTTTGATAATCGACTTTAGAGGAAATATTGGTGGAGCGCTGGACTTCCTTCAAATATTCCTAGGGGCGTTTATTGGAGAGAATCAATTCGCTTTCGATTTATTACATCAAGGGGAATTCCAGGTAGAGCGTACTAAAATTCCTAAGTTCGAACCACTCGCGCGATACAAAGAAATAGTTGTACTCACTGATAACATGACACAATCAACGGCTGAATTGACTGCAGCAGTATTCAAGCGCCTAAAGTTGGCAATAGTTGTTGGTAGTGTTACACGAGGTTGGGGTACGGTAGAGAATACGTATCCACTTCTAACTCAAATGAGTGAAGATGAAAAGTTCTCGCTTTTCTTGGTGAATAGCTTAACCCTTCGTGATGATAATATTCCAATAGAAGGAAGAGGGGTCACGCCAAATATTGATATAAATAGTTCTACTTTCAAAAAAGATTTAAGAGAAAATATTAGAAATACTTCTCTTATAAAGGCAGTTGAGGAAAGAATAAAGTCTACACCATTACGCTAGAAATATTTAGTTGTTTAATTTGATATACTTAGAAAATGAAAATTAAGATTTATACTGATGGAAGTTCAAGGGGGAATCCTGGTCCAGGTGGATGGTCAGCAATAGTGATGACAGAGGATGGGGTTATGGAGCTAGGGGGGAGAGAAAATTTGACCACGAATAACAGAATGGAATTGTTGGGCGCGATACATGGACTAAAAGAAATAGATATAAGTGCGACAAAAGTTAAAGAAGTGGAAGTGTGTACCGATAGTCAGTATGTGAAAAAGGGAATGACTGAATGGATAGATGGATGGATTAGAAAGGGGTGGAAAGGGTCAACCAAGAAGCCAGTACTCAATCAAGACTTGTGGGAGATGTTGAAAAAAGAAGAAGATAGATTGAAAGGAGAAGGTATAAAAGTTGTGTGGACATATGTACAAGCTCATGTGGGAATAACAATGAATGAAAGAGCAGATACTATAGCAACGATGTGCGCAGATGATGCGAATGATTTGCAATTATATAGAGGGCCGAAAAAGGATTACTTTTTTCAAGTCTAAGGTCTGTATATGACAACACATGCAAAGACAGTTATATTCGTAGTCGGAGCATTGTTAGGAATTGTGATTGGAGAGATGTCTGTGTATGGAAGTGAGGTGGGGGTGCTAGCAGTGGTGCTCGGGGTGATACAGTTGGGGTTGTATGGTTGGGAGCGGAAAAGAAAAATGATGAAGGACATCTTCGACATCCTTCATCATTTTCCTTTTCCGCTCGTCACTTCACTTTTTTGTCTCGGACTATTTATCGGAATCATCCGTGTACAATTAGTTGAGGAGAAAAATAATTTTGTATGTGAGAGTAGTTGTACATTCAATGCTGTAATTGTTACATCACCAGAGACAAAAAATGAGTATCAAATTTTTTCAGTAGAGCCGATTGTCAAAGATGTTGAAGCACTTGCGGTAGAAGTTCGCACACCGCTTTATCCAAAATATGAAATAGGCGAGACGCTCAAACTTTCTGGAAAAGTTACTGTTCCAAAAATTATTTATTCTCATAACGAGATCAAAGAAAAAGGATTTGATTACGCTTCATACTTACTGACCAAAAATATTGGAAGTGAAATGATGTACCCCCGTGTGGAGGGGATTGATAGTGAGGCTCATGCTATAAGAGATGTGTTGGGTCGTCTGAAAGAAAATTTAACTACAAGAATTGATACTTATGTTTCATCACCCGCGTCATCACTTGCAAGCGGGATGTTGTTCGGAGCATCATCAATGTCCAAAGAATTAACTCAGACATTTCGTTCTGCAGGACTATCTCACATTGTGGTTCTTTCTGGTTTCAATATAGTAATTGTAATTGCTTCTATTTTGTTTGCACTCGCGTTTCTTCCACTTACTTTGCGTATTGTGTTCGCTTCAATTTCAGTAGTACTTTTTGTAATTATGGTAGGGGGTAGTCCGAGTGTTATACGTGCAACTCTGATGGCGTTCATCGCGTTACTCGCAATGTTGGTCGGTCGTCAATATGTAGCGAAGCAAGCTTTGATAATTTCGTTATTTATAATTGTGATGTATGAACCATATGCGCTCATGCACGATGTATCACTTCATCTCTCGTTTCTCGCAACGGTTGGATTGGTGTATATGAGTGAACCACTTACATTGTTATTTCAAAAATATTTCTCTTACGTGTCGCCACTCTCTTTAAGAGAACTCTTCATTACTACCTTGTCTGCCTACTTCGCGACATTGCCTTATGTTATGTACACCTTCGGGACAGTGTCAGTGTACGCCCTCATAGCGAATGTGCTTGTCGTTCCATTTGTACCAATTGCGATGTTGTTCTCATTCTTGGTTGTATTTTTTTCATACATTTCACACACATTATCACTACTTATTGGATACATAGATTCAGTACTAATTGGGGTCATGATATGGGTAGCAAGAACAATAGAATTATTTCCTTACTCGACAGTTATGCTTAACGTTTCATTTAAAACGATGTGTTTTATTTATCTTTTCGTTTCTATTCTAATGATATTAATTTTAAGAAAATATAATAATGAAACGCGTGCAACAAGAGAGAATGGAAATCTCACCGACATAATTTCCTACTGAAAGAATTTTGTTATAGGTTTTTGTAAACTTTCTTATAAACAATAAAGATAATGATAGAACCTACAGTCAGTGAAACGGCCGTGAGAGAGGTGAGTGAGATGTGTTCACCGAAGAAATAACCAATCGAAGTAACCATAATTGCCCAAAGGAGAGATCCTACAAAAAATATCAAAGAGGTAATTTTACTCTCAGTATTTGCTAAACCAGCGACCATAGGAACGAAGGCTTTTATCGAAGGAGTTAATTTTCCTAAGAATAACCACCACAAACCTTTATCTTGAAAAGTGCTGTGAAGAGCCGAGTAAATTTTTCTAAATTTTTCCTCATCAAGCATAAACAACTTTCGAGCAAAGGATTCGCCGTATTTTTTTATGAGAAAAAAAGTTGTGATATTTCCCAAGGCGTTGCCTATCGTTCCTACAAGAATAGTTGGGACAAAAAGTAAGTTACCTGTACTAATGAAGTAACCACAAATAAGATAAAGGAATTGCGAAGAAGGAAAATTCCCGACACCGTTGGTGAACATTAATATAAAGATGGCTAGGTATGACCAGGAGGAAATTATTATGTGTAAGTCGATCATGGGGTATAGTATACAACAAACAACTGTTAGCTCTTAGTTGGTAGATTTTAGCAAATACAAATAGGGTAAACAGAACCAAAGGTTCCGCTTGTGTTACTATTATCATATGAATGAGTGGAGAGAAAATGTGAGAAAAAGCACAAAAGATTTTATTCATAATTATGGAAAAGTTACTTTTGTTTTCATTTCATTATTTATTATTTTGATATCAGCAATTGTGATATACAAATTAATCACACCACAAAAACTCAAAGTTTCTTTTCTCGATGTTGGACAAGGTGATGCAATTTTTGTACAAACTCCAAGTGGAAAACAAATGCTTATAGATGGTGGTCCGACGAATATAATTTTATCTAGACTAGATTCTGAAATGTCATACTTTGATCGTGAGATAGATGTGATAGTCGCAACTCATCCGGATGCAGATCATGTGACTGGATTAATTCCAGTTTTAGAAAAATATAAAGCACATACAATTATAGAATCACCAGTACATAGTGACACAAAAGTTTTTGGTGAGTTAGATAAACATATCGATGTCGAACATGCAGATATGTATGTCGCACGTACAGGAGATGTGATTGATTTTCATGATGGAGTAACTGCACAAATTTTGTACCCACAAAAAAATTATCAAGAAAAGAAAAATGATACGAATGATGCATCAGTGAGTATGGTCATCACATACGGAGAACAAAGTTTTTTGTTAACTGGAGACTTACCAACAGCAAAAGAAAATAAATTATTCGATAGTGGTGCGCTTCCAAAAAATGTGACAGTGTACAAAGTAGGGCATCATGGAAGTAAGACATCAAGTGGAGAGCAGTTGCTAAGTTACATCAAACCCGAGTACACAGTCGTGAGTGCAGGAAAAAATAATAAGTACGGACATCCGAATGTAGAGACGATTGACAGATTACAAAAATACACAAAAGAAATTATAAGCACAATAGACAGAGGAAGTATTTCTTTTGTGACTGACGGTAGGATGATGGAGGTTAAGACAGACAAATAGATATGTAAAGATAAGTGCGAATGAATTGCAAAAGAAAAGCGCGACCTTCGGTCGCGCTTATTCAAAAATTTTACCTATTTATTTTGGGTTTGGTTGGAAGAAAAATCCAGCAGATTTTTTTATCAAACGGATTGTGTTTTTTTGATCTGCCGCAAGCATCTCAAGGAGTAACCTTGATGTGCTACTTGGTTTTTTTCTACCATTCTCCCATGCTTGAATAGTATCAGTTGACACCTCAAGCAAAGTAGCAAGGCCATCCTGACTCATGCCTAGCTGTTTTCGAATTTGCGGAAGAGTAAAAGGAGCTCCTCCTCTTAGGACATTTTTCATTTATATACCCTTTCATGTAATGAGCAATAATCGTATCCTAGCATTTTAGGGTAAAAAGAAAAGCGCGACCAAAGGTCGCGCTAAGTTACTTTTTTGCGAAACGTATCCTGATTCTCTCGGCAAAACTTTCTCCGAAACTTGCTGGGAAAGCATATACACCTGTCAAAGGATCCCTGTATGTTTCAGGGATACGCGACACAGGTTTAACTACCCTTCCTTTTCTACCCCTGCTTTTTTTCATTATTTTCTCCTGTGAATGAACTATAATCATATCCTAACATGTGAAATAAAAAAGAAAAGCGCGACTGTAGGTCGCGCTTCACAATAATTGTACATATAAATTATTTTTTGTTTGGAAATTGTTGCGTGAAAAATGTTTCAGGAATTTCGGTGAGAATGCATTTCGTTCCACCTTCACCAACTCGTTTGCCATGCCACCTGCCGACCCAGACTCCACCTTCGGACTTTTTGAAGTCGTAGAGAATTTCATCGTCTCGATGAAAGTAGCGTTTCGTGAATTGCATGTTTTTTTCTCGAACTTCAAAATCGGTGAGCTCGGATTGCCCGTACACATCAACCAAGAAGCCATCAGATATTTTGTTGATAATTCTTTCACCAATCATTCCTGAGAAGACAGCTTCGACTTGTGCTTCACCAATCATTACCACTTCACCAATTATTGGAGCATGACCAATGTATGGGAACATTCCTTCCTGCCAAAAAATTCCATTAATAAAGAACGACATGATCTCTTCCTTTAGTGATTGAGATGTCGTAATCCTACAATAAGATATGTGTAAAAGCAAAAGCGCGATTTTAAGCGCGCTTTTCTTGCTGTTTAATTAGTGTTTAGTTCAGCAGCTATTTACGCACTTACTACTTCTGTAATTCAAGTAACTTCTTCTCTTGTTTGTTTAAAAATATCAATCTAATAATTATAAATACAACAAATAATATTATTATTGGGTTTATAGGAGAGAAGATATCGATAATTGCCCAAACTGAAACGAAACTAATATATATAGTCCCTTGAACAGTTTCTACTTTGTTCAAGAAGGAATCGGTCTGTTTGTCCAAACTAATAAGCACATTATTTTGGTCTTCTAATGACGCCCCAAGATTAGACATTTGAGACTTGAAAAGATTAGACAAATTATTAAATTCTGAAACTAAAGTTGTGATTCCTTGGTTTAGATTACTTTCAGAATTTCGTAGAGTCCTCAATTCCTGATTTTTTTCAGTTATTATATTTGTATTTGTGGCTACACTAAGTTCGTTTTCTTTTTTTAGGATATTATCACGTACGGTTTTTAATTGAGAACTTTTAGTTTCTATTTTTGATTTTATAGTATTTGCATTTTTTGTGTAATCATTCTGTACTTGTTGTCTTTGTGTTGTAAGAGAATCAATTGAATCTTTTGTGGAATCCTGATTACGCTCAAGGTCTTGCTTCTCCCCTAGAAGGTTTTGGGAGGTAATTGTCTGGGAATAGAATTTTTTATGAACATAAGATCTTATTTGAGATTCAAAGTCATCTAAGTTTGATTTTGGAATTACAAAACTAAAAGTAGCATATGTGTTCGTAATATTTGAGTTATCTATACGCCCCCCAAGTCCTTTAATAAGTAGTTCAACTTTCTTCGCGACATCTTCTACCTCCCTCGTTTTTAGATTTGCTGAAAAAGTCTTTTTTATGAACTCTCTTGTGTCAGTTATGTCTCCGTTATTGTTATTATAATAATTTGGAATATTTATCATTCTAGAATTCATTGATGAAGCCATACCTGGAATTGGTACTGACCCACCTTGACCTATGCCATACATAACAGTACGTTGCATAGCGGTAAAAGCCCAAAGTAAAAGTAAAACAAAAATGGAAACACAATTTATAATTAATCTTTTTTTGTACCAAGCTCTAATAACATCTTTACTATTTATAAATTTATAAGCGTACAACACTGTCATTATTAACAAATAAACCCCAATAAGAAGAATAAGTTCACTAAAATTAAATGTTTGCATATAATAAAGTATATACTATTTCATTAAATTTCTTATTTTATGTACTTAATTTGATATGTTTATTACATCAAATACAAATCTTTACACGAGGACCATTCATTTTATTTCTGGCCTGATTGCACTATCGTAGAGTAAATTAAATTGCATTTTCAGAATGCTGTGCATACTTTCAGACTGGATTATTATTGCGGTACGCTCTTTGTGTGAAGAAATGCATAAAGCAGAGTCATCATAAAGTATAAGGATTGAACTAAAAGTATTACTTGCCTTTTCGTCCAAATATCTAGGGTTTCTTTCTTCTTGTAATATTTTTGTTACTAGAAGTGGTTCGTTTTTTGTCTTTTCCCATAAACTACGTGAAAGTATTTTGTATTTTTTTCTACTGTGCATATAGTAATCAGCAAATTCTTCGTTTGCACTAGTAAAAAAATTGTTTCTGGGAGCAATGATATCCCACCTTTTTGTTTTACAGCGAAAGGCTTTTTCTAATGCCATGCGAATACCTTCGTCCCCAGTGTAGAATTCTGTGGTTTCCTCGGATTTTTTAATCAGAGGCTTTTTTTTGGACATGTATTCCTCAACTTCTTTTTTGTGCTTATGTATCATCTCTTCCTTGTGCTCAAAGTATGATGAAAAAATTTCTTTATTTGGAACACTGAAATGATTAGTGCCATTTTCATTTTCTACACATAGAAGACCTTTTGTTTTCAATGAGTGTAGTGCATGGTATATTGTTGCTCTATTTTTAGATAGAGTGAGGCTAATTGTAGAAGCAGTATTTTTACCATTGTGATAGAGATGGTCAAAGACAGCAGTCTCTGTGTCTGTTAATCCTATATCAAGAAGTAATTTTGCTAGGCGAGTCATAGTATGTTTATATATTATTATAAACACACATTGTCTTAAAACACAACCCACTGTATTCTGTAAAAGGAACAGCAGTTCTTTTTATCAAACCTAACCAAAGGATCTATCATGAAATCAATAATACATGTTTTGGGAGGTGGAACATTCAATCATGTTCGTAGTCACCTTGCGTTGTCTGCACCAGCATTCGGTAACACTGCAAGGCAGATCGCAAAGCTTTGTGAAGAAGTCTTTGACAAAGACAAGTACGAAGTGCGTCTTCATTTAACCAAGATGGCTGATAGTTCAAGCAGTTTGGTTACAAATGATGACGTTGCTGGGTTGGTGAGGGATATTTGTAACGATAAGGCAACTAAGATTATCTTTATGAATATCGCGCTTACTGATTTTGTTGGGACTGTTGATGGGGTCGAGGGTGGCAAGTATGCTCCACGTTTGAAGACCTCAGACGGAATAGATAGCATGTTACTTTTTCCGGCACAAAAAATCATCAGCAGTGTTCGTGCAGGCGCAAATGCTAGAAAAGATATTTTTCTTGTTGGTTTTAAGACGACATGTAATGCTACAAGTGAGGAATCATATAAGCAGGCTCTTAATATGTTGAAAGCCTCAAGTGTGAACCTTGTTTTGGCAAATGATGTTGTGACAAGGACGAATATGATTGTCGCACCAGAAGAAGCTGTGTATCACGAAAGTAAAGATAGAGAACACGTTCTGCGTAATTTGGTTGATATGGTCTTGCATCGGTCAGAGCTCACTTTTACAAAAAGTGTTGTTGTTGATGATGTGATGACGCCATGGCGGTCCCCTTACGTTCCGGATTCTCTTAGAGAGGTTGTTGATTACTGTATAGATCAAGGAGCATATAAGACTTTTCGTGGAGTAACAGCCGGACACTTTGCTGTTAAGGTTAAAGAAGGTGAATTCCTGACCTCTCCAAGAAAAAGAAACTTTAATGACCTTGCTAATATTGGCCTAGTTAAAATTGATTCTGTTGATGATCGACAAGTGATTGCCCATGGTGCGAAGCCATCGGTGGGCGGTCAGTCACAGCGAATTATTTTTAACGAGCATGCTGATCTGGATTGTATTGTTCATTTTCATAGCACAATAAAAACAGACTCTCTCGTCCCTATTGTTTCTCAAAGAGAGTTTGAATGTGGGAGTCATGAGTGCGGAGCAAATACGTCTCGAGGTATTCGTGAAATAGAGCCAGGAATCTTTGCGGTGTATTTGGATAATCATGGTCCGAATATTGTTTACAATAGACGGGTTCCATCATTTCGAGTTATTGATTTTATTGAACGTAATTTTAATCTCATGGAGAAGAGTGGTGGCTATGCTATTTCCTAAGATCTATCCTCGTTTCATTAAAACAGGCGCAGTCGTAATATCTACAGACTCTGTTGTGGGTATAGATTATAAAGATTTAGATGTTCTTGAGATACAGATTACAACAAAGGAAGGGGGTGTATATTTGGCAGAAGGAATAGATGCTCTAGAAATAACTCTTTTGTTTAAACCGAGCGCAGTAGAGGGTTTGCCATCTATTAAATGGCAGAGGCATGTCTGGGCGATGCATAATTTGGTAGGACACCCTCTGATGCAAATGATGGCTTTCGTCGGTCTTACTGGTCTTGGTTTAAAGATTCATGATATGACCGTACCTTCAGTTAAAAGGTTAAAATAATTAAACGCGACTCAGGTCGCGTTTTTTGTTAAAAACAACAGCTAGAAGCTTATTGTTATAGCTTGATTTGGAGATGAATTCCTTTCTTCATACATCCTGTACAAATCTTTATACGAGGACCATTAGGAATACGAGCCCATTGTAGGTTCGGGTATACACGACGGTCTCCCGCTGGGTTGAACTTGGTAGCACGAACAGAGTTGCTATATTTTCCAACGACTCTTGAACCTTTTTCGCATAGTGGACAGATGTTTGCCATAGATTTCTAGTTAGTTGTCATATACTATCACGTAAAAGTGCCTTTTGCAACTAAAATATATCAATTAAAACAAAAAGTATCTATGTGGTATTATGTTTCATATGAACGAGGCCATGACCATTTCACAAGGAATATTTCCTTTTATTATTATCATATATTCTATTATTTTGCATGAAATTGCACACGGTTATGCTGCGTATATACAAGGAGATGAGACTGCAAATAGGGCTGGGCGTCTAACACTAAACCCTCTCCCTCATATTGATATGATGGGATCTATCATTGTGCCGTTATTTGCGTTTCTGATGGCTGGTACATTTTTTGGATGGGCAAAACCTGTTCCATACAACGCTTACAACATAAGAACAAGGATTGGAGAAGCTTTTGTAGCTTCAGCTGGAATACTTACTAATCTTTTAATAGCATTTATGGCAGGGATTGTTTTTAAAGTTATGGCTAATTATGGGAGTTTGAGTATAGGTGTTGGAACTGCATTGTTTACTATTATAAAAATAAACGTTTCACTAGCTTTCTTTAATCTCATTCCAATCCCACCGTTTGATGGAATGGCAATCATACAATCACTTTTCCCAAGAATGCGTATAAATTCAGGTATAATTTATAATCCAATTTATATGATTGGAGCGATTATCGGAGCATCAATGATTTATGGTATGTTTATGCCACATATATTTAATTTAGTAAGAACTATATTGATGTAGTCTGTCCACAGGTATTGTCCTTGATGTCCTTAATCTTTGTCCTTTTAAGGTATAATGTATTTAATATGAAGCATTCTGCCCAACATAAAATTAAAAGACCGAATTTGCAAACTTCTTCGTTGTTAAAGAATAATAAAACTACTTCATTTTCAAGAGTTGTTCATTCTACAAAAAGATATAGCAAACAAACATTAAAAAAAATACTTCTTTCTAAGATATTCCACTCAGCATTCAGAATTTTTATAAGTGTTTCGATTACAGTTGCTACTTTATACGGGGCTTATTCATATTTTCACACGACACTTCTAAATGATGTAGTTGTCTCAAAATCAGAAATAGTCGATAGGGTTTCGAAGCTCGTGGCACTACCTAATGAGGATCCACAGGACGTGGTGCGTGTAGAAGATGCTGAAATACTCAAGAAACAGAACAGTTTTTATGAAAATGTGAAAGTGGGTGATTATATTATCATGTACCAGAGAGTGGCAGTTATCTATGATTTGAGGAATAATACCATCGTAGCAATGAAGAAATCTGAATAATCTAGCAAATAGATTACTTGCAAAAAAGTGTGTTCTCTGTTAGTATTCTACTACTATTTAAGTTATGCCAACAATCAATCAACTCGTAAAGAAGTCCCGCTCTACAACAGTGAAGAAATCACGTTCTATTGCTATGACTCGTGGATTCAATGCAATTCAGAACAAGCCTAATTTTTATGATTCACCTTTCAAGCGTGGTGTATGTATAAAAGTTACAACGACAACACCAAAGAAGCCGAACTCAGCTCTCCGTAAAATTGCTCGTGTACGTCTTACTAATGGTATGGAAGTAACAGCATATATCCCAGGAGAAGGACACAAGCTGCAGGAGCACTCAGTGGTAATCCTCCGTGGTGGACGTGTGAAGGACTTGGCCGGTGTACGTTATCACATCGTTCGCGGACGATTGGATGCAACTCCAGTTGATAAGCGTCGTCAAGCACGCTCACTCTACGGAGCAAAGCGTCCAAAGGCAGGAGCAGTAGCAAAGAAGTAAAACAAAAACATCGCGAAAGCGATGTTTTTTCTTGCATTTATTTATTTTTTAATATAGTTTAATTGTAGATCTTTCTAAAAAAGGAAATTATCATGCATTGGCTCGGCATTGTTTTTTTGGTTGTTTTTGCTCTTTTGATTAATGCGTATTTAACAAGGGTAGGCTTTGAAAATAATCAAAATTACGAAGAGCTCCTTCGTTTTTTCTCACCAGATGGAAAGTTTACTGTTCCTGAAATTGCTGAAATAATTAAGGAAAGAACATCTGGCAGGAGAGATATTTCTGATAAAAATGTAAGAATGGCCCTTGAGCAACTACATAAGGAAGGTAAACTTTGCAAGGAGATTAACCACAGAATAATAGTTGGAAGAAGAGTCGATGTTGTTCGTTACTCTTTACCAGTAACCCCTCTCAAAACTTGAAGTAAAACTAAAATTCAAAAAGCGCGACCAAGTGTCGCGCATTTTTGTTGCCATGTTACAATTCTCTATATGAAGATAGCGACGTATAATCTTAGGAACTTTTATGATGCAGGGACACGAATTGATGATGAGGCAGAAGATGTGGTCCATGAAGAGTTTTTTAACAAGCGAATTACTTATTTTAAGGAAATATTTAAAAAAGAAGACTTAGATATTATATGTCTTCAAGAAGTTGGAGGAGAAAAAGGTGTATCAATAATCAGTGAAGAACTTGGGTATAATTGTTTTTTTGCAAAGCCAAATAGTCGTGGAATTCGTATGGCTGTTATGTATAAAAAATCACTAACCCAAAATATTACTTGCAAAAGTGTTTCTTTGGGTGATTTATTTATACCAAGTATTCAAGAGATTGGTGATACAAATAACTTATTACCTATAAAACAAAGAAGAGATATTCTTGTAATTGATATAGATAGTTATCGTGGCAAAAAATTAAGAATAGTCACTTTCCACTTAAAGAGCTTTCTGCCAATGTTTTTGGAAGGACAAGATTATAATTCTAGTCAACAAATATATACAGATGCGAAGTTTAGGTGTATTTTTTATAAATTAATGGAGATGAGAGGGCTGAGAGCCTTTGCAGATAAGACTCTCGATGAAAAGAGGGAAATTATTTTACTCGGTGATTTTAATGAACATAATAATAGTAGTGGTTTTGATATCCTGAAAGCAAGCAATGAAGAGAGTAAGGTGTTACTAGATGTCCTAATCGGTTATAAAGGGAATCTAACGACGCATATACATGATAATAATCCACTTACATTTGACACCATGGTTGTATCTAAGGAAATATCTAATTTAATAGATAATGTATCGGTACTTAATCAAGATTTAAAATGTTACAGCAATATACCATTAGATGAAGAAATTATTGGAAGTGATCATGCGATGGTAGTTATGAATCTTAAGGAATAGGTTATTTCCCTCCAATTGTGTATTTCTCTATGGTAATGGTCAGTAATGAATGACATACTTAATAGAATATGAAACAAAAAAATACTAGTAACAAGCAATCTGTAGGTGTGTTTAGTTTATTAATAAATATTATATCGATTGTCTTGTTACTTATAGTTGCACTATTTGCTTATGTAACAAAACTACTCGATCCTCTTCATGTTGTAATATCATTAGGGATTTTGTACGTGGTTTATCGTAAAATTAAAAATATTTTTGTTAATTATGGGACTAGTAAAAGTTTACAAAAATACATTAATACAACAAAGAAAATTACCAAAGGACACAAGATTGCTATCTCCGTACTAATATTTATTGTTGTTATTTGGTATGTGGTTTCTAGTGTTATACCAAATGAAAAGGAAGTTTTTTCTCCACTTACAACTGAACAACAAATAGAAATTGTACAAGAAGATGTTGAAGTTGCTGCCGTTCTTTTGGACAAGTTAATTCTTTCAGGAGAAAAGCTTTTAATGAATCCTGGTATTTTAAAAAACGAACTTTCTTATGAAGAAGGATTGTCACTTAAGCGTGATTGGGAGTCTTTTCTTGTTGCGTCGATAGAGACCGAAGAAATGACAGATAGACATAGGTATTTCCACCAAATCTCTATGTTTAACAACAAAGAAACTCACACACAGTCATTTATCATTGCTTATTCACTGTATATTAAGAAATTTGAAATTTTCCATAAAGTGATTTCGAAGGCTAGTGAAAATCCTGTTGCTATAAAAATTTTCAATGAATATAGTGACACTTTAGGTGCTGGTTTTTTGTATGATGATGTTACTGCTAGATTCTTCGCATCAAATTCTTTCCTTAGAAGAAACTTGGGTTATCTTTATTATCAGTTGAAAGTACCAGAAGACAGTACATATGTTTCACCAAACTACGCGTCACTTCTTGAGGTTTCTCGCACAAGTTATGATTACATTTTTAAGAATGCATTTTCTCAAATTACACACAGAAGTGTCGTATATAAAAACTTATTTGATAGAAAAGCATTTGAGACGTGGCTTCCAATTCAAAAGACAGTAATTACAGACAAGATAGGTAATATACATGTTGGTGACAGAACCTCGAAGTTTATTACAATAGAACAAATCGAGGAGATGAAAAAGTTAATGGAGCCTGGAGATATTATGGTCTATCGTAAGAATTGGTATGCAAGTAACTTGGGTATTCCAGGATTTTGGACACATGCAGGTATGTACACTGGAAGTTTAGAAGATATGGATAATTTCTTCGAAGAAGTTTTCCCATATCGAGGATATTCTTCTATGAGTATGTTACTACAATCAGAAAATCCAAAAGCTTATAAAGTTTTGAGTGAAAAGGATGAAAAAGGATTTTCTCCTTCGGTTGTAGAAAGCCAAACACACGGGACACTAATTCAGTCAGTTGAAAGTTCTGCTTCAGTGGATTATGTTGCGGTCACAAGAACAAGATTAACAAAACAAGAAAAACTGGAAGCATTAATAACTGCTTTTGGACATTATGGTCAGCCTTATGATTATGCATTTGATTTGGACACAAAAAATGAAATATATTGTTCCGAACTTGTATATGATGCATATTTTAAGACAAGTAAAAATGGCGGAGTAACTTTCCCGAAGGCGATTATTTCTGGAAGAACAATTGTTACCCCGAATGCTATTGTCGAAAAATTCGTGAGTGAATTCGATACTCCGACAAAAGAGACAGAATTTGTGTATTTTTTGGACGCAAGTGAAACAACAAAACAAGCCTTCAGTGCTGACGTTAAAGATTTTATAACCACTCTTAATCGTCCGAAGTATTCAACATTACAGGAGTAATAGCAAAGAAGTAAAAGAAAAGCGCAACCAAAGGTCGAGCTTTTGCTTTTTTGGTGATTTTGTTGTAGTATACATAGCACTTGTTTATCAAGTATTGAAGCACTTACTGAAATTAAACACTTGTGAAGTACCCATTGCTTCGGGGAACGGAAAACACAAGAACCCCGTTCTTAGTTGTTCGTTCTTCGTTAGGGAATACATGTAATACTGGTAAAGTATTTTGTACGACTAACGAATAACGTCCTAACGATCAACGGCAACTAAATACATGCGTAGAAAAGTTAAAAATCGAAATATGGTTGGGCCAGATGCTAAGTATAATTCACTTAAAGTATCTAAGTTTATTAACTATGTGATGGAGGGTGGAAAGAAAAACACAGCACGTGATATTGTGTACGGTGCTTTTGATGTTATTAAGGAAAAGCTTAAAATCGAGGATCCTATGGAAACTTTTGAAGCAGCTCTTCGTAATGCTGGACCAGTTACAGAAGTACGTTCACGTCGTATCGGTGGAGCAAACTACCAAGTTCCTCGCGAAGTTCGTGAAGATCGTCGTTTCATGCTCGCATTACGTTGGATTCTTGATGCAGCTAATGCAAAGAAAGGAAAGGCAATGCGTCTTAAGTTAGCTGATGAGCTTATGGCTGCAGCAAATAACGAAGGAAGTGCTGTGAAGAAGAAGGAAGATACACATAGAATGGCAGAGTCTAACAAAGCCTTTGCGCATTTTGCTTGGTAATTTTGCAAATTAAAATTTGTAGTAGAGTGTTTTAAAAAATACCCATTACTGGGTATTTTTTGTTTTTGCAAAAGTATATCAGAATCAATACTTGACTCATGACACAATATGTGATATAGTTTACTGCGGATTAACTCACAAGGGGACAAAATTGTACATCAAAAAAGCTAGTGATTCCTATGTGTTTTGCGCTGAAACTAAAGCGGTAAGGAGAGACCTAATTATTAATAACTTCGCGATAATCGTTGTTCTCATCTCGATGGTAATCGTCGTAGGTATGTGGTTCTCAATCGCTGATTCAAGGATGATGATGCAACAAGTTAGTGAGATCTACCTGTACGGATATTGCATCACTTTTGGATTCCTGTTTCTTTTGTTTGTCGGATTAATTTCCATTCGACCGAACGACAAACTGAAACGTTTCCTCGTGAAGGGGGTTTGGGATAGGTTGTTTTATTGAATCTATGTCAAATCTATCAAAGCCGGCATCGTGCAAACGATGTCGGCTTTTCTTATGCTATTTTTTATGTTAGTATTTTGTAACATAAGCGTGGGTAGCTCGAGAAGCTTGGCTTCGAAGATGTAGGGAGTCAGCAGACGGACGACCCGGCTGGTAGCTTATATTAAAACGTGCACATAGTGTGTAGGTAGTAAAATAAAATAGGCGCGAATAGCTCAGCTGGTAGAGCACTCGACTGATACTCGAGCGGTCCCAAGTTCGAATCTTGGTTCGCGCACAG
>JACCDT010498839.1_pt1 | contig 52606 bp, 48 predicted proteins | sample 7446291 | NCBI WGS metagenome assembly JACCDT01 (sample SAMN15323446, study PRJNA562643) | freshwater metagenome | isolation source: river surface water | place: USA:Blue River Watershed | collected 2017-08-17
GTGGCGATGTTGACCGAAGTGGGCTTGGGCCAATCCAGCGCCGTCGGTATCGGTGGTGACCCCATCAACGGTTTGAAGCACATCGACGTGATGAAGGCTTTCAACGACGATCCAGACACAGACGCCGTCATCATGATCGGTGAAATCGGTGGTCCAGATGAAGCTGAAGCTGCTCAGTGGTGCAAGGCCAACATGAAGAAGCCCATCGTTGGCTTCATCGCTGGTGTGACTGCCCCTCCCGGCAAGCGCATGGGCCATGCAGGTGCTTTGATCTCTGGTGGTGCTGACACGGCTGATGCCAAGCTCGCCATCATGGAAGAGTGTGGTTTCACCATCACACGTAACCCATCTGAATTGGGCAAATTGCTCAAGGCTCAGTTGAAGTAATCTCCTTCGGGAATTGCCAAGACAAAAGCGAGCGGTGTTTCACCGCTCGCTTTTTTTTGAACTCGCGCATCTTCAACCCAAAGCCTTGTGCTGCCTAGAATTCCTGCCCAACTCTCAAAGGACTCGTTATGAAACACACCCTGCAACGCGGCTTCACCTTGATCGAACTCATGATTGTGGTCGCCATCATTGGCGTACTGGCCTCGGTGGCGTTACCCGCCTACCAAGACTACATGGTGCGTGCGCGTGTAAGCGAGGGCCTAGGGTTGGCATCCGCCGCCAAAACCAATGTGTTGGATGTGGTCAACAGTGGCAACATTGCCACAGCGACATCTGGCTATAAAACAGGCTACAGCTTTGGTGGTGCCACCAAGAACATCAGCAGCATCGACATTGCTGCCAGCACGGGCGTGATCACCATCACCACAACGGCAGCAGCAGGTGGCGGCAGTTTGTTGTTGGTGCCCTATACCAAGAGTGGCACAACCGACTCAGCATTGCCTGCACCCACAGCAACCAGTGCGACTGTGGAGGGCTCCGTGCAATGGAAATGTTTGGCCAAGGGTGCAGATGCGTTTGTGGGGGTGACTGTGCCCGCCGATGCGTTGGATAAAAAGTACGTGCCCAGTGACTGCAAATAAGCGGCAGGCAGCCACCCATCAAGCGCCTTCGGGCGCTTTTGTTTTTGGCGTGCGGGCGTGAGGGAAAATCACGGCATGCATACGTCTACAGACCAAAGTATTTGGGTGCGCAACATCATCTTGGTGCTGTGTGTTGCCTTGCCATGGCTCAACCCATTTGCCAGCAGCCCATCCACAGCCGTGATTCCCTTGTTGGTGAGCTGGATGATGGCCGCATGCGCATTGTTGGCTGTGGTGGAGTTGCCTTTGGTGAAGACGCGCTGGACATGGGATGAGCGCTTGGTCTGCGGCGCGTTGCTGCTCTGGTTGGCGGCTTCGTTGTTCTGGGTGCCGCAAGAGGTAGACCGTGCGTTGACGGCGGGGTTGGTGGCATCACTCATGTGTGTGTGGTTGATGGCGGCTGTGGGTCGGCGTGCGGCGGTGGATGAGCCCTTGTTGCGTTGGCTGGTTGCGGGTTTGCTCGCGGCAGCGGTCATCAGTGCGGTGCTGGGGATGTTGCAGTATTTGGGCTTGGCACGGGAGCTATCACCTTGGGTGAACCAGCCTCTAAAAGGTGATGCGTTTGCCAACTTGCGCCAGCGCAATCAATTTGCATCGCTCACAAGTTTGGGGCTGGTGGCATTGCTGGGTTGGGTGGCGGCTCGTGCCAAGACTCAAAGCATGACGGCCGCTTGTTGGTCCATCGCGTGGGCGTTGCTCAATGTGTTGGCTGCGGGAGTGGCGTGCTCGGTGTCTCGCACGGGGGCTGCGCAATGGGTGCTGGTGGGTACGTTGATGGCTGCTTGGGGTTGGCGCAGTGCAAAGCAAGAGTCGCAATTTGGCAAAGGCTTGGTATGGCTTGCCATGTCTGCGCCATTGCTGGTGGCCGTATGGTCCGTGCTGATGCCATGGTTGGCATGGCAAACCACAGGCGAGTGGGGTGCCAGCATGATTTTGCGGGTCACAGGGCAGGCTCAAGATTACGCTGCATGCGGCGGCCGTCGCGTCTTGTGGGCTAATGTGCTGGCGCTGATAGCGCAGCACCCATGGCTTGGTTGGGGATGGGGTGAGACAGACTATGCCCACTTCATGACGGGCTACAGCAGCACGCGGTTTTGCGACATGCTCGACAACGCCCATGACTTTCCGTTGCATTTGGCGCTGGAGTTTGGCGTGCCGTTTGCACTCGCTGTGATGGCGTTGATGGGCGTGTGGGTGTTGCGACGTACCCCTTGGCGAGAGCACAACACATGGCGTGTGATGGCGTGGTGCTTGCTGTTGGTGTTGGGGTTGCACAGCGTGTTGGAGTACCCACTTTGGTACGGACCGTTTCAAATGACCTTGGGTTTGGCGTTGGGTTTGTTATGGGCGTCACCCCAAGCGCCCGCCAAAGAAGAAGCACAAGAAGGCCCGATGTTGGTGGCTGCGCTGTTGTTCATCGGTTGTTTGTACGCAGCCTGGGACTTCAACCGTGTGGGCCAAATTTACCGACAAGCAGCCTCGCGTGATGCCGCCTATCGTGACAACCCACTTCACCATGCCAAGCAATCGTGGCTGTTCAAAAACCAGGCCGATTTTGCAGAGCTGACCACGCAAACCGTCACGCCCGACAATGCCGCCGATTTGTATCCACAAGCCTTGCGTCTGATGCACTACTCCCCTGAAGCACGGGTGGTGCAACGCGCCATCGACAGTGCCAAATTGCTGGGCCGAGACGAGCAAGCGCAAAAATGGCGTGACCGCTTAGACGACGTGAAGCAAAACACGCCACGCTAAACTTGCGATCAACATGACCCATACACGCCCCACCCTCTCGGCCATCGTCATCACACGAAACGAGGCACACAACTTGCACGACTGCCTACAGTCCATGCAAGGGTTGGTCGATGAAATCATCGTGGTGGATAGCCAAAGCACGGACAACACCGTAGAAATTGCGCAGCGACACGGTGCGAAAGTGACGCAGCCAAACGACTGGCCAGGCTTTGGCCCACAAAAAAACCGCGCACTTGAATTGGCTACTTGCGACTGGGTGTTTTCAATCGACGCAGATGAGCGTGTGACGCCAGAGCTGGCTGCGGAAATCACACGCGTGTTGCGGTTGGGTGTATCGGATGTGGCTTACAAATTACCACGCTTGTCATCGTATTGCGGCAAGTTCATTCGCCACGCAGGTTGGCAGCCTGACTATGTGTTGCGCTTGTTCAAGCGCGGCACGGCTAGGTTTTCAGATGACCTCGTGCATGAGCGGGTCGTGACTGACTTGCCAGTGCATGCGCTGAAAAATCATTTGTTGCACTACAGCTATCTCAACTTTTCGCAGGTGCTTTCCAAGGTAGATGCTTATTCCACGGCCTCTGCCAAGCAAGCCTACGCGCGTGGCAAACGCTCATCTGTGGCGGGTGCATTAGGCCATGGTGCGTGGGCATTTTTTCGCACCTATGTGATTCGTCGGGGTTTCTTAGACGGTGCACATGGCTTGGCGTTGTCTATTTCGAATGCAGAAACCAGCTATTACAAATACCTCAAGCTGTGGCAAATGCAGCAAGCCGAAGAGGCTGCTTCAAAATAAGTGTCAGGCGCTTCAGGCAGACACGTAGCTGCCCGACTTCCCGCCGTGCTTTTCAGCCAAGTGCACATCGGTCATCGTCATGCCACGATCCACCGCTTTGCACATGTCGTAAATCGTGAGCAAGGCGACTTGCACAGCGGTGAGTGCTTCCATCTCCACGCCGGTTTGCCCAACGGTTTCTACAGTCGCCGTGCACTGCACGTTGTGCGCGCCTTCGTCGATGACAAATTCCACGGCAACACGCGTGAGTGCCAGAGGGTGGCACAAAGGAATTAAGTCACTGGTTTTCTTTGCAGCTTGAATGCCAGCAATACGCGCAATACCCAGTACATCGCCCTTCTTAGCGGTGCCGCTTTGAATCAAGGCCAAGGTGGCGGGCAGCATGACAATCCGTCCCGTCGCGATTCCTACGCGCTTGGTGTGGGCCTTGTTGGCCACATCCACCATGTGGGCTTGGCCGTGTGCGTCAAAGTGTGTGAGAGTGGACATGCTTTTGTGTGCAAGGGGTTAACATGAATATCGCATCATACGATCCAGAGCACACATGTCTTTTTCTTTGCGACCTTCTCGTTTGTTACAGCGTCTTGGCATATTGGGCGTGTGTGTCACCTTGCTATTGCCTATGGCCCCTGTGCACGCGCAATTGAATCAAAACAAACTGCCTAATTTGGGCGATGGTGCAGAGGTGCCATTGGGTGTCGAGCGTCGCCTGGGTGAGAGCATCGCCCGAGAAATTTACCGTGATCCCGATTATTTAGACGATCCTGTGTTGGGGGATTATTTGCAATCCATCTGGCAGCCCTTGCTGGCCGCCGCCCGACAGCGTGGTGAGCTGACGCCCGAGCTTGAGCAGCAGTTTGCATGGGAAGTGTCGCTCATTCGTGACCGCAGCATCAATGCGTTTGCATTGCCTGGTGGCTACTTGGGTGTGCATTTGGGGCTGATTTCTGCTGTCAGCAGTGGCGATGAAATGGCCTCTGTGTTGGCGCACGAGCTGAGTCATGTCACGCAACGTCACATTGCACGCATGATTGCCCAACAGGGGCGCCAGGGGCCGTTGGTGATGGGCGCCATGATTTTGGGTATGTTGGCTGCGAGTCGCACACCCACCGCGAGTGGCATCAGTGCTGCCAACGCTGTGATGGTGGGGGGGCAAGCTGCCGCCATGCAAAGCCAGTTGAATTTTTCACGTGATATGGAGCGTGAAGCCGATCGCGTGGGTTATGGCGTGATGACCGAGGCGGGCTATGCGCCGCAAGGTTTCGTCACCATGTTTGAAAAGTTGCAACAAGCTGCGCGTTTGAACGACAACGGGTCATTCCCCTATTTGCGTAGCCACCCCATGACCACCGAGCGTATTTCGGATGCCCAAGCACGGCAGCAGCTACTACCCGCCAAAGGTCCAGTTCCGACCACAGTCATGCACGCCATGATGTCAGCGCGTGCGCAAGTGCTGGCCAAGCCTGGCGTGGATGACTTGCGCACCATGGCTGCACAAGCGCATTCGAGCATGCTCGCATCAAGCCCGAAAGCCAAACAGGCGGGCATGTTGTATGGCGCAGCCATGGCCGAGATGAAGCAGCGCAATTTTTCTGAAGCACGCCAAAGCATGGGTCGGTTACAGGCTTTAGGTGGTTTCGATGTGAATGCGCAGCGTGCGGTCAGATTACTTTCGGCCGAACTGGCTTTGGCTGCAGGGGATGCTACGCAAGCGGTGACTTTGCTGGAGAGCAAAACCACAAGCATGGCCAACAATGACCGTGCCACGCGCATCCAGCTGGCGCAAAGCCGAGTCGCCACACGCAAGCCTGCGCAAGGCAAAGTGGCTGCCAACGATTTGTCTTTGTGGCTGAGCCAGCATCCGCGCGATGCCACGGCGTGGCTAATTCAGGCGATGGCGTATGAGCTGCAGGGCGATGCCTTGCGAGCCATTCGCGCTCAGGCAGAAGCCAGAGCCACAGAGTTGGACTACAGCGCAGCGGTCGACCGTTTTAAGGCGGCGCAAATGCTCGCGCACCAAATGGCGAGTGAAGGTCGGTTAGATCAAGTAGGTCATATCGAGGCATCCATCATTGATGCCCGATTGCGGGAGTTAGAGCGCCTGCGGCGGGAACAGGCGTTGGAGCGCGGCATCAATTAACACGCCAAACGCGGAGTAAATCAGAGATCCCAGCAGTGCCGAGCCAAAACCACTGACCCAAAAGCCCTCGAGCAACCCAGCGGCGGCCCAAAACAAAACCGCGTTGATGACAAACAAGAACAGGCCCAGCGTGACAAACGTGACGGGTAAGGTCAGTACCACCAAGGCGGGGCGCACGATCAAGTTGAACATGCCAATCACAAAAGCCGCTGCCATGGCCGCACCAAAGCTGGTCACTTCAACGCCGCTGTAAAGATGTGCCAAAGCCATTAAGGCGCTGGCATGGAGTACCCAAGTTAAAAGTAGTTTCATTGCGATGTCAGCATAGCATTGCCGTTATCATCCATCCCCCGACTTTCACCCCGATTTCTAGGTAACAGACTCTAACGCGATGGCTGGCATTCACATCACCGACATTGAGGCGGCCATCAACTATTGGCGCGAACAAAAGCCTTCACCCGATGGCGTGACGCTTGCACCTGAAATTCGCGCGTTGGCCGAGGTCTATGCCTTGATGATCTATTACCGCCACGACGAGGCGGCGGAAAAAGGCTTTCCTAAAAAAGCGTACGACGCATGGCTGGCTTGGTACCACACCACGCCTGATGCGCCGTGCATTGCCATTTGTTCCACCAGCCAAGGTGACGAAGAGTGCAAGGGGTGCGGTCGCACGTTTGAAGAAGTGCAGTTTTGGCCAGAGATGTCGCCTGGTGAGAAGCGCAGCACTTGGCGACGCATCACCATGATCGGCACGTCTTGGCGCTTTAACAAATACGCTGAACGTGCGTTGGCGTGTGCGTCGGTGGATGTGGGCGCGTCTTCAGAAGAGACCGAAATCAAGTCAGACGCGCAAGAAAAAAGCGCACCTTAAGTGCGCTTCGTTTCTGCATGGCAGGGCGGTTGGCTTACTTCCAGCGCTCGCATTCAATATCCACGGTGGTGCTGCCGTTGCTCATCATCACCACGCCTTCTTGAACTGTGGCTTGCAGCTGCATACTGCGTTCAGCGAGTTTGGCCAAGTCTTGGGATGCACTGCTAGGAATGCGCCATACCTGCAAGGTGGTGGGCTTGATGAGTTTGTTTTGCATGTTCTTCCACCAGACTTCGCCTGAGCTGGAAAACACATACAGCACCACTTGATCGGCCTTGCTGCATGCTTTGAGCAATGGCTTTTCTTCGGGCTGGCCCACCTCAATCCACAGGCGTTTACGGCCTGTGAAATCGGTCAGCATCACATCGGGTTCATCAGGGTCAGACAAGCCCGCGCCAAAGGCCAGCACGCCATCGCCGCCGCACATGTCTTGCAGTTGATGCGCTTGCAATGACAGTGCGACCAAGCGCACCATCATGCGCTCGTCGGTTTCGCTGGGGTGGCGTGCCAGGGTCAGCGCGTGGTCGGCGTAGTAGCCGTGGTCAATGTCAGCGATTTGGACGTTCGCTTTGAAGATGGTGGATTTGATCGCCATTGGTTTAAACGCGACGCGCCAGTACGGCGGCTTTGCCCACATAGCTACCAGGCGTCATGGCCAGCAAGCGGTCTTTATCGGCTTGCGGAATTTGCAGAGACGCAATCAAACCATGCAATGCCTCAGCGGTGACCGTCTTGCCGCGCGTGACCTCTTTGAGCTGCTCGTAAGCGCCTTGCACACCGTAACGGCGCATGACGGTTTGGATGGGCTCGGCCAACACTTCCCAAGCGGCGTCGAGGTCAGCGGCCAACGCTTCTTCGTTGAGTTCGAGTTTGTTCAGGCCCACCATCATCGACTGATACGCCAATGCGGCGTAGCCCAAAGCCACGCCCATGTTGCGCAACACGGTGGAGTCGGTCAGGTCACGTTGCCAGCGGCTGATCGGGAGTTTTTCGCTCAGGTGTTTGAGCACGGCGTTGGCCAAACCCAAATTGCCTTCGGCGTTTTCAAAGTCAATCGGGTTGACTTTGTGCGGCATGGTGGACGAGCCAATTTCGCCTGCTTTCAGGCGTTGCTTGAAGTAGCCCAATGACACATAGCCCCACACATCGCGTGACCAGTCAATCAGAATGGTGTTGGCACGCGCCACCGCATCAAACAACTCGGCCATGTAGTCGTGGTGCTCGATTTGAATGCTGTAGGGCTGGAAGGTCAGGCCAAGGCCCAAAGGCGCGGGTGTTTCCACCACGTTGCGGCTGAAGGCTTCCCAATCAAAGTCAGGCCAAGCGCTCAGGTGGGCGTTGTAGTTGCCAACGGCACCGTTCATCTTGGCCATGATGTGCACGCTTGCAATGCGCTCGCGCACTTGTTTCAAACGCATCACAACGTTCGCTACTTCTTTGCCCACGGTGGTGGGGCTGGCGGTTTGGCCGTGGGTGCGGCTGAGCATGGGCACGTCCGCATAAGCGTGGGCCATGTCGCGCAGCTTGGTGATCAGGCCATCTAGGCCAGGCAAGATGACTTCATCACGGCCTGCTTGCAGTTGCAAAGCGTGGCTGGTGTTGTTGATGTCTTCGCTGGTGCAGGCAAAGTGCACAAACTCGGCGGCAGCTTCCAGTTCTGCGTGGCCTTTGAATTTCTTCTTGATCCAGTACTCCACGGCCTTCACATCGTGGTTGGTGACCTTCTCTTCGTCTTTGATGGCCAGCGCGTCTTCGGTGCTGAAGTTCGTTACCAAGCTGATCAAATAGTCGCGTGAGGCGGCGCTCAGTGGTTTGAATTCGGCAAATCCTGCATCACTCAAAGCGATGAACCATGCAATTTCTACTTGTACACGGCGGTGCATATAGCCTTGTTCGCTCATCAAGGGGCGTAAGGCGGCCACTTTGCCTGCATAGCGGCCGTCTAGGGGCGACAGGGCGGTAACTTGTGAAATAGCTTGGGAAGTGTGGTGTGTATTGCTCATTGCGCAATTTTAGGTGCTGGGCCCAAGTGCCATGTATACGCATGGGCAGATAAAATACGGCTTCAACAAATGGGTGACATCGAATGAAACTGATTGGTTCAACCACCAGCCCTTATGTGCGCAAAGTGCGCATCGTCATGGCCGAGAAAAAACTGGACTACCAGTTCGTGAATGAAGATGTGTGGTCAGCTGACACGCAAATAGCCGCCTCCAACCCCCTGGGTAAAGTGCCCTGCCTCATCATGGAAGGTGGCGAGGCTTTGTTCGATTCCCGTGTGATCGTTGAATATGTGGACACACTCTCCCCCGTGGGTAAGCTCATTCCAGGCGCGGGTCGCGAACGTGCCGAAGTGAAAACTTGGGAGGCTTTGTCGGATGGTTTGTTGGATGCCGCCATTCTTGCGCGCCTTGAAGCCACGTGGCCTGGCCGCAAAGAAGGCGAACGCAGTCAAGCATGGATTGACCGTCAACTCAAAAAAATCGACGACAGCCTGGCCGCGATGGACCGCGCTTTGGCCGAACGCAGCAATTGCGTGGGCATCCATTTGAGTTTGGCTGACATCGCCGTGGGCGTGGCCGTGGGTTATCTGGATTTCCGCTTTCCGCACATTGACTGGCGTGGTCAGCATCCAAACTTAGGCGCCTTGTATGAGCGCTTGTCCCAGCGCCAAAGCTTCAAAGACTCGTTGCCTAGCTGATTGCGTGTCTGAATGTAAAAAGCCCTTCTTCGAAGGGCTTTTTGTTGGGCTCCGTGAGCTGCGTCTGTCAAAGATGCAATGGTCTTCACTTTAGCCGTTAGCGCGTTTTTTGAGCCAGCGCATCAAGCCACCCACCATCGGGAGCTTCTCATACAGCTCTTCCGCAGCATCCCAATAGTCGCGGTGTACGGCGACGCGCCACACGCCCGCCTCTTCGCGAAGCACAAAGTGGGTCGCGCCACGGATGATTTGCGTTGCACCCTTGTTCATGCGCGGCACAGAAAAGAAAAAATCCCACGTCACAAAACACTGCGCTCCGTTTTGGACTTGTTGGGTGATCACAAAGCGAGGTGCATCTAGCGCTTCAAACATGTGGTGAAAGATGTGCGTGATCGCCGCGATGCCTTGCACTTCATTGAAGGGGTCTTTGAATTGCGCGTCTGCGGTGTAGAGCTGTGCAATCTGCGCCAGGTCGCTGGGCTGCAAGTGTTCGAAAAAATGCACCACGCATTGCAGTGCTGCTTCTGGGGTGTCAGGGTGTGTGATGGGAGGTGACATGATGGTGTTTACATTCCTGTGCCTTTGCGCACCAAAGCGAAATACAAACGATAGGGCAGCAAACGCAGCAACAGCAACATGCGTGTGAAACGTTTGGGAAAGTGGATGTGGAATTGTCCCTTGCGCCAACCGTTCAAAATTTCAGACGCTGCTTTCTCGGGGGTGATCAACGCAGGCATAGGAAAGTCGTTGTGCGCGACCAAGGGCGTTTCTACAAAGCCAGGGTCGATCAGGCTCACACCGATGCCATGGGGTGACACGTCGTAATACAAGGCTTCGGCCAAGTTGATGAGTGCGGCTTTGGTTGGGCCGTAGGCCAAGCTTTGCGGCAAACCACGAAAGCCCGCGACGCTAGAAATAAAGCTGATATGACCGCGTTGTTGTGGCAGCAACTCGGGCAACACCGCATCCAACACACGCAGTGCCCCGGTGTAGTTGATGTCGAGGTGGCGAAGCATCTCGGGCAATGAATAGGTGGGTGCACGCATGGCTTGGTAATAGCCTGCGCAGTACATCACCACATCTAGGCCTTGCTGTGTTTGTACGTAGCGTGCGGCCGTGGCAATGGCGGCGGTGTCGGCCACATCCAGCACCACCGCTTGCGCGCCTGGGTGTTTGTTGACAAACTGTTGCAGCAGTTCGGCATTGCGTGCCGACACCACCACGCGCGCACCTGCGGCATGCAGTGCTTTGGCGGTGGCCAAGCCAATGCCGCTGGACGCGCCAATCAGCCAGACGCTGCGACCTTGCCAGTCGGTGATGGGGGTATTCAGAGGTAACAGCCAAGCCATCTCAACCTCGGCGTGTGAATGACAAAGTGACGTCGCCCAAGTGCACGCCCCACTTGCTCATGCGGGCTTTGTTAAGCATGACGCGATCGTTCATCAAATACATCCAGTCGTCCATGCTCACATGCAGCACGTGGCCGTTTACCGGCAAGGCGAGGGTGTAGCCCCAGCGAAAGGCGTTGCCACGCGTTTGGCCGCTGGCCATGCCCACCACATCACCTGCTGTGCCTTGGTACTGACCATTGCCCAAGTGCGTGAGTTTCCAAACGCGGCGCTCTTGCGTGCCATCGGAATACACAAAGTTTTCATCGAGGACACCTTGGTCGCCTTGCCAGGTACAGGTCATGTCCACGGTGAAACGCTTGACGACTTTGCCTTGCCGATCGGTGAAGATGCCCCACGCATCCACCTTGCCATTGAAGTAGTTGCGTAAATCGAGCATGGGTTTATCTGACGCGTAGTCGTCAATCGAGTGGCTGGCACAGCCACTCAAGCCCACCGCGGCGAGAGCCCCTACGCCAGCGGCGCTGCGGGTTAAGAGTTGTCGTCTATTCACCATGTGATGTCTCCCAAAGTTCGACGCGAGCTGCCCATAAACGCCAAATGGCCAAGAGCTTCAACGCGCAAGGTAACACGCCATAGGCCACACTCAGAGCCCACAGATCTGCTTCGTTGCGCGTGCCCGTGCTATAGCCAAACAGTTGTAGCAGTGGCAGTGCCAAGCCAGCGGCCAATGCCAAGTTGAGTTTGGTGGCCACTTGCCACCATCCGAGGTATGCGCCTTCGGCTTGCCCGCTGTTGCCACTGCGTTGAATCACTCCTGTCAGCAACGCGCCTGGCACCACCAAATCGGCGCCCAAAGCGGTGCCTGAGAGCACGCAAATCAGTGCAAAGCCCCACAAGTCACCCGCCCCCAAACTCACCGCCCACATGAACACGGCCACGCTCAACGCTTGCCCCGCCAGCCATGTGCGCGCCAAGCCCACACGCTGTACCACGAGCAACCAAAGTGGCAGTGATGCAGCAGCAGCTAAAAAATACGCACCCAGGTAATACGCCTCAGCGCCAGCAGGCGCTTGCAACACGTCTTGAATGAAAAACATCACCAACGTCGCGGGGATGGCACTGGCAATGCCATTGAGTAAAAACACTTGCAACAAGGCGCGAAATTGGGTTTGGTGTAGGGGGCCTAGCCATGAGCTTGTGGCTGAGTGAGCATTCGTGTCAGGGACGGCAGGTGTATGGGGGGTGAGAGGTGCTGGCGCATCGGCATGATGGTGATCCCTGTGCGGTGCAACGCTCGCAGCGCGCGCCCACAACCACAATGCAACGGTCATCAGCACAGCAAAGACGCTCACCAGCCAATGCGCCCCCAGCACAGCGGGCAACACACTGGCCAACACCACACCGCAAAGCCCCAAACCTTCTCGCCATGCAGTGATGCGGCTGCGCTGCACAGCGTTGCCACCAAGACGTGTGCCCCATGTTTGCAGCGTCAAATTTAACGCAGTGGCTGCCAAATACGCCAGTACCAAGCAGGGGGCGGCAGCCCACAACACCGCATGCGATGTGAGTTGCAGCCCCATCAAGGTCAGCCACACATCGGGCATCCACAAACCAGCAAAGCCGAGCGTCAGAGCCAACCCGAGAGCCATACTCACACGCCAAACATGCGCCGTGCTACGCGCAAACCAGTGGTCGCATTGTTGGCCCAGCCAAGGGTCGAGCACGGCATCCAAGACGCGTACGGCTAAGAGCAAGACGCCGATGCTGGCCAAAGGTACACCCAGTTGTGCGGCATAGCGGTTGGGCAGCAATGCATACAAGGGCAAACTCACAAAAGCCAAAGGCAAAGCCATGGCACTGAGTGCCCACAAGGACGGCGTGATGCGCTTCATGGTTGAGCGCCAGCCAGCAATTGTTGGCGGAGCTGGCGTTGCGAAGTTTCAGGGGCCAACCAAATGCCAAAAAAACGCTGGGCCAATTCGACATCGCTCACCTCGCCCAACAAGCGGCCTTGGTGCAGGAGTTGCATGCCCTTGTCGGGTGTGTACACACCTGTCAGGCGTTCACCGTTTCGGACATTCGGAATGAGCGACTGCAGCACGACAAACCAATTTTGTTTTTGGATGTCAGTCAGGGCCCGCTGGCCTTGCATTTCATCGATTGAGCGTTGTGCAATGTCTGCGCCTTTGAAATCACGCAGGTAGCGCAGCTCTAGCACCAAGCTTTGTTTGGCCCAGTCTTGTGGCGCGAAGGCAGAACTTGCCCACAGGCTGGCGTCGTACACCTCAAAGCCCCAATAGGTGAAGCGGTGTTGCCCAATCAAGCGCGGCGTACCCCGTAACAGCGCACGGCCAGAACTGGCCGAGGCTGTGACAAGCGCTTTGGGTTGGGTGTTGTCTTGGGGCGTGGCATGTGCCGTCGCGAAGCTGCCAGCACCGCACATCAGCGCCGCACGCATCGCTTGGGTCAATGCTGCGCGGCGTGTGATCATGCCTTGACCAAGGTGAACTGCATCACATCGGTGTTGTGTTGCTCAAACGCAGCTTCGCAGTAGGCGAGGTAGAACTCCCAAATGCGAATGAAGCGTTCGTCAAAACCCAGCTGCAGCACCTGTGCTTTGTCCGCCATGAATTGGTGACGCCAGCGGCGCAGGGTTTCGGCGTAGTCCAAGCCAAAGGCCAGCTCATCTATCACCTTCAGGCCTGCACGCTCGGCGTGCGCACGGAACTCACGCGGACAAGGCAAGCAGCCGCCAGGGAAGATGTATTGCTGGATGAAGTCGGTGCTCTTCACATAGCGGTCAAACAGGCTGTCATCGATGGTGATGGTTTGAATGCATGCTTTGCCGCCCGGCTTGAGCAAGCGCGCCACGCTTTCAAAATAGGTGGGCCAATACTCTTGTCCCACGGCTTCGAGCATTTCGATGGAACAAATCGCGTCATAAGGGCCGTCGTTGATGTCGCGGTAGTCTTGCAAACGCAAGTCGCTGGTGTTGGACAGTCCCAAGCGTTGCATGCGTGCGTTGGCAAAGGCCAGTTGTTCGTGGCTGAGGGTGACGCCGCTCATGCGTGCGCCAAACTCTTGGCCGCCGAGCTCGGCCAAAGCTCCCCAGCCGCAGCCGATTTCCAGAATGCGGTCACCCGCTTTGGCGTCCACCATACGCAAGGCGCGGCGTACCTTGGCTGTTTGCGCTTGGGCCATCGGTTGTGTGCGGTCGTTGTCAAACCATGCGGATGAATAATTCATCGTGGGATCGAGCCACAACTCGTAAAACGCATTGCCCAAGTCGTAATGCGCGTGGATGTTTTTCTTGCTGTTGCTGCGGGTGTTGCGGTGCAGCAGGTGACGCACGCGGTAAAACAAGCGGCCCAGCCAGTTGCCGTAAATCAGCTCTTCCATGTCGCGGCGATTCGCCACCAAGAGTTGCAACAACTCCGCCAAATTGTTGGTGGTCCACTCGCCTGCAATGTAGCTTTCAGCAAAGCCAATGTCACCTGACTTCAAGGCTTGTGTGAGGGGCGCATAGCTGTGCAGATGCAAGGTGGCATTCAGTCCTGTTGCAGAGGAAGAACCAAACTGCTCGACTCGCCCATCTGGCCACTGCACATGCAGCGTGCCGTGTTGCAAGCGTTGCAGCAGACGGACCACGCGTCTTGCAGCAGCAGGCATGGTTTGGGTGGATGAGATGACGGGGGCCGAGGTCGTGGTGGTGTTCATGGCTGTACTTCTCTCTGGTTCAACGGGTCACAAAATCTTGCGGTGGCGTGGGTTTGGTGAAAAACGGCACACGTTTGAGCCACAGCTTCAACGCTTGCCAGTGGATGCGCGCCACGACCATCAGCGTCATCAGCGGATAGCCCCATAAGGCGTGGTTCAGTTCGTTCTGTGTGATGGGTTTGAGCAAGCCGCTCACACTGGTTTCAATGAGCGGGCCGTCTGCGTCGTTGTGGTCCACGCGGGCCACGGTGTGGTCTGCTGTCCGCATGAAGCGAAAGCTGTAATCGCCCTGCACTTCGCAAAAAGGCGACACATGGAATACTTTGCTGGCGCGTTGCTCGACACCGTACTGTGGGTTTTCCAGTAAATAGCAATGGCGTTCGCCGAAGGTGTTGTTCACCTCCACCACGATCGCACGCAAGCTGTTGTCGGCGGCGTGGCAATACCAAAAGCTCACGGGCTTGAAGGTGTAGCCCAACACACGGGGGTAGCAATGCAGCCAAGCTTCCCCTGTGGCATCCACAATGCCCTCGCTGTGCAGCAAATCATCTAGCCAACCCAGAGCGCCGCCTTCGTGCACGCTGCGACCATCGCCATGGTCGGCATCGTGAAAGCTGATGGCCCCAGGGCGGTTCATCGCAAGCACAGCATCGTGCTTGCCCTGCAGCGTGCGCATGGGCAGCATCAAAAAGAAGGTGCTGTAGTTGAACGCGTGTACCTTGGGTCGATGACGCATGTGACGCACTTGGCCAAAACCAATCATGGCTTTCGATATTTCAGCTGTCGATGAACTCGGGGCAGAAACAGACGATGCCTGAGGGGTTGAAGTGGTGCGCAGCGTCATGGGCATTACCTTGCCAAGTGGGCCAATAAGTTCTGTGCGGCATCGCGCCCAGCTTTGAAGCCATCTTCATGAAAGCCATAGCCCATCCAAGCGCCAGCAAACCAAGTGTGTTGCTGGCCTTGCAGCTGTCGCATCTCAGCTTGTGCCTGAATGGCGGGCAAATCAAACACGGGATGGGCGTATTCGTATTCACCAATCACATGGGCTGGATCAATTTCACGCACGGGGTTGAGCGACACGATCACATCTTGGCTAAACGGGAGTGGCTGCAACAGGTTGAGCCAGTAGTGCAGGCACACGCGTGTGGATTCGATGTTGTCGTGTGCGGCGCGTTCGTAGTTCCATGCGGCCCAAGCGAGTTTCTTTTTCGGCATCACTGACGTGTCGGTGTGCAGCACGGCGCGGTTGGGGTGGTATCGGATGGCGCTGAGTGTGGTTTGCTCTTGCGCGGTGGGTTCGGCCAACATGGCCAGCGATTGGTCGGCGTGGCTGGCCAAGATCACTTTGTCAAAGCGCTCAGCGCCCTGGTGTGTTTGTAGCGTCACGCTGTGGGCATCGCGCTCGATGCGGCGCACAGGCGTGTTCAATCGCTTGTCTGGAATGCGCGCCAGAATCTTCTCCACATAGTGGCGAGCGCCGCCCGCCACGGTGTACCACTGAGGACGGTTGTTCACTTGAATCAACCCATGGTTGTGGCAAAAGCGAATCATGGTGGCCACAGGAAACTTCAACATTTGGTCGGTGGGACAGCTCCAAATGCAGCCCAGCATGGGCAACAGATACCAATCGCGAAACGCATCGCTGAATTTGTGCGAGAACAAAAATCCGCTCAAGGGCTGGGCCAGTTCATGGTCTTGGTTGCGCTCGGCCAGTTCGGTGGCCAAGGTGTTGAAACGAATCACATCGCGCAGCATGAACAAGAAGCGGGGCTTGAACACATTGCTGCGTTGTGCAAAGACGGTGTTGAGGTTGGCCCCGTTCCACTCCAGTGCGCCGTGGCCATTTTTGTTGGGCACTTGCACCGAAAACGACATGTCCGATTTGACAGTTGCCACTTCCAGCTCTTTGAACAAAGCAATCAGGCCTGGGTAGGTGCGTTCGTTGTAGACCAAGAAGCCTGTGTCGACGCCATGCGTTTGCGTGCCAGTTGGCGTGGCTAGCGTCACATCCACGGTATGGGTGTGGCCGCCGAAATAGTCACCCGCTTCAAACAGCGTGATGTCGGCCTGGTCATGCAAGTGGTGTGCAGCGGACAAGCCAGAAATGCCTGAGCCCACAATGGCGATGCGTGGCTTCATTGGGTGGCACCTTTCATGGCCAGTTGCTTTTCAATCTCTTGTACAAAGCTTTTGTCTAGCGGGCTGGTCATGCTGCTAAAGCTCTTGATGTCTTTGCCATCGCGGCCAATGATGTACTTGTAAAAGTTCCACCTCGGGGTCGTGCCGGTTTGCTCGGCCAGTTGTTTGAACAAGGGCAATGCATCTGATCCCTTGACCGTGGTTTTCACAAACATAGGGAACTTCACGCCAAACGTGTTTTCGCAAAAGTCGGCGATCTTGGCGTTGCTCTCTGGCTCTTGAGAAAAGTCGTTGCTGGGAAAACCCAACACCACCAAGCCTCGGTCTTTGTATTTGGCGTGCAGCGCTTCAAGCCCTTTGTACTGGGATGTGAAACCACAAAAGCTAGCCGTGTTGACCACCACCACGACTTGGCCAGCGTATTGGCACAGGTTTTGTGGTTTTTCGTCTTGCAGGCGCGCCACGGTGTGTTGCAGGATGCGTGGACAGTTGGCTGCGCTGGCAGAGGGGGCCTCGGTCGCGCTATGTGCAGCACTCATGCTGGCAAGCCAACAAATCCAGATGAAAAGAAAACGAAAAATCACAACATGGCCCTTCTGTAATCGTGGACAATCATGGCTTAGTATTGCACTTTTGTCTAGGACAGATGCATTCTCCATGTTTGCTAACAGGGGATTTCCATTCATGAACTCACGTGATGACCATTCACAGATGACGCTTTCCATCGCTGCCGTCGAGCGCGATACAGGTATTGGCAAAGACACATTGCGCGTGTGGGAACGCCGCTACGGCTTTCCTACGCCAGGCCGTGATGCGAATGACGAGCGAACCTACCCCATGGCACAGGTGGAAAAGTTACGTGTCATCAAGCGTTTGATGGACCAAGGGCATCGACCAGGTCGTATCGTGGCATTGAGCATCGATGCCTTGCAGCACTTGAGCCGTGGTGAGGCTACGTTGCAAAAAGCAGGGCAGGCGGCCGTGGTGGCCCCAGCGCGTGAAGATTTGCAGGCCTACATTGCCATGTTGCAAAGGCAAGACCATGAAGGCATTCGCCGTGAGTTGCTCAAGAACTTGTCTAAGGAGGGTTTGCAGCAGTTTGTGACGCAGGTCGTGGCGCCCCTCACCTCAATGGTGGGCGATGCTTGGGCGCGTGGTGACTTGGCCGTGCATGAAGAACACCTGTATACCGAGTGCGTGGGCGCATTGATGCGTCAAGCCATCGCCTCGATTCCGAAACCTTCAGGGGGTGGCCAGCCAGCCATACTGTTAACCACGTTTCCTCAAGAAGCTCACGGTCTGGGTTTGTTGATGGTCGAGAGCTTGCTTACCTTGCAAGGTTGCCGATGCGTGTCATTGGGGACCCAAACACCCGTGCGAGACATTGCCCAAGCCGCGATTGCGCATGAAGTCGATGTTGTGGCACTGAGCTTCAGTGTCAACATGAACCCCAACCACGTGGTGGATGGTTTGATGGAGCTGAATTTGTTGCTGCCTGACTCTGTCGACGTGTGGGTTGGCGGTGGCGCACCTGCTCTGCGTCGTCGCCAAATTGAGCGGGTCTTGGTAATGCATGATTTGAACGCCATTGCCGAGGCTGTGAATCACTGGCGCCGTCAAAAAGTCAAAGCAGAGAACAAGGCTGACGGCTGGTCTTGATGTTGGAGTGCTCGGTGTCGTGCCCCCTAGAATTGGCGCACCATGACCGATACCACTTTGCCGCCCCCTGCTTTTTTATCCAAGTTAGCTTCGCGCCAAGACGCTGTTGAGCGTGTGGCTGCTTTGCGCACGAACGGGCCTGTGGTCTTCACAAACGGTGTGTTTGATGTGTTGCATCGTGGGCATGCTTCGTATTTGGCGCAAGCGCGAAGCTTGGGGGGAAGTTTGGTCGTGGCGTTGAACAGCGATGCATCTGCGCGTCGTTTGGGCAAAGGGCCAGATCGCCCCTTGAACAATGAGCTCGACCGTGCGGCCTTGATGGCGGCCCTAGAGTCTGTGAGTTTGGTGACGTGGTTTGATGAAGACACGCCCCTGGAGCTGATCACCGAGTTGCGCCCCGATGTGCTGGTCAAGGGTGGCGATTACGACATGAGCAAACTGGCTGAAACCAAAGTGGTCGAAGCCTATGGCGGGCATGCGCAAGCCATTGCGTTTGTCGATGGGTACTCCACCACCGCACTGGTGAAGAAAATTCGTCAAGGCTGAAAACCACACTCACCTGTCCATGCGCTGGTCAAGTTGGGCTTACAGCGCATCTTTAGCCGAACACCACCTGCCACAGTGTTTGGATCGCGGCGCACTCCTTGCTAAGTTCGGCCAGTGGCACTTGCGTGGGTTGCTCGTCCAAGCGTGCACGGTGTTGCACACGGCGTAGCTCGCGGTAAGCACTACCCGCTAAGACCCCCACACCCGCAGGCAACAAACCCACTTTCTCCGCGCTGAGCAACAAGGCAATGTTGCCCACGTTGGCAAGCAAAGACGGATGCTGATGCGCATGGGCTAACACCAAGTATTGCACCGCAAATTCCACATCCACCATCCCCCCCGCGCTGTGTTTGACGTCAAACAAGTCAGGCTTGACGGTGTGCGCTGCACGCAGCTTGTCGCGCATGGCCACAATTTCTTGGCGCAACGCCAGTTGGTCACGTTTGGCGTTGATCACGTTGGCGCGCACGTCATCAAAGCGCGCTTGTAGCTCGGGTGAGCCTAAGCAAAATCGCGCACGTGTCATGGCTTGGTGTTCCCATGTCCACGCGGTGTTTTCGCCGCGTTGGCATTGGTAGTCGGCGTAGGCATCGAAAGTTGACACCAAGAGTCCTGAGTTGCCATTGGGGCGCAAAGCGGTGTCAATCTCGTACAAATCACCATCGCCAGTTTTGACGGTGAGCCAGTTGATGAGTTTGCGCACAAACGCGGCATAAATTTCGCCCGCACGTTCATGGGGGTCTTCGTAGACAAACACAATGTCCAAGTCGCTGCCATAGCCAAGCTCTTTGCCGCCGAGCTTGCCGTAGGCAAGAATGGCAAACAGGGGCTCGTCTCGGTGGCGTTGTTTGAAGTGTTGCCACACCCAGCGGCTGGTGATCTTCAAGACACTGTCGGCCAAGGCGCTTAAATCATCGGCCACTTGTTCAACGCTGATGCGTCCTTCAACATCGCGTGCCAAGGTTCGAAACACTTCTGCGTGGTGGGCGCGGCGCAGCAGGTTGAGCAAAGTCTCTTCGTCGGCCTGACCCGTGGACTGCAGTGAGGTGAGGCGGCGTTCAAGTTCTTGTTCAAACTCTGCGGGCACAAAGCGTTCGGCCAGCAAGGCTTCACCCGCCAGTTCGTCAATTACGCCAGGGTGCTGCTGCAAATACTTAGCGGGCCAACGTGCAAGGCCCAATAAGCGCATGAGTTGTTCGTGCACGCGTGGACGCTCAATCAGCAATGCCAAGTAGCTTTCCCGACGCAGCAGTGGCTCCATCCAGTCGGTCCAACGGACAGCAGCTTCTTCACTCACGCGGCCATCGTCAATCCATGCATTGGTACGTTGCAAGAGCTTGAGCAAACGTTGCACGCCATCGTCGCGTAGCGCACGCATGCGCGGCTGCTCAGACCAGTGCGACACGCGCTCACGCAAACGAGGGTTCAAGTCAGGCAGCAAAGAGGTCAGGTCGACATAGTCATTCTTGGGCGTGCAGCCTTTGCAGTCGCCCTTGTTCGCTGTTTCGTTGGGCTCGCCCAAACCGAGGAGGCGGTCAAATTCTTGCGCCACCAGTTCGCGGTGGCTGTCAAGTTGGCTTAAAAAATCGCACACATCGCCAAAGCCAAGGGTGAGCGCCATCCAGTTCAAGTCATCGTCGTGGGTGGGCAGTACATGGGTTTGTTGGTCATCTAAGTATTGAATGCGGTGTTCAACTTGGCGCAAAAACACATACGCTTTGGCCAGCGCCTCGGCGGTGCTGGCAGGCATCAGATTGGCTTGACTCAGACGTTGCAGCGCTTGCAGCGTGGGGCGCGTGCGCAGCTCTGGAAAGTGGCCACCGCGTACCACTTGCAGCAGTTGTACTGTGAATTCAATTTCACGAATGCCGCCGCGCGACAGCTTCACATCATTCGCACGTTCGGGCCGGCCTGCACTTTGGGTGATGGAGTGTTTGCGAATTTGTTGATGCAAGCCACGCAGTGACTCAAACACGCTGTAGTCCAGGTAGCGGCGAAAGACGAAGGGCAACACAGTGTCGCGCAGTTCAAACGCGTTGGCCTTGGCGCTGAACGGCGCGACCACGCGGCTTTTGAGCCAAGCAAAGCGTTCCCACTCGCGGCCCTGCACCAAGAAATACTCCTCTAAGGCTTGGCGTGAGACCACGCTCGGCCCAGAGTTGCCGTTGGGGCGCAAAGCCAAGTCCATGCGAAACACAAAGCCATGCTCGGTGGTGTCGCCAATCAAGGTGTAAATCAGTTTGACGGCGCGGGCAAAGTAGTCGTGGTTGCTGATGCGCCCACGCCCATCGGGCAAACCCGTGGTGTCGCCATCCTCGTCGTACACGTAAATCAGGTCGATGTCGCTCGACACATTCAGCTCGCGGGCGCCAAACTTGCCCATGCCAATGATCCAAAGCGTGGCGCGCTCACCATCAGGCGTGGTTGGCATGCCATAGCTGCCATCGAGCTGGGCTTGCGCTTCTTGGTAAGCAACATCCAGTGTGAACTCGCCCAGTTCAGTCACCGCACGGGTGATGGTTTCTAAGCTGGCGCGTTGCTCACAGTCGAGGGTGACCAGGCGCTCCATCACCAACTGACGCAGCATGCGCAAGGCATCTCCACAGCTGTGCGTTTGGCGCAAAGCCCCAAAACACGTCTGCATCGTGGCCAAAATAGGCGCGCCAGCGGGCAGCAAAGGCAGCTCGTTGGCATAACGGCGACGCAAACGCTGCACGAAGCGTGAATAAGTACTCAAATTCTGCATGGGGCAGGGGATAATTCCCGTCATATAGCTCGTACCGTGAAACTGTTGTCTGACTCCGTGAATTCCACCCCCCAAAACATACCGCCTCAATTCAAGGCCCAGCTTGCATGGCAACGTGCGCTTCGCTGGGCGTTAGGTTTGGTGGCGTTTGCGTGGGTGGCTGTCTTGCTCGCTTGGAGCGCTTTGCACATTTTCATTGTGCCGCGAATTGGCGATTACCGTGAAGTGCTGCAGCAACAAGCCACACGCGCTCTAGGGCTGCGGGTCGAAATTGGACAGATCCAAGCACAAGGGGGTTGGTTTGTGCCTTGGTTTGAGCTCAATGACATTCAGCTGTTCGACCGCGAAGGACGCGAAGCCCTCCGATTGCCCCGTGTGCGTGCGGCGGTGTCACCTCTGTCGGTGTTACGAGGCAAGTTTGAGCAACTAGACATTGAACAGCCCGAGTTAGAAATTCGTCGAGATGCCAGCGGCCATGTGTGGGTTGCAGGTTTAGACACCAGCGTGAGCGGTCAAGGTGGCGGTGCAGATTGGTTTTTCTCGCAGCCTGAATTTTTGGTGCGCGGTGGTGTGGTGCACTGGCGTGATGAAAGTCGTGCCGAAGCCTTGCAGGCCAGCGCACCATTGCTGACGCTGCAAGACGTGGACGTGTCAATCCAGAACCAGTGGTTTCGCCATGAATTGCGTGCCGAGGTGACACCGCCCGAAGCTTTGGGTCAGCGCATATCGGTGCGCGGCAAGTTCTTTCAAGCGCCATGGCATTCGGCGGGTGATTTGGGCACTTGGTCGGGCGAGTCCTTTGCCGACTTTCCTCACGTCGACCTTGCCACGCTGCGCCAGTGGGTGCCAATGGACAAAGGCTTGTCTTTGCAAGAAGGGCGCGGTGCGGTACGGCTGTGGAGTGATGTGCAGCATGGGGAGCTGACGGGTGTGACCGCAGATGTGGCCTTGGACGCGGTGGACGTTCGTTTGGGCGCGGATTTGTTGCCTTTGAGTTTGCGACACATCCATGGTCGAGTGGGTGTCCAAGCCGTGGGTGGCGAAGTTGAAATCAACAGCCAAGATTTGGTGTTTGACACCCAAGAGGGCGAGCACTGGCCAGGTGGTGTGTTGCGTGTGAGTTGGGCGCGTGACACCTTTGCTTCGGGCACGCTGCAAGCCGATCGATTGGATTTGGATGCCCTGAATCAAATCAGTCAACGCCTGCCCTTGCCAGAGCCGTTACGCGCTGTGCTGATGCGTGTGCAGCCTCAAGGTCAGGTCAATCAGCTCAAGGCCACATGGCAAAAAACAGAAGATGACCTCAACTACACGGCGCATGGTCAAGTCAAACAGCTGTCAATGCGCAGAGATACCCAAGCAGACAGCCCATTGGCGAACTTGCCAGGCCTGCAAGGCGCACAGCTGGAATTTGACTTCAACCAAAAAAGTGGCAAAGCACGCATCAGTGTGAGCCATGGCAGTGTGACTTTGCCTGCAGGTCTGGATGAGCCGCATTTGCTCGTGTCAGACGCCTCCGTGCAATTGGCTTGGCAGCGCAAAGGTGACGATGTGGCATTGCAGTTCACGCAAGGTCGTGTGGTGAACGATGACGTGTCGGCTGAGTTCAACGGTAACTGGAAAACAGGTGATGCGCATGCGCGCTTGCCAGGCGTATTGGATTTAACCGCATCGATCAGTCGCGCCAAAGTCGCGCAGGTCTACCGCTATTTGCCCAATACGTTGCCCGCCAACGTGCGCGGTTATGTGAAGGATGCCGTGCGCAAAGGTGAAGCAAGTCGGGCCAGCCTGCGTTTGCGTGGCAACCTCAATGACATGCCGTTTGATAACCCCAAACAGGGTGAATTTAGAGTCGTTTTGCAAGTGGCAGAGGCTGAGTATGCGTATGTGCCACCAGTGATGACCAAGTCCAAAGGCGCACAGGTGCCGCAATGGCCTGCGTTGACGCACGTCAATGGTGAGTTGGTGTTTGATCGCAGCGCCTTGCACTTCAAAGGGCGCACGCAACTTGCGAGCGCTCCCGATGTGACATGGCAAAAAGTTGAGGCGCATATCCCAAACTTGGCGCACACCGTGGTGAATGTGACGGGTGAAGGCCGTGGGCCTTTGCAACAGGTACTCGACACAGTGGCCAAAACCGCGCTCAACGATTTGACGGGCGGCGTGTTAAATAAAAGCCAAGGCAAAGGGGACGCCAGCTACAAGTTGGCTTTGACCTTGCCGATGGAACAACTGGACGCTTCGAAGGTGCAGGGAAGTGTGCATTTTGCTGATAACGCTTTGCAAGTCATTCCTGGCACGCCAGTCTTGAACCATGCGAAAGGGGCCCTGCAATTCAGCGAACAAGGGTTCAAGTTGGAAGGCCTGCGTGCTGAACTGTTGGGTGGCGATGCCACATTGGTGGGCGGCTTGTCCTTTGCCGCCCATGAAGACAAATCGCCTTTGCAACTCAAGATAGAGGGGCAACTGACGGCCGAGGGATTGCGACAGGCGCGTGAGCTGGGCTTTGCTTCGCGGCTAGCCCAATACGCCACGGGTAAGGCGGCCTACAGTGCGACGGTCGGTTTGCGTCGTGGTCAACCTGAGCTGTTGATTCAAAGCGATCTCAAAGGCATGGCGCTCAGTTTGCCCGCGCCACTGAGCAAAGTGGCGTCAGCAGTCATGCCATTGCGCATTGAGCAGCACCTTACGCCAGAGTCTTTGCAGCCCAAAACGCGTGTGCTGCAAGACCAGTTGAAAGTGACGTTTGACCGATGGATTTCCTTGGCCTACGTGCGCGATGTGTCTGGCCCTCGCAGCCGTGTGATCCGTGGTGGCATTGCTGTGGGGCAAGCGGTGGTGGACGCCGTGCCCATGCGAGACAACGCCGTGAGTTTGAATTTGCAACTCCCCACGGCGGACATGGACGCTTGGGGGGGCGTGCTGTCGCAAGTGACGGGCACGTCTTTGGTCAAGCCAAAGGCATCGGCCAAATCGGTGGTTGGGCATGAGGCCAGTGCAGACGATGCGCAAGACTACATCCCCACGTTTGCCACCATTCAGGCAGGGCAGGTCAAAGTTTCAGATCGCATCATTCACAAAGTGGTGATTGGTGGCACACGCCAGGCCGATGTGTGGCGTATGAATGTCAGTGCGGATGAGCTTAATGGGTCAGCCGAAGTGCGATCGCCCAGTGGCAATGTGCCTGCGCAGTTGTATGTGCGACTGGCTTACTTGAATATCCCACCCAGCTCTGTGCCCGATGTAGAACGCTTGTTGAGCGAGCAGCCCAGCAGCATTCCCAGCTTGGACATCGTGGTGAATGAATTGACCTTGCGCGATAAAAAACTGGGCCGCTTAGAAATTGATGCCATCAACCGTGCGGGTGCCAATTCGATTCGAGAGTGGCGTTTGAACAAGTTTAATTTGGCCATGCCAGAAGCAACCTTCAATGCCTCTGGGAGCTGGGCCACCACAGGCCCTCGTACGCGACGCACCCATTTGAACTTTGCCTTGGTGCTACGTGACAGTGGTGGGCTGCTGGCGCGACTGGGGACACCCGAGGCGGTTCGTGGCGGTGAAGGCCGTCTAGAGGGCGAAGTTTCTTGGCAAGGTTCTCCGATCACGCTGGACTACGCGAGCATGGATGGCAAGATGAATTTGTTGGTCGAAAAAGGCCAGTTTCTAAAAACCGAGCCTGGCGCGGCTCGTTTGTTGGGTGTGTTGAATTTGCAAGCCTTGCCTCGTCGCTTGACCTTGGATTTCCGAGATGTGTTCAGCGAAGGATTTGCTTTTGACTTTGTGCGAGGTGATGTGCGTGTTGAGAAAGGCATTGCATCTACCAACAACCTTCAAATGAAAGGCGTGGTGGCTGGGGCCTTGATTGAAGGGCGTGCTGACATCGTGCGCGAAACCCAAGACCTCAAAGTGGTGGTGGTGCCTGAGATCAATGCAGGCACGGCCTCCTTGTATGTGGCCACGATCAATCCATTGATTGGGTTGACCAGTTATTTGGCGCAATCCATTTTGGCCAAGCCACTCATACGTGCTGGAACGAGCGAGTTTCATGTCGATGGCACATGGTCTGAGCCTCGCGTCACCAAGGTCGATTGATGTTGTTCACGCCCGTGCCGCAAGTTCGTCGATGGGTGTTGTGGGGCCTGTTGGTGGCGTTGGTGTTGACCATGCTCAGCACGTTGGTGTGGCTGGCAGGGCGCTATGAGGTAGGGCAAGTACAAAGTCGTCTAGAGCGTGATGCGTCTGATGCGGTGGCCGACATCCGCACGGCATTGACGCGCAATGTGCAAAGTTTGCAAGCGCTCCAATATGCAGCACGCAGCTCCGCACCGTGGGAGCAAGACGCGCTCGTCTTATTACGCGAGCACCGTGAGTGGCTGCGTCTTGAACTGCGGGACGCCAATCTGCGCTTGATCAAAAGTGTAGACACACCGTTTCGTGCCCCCGTGTTTCATCGGTTTGGGCGTGATGCGAATCAGCCCGAAGTGGTGCAAGCCTGTGGGGTGGCGCGTCGTCAAAGTGGCCCAGGTTATGGTGCAAGTGCCTATGTCCCGCAAAGTGATGGCCTGGGTTTAGAAATCATGGATCTGTGCTTGCCCGTCATCACGGAAGGTGAGTTGACAGGCTACACCGTCGCCACCTATTCCTTGAATGAAATTTTGGTCAACATGGTGGGCCCTCAACTCACACGCAGCCAAGAGGTGTCATTCACGGAGTCCGACGGTACCCGATTGGCCATGCACGGCACGGCGCGTCGAGGCTCACGCGTGTTCATCGCGAAGCAGTTGTTGGATTTGCCAGGTCACACCATGGTGTTGCGCATGGACAGCTGGCGAGGTGCACCCGATTTATTTCCCAATGTGCTGACCGCTTTGGTCACGGCCATGGCACTGGCGCTGGTGACGGTGCTGGTCATGTTGGCACGCGACATGCGGCGCCGTCAACGTGTGGAGTTGGATTTGGCCGATGCCTTGGCGTTTCGCAAAGCCATGGAAGACTCGCTCGTCACGGGCTTGCGTGCGCGCGACAAAGAGGGACGTATTACCTATGTGAACCCTGCGTTCTGTGAGATGGTGGGTTTTGAGGCGCATGAGTTGATTGGCAAAAGCATTCCCGCGCCGTATTGGCCACCTGAAATGGTGGACGAATACGGCCAGCGCCAAGCTTTGCGTTTAGCAGGCAATGCGCCACCACGTGAAGGCGCAGAGTCGGTGTTCATGCGTAAAAACGGCGAGCGTTTTGCGGTGATGATTTTTGAAGCCCCGCTCATCAATGCGCTGGGGGAGCAAACGGGTTGGATGGGTGCGGTGTTGGATATCAGCGAGCAGCGCCGTGTCGAAGAAGTCTCGCGCGCTAGCCAAGAGCGCCTGCAAGCCACGGCGCGCTTGGCCACTGTGGGTGAGATGGCTTCGCTTTTGAGTCATGAACTGAACCAGCCCTTGGCCGCGATTTCCAGCTATGCCACGGGGAGCATGAACCTGCTCAAGGATGCCGCTGTGACAGACCCGCAGCTGGCCGACAACCTCGGCAGCGCCATCCAGCGCATTGGCCAACAGGCCGAGCGTGCGGGCAAGGTGATCAAGAGCGTGCACGACTTTGTGCGCCGTCGCGACCAAGCCCGCGAAGCGGTCACGCCGCGCGCCTTGCTTGACGACGTGATGCCCTTGGTCAGTCTGCAAGCGCGCAAACTGGGTGTGCGTGTGGTGGTCAATTGCGCCCCTGACTTGCCAGCGGTGTTGTGCGACCGCACCATGGTGGAGCAGGTGCTTTTGAATTTGGCGCGCAACGGCATGCAAGCCATGGCGGATGACGCGCCGCACAAGGTGCTGACACTCACGGTCCGCCCTGCCGCATCGAATGCCAGCAGCCGATGGTTGGAATTCTTGGTGGCCGACTTGGGCCACGGCATACCCGACGTCGTGGCAGCAAAACTTTTCACCCCATTTTTCACCACCAAGCAAGAAGGCATGGGCCTCGGGTTGAGCTTGTGCCGCACCGTGGTCGAGCAGCATGGTGGCTTTTTAAGTCACCACGCCAATGCCCCACGCGGGACGGTGTTTAGTTTTACCCTGCCACAATCGTGATCAAAGGTCAGACATATGCAACCCACAGAAGACGCATTGGTATTCATCGTTGACGACGACGCGGGCGTACGCGAAGCCTTGGCGTGGTTGCTGCGTTCACGCCGTTTGCCCAGCCAGTCATTTGAAAGCGCTGACGCCTTTGCTGAATTTTTAAATGACGCGCGACATGCGTGGCAACCCACGCAGCCAGGGTGCTTGTTGCTGGATGTGCGCATGCCTGGCATGAGTGGTTTGGCGCTGTTTGAGCAGCTCATTGAGCGTCGCTTCCTCGATGTCCTGCCCGTGATTTTTCTAACGGGCCATGCGGATGTGCCCACAGCGGTCGATGCTGTCAAACGTGGTGCATTTGATTTCTGTGAAAAACCGTTTTCAGACAACGCGCTGGTCGACCGCATCGAACAAGCCTTGGCACGTTCTGCACAAACCCTGCAAAGCTTGCGCACCAAGCAAAGTTTGCAGCACAACTTGGCCGACCTCACAGATCGCGAACGCGATGTCATGCACTTGGTGGTCGAAGGCCTGCCCAACAAACTCATTGCCGATCAGCTTGACATCAGCGTGCGTACGGTAGAGGTACACCGTGCTCGTGTGTTCGACAAGATGAATGTGAAGTCAGCCGTCGAGCTGGCCAATTTGCTGCGTAGCGAATGAGGCAGAGGGTGGCGCGTTGGATTCAGACGTGGGCGACGCTCACGTTCGTTGCCACCTTGGTGGCGTGTAGCTCGACGCGCCATGCGCCCGTTGGCGATTACGGCCGCCCTTCCCCTGCTGCCCGTGCCCCAGCGGAGTTACCGCGTGCAAGTGGCAGCTTGGCGGGTACACCTGGCACGCCTAGCCCTCAGCAAAGCTACCGCAGCCGATGGGTGGCGACCGCGTGGCATGAGGTGCCAGGTTGGCAAAACGACGCATTGCAAGATGCATGGAACGCTTGGGTGCAAAACTGTGAACGTCCTGGTCCTTTGTTCGCGCCACTGTGCCGTGATGTGCGTCAACTCATGCTGGGCAGTGATGACGATCGCCGCTTGTGGATGATGGGGCATTTGCAGCCCTATCGTGTCGAGTCACTCGATGGCGCAGTGGATGGACTGCTGACGAGCTACTACGAACCCATGTTTGACGCCTCGGCGCAAATGCGCACAGGCTTTGAAGTGCCCTTGTATGCGCCGCCCGAGGGCTTGGCCGAGGCGCGTCGTGCAGGACGCCCCTGGTTCAGCCGCCAAGAGATCGACACCAACCCACAAGCACGTGAAGCCTTGCGTGGCCGTGAAGTGGCCTGGTTGGCTGACCCCATTGATGCCTTGGTGTTGCACATCCAAGGCTCGGGCCGTGTGCGCATCGCCAACTCCGATGGCAGTACGCGTGTCGTGCGTTTGGCATTTGCAGGCTCGAACGAGCAGCCTTACCAGAGCGTGGGCCGTTGGTTGCTTGACCGTGGCTTGATCAAAGATGCGTCCTGGCAAGGCATCAAGGCGTGGATCGTCAGCACCCAACAAAGCAACCCGCGTTTGGTGCAAGAGATGCTGTGGAGCAACCCGCGCTATGTGTTCTTCCGTGAAGAGACGCGCAGCGCTGCCGATGCAGACCTGGGGCCTCGCGGCGCGCAAGGTGTGCCGCTTACCGCAGGCCGATCCATCGCAGTGGATAAAGACTCCATTCCCTATGGCACCCCTGTGTGGCTGGCCAGCGCAGGGCCGAACGGCAACTTGCAACGCTTGGTGTTTGCACAAGACACGGGCAGTGCCATCGTGGGTGCTGTGCGGGCTGACTACTTTGCAGGCACAGGCGCTGAGGCGGGTGAGTTTGCTGGCCGCATGAAACAGGGCTTGCGCTTGTGGGTGCTGTGGCCAAAGTAAAGCAATGAGTATCAAGCAGTTCAATGGCGAGTGGGTGTGTCAGCAAGACCGCGTGCTGTTTCGCTTCAACACCAGTGAAGACCAAGAGTTCAGCTTTTGGCTCACACGCTATGTGCTCAAAGGTTTGTTGCAGGGCGTGCAGCAACTGACGGTGCAAGCCTTAGAACACGTTCACCCACCGCAAGTGGCGCAAGTCATGCAATCGTTTCAGCAAGCGTCTGTGACGCAACAGCTCAATTTTGAAGAAACCTTCCAAGCGGCCAAAGAAAAACCGATGGGTGAAGCGCCCTTGCTCGTGACGGGCTTGATGCTGAACCAAACGGGTGAAGAGGTGACACTCAAGTTTGATTTGGAGTCGGGTCAGTCGGTGCAAGTACAGATGAATCCATCCGTGTTGCAGGTGATGCTGGCTTTGCTCGACAAGCTGCAAGGCATCGCACAGTGGGGTGTGGGTCTTGCGTCAGACGCCGTTGTGGAGCATGGCAGTCCACTTGTAAGCTCTCCACCCTTCATGCACTGAGTGCGGGAAGACCATGACCCTTCAGTGTCATGGGTGACAGCACAGACGCACATCTCGCCCTAAACTTTGGCAAAGCACGCCATTGATTGGAGCAAGCCATGAACGCCCCCCTGCCCGAGCATATTCGCCGCGCACTCGACACCGTGACGCTGGACGACAAATACAGCCTCGAAGCGGGCCGCGCCTTCATGAGCGGTGTGCAAGCCTTGGTCAAGCTGCCCATGTTGCAGCGCCAGCGCGATGCCTTGCAAGGTAAAAACACGGCAGGTTTTATCAGCGGCTATCGCGGCTCACCACTCGGCACCTATGACCAATCGTTGTGGAAAGCCAAGCCGTATTTAGAAGCACAAAACATCGTTTTCCAACCAGGGGTGAATGAAGAGTTGGCCGCCACTGCGTTGTGGGGCACACAACAACTCGGCTTTGCCCCACCAGGCAGCAACAAGTTTGACGGTGTGTTTGGCATTTGGTACGGCAAAGGTCCAGGGGTGGACCGCTGCGCGGATGTGTTCAAACACGCCAACATGGCGGGCACCACACCGTGGGGCGGTGTGCTGGCCGTGGCGGGTGACGACCATGTGGCCAAGAGCTCGACGGCGGCTCATCAAAGCGACCACATCTTCAAAGCCTGCGGCACACCCGTCTTCTTTCCCAGCAACGTGCAAGAAATTTTGGATTTGGGTTTGCACGCCATTGCCATGAGTCGCTTCAGTGGCGTGTGGTCGGGCATGAAAACGATTCAAGAAATTGTGGAGTCCAGTGCCACCGCAGTGATTGACCCGCATCGCGTGAACATCGTCATTCCCGAATTCGAAATGCCTGCAGGGGGTTTGCACATCCGCTGGCCCGATACCGCGCTTGAGCAAGAAGCCCGCTTGTTTGACTACAAGTGGTATGCCGCGCTGGCTTATGTTCGCGCCAACCGTTTGAACCACAACGTCATCGAAGGGCCGAGCGATCGACTGGGTTTGATTGCCAGTGGCAAAGCTTTCAACGACACGCGCCAAGCGCTGCTTGACTTGGGGCTGGACGACGCCACGTGTCGCCGCTTGGGCATTCGCCTGCACAAGGTGGCCGTGGTGTGGCCGTTGGACGCGCAGCTCACGCGCGAGTTCGCCACGGGCTTGCAAGAAATTTTGGTGATTGAAGAAAAGCGCCAAGTCATTGAGTACCAACTCAAAGAAGAGCTGTACAACTGGCGTGCCGATGTGCGTCCCAATGTGTTGGGCAAGTTCAACGAGGTGGAGGGCGATCACGGCTCGGAGGGCCCCTTCGGTGGCGGCGGCGAATGGTCCATGCCCAACCCCAGTGCCAACACACTGTTGCGTGCCAATGCCGACCTCAACCCCTCACTCATTGCCAAAGCCATTGCGCAACGTGTGCTCAAGCTCGGGGTGGATGCCGACACCACCGCACGCATCAACGCGCAGCTGGCCATCATCAGCGCCAAAGAGGCGCAAATGCAAACCGTCACGCTCAAGGCGGACCGCATGCCTTGGTTTTGTTCGGGCTGCCCGCACAACACCTCCACCAAAGTGCCAGAGGGCTCGCGAGCGATGGCTGGCATTGGTTGCCACTTCATGGTGTTGTGGATGGACCGTGACACGAACGGCTTCACGCAAATGGGTGGTGAAGGCGTGCCATGGGTGGGGCAGCAACCCTTTGTGAACGACCCGCACATTTTTGCCAACTTAGGTGACGGCACATATTTCCACAGCGGCATTTTGGCGATTCGCCAAAGCATTGCGGCAGGCGTGAACATCACCTACAAGCTGCTGTACAACGATGCGGTGGCGATGACGGGCGGCCAGCGTGTGGGTGAAAGACCTGAAGGGCATTCGGTTCTTCAAATCGCGCAAAGCATGAAAGCCGAAGGCGCACAACGCATCACTGTGGTGACGGACGAGCCAGAGAAATACGAAGACGCAGGCTTGGTAGACGGCGTGGCCGTGTTCCACCGCGACGAGCTGGATCGCATCCAGCGGGAGATGCGCGAGATCAAAGGTTGCACCGTCATCATCTATGACCAAACCTGTGCCACCGAAAAACGCCGCCGCCGCAAACGCGGCACCATGGCTGACCCTGCCACGCGTGTGTTCATCAACGAGCTGGTGTGTGAAGGCTGCGGCGACTGCGGCGTGCAAAGCAACTGCATGAGCGTCGAGCCGTTGGAAACCGAGTTTGGCCGCAAGCGCAACATCAACCAAAGCACGTGCAACAAAGACATCAGCTGCGTCAAAGGCTTTTGCCCCAGCTTCGTCACCGTCGAGGGCGGACAGCTGAAGAAAAAAGCCAAAGGCGTGTCGCGCATCGAGTTGCCCGCACTTGAATTGCCTCAGCCCACTTTGCCCGACACCACGCAAGCGTGGGGCATGGTGGTGGCGGGTGTGGGCGGCACAGGTGTCATCACGATTGGCCAGTTGTTGGGCATGGCCGCGCACATTGAAGGCAAAGGCATCGTCACGCAAGACGCTGCGGGCCTTGCGCAAAAAGGTGGTGCCACGTGGAGCCATGTGCTGATTGCCAACACCCAAGACGACATTCGCACCACACGCGTGGGTACCGCAGCGGCTGACCTCGTCATCGGTTGCGACCCCATCGTGGTGGCGGGCAAAGAAACTTTGCAACGCATGCGCACGGGGCGCACGCATGTCGCGCTCAATGCGCACAGCGCACCCACGGCAGCGTTTGTGCGCAATGGCAATTGGCAAAACCCAGGTGAGCAATGTGTGGCCGAAATTGCGCATGCGGTGGGCGTGGACAGCGTGAGCGCGTTTGATGCCGACCGCGTGGCCACCCAAGTGTTGGGCGACAGCATTTTTGTGAACCCCATGATTTTGGGCTTTGCGTGGCAAAAAGGCTGGGTGCCGCTGGGCCATGAAGCCTTGATGCGTGCGATGGAACTCAACGACATGGCCGTGGCGCAAAACAAAGCGGCGTTTGAGTGGGGCCGTCATTGCGCGGTGCATTGGGACGAGGTGCAAGCTTTGCTTGCGCCGGCGCAAGTGGTGCAGTTTCACAAGTCCGAAGGTGTCGATGCGCTCATTGCCAAACGCGTGGCCTTCCTCACCGACTACCAGAGCGCAGCCTATGCCAACAGCTACCGTTCGGTGGTGGAGCGGATGCGCACAGCAGAAGCCGCGTTGCACAAAACCACGCTCACCGAAGCCGTGGCTCGCAACCTGTTCAAACTCATGGCCTACAAGGATGAGTACGAAGTGGCGCGCTTGCACACCGACAAAGCCTTTTTGCAAAAAATCAACAGCATGTTTGAAGGCGACTACACGCTTAACTACCACTTGGCCCCGCCGCTGATCGCCAAGACCAATGCCAAAGGCGAGTTGCAAAAGCAAAAGTTTGGGCCGTTCATGTTGACTGGCTTCAAAGTGCTCAAGCACTTCAAGTGGCTGAGAGGAACAGCGCTGGATGTGTTTGGTTACACCGAAGAGCGTCGCACAGAGCGCGCCCTGATTGCGCAATACCAAAGCAGCGTTGACGCCATGCTGGGCCAGCTCAACGCCAGCAACCACGGGTTAGCGGTGGAGATGGCGCGAATACCTGAACAAATCAAAGGCTTTGGCCACGTCAAAGCGCGCCACTTGGCGGCGGCGCGTGAGAAGTGGAACAACTTGAAAGCACAGTGGCCCGCCCCCAACTAAGGCACTGAGCCAGCCGCATACAATCCGCGGTTGGTCTGTTGGGGCGTTTTTGCACCCAGCAGCAGTCCCTCAAATTGGAGTTTGACCGTGTTGATTTCTTCTGCTTTTGCCCAAACCGCACCTGCCGCTGCCGCAGGTGGTGACTTGATGTCTTCTTTGCAAGGCATGTTGCCTTTGGTGTTGATGTTTGTGGTCTTGTATTTCGTGATGATTCGCCCACAAATGAAGCGTCAAAAAGAACACAAAGCCATGATCGACGCACTCGCCAAGGGCGACGAAGTTGCCACAGCTGGCGGTTTGCTCGGCAAGGTGACCAAATTGTCCGAAGGCACTGTGGGTGTTGAAATTGCCGCTGGCGTGGAAGTGCAATTGCAACGCCAAGCCGTGGTGCAAGTGCTGCCCAAAGGCACTCTGTAATTTTTAGCCGCGAGACGACGAAGCGATCATGAACCGTTACCCCCTTTGGAAGTACGCGATCATCGTGATCGCTTTGGTTGTCGGCAGCCTCTATACGCTGCCTAACTTTTTTGGTGAAGCGCCTGCGGTGCAGGTATCAGCCGCTAAGTCGTCGGTCAAGGTTGACCTCGCTGTGCAAGAGCGCGTGCAAGCTGCTTTGGCAGCTGCCAGCCTCACCCCTGATGCGGTGGCTTTGGACAACGGTTCGCTCAAAGTGCGCTTTGACAGCACCGACAAACAAATCAAAGCCAAGGACGCGATTCAGCAAGCCTTGGTGCCTGACACCAACGATGCCTCTTATGTCGTGGCTCTCAATTTGTTGGCCCGTTCACCCGCATGGCTGACCTCGCTCAACGCAGCGCCCATGTATTTGGGTTTGGACTTGCGTGGTGGTGTGCACTTCATGCTGCAAGTTGACATGCCTGCGGCCTTGACCAAAAAGGCCGAGTCTTTGGCGGGTGACATTCGCACCAGCTTGCGCGAAAAGAATGTGCGCCACAGCGGCATCAGCCGCAACAACCAAACCATCGAGATTCGTTTCCGCGACATGGCAACCCTTGAAGCCGCACAACGCGTGCTGCAAGACCAGTTCTTGGATTTGCAAACCAGCAGCGCGCCTGATGGCGCCGACGTCAAGCTCACGGCCATCATCAACCCTGTGGCCGCCAAGCGTGTGCAAGAGCAAGCCATCAAACAAAACATCACCACTTTGCACAACCGCATCAACGAGTTGGGCGTGGCTGAGCCTGTGATTCAACAGCAAGGCGTTGACCGCATCGTGGTGCAGCTGCCAGGCGTGCAAGACACGGCCAAGGCCAAAGACATTTTGGGTCGTACCGCCACGCTCGAAATCCGCATGGTGGACGACAGTGCCGAAGCCCGCAGTGCAGAGTTTGGCAACGGTCCTGTGCCGTTTGGCACCGAGCGTTTCATGGACCGCAACGGTCAAGCCGTGATTGTGAAAAAGCAAGTCATCTTGACGGGCGAAAACCTCACCGATGCACAGCCCGGCTTTGACACCCAAAACCAAGAAGCCGCCGTGCACCTGACGCTTGACGCCAAAGGCGCACGCATCTTCAAAGATGTGACGCGTGAAAGCGTGGGCAAGCGCATGGCCATCTTGCTGTTTGAAAAAGGCAAAGGCGAAGTCGTCACCGCGCCTGTGATCCGCAGTGAAATTGGCGGTGGTCGTGTGCAAATTTCGGGTCGCATGAGCACCGTCGAAGCCAACGACACGGCCTTGCTGTTGCGCGCTGGCTCGCTCGCTGCGCCGATGGAAATCATCGAAGAGCGCACCATTGGCCCAAGCCTTGGTGCTGAAAACATTGCCAAAGGTTTCAACTCTGTCACGTGGGGCTTTGTGGCGGTGACAGCCTTCATGTGCATCTATTACATGTTGTTTGGCGTGTTCTCTAGCGTGGCCTTGGCGGTGAACTTGTTGCTCTTGGTGGCTGTGCTCTCCATGTTGCAGGCCACACTCACCTTGCCTGGCATGGCCGCGATGGCCTTGGTGTTGGGTATGGCGATTGACGCCAACGTGTTGATCAACGAGCGTGTGCGCGAAGAGTTGCGCAACGGCGCATCCGCTCAGTCAGCCATTCATGCGGGTTACGACCGTGCGTGGGCCACCATCCTTGACTCCAACGTCACCACCCTGATTGCAGGCTTGGCCTTGTTGGCCTTTGGCTCTGGTCCTGTGCGCGGCTTTGCCGTGGTGCACTGCCTCGGTATTTTGACCAGCATGTTCTCTGCGGTGTTCTTCTCGCGTGGCTTGGTCAACGTTTGGTATGGCCGTAAGAAGAAATTGCAAAGCGTGTCTATTGGCACTGTGTGGCGCGCTTAAAAGGAAGTCATCGTGGAATTTTTAGCTTCAACGTCACATGCGCTGCGCGCATATAGTTTTCGCTGAAAACGCCCGTTTAAAAAGGAATTCAGGTGGAGTTTTTTAAGATTAAAAAAGACATCCCGTTCATGAAGCACGCGGTGGTGTTCAACGCCATTTCGTTCATCACGTTTGTGGCGGCGGTGTTCTTCCTCTTCAGTCGTGGCTTACACCTGTCGGTTGAATTCACGGGCGGCACGCTGATGGAAGTCAGCTACAGCCAGCCTGCCGACCTCAATGCGGTGCGCGACCAAATCGCCAAGCTGGGGTTTTCTGATGTGCAAGTGCAAAACTTTGGCACGGCGCGCGATGTGATGATTCGCATGCCTGCGGTCAAAGGCCAAAGCTCTGCACAACAAAGCGAACAAGTGCTGACCGCACTCAAAACGACAGATGCCAGTGTGCAATTGCGTCGCACCGAGTTTGTTGGCCCACAAGTGGGCGATGAGCTGGCGGCTGACGGCCTCAAGGCTTTGGCCTTTGTGGTGGTGGGCATCATGATTTACTTGGCCATGCGCTTCGAGTGGAAGTTTGCCGTGGCGGCCATCATTGCGAACTTGCATGACGTGATCATCATCTTGGGCTTCTTCGCGTTCTTCCAGTGGGAGTTCTCGTTGCCTGTGTTGGCCGCGGTGTTAGCGGTGTTGGGTTATTCGGTCAACGAATCAGTCGTGATCTTTGACCGTATTCGTGAGAACTTCCGTCGTTTTCGCAAGATGGATACGGTCGAAATCATCGACAACGCCATCACCTCCACCATCAGCCGCACCATCATCACCCACGGCTGCACGCAGCTCATGGTGTTGAGCATGTTGCTGTTCGGCGGTGCCACGCTGCACTACTTTGCGCTGGCGCTGACCATTGGTATTTTGTTTGGCATTTACTCATCGGTGTTCGTGGCTGCGGCCATTGCCATGTGGCTGGGCATTCGTCGCGAAGACTTGATCAAGCATCACGGCAACAAAGCAGCACATGATCCAGATGATGAAAATTCAGGTGCTGTGGTTTAAGCCCCTATGATGCACAAGGACAAGCTGGCTCTCGAGCCAGCTTTTTTTACGCCTAGGTGACACCACAGTTGCGTTTTGTCTTGCATGTGACTTGAAAACGGGTTTACCCCTTTGCAACTGCTGCCTTCGGTGCTTAGCATCCGCGTCCTAGACATATGGACTTCCATTGAAGGCATCAGGTTTGACAAGCAACGACTTCATCTTAGAAACCAAGCAGCTCACGCGCGAGTTCAAAGGCTTCATTGCCGTGGATGGCGTGAACTTGAACGTCAAGCGTGGTTCCATCCATGCGTTGATTGGCCCTAATGGCGCAGGCAAAACTACGGTATTCAATTTGCTCACCAAGTTTTTACCTGTGAGTTCGGGCCAAATTATTTACAACGGGCAAGACATCACCGCTCTCAAAGCCGCTGAAGTGGCGCGCATGGGCATGGTCCGTTCGTTCCAAATTTCTGCGGTGTTTCCCCATTTGAGCGTGCTGGAGAATGTGCGCATCGGTCTACAGCGCAAGCTCGGCACCAGCTTTCATTTTTGGAAGTCTGAAGACAGCCTCAACAGCTTGAACGAACAAGCTATGCATTTGTTAGAGCAAGTGGACCTAGCCAGCTTCGCGCAAACGCAAACAGTGGAGCTCCCCTATGGCCGCAAGCGTGCGCTTGAGATTGCTACCACGCTCGCGCTGGATCCAGAGCTGATGTTGTTGGATGAACCCACTCAAGGCATGGGCCACGAAGACGTGAGCCGCGTGGTGGACTTGATTCGTAAAGTCTCTGCCAATCGCACCGTGCTGATGGTGGAACACAACATGAATGTGATTGCCGATTTGTCCGACACCATCACTGTGCTGGCGCGTGGCTCGGTGTTGGCCGAAGGTCCTTACGCGCAAGTGTCCAAAGACCCCCGCGTGCTTGAAGCCTATGTGGGCACTGCTGAGGAGGCTGCATGAGCAAGCCACTTTTGAAGGTTGCTGGCCTCGACTCTTGGTATGGCGAATCTCATATCTTGCATGGCGTGAATTTTGAAATTCACGAAGGCGAGTTAGTTACTTTGCTGGGCCGCAATGGCGCTGGGCGCTCGACCACCATCAAATCGATTTTGGGTTTGACAGGCCGTCGCACGGGCTCGGTGCAAATTGAGGGTGTTGAAACCATTGGCATGCAGACCAACCAAATTGCTCGCTTAGGCTTGGGCTACTGCCCTGAAGAGCGCGGTATTTTTTCGACGCTGAGTTGCGAAGAAAACCTCATGCTGCCCCCCAAGATTGGACCTGGCGGCATGTCAGTGGAAGAAATCTATGAGATGTTTCCCAACCTCAAAGAGCGCCGCCACAGCCAAGGCACCCGCTTGTCAGGCGGTGAGCAACAGATGTTGGCCATGGCGCGCATCCTGCGCTCGGGCGCTCGTATTTTGCTGTTGGACGAAATCACCGAGGGCCTCGCGCCAGTCATCGTGCAAACACTCGGCCGTGTGATTCGTGAACTGAAGGCCAAGGGCTTGACCATCGTCTTGGTCGAACAAAACTTCCGCTTTGCCGCACCGCTGGCAGATCGGCACTATGTGATGGAGCATGGCCAGATCGTGGCCACGGTTCACAAAAATGAGCTCGATAACAAAGCGCAAATGCTGAACGAGTATCTGGGCGTCTAAGCCCTTTTTTAACAGGAGCAAACTATGAAGCGTACTTTCGTGACCTCAGCCATTGCAGCAGCAACGGCCGTCTTTTTGTCAGGTGTTTCCACTGGCGCAATGGCTCAGGGCAAGTTGTCTGGCGACAGCGTGAAGATTGGTGTGTTGACCGACATGTCTGGCGTGTACGCCGACTACGGCGGCCCTGGTGCGGTGGCCGCTGCCAAGATGGCGGTGAAAGACTTTGGCGGCAAGATGTTTGGTAAACCCATTGAAGTGGTCAATGCAGACCACCAAAACAAACCTGACATTGCCAAGAACGTTACCCAACAATGGTTTGACCGCGACGGTGTGGACATGACCGTGGAGAACTTGAACTCTGCTGTCGCGTTGACCGTGCAAGCTCTGGGCAAAGAGAAGAACAAAATCACCATCGTCACTGGCGCGGCCACTGCACGTATGACCAACGAAGACTGCGCGCCTGGCACAGGCGTGCACTATCTCATGGACACCATTGCCTTGAGCAATGTGGTGGGTAAAGCCATCGTCAAAGACGGTGGCGACAGTTGGTTCTTCTTGACGGCTGACTACGCGTTTGGTCACTCTCTCGAAAAAGACACTGGCGAAGTGGTCAAGGCCGCAGGTGGTACGGTGAAAGGTGCTGTGCGTCACCCACTGTCTACAGGTGACTTCTCTTCCTTCTTATTGCAGGCACAAAGCTCTGGTGCCAAAGTGGTGGGCTTGGCCAACGCGGGTGGCGACACGGTGAACAGCATCAAAGCTGCAGCTGAATTTGGTTTGACCAAGAAGCAAAACTTGGCCGCTCTGTTGATGTTGATCACCGACGTGCACGCCATTGGCCTGAACACCGCTCAAGGCTTGTATTTGACCGAAGGCTGGTATTGGGACTTGAACCCCGAGACACGCGCTTGGTCACAAAAATACGAAGCTGAGATGAAGAAGAAGCCCAACTCCAACCACGCCTCGGTCTACTCATCCACCATGCATTACCTCAAGGCTGTGCAAGCGGCGGGTACGGACGACACCGCAGCTGTGATGAAGAAGATGCAAGAGACACCGATCAACGACATGTTTGCCAAAAATGGCAAGCTGCGTCCAGATGGCCGTATGGTGCACGACATGTATTTGTTCCAGGTGAAGAAGCCTTCTGAATCCAAGGGTGCATGGGACTACTACAACCTCAAAGGCACCATCAAGGGTGATGACGCATTTCAGCCTTTGGCTCAAAGCCGTTGCGCGGCGTTGAAGAAGTAATCGCCTTTTTGAAAAGAACTGACGGGTCGCAGTGTTGCGGCCCGTTCTAGGGCATCGCATTTATGAATGAAATTTTTGGCGTACCGATACAAGCTTTGATGGGGCAACTCATGCTCGGCTTGGTCAATGGCTCTTTTTATGCCATCTTGTCGCTGGGGCTGGCCGTGATCTTTGGCATGCTCAACATTGTCAATTTTGCGCATGGTGCGCTTTATATGGTGGGCGCTTTTTTTGCATGGATGCTGCTCAATTACGCAGGTGTCAACTATTGGATGGCTTTGGTCATTGCCCCGATAGGGGTGGGCTTGATCGGTGTGGTGATTGAGAAAACCATGCTGCGTTGGCTGCATCAGCTGGACCACTTGTATGGCCTATTGCTGACCTTTGGTTTGGCACTGATTTTGGAAGGTGTCTTCCGCGAGTTTTATGGCTCATCGGGTTTGCCGTATGAGTTGCCAGATGTGTTTCGTGGCGTGTTTGATTTGGGTTTCATGATGTTGCCCAAGTACCGTGTGTGGGTGATTGTGGTTTCCATCGTGGTGTGCTTTGTCACTTGGTATGTGATTGAAAAAACCAAACTCGGTGCTTACCTGCGCGCGGGCACTGAAAACCCCAACATGGTCAAAGCCTTTGGCATCAACGTGCCCTTGATGGTCACACTCACCTACGCGTTTGGTGTGGGCTTGGCAGGTTTTGCGGGTGTGATGGCGGCGCCCATTTACCAAGTGAGCCCCTTGATGGGTTCCAACATCATCATTGTGGTGTTTGCGGTGGTGGTGATTGGAGGCATGGGTTCGATCTTGGGGGCTATCGTCACTGGTTTGGCTTTGGGTTTGATTGAGGGGTTGACCAAGGTGTTTTTTGCGGAGGCCTCCACCACGGTGGTGTTCGTCATCATGGCCATTGTGTTGTTGATCCGACCAGCGGGTTTGTTCGGGCGGGAGAAATGATGAGCAAGCGTTTGATCTACGGCGGCCTGTTGTTGGCTTTGCTCGTGGCCCCATTTGTGGGCTATCACATGTTCTTGATGAAGGTGCTCTGCTTTGCTTTGTTTGCCAGCGCTTTTAATTTGTTGATTGGTTTCACGGGTTTGTTGTCTTTTGGGCATGCCATGTTTTTTGGTTTTGCCGCATATGTGTCGGGCCATGCTGCCAAGGTGTGGGGATTAACACCAGAATTAGCCGTGATTGCCGGCACGCTGAGTGCCGCGTTTATTGGTTTGTTCACAGGCTGGCTGGCGGTGCGTCGACAAGGCATTTACTTTGCGATGGTGACGTTGGCATTGGCGCAGATGATTTATTTCTTGTGCGTGCAGTCGCCGTTCACCTATGCCGAAGATGGCATTCAAAGCATTCCACGCGGCAAGCTGTTTGGTGTGTTTGACATGAGCAATGACACCAGCATGTATTACATGGTGCTGGTTATTTTTGTGGCGGCCTTTGCCTTGATCTACCGTGTGGTGCATTCCCCGTTCGGCCAAGTGTTGAAGTCAGTACGCGAGAACGAGCCACGCGCATTGTCATTGGGGTACAACGTAGACCATTACAAGTTGGTGGCGTTTGTTTTGTCTGCAGCTTTGGCGGGCCTGGCAGGTGCTACCAAGGCCATTGCATTTGGCTTGGCCACGCTCACCGATGTGGGCTGGCAAATGTCAGGTGAAGTGGTGTTGATGACTTTGCTGGGCGGTATGGGCACTATGGTTGGCCCATCGGTGGGTGCTGCCATCATCATCACGATGGAGAACTACCTGGCCAGCTTGGGCTCATGGGTCACCATCATCATGGGCTGCACATTTGTGGTGTGTGTGTTGGTCTTCCGCCGCGGCATTGTGGGGGAGATCGAATACCGTTTAGGTGCTAAAAAGGGCTGATCAGCCCTTGGGGTGTTCAATGCGCGACGCGATCAGCGTCGTCGCACAGTTCATCGAGCACCAGTGCATCAGGCTCTAGGCCGATACTCCAGTAGACCATCAACACAATGATCTTGAGGTCATCCAAATGCATGGGGTGGCCGGGGATGGCCATGGCACGGTCGAGCACGATTTCGCGCATGTGCGGAGACAGCACATCGGCAGATTCAAGGAAGTTGATGAAGCCCAAACACTCAGCCCCTAGGTGGTCTTGCTCAGCCACCGAGTACACGCGCATGCTGTGAGCGGATTCGGTGTGATGTTCGCGTTCGGCTTGGCTGATGTCGATCAGCTCGGTTTTGTGCGATGCCAAATTCAGCTCGTCGAGCCACGACAAAGCTTGTTGGATGTCTTCTACGTTAAAACCAGCAGCGCTGAGTTTGCGGCCCAATTGCTCTAGCTCTGGACACGCATCGCCTCGCCAATAGTTTTCATAGACGAATACGAGCACTTCAAACATGGGGCCAATATACATGGTTTTTGTTGACGTCGATTCACAAAACATCGGTGTTGACCCTTAATCACGCCGTGGCCAATCGTTGAAACAAACCGCCAGGTAGTCGACCTACTAACCCATCTAGTTCTAGCGCGAGCAGCTCTGCTTGCAGAGTGGCAGTGTCTATCCCACAGCGCGCTTGCAGTGCGTCAAGGCTCACGGGTGCAAAGCCCATGTGGGTGAGCAGAGGGTGTTTGTCGTCCGTTGGGGTGGCAGCATCTGCGCTGTCTAAAGCATTGGCAAATAAATTGACTTGTTGCTGTGGGGCAAGTTGCAACTCTTCCAACACGTCTTGTGCTTTCTCGACCAACTTAGCACCTTGGCGAATCAGTGCATGGCAGCCGTGTGATTGCGTGGCGTGGATCGAGCCTGGAATGGCCAGCACTTCGCGGTTCAAGTCCAACGCCATTTTGGCTGTGATGAGCGAGCCCGATTTCAGCGCCGCCTCGACCACCAACGTGCCCAAGCCCAGTGCTGCAATGATGCGGTTACGTTTGGGAAAGTTGTGCGCAAGTGGTGCAGTGCCCAAGTGGTATTCGCTCATCAGCAAACCCTGTACTGCAATTTGCCCTGCGAGTGTTTGGTGTTGTCGTGGGTATACGCGGTCGAGCCCCGTGCCCACCACTGCCACGGTGTGCCAATGGGCGTGGCTTGCTCCGCCACGCAGCGCCCCTTTGTGGGCTGCACCATCCACACCTAGCGCGAGGCCTGACACCACGCACAAGCCCGATGCGCAGAGTGCTTCGCTAAATTGCTCTGCCGTTTGTCCGCCTTGCGGTGTGGGGTTGCGGCTACCGACGATGGCTATGGCGTTGCCCAGTGCGCGCTCGGTTTGACCTGCGACATAAACCATCAGCGGCGGATCGGACAGTTGTAGCAACTCGGGCGGGTAGTGAGGGTCGCCAAGTGTCCACAGTGCATGGGTGTGTGTGTCGGGCTGGTGCATCAGCCACTGGTGCGTGCGCACGCATTGCACGGCCAACTCGTTGGGCACGGTCATCAGCGCTTGCGCCTGTTTGGGTGTGACCACTTGGCACAGTGCAGCTTCTGTTTGCTCAAACACGGCTTGCGGACTACCAAAGCAGGCCAGCAGGTTGCGTGCGGTATCGTTGCCCACGCCCTCGGTCATGCTCAAGCGCAACCATGCGCGTAATTCGTCTTTGTTCATGCGCCCTCCAGTGGAATGTGACAAACCATTGTCAGAACCTCTGTCGCTTTGGTGCGATGCCAAAGCTCGAAAACTTATAAAGTGTGCAAATTGGGTAAAGTGCAATCAGAGACAAGCCGCACGTCACACGCGGCCATCAAGAAGGATGCCTATGTCACGTTGGTTGAAACGCATATTTAAAACTTTGTTGTGGGGCTTCGCTGCGTTGATTTCAGGCTTAGGCTTGTGGGTGCTGCATACCCAACCCATGTACGACGGGCAGCTCAGAAGCGAGGGGCTAAAGCAACCCGTCAACATCAAACGTGATGCCGCTGATGTGGTGCACATTTTTGCGCAGAGTGACCGTGACGCCGCATTCGCATTGGGCTTTGCCCATGCGCAAGACCGAAGTTGGCAACTTGAATTCAACCGTCGCGTCATGCAAGGTGAGTTGTCTGAAATTTTGGGCGAAGCCACTTTGCCTACCGACAAACTCATGCGCACACTCGGCTTGATGCAAGCGGCGCAAAAGCAGCTCGATCTTTTGCCTGTCGATGTCCGCGAATATTTGCAGGCCTATAGCGATGGCATCAACGCCTTTCATGCCAACCGTCCACAAGGACTGCCACCAGAGTTTGCGCTGATGCGCACGCAGCCTGGTGGTGAAAAGGGCGTGGCATGGCAGCCCGTCAACAGTGTGGCTTGGTCGCTGGTGATGGCATTGGATTTGGGTGGCAACTGGGGTAATGAATTCGCACGTTTGGTCGCCGCACGCAAACTCACCACGGAGCAGCTGTGGGACCTGTACCCGCCTTATCCCGGAGAGAAGCCAGCTTCTGCGGTAGATCTTGCCAGGCTCTACCGCGACTTGGGTGTGTACAAAAACGATGCGGGGTTAAAAACATCTTTTTCGCTTCCCGTCATTGGCGAGCCTGGCTTTAACGAAGGCCGTGGCAGCAACAACTGGGTGGTGGCAGGCTCACACACCACCACAGGTCAGCCGCTGCTGGCGAATGACCCACACCTCGCCTTGAGTGCGCCTGCCATTTGGTACTACGCCCATTTGAAAACGCCCGACACCGATGTGATGGGGGCCAGCTTGCCTGGCTTGCCCTTTGTGGTGCTGGGGCGCAACGCGCATGTGGCTTGGGGCTTTACCAACACGGGGCCAGATGTGCAAGATTTGTATTTAGAGCAAATTGACCCAGCCCATCCCGACCGCTACAAAACGCCTACAGGGTGGCAAGCGTTTGATACGCGGACCGAAACCATTGCCGTCAAAGGCAAACCCGCTGTGACGCATGTGGTGCGTCACACGCGTCATGGCCCTGTGATTAGCGATGCGCAAGCTGCACACGCGGAGCTGATCGACATGTCGCGTTTCGTGTTGGCATTGCGTTGGAGCGCCTTGGATGCTGACAACCGAACCTTGGTGGGAGGTATCAAAGCACAGCATGCCCAAAGCGTGGCCGACTTGCTAAAGGCCTATGGTGACAACCATTCACCCACACAAAACATCGTCATGGCCGACACCCAAGGCCACATTGCCTACAAAGCCGCAGGGCGAGTGCCCGTGCGTAGTGCGGCCAACGACATTCGTGGCGTGGCTCCTTCTCCTGGCTGGGATGCGCGTTACGACTGGACTGGCTGGATCGCTTACGCCGACATGCCTGCAGATGATGGCAAGAAGGGCTGGGTCGCCACGGCCAATCAGCGCATCACACCACCCAACTACCCACACTATTTAGGCCAAGACTGGAACACGTCACACCGCTTTGACCGCATCGAACAAGTGCTGCAGGCCAAGCCCAAACACAGCTTCAAAGACATGCAGGCTTTGCAAAACGACACCCTGTCGTTGTCCACGCTGACCTTGTTGCCTGTGCTCAAAGCCACGTCGTCTCAGCACCCGTTGGCAGCCAAAGCGCTTCAAACCCTAGACGGGTTTGATGGTCGGATGGATGCGAACAAGGCCGCGCCCCTGCTCTTTGCGGTGTGGGCGGATGAGTTGACGCGAGGTTTGATTGAACCCAAGTTGGGCGCGGATGTGTTCAAAGCCCAATATGGCAAACGTCATTTCCGCTTGTTGTTGGAAAGTGTGATGCAACAAGCCAACAACCCATGGTGCGCGCCTAAAACCTGTGCCGAGCAATCGACCGCCGCCCTTGATCGTGCCCTCGACCGAATCGCTGCCAAGCACGGTCAAACACCAACCAGTTGGCGTTGGGGTGAAGAGCACTTGGCGTTCAGTGCCCACAAGCCATTGGGTCAAGTACCTGTGTTGCGTGATCTGTTCAGCGTAAGCGTGCCAACGGACGGCGACTTGTTCACCGTCAACGTGGGCCAGTATTGGGCGGGTGAAAAATACTTGCCCTTCGCCAACCGTCATGCCGCTTCATTGCGCGCGGTGTACGACTTGTCAGACCTTGAGCAATCGCAATTCATTTACCAAACAGGACAAAGCGGCTTGGTTTGGTCAAACAACTACCGCAACATGAAAGACGAATGGGCCGCTGGCAAATACCGACCCTTGCGTAGCAAGCCTGATGCATGGGCGCACACCTTGGTGTTAAACCCTTAACTGGGTTTTGCCAGTTGCTGCAGGGGCATTGCAAGCGGGGGGCTAAAGCAGGGCTCAGAAGCGGAGACAATATTGGTATGCCCAAGTTAGACATCCTCCGATTCCCCGACCCCAAGCTCCACACCGTCGCCAAGCCCGTCAAAGAGATTGACGCGCGCATCAAGACCCTGATTGCCGACATGCTGGAAACCATGTACGACGCCAATGGCATTGGCTTGGCCGCCACGCAAGTGGATGTGCACGAACGCTTGGTGGTGATTGACACCTCTGAAGAGCGCGACGCGCCCATGGTGCTCATCAACCCCGAAATCACATGGATGGGCGACGAGCGTGTCAAAGGCGACGAAGGCTGCTTGTCTGTGCCTGGCATTTACGACGGTGTCGAACGCGCCACGCATGTGAAGGTGAAAGCATTGGATGAGCACGGCAAAGAACGCACCATTGAAGCCGAAGGTTTGCTGGCGGTATGTATTCAGCACGAGCTCGACCACCTGATGGGCAAAGTGTTTGTGGAATACCTCTCGCCCTTGAAGCGCAACCGCATCAAAACCAAGTTGCTCAAAGCTTTGCGTGACGACGAATAAATGAGTGATTCGCTTCGCGTCATCTTTGCCGGCACGCCCGAGTTCGCGGCCGAGGCCTTGGCTCAAATTCTGGCCGCAGGCCACACCGTGCCTTTGGTGCTGACCCAGCCCGACCGTCCTGCTGGCCGTGGCATGAAGCTGCAGGCCTCGGCCGTCAAGCAATTGGCCATGCAGCACCACATCCCTGTCGCACAGCCTTTGAGCTTGCGAATCGACGGCAAATACCCAGACGACGCAGCCGCTGCCCAAGCCGCCATTGCTGACGCAAAAGCGGACGTGATGGTGGTGGCGGCCTATGGCCTCATCCTGCCGCAGTGGACGTTGGATGCACCACGCTTGGGTTGCTTGAACATTCACGCGTCGCTCTTGCCACGTTGGCGTGGCGCAGCGCCGATTCACCGTGCGATTGAAGCGGGCGATGCAAAAACCGGTGTGGTTATCATGCAAATGGATGCTGGCCTTGACACGGGCGACATGCTGCTGACCGAAGTGCTCGACATCGCAGCCGATGACACCACGGCCACCTTGCACGACCGCTTGGCCGACATGGGCGGTGCATTGGTCGTTCGTGCCTTGGCTGACGCGCAAGCGGGTAAGTTGCAAGCTGTGAAACAGCCCGAAGTTGGCGTGACCTACGCTCACAAAATTGAAAAAGCCGAAGCTGCGGTGAACTGGCAAGACAGTGCCGACGTCATTGGCCGACGCGTGCGTGCGTTCAATCCCTTCCCTGCTGCCTCGGCGCAGTTGGGCGCAGACATTATCAAACTGTGGCGCGCCACGGTCGAGCACACCGCACACAACAAAGCAGCAGGTACGGTGATCAGCGCCGACGAACATGGCGTACGCGTGGCCTGCGGCCAAGGTGTGTTGTGCATCACCGAGCTGCAACGCGCAGGCGGCAAACGCTTGAATGCAGCGGACTTTTTGCGTGGCTTCCCTGTCACCGCTGGTCAGTGCTTTGAGCCGCACAGTGCACACAAAGTAGCCTGATGTTTTGGCAACCCAAGCTTTATCAACATCCTGAGTTCAAACTCGGTGTGCGTGACCTTGCGCCGCAAGCCTTTGGGCAAATTGCATGGGCGCTGATGACGGGCGTGGCATTGGTCAAGTCGGGCATGAGCGTGTTTGAGTCGGTGTTTATGACGCTGCTGGTGTACGCAGGTAGCTCGCAGTTAGCGGCTACCCCGCTCATCGTGGCTGGTGCCCCTGCGTGGGTGGTGCTGGCCGCGGGCTTTTGTGTGAATTTGCGTTTTGTGGTGTTCAGCTTGCACATGCGTGGCTATCTCATGCACTTGCCGCGATGGCCGCGTATCGTGACGGGCTACTTCAACACGGACCCTACCTATGTGTTGTTCACCCGTCGTTTCGCGCACCCAGCGGACACGGACGAACACCGCCTCACACAACAAGCCTACTTAGCGGGCTTGAGCTTTGCCAACTGGACCAGTTGGATTTCGTGCAGCTTGTTGGGCATTGCCTTGGCCAACGCCATTCCCACATCGTGGGGCTTGGGCTTTGCGGGCATCTTGTGTTTGTTGGGCATCCAATGCTCATTGGCCAGCTCACGATTGCGTGTCTTGTCGGCCATCGTTGCAGGCATTGCAGCGGTGTTGGCGTATGCCTTGCCTTTGAAGCTCAACATCGTGTTAGCCATCCTCATGGCCGTGTTCGCATGCTTGATGGCAGAACAACTCACGGCAGAGAAAAAGGGGCTTGCATGAGCAGCACCGATTTGAATGTGACCGACGCATGGACCCTGTGGGTCATCGTGGGGCTGGCCATCATCACCGTGGTCACGCGCAGTTTTTTCTTCTTAAGCAACACCGAATGGCACTTGCCCCATTGGGCACAACGTGGCTTGCAATACGCCCCCATCGCCGCTTTGTCAGCCGTGGTCGTGCCTGAGATTGTGATGAGCCAAGGTGAGCTGATCAGCACTTGGCAAGATGCCCGCATCTTTGCGGCAGCGGTGGGCGTGGCGGTTTACTTTGCCAAGCGCAATGTGCTGCTGACCATCGTGTTGGGCATGGGCGTTTATTTGCCCTTACACATGGGGCTGGGTTGGTAATCAGCCGCGTACAAAAAGTGTGACGAGTTCGTCAGGCCCCACTTGGCGGCTCCAGTGGCCGTGCACCTGGGCGTCAAACGTAGCGCCTGCGGGCAACACATCGGCCGAGTAAAAGTGCTCGCCTGGGCTAAAGATACGCGACGTGCCGTCTTGCAAAAAGATTTCCATCTGGCCCTCCAACACAAACAACCATTGCGGGTTGTCGGTGCAATGAAAGTCGCTGCGAAACCCCACAGGGCTGCGACGCAGCTGCATGCCACCGCTGGGCATCAGGGGCGACAAACGGGCTTGTGGTTTGCCTTCGGTGAGTTCCACCGTTTCCTCGCGGAAACGCGCGAAGCCGTCGGTGTCGGTGAAGAGGATGACTTTGTTGAATGTGCTCATGGCGTTACTTTAGCGGTTGTTGAGCTTCTTTGTGGAGAACATAGAGCATACGTACGCTGATGATCAAAGCTAGGGTGTTAGACACAAGGCCAGGTGTTGAGTGGGTGATGTAGTTATGTGCGAACCAAGCGCCGATGGCGATGATCAACAACGTGCGTTGTTTGAGCTGATCCGTTTGAAGATTTGCGAAGGCAAAAATGCCCATTGCCGCAGAGGAAAAAACAGACTCGGGGCCCAGCCAAGTTAAACCGCATACTAAGGGTGTTAACAAAAGTGAAACGAAATAAATACGTCTGAACTTTGGGTGCTTGCCTAAAGGAATGGCCAGCAACGCTTGGACTCCAGCTACCCCCATGACTGCCGAGCCTGATGTTGCACCAATCAAAGCAAAGTGAGTCAGCATCAAGCAGCAAGCTACGACTTGTCCAATCAGTAGAAATTGGCGAGTCCGACATGTAGGCCAAATCAGGTTGGCGATGACACCGGCGTAGCCGAAAGTGGATGGAAGATCGGTTGGAAGCATGTGAACCTTCTTAAGGGCTAGAGAGTCTAGGTTCTCTACGGCATCAATGGGGCTTGCAGCGCATACGAATTCGTTATGCTTGCGATCTAATCCGTTTCATCTGTTGGGAGTAATCCATGAGCAAAATCGCACTCGTCACAGGCGCCAGTTCAGGCATTGGCAAAGCATGCGCGTTGGCGTTGTTGGCCGAAGGTTGGCAGGTGGTGTTGGTGGGGCGTCGTGCCGATGCGTTGCAGGCTACGGTCCAAGCGGCGGGTGCGAATGCGGGTAATGCTTTGGCTGTGCCTTGCGATGTGAGCAACGAGCACGATGTGGCCAAACTGTTTGAGCAGGTGCGCGTGAACTATGGCCGCTTGGATTTGTTGTTCAACAACGCAGGCATCTTTTTGCCCGCCACCATGCCTGGTGATTTGACGGGTGAAGATTGGCGTAGATCGGTGGATGTGAATTTCAACGGTGCGTTTTATTGCCTCTCGCACGCGTTCAAGTTGATGAAAGCACAAAGCCCACAAGGCGGGCGCATCATCAACAACGGGTCGATTTCGGCGCATGCGCCGCGCCCTGGCTCGATTGCCTACACGGGTACCAAGCACGCCATCACAGGCATGACCAAAGCTGCCGCGCTCGATGGCCGTGCGTTTGACATTGCGGTGGGCCAGATTGACATTGGCAACGTGGCCAGCGACATGACCGAAAAGTTCGCCGCTGGCGCGTTGCAGGCCGACGGCAGCGTGAAGCCCGAGGCACGCATGGACATGCAGGGCGTGGTGGACACGTTCATGGCCATGGCGCGTTTGCCGCTGTCGGCCAATGTGCTGTTCATGACCGTGATGGCCACCAAAATGCCGTTTGTGGGGCGTGGTTAAAGCGATAGGACATTGCCAATTTCGCGCAAGGCTGAACTTTTAGAATAGCGGGAGTTTTTACTTTTACCGCTTACTTCCATGAACGTCATTCGCTTCTCTGATTTGTGCGCCAACGGCTCGGCCAAAGGCAAACGTGTTTTCATCCGCGCCGACCTGAACGTGCCGCAAGACGATGATGGCCAGATCACCGAAGACACCCGCATCCGCGCGAGCGTGCCAGCCATTCGCATGGCGCTTGAAGTGGGCGCTGCGGTGATGGTCACATCCCACTTGGGCCGTCCCACCGAGGGCGAGTTCAAACCCGAAGATTCATTGGCGCCTGTCGCTGAGCGCCTGAGCGAGTTGCTCGGCCGCCGTGTGCCGCTGGTATCTAATTGGGTGGACGGTGTGGACGTTGAGCCAGGCCACGTGGTGCTGTTGGAGAACTGCCGCGTCAACAAAGGCGAGAAAAAGAACAACGACGAATTGGCCCGCAAGCTGGGCGCGTTGTGCGATATTTTTGTGCACGACGCCTTTGGCACATCGCACCGCGCCGAAGGCACCACCTACGGCATCGCGCAATACGCGCCCGTGGCTTGTGCAGGCCCCTTGTTGGCGGCAGAAATTGACGCCATCACCAAGGCCTTGGCCAACCCCAAACGCCCACTGGCTGCCATCGTGGCGGGCAGCAAAGTGTCCACCAAGCTGACTATTCTTAAGAGCTTGGCCAACAACGTGGACCAGCTCATCGTGGGTGGCGGCATTGCCAACACGTTCATGCTGGCCGCTGGCTTGAACATTGGCAAGAGCTTGGCCGAGCACGATTTGGTAGGCGAAGCCAAAGCCGTGATTGAGCTGATGAAGTCTCGCGGTGCAGAAGTGCCAATCCCCACTGACGTGGTGACTGCCAAAAACTTTGCAGCTGATGCCGTGGCCACTGTGAAGAAAGCCACAGACGTCGCCGATGACGACATGATTTTGGACATTGGCCCCGAGACCGCTGCCAAATTGGCCGAGCAGCTGATGAAGGCAGGCACGATTGTTTGGAACGGCCCTGTGGGTGTGTTTGAGTTTGCCGCTTTTGAGAACGGCACAAAGACCATTGCACACGCCATTGCCGAATCCAGCGCATTCAGCATTGCAGGCGGTGGCGACACCCTGGCAGCCATTGCCAAGTACGGCATCGAAAAACAAGTGGGCTACATCTCTACTGGCGGCGGCGCTTTCTTGGAAGTGCTAGAAGGCAAGACCTTGCCTGCGTTTGAAATTTTGACCAAGCGCGCTGCGGGTTAAATTAACTCAACGCACAAAATGAAGCCCCGCTGCCGTGATGACAGCGGGGCTTTTTGTTGAGTGGTATTAATTTACCAAGCACAAGCAAAAGCAAACAACTGTCGGCTCATGCTGTCTTGGCTGACGGGCTTCCAGCCATCGGCGACGGGTAGGGCTTTGATGGCGGGGCCATTGCCCATTTTGTTGGGGTGGCTGCTGGCGCTGAGGGTTTTGTATTTGCCTTCGGTGCAGTCGTAGTCGATGCGCGACTTGACTGACTGCTGGCCTGTTTTGTCAGGGCTTGTCAGGTCATACACCACCCACACGCGGCGGTTGTAGCCAATTTTTTCAATGGCGCTTGAGTCAATGTAAACGGTGGCCACTTCGTTGCGCGTGACGGTCACCCACATGGCCTGAGTGACAGTAGAGGTGAGCAACAACAAAATAAAAGCAAGGCGTTTCATGGGGGTGAAGCGTACAAGAAAAAGCCCCGCAAATTCATGTGAACTTGCGGGGCTTTGAAGGCTTGGCTGATTAAGCGGCTTTCATGGCACGAGGGCTTGTGACTTTGCCGTCATAGGTCATCCAGCTGTCGGTCTTGAAGTCATACAGCTTGCAGTCGCGAGCGGTTTGCACATACCAGCTCCACGAGAAGGGCTGAACGATGATGCGTTCTGGCAGCAACTCTTCGAGTTTGCTTTGTGCTTGCTTCAGCTTGTACAGAGGAATGCTCATGTCCAAGTGGTGAGCGGTGTGCTCCATGATGTGGTGCATCAACGCGCCGATGTTCAAGGGGAAGGTCAGGTGCACGGTGGTGGACACAAAAGGCGAGGCCTTTGACCAACCTGTGCGCTCTTCGTGCCAAGACACGTCTATATGGGTGTGGTGCACGTACACCACGAAACCAATCATGGTCACCCAGAAGAAGAAGGGCACCACAAAGCCCATCAACAAGATGTAGCCAATGGTTTGGCCTGTGGCCA
>JACCDT011751545.1_pt1 | contig 52546 bp, 62 predicted proteins | sample 7446291 | NCBI WGS metagenome assembly JACCDT01 (sample SAMN15323446, study PRJNA562643) | freshwater metagenome | isolation source: river surface water | place: USA:Blue River Watershed | collected 2017-08-17
CCTTTAACCCGCCGTTCTTCATTGGGGCTGATTTGAAGCATTACTTCACTCATGGCCTTCACACTTACGGCCCATTTCAAGACAAGCAGTACGCTGTCCAAGCGTATCAGTCGCTACTGCTTCAGACGGAAGGAGTTCGGTGATGCGGAAACGTAGGCCTAACTTATCGGCGGCTTGTTTCATCGTTAACGTGGTAGGTAGCATCACTAGCTACACCAATCCTATGCCGAACTGGCTTGACTACATTGTCATGGTAGCTGGACCTATCGGTGCTGTTAGTATGGCATACTACATGCACAAGGACGGCATCCCAGACTGGTTCAAGGAGCTCGTATTCTGGGTGCTTGTTGTACTAGTCGACCTAGCGGCTCTTGGTCACATGCTTCCGGAGGCTCAGTGATGGACACAATTACAGTGCTACTAAGCATCATACTTATAGTGCTCTCCTTCATCTGGTGGGAGCTAGTGCTCCTTAACATTAAAGCGGGGAGAAAATGCCGTGACTAAGAAAGATATTCGCCCTGGCTGTGAGCCTCTCAGCAGCCTTCAAGAGTACATCGTGATTGAAGAAGCCAAGGTGCCTTTGGGTATCATTCAGACAGCCGACCTCATCACAGCAGGTGGTAGGCTTATAATGGCTCGTAATGCTGACGAGGCTGAAGAAGTCTACGTAGCTGAGCACGGTGGGTCTATTAACGACCTTGTCACGTTCATCGCTTGGAGGAATGACGATGACACCGCAGCAGAATAAGAACACTCTTGACTGGGTTGAAGCGATGCTGTCCGGTCAATACAGACACGGTAAGAAATACCTCTATAATCCAGTTAACGACACATACTCCGCTTTCGGTGTAGCTCTTAAGCTGGCCGGACATGATCGTGTCTATGAGTCACTGTTCGTGAATACGTACCCCGTGGTACCGTGGGATCAATCTGTGAGCCAGAAATGGTTCGACGCTCGATTTGGCACTAATCGCCAAGTAGGTGTTATCAAGACTATGAACGACTTGACTAACGACTATTTCGCCGTTTGTGCTTTGCTACTGAACTCATGTTTGGTAGGTGAGCGCCAACACAATCTCCATCTTAGTATGATGGAAGAATACTCTAAAGCTAAAGAAACCGCCGGAACTGATCTTCAATCAAAAACAGTCGATGCGATCCAGTCCAACGTTTCTAGCTTAGAGAAAACACAGCGGGGTAAAGAGTGAGAGTCTCTTACGCTGTGAGTCCGCATTACGTAGCGTCTCTGTCGTCGGGGAGAAGGGTGTGCCCCCTTGTTCCTGCAACTGGGCTTAGGCAGAGCTTCCTTAGCGACGACTACATTCCGTTAACAAAATCTGCCACGCAAGAAACGGCCCGTTTAAAGCACGGTACGAATGATCTGGCATTAAACAAGGGAGAATGTGATGTACGGAGATGATCCCGAAGACCATTACGAACAGGCTAGCTCAGATGGTTGCCTCATTGTCGCAATCGTCATGCTACTCTGGACGGTGCATCCCTTGTTTTTATATTGGGGTTGACTAACATGCTGAAAAATCGGCCCCTATCAAGTCTGTCGGGACTAAGACGCCAGCGATTGATTATATCAGTCGTCCTATGGTCAGTTCTGGCAGCACTTACCTACCTGTTGTTCACAGCGTAGAGTAAGCCTGTGTAACGTGTGACATCGGTACACTTGACCGAACGCTGTAACAATAACTTTCAAGGAGACTACTGTAATGACTAGCATGACTAGTGAAAGCTTACATCGCCATATGCCTGAGCCTGTCAAACGTTCTGGGGTAGCATTAATGCTGGCTCGTGTCTTAGGACCGAGAGCGGTAATGAGCTATGCTCAGGGCGGTAACTTGACGTTTGCCCATGTGTTGAACGTCCCGGTTTCTGAGGAAATCTGGCCTGGGGAGGCCGTTGATCTATTCCCCCAGAAGTTCTTTGCGAAGTCGCCGCACACTGGTATGTTTGTTCACCAAGGTAGGATTTTTGAACACATGAGGTGTGAAACCCTGCGACTGTGTTCAGGGATATACTCTGCGAAAGACTTTATGGAAGACGAGCTTGCCTTCTACTATGAGTTCGACGGTTCATTTACCGGCGGATTTGGTGACAGTAGTGATGATGAAGACGAGCTTCTTTTGGAAGACCCACTAACCTGGGACCAGTAGTTCATACTACCCAGTGACACGTTTCATTGATTGAGTAGGAGAATTACAATGTCCAGTTTGGCTACCAACCCTTTAGTAATCCATGTGTTGCATCCACACAGCAAGAGCCCTGTTTGGGCTATAAAATGCCAAGCCGTGGTCTACCGAGACGAACGAGGAAACTACTACGTACGACCGCAAACAGCGGAGAACATTCGGATCAAGGTTCATGTGAACTTTCATGAAAGTAGGTTCGAGTGCAGACTACACGCTAGGAACTTCCTCCTAGCGTTTTTCCCAGAAGAGGTAAAACAATACAATGGCTAAGCCAGTCAACCAAAAAGGCCCGAAGAACGCTGACAAGGCGCAGAAGCAGGCCAACCGAGAAGCTCGTGACAAGAAACGCGCTGCTGCTGTTGAGGCCAAGACGAAGGCTCGTAAGGAAGCCGAAGAGAAAGGCTTACCTTGGAACGACTCAATCGTTGCGGCTCGTTTCCTCGAAGACTACGACGCCGCGTTTATGTCAGCCGTCGCTGGTTCTCCGAAAGTTGATGACGAGCCTGTTGTGTCGCCAACCAAGGAAGAACTCGAAGCTATCGCTAAGGGTCCTCAGAACCCTACGCCGACTGCTGCTGAGCTTGTTAAGATGGCTAAGGCTGCTGTCGGTCGAACGACTGAAGAAGAGACAGCTAACGACAACACTGAAGAACCGGAAGCTCCTACGGCTACCGGTGTTGATGTTGTCGCTAAGGAGAACCCGGAGTCCGATACTCCGGCTCAAGAAGCTCCTGCCGATGATACGTCCGGTGCTATTCCGGCTATCAACGTTGACGACCCCTCAACGTGGCCGCTTGAAACTAATGGCGGCTTGATGCGACTCCCTGGTGAGTCGGGCAAGAAGTTCAGTAACCGCAAGCATAAGCACAAGCTGTGGAAGCGTGAGCAAGCTAAGCTCACTGAGACTCGCAACGGTGATGCTCCGGAAACGAAGCAGTACCCGACCGGTCCGGCTGTAGTCTACAACTCTGACGAAGACGGCCAATCGGTAGCTTTACCGAAGCCTGAGAAGTCGGCTGCTGAGTCGGCTGCTGTGTTTGAAGCCGCTGCAATGGGGCAAACTGATGAACCTACAAACGAAGCTCCAGCAGAACAGACCGATGAACTTGCAAACGAGACTCCGGCAGAACAGACCGATGAACTTGCACAAACTAATCCAGTTCAAGAAGCTGGAGAGAGCAACGTGGAAGATAATTCTACGTCAGGAACTACGGAACCAGCAGTGCCCGTGGAACATACCGTGGCTGCAACGGAAACTCCGCCTGCTAAGCCGACGCTGACGCTTGCTACTTCGCAAACGGAAGACGAAGCACTGGTCCATCGTGCTCAGAAGTTCTACGGAGATACTTGGACGGCTGAACGGGCTGAGAAGCTCACTAAAGCTTTCAAATTCCTTGAGATGGCCATTCGCATCCAACAAAAGGGTGAGTCTGAGTCTCGCTTCAACATGCCGATGACTTCAGCTATCCGCCTTGAAACGGAAGCTCTGGGTATCTCGGTCGCTACTGCTAAGGCTGCCTAATATCGGGTAGTCTAACACTCAAACAAAGAGGACAACATGTTAGGCTTCCTGAAATCCAAGCCGGACCAAAAGCAACAGCGGCTTGACGATCAGATCGAAAGGTCTGAAAGTGCTTTCCGAATGGCTATCGAAGCAGAGCAGCGCGACAACCCCTCTGCGGCTGAACACTTTCTTCGTGTAGCTATTCGAGAAGAAGATAAGGCGTTCGATTAGGACGCCGATGATGTGCCCCGGAGGATTGGCCTCCGGGGTTGCCTGCTTAGTAGGAGCAGATTATGTCTAAGGAAGTAAAAGAGACGGCAAGACAACGCCGGGCTCGTACCTCGAAGTTTAGCTCTCTTGATCCACATGCAAGAGCCGGTAGCTTCGAGATTGCCGCAATCTTCCACGGTAATCCACAACCGCAAACGGCACCGTTCAACAACCTTGGAGCCGCTATCGGTCGCCTACAGCGACTCTCGACTAATCCTGATCTTCGAGTTGTGAAGATCATTGAACATATTACTAGTGAGTCCGGTAAACGAGCCGAGACTATTCACCAGTTTATGCGTTCCGCTCCTCAAGAGTTCGCTAACGGTAGGTCACCGTGGTGGGAGAGCAGAGCGTGAGACGCTTCGGCGTCAAAGCTTGGGCTGTCATCGCTTCACTGTACTTCATGTCCAGCGCGATGATAAGCATACTATCCCTCCGGGACAATTCGCCGAGCTACTACAGTAGCTCATACACTTAACTTCCATCAGGATAATACCATGGAGAAGATTTGGAAATGGTTGGCTGACACAGCCAACAAGGAACTAACGAAGCGAGAGCTTAAGCGCCGTACCGCTGGCATCTACAACCGACTTGATGAACTAGCCGGTCAGGTTGCGATAGCTATCGACGCACAAGCTCTTGGCCTTCGTACTCAAGTCGCTGAAGAGATTGGCGATCAGTTTGCTACAGCTGGTCCGCTGATTGTGCAGCGTATCAACCAGACGCTTGGTCCGAAGCTGAATGACGTGACTACTGTTCTTCGAGACATTATTGAGGAACGCACTAAGAAAGGCTTCCAGCTTAACGCACAGCTTCTAGGCCGCATCTTGGGCAACCAAGCTGTTTTGGCTAGCAAGTCAGAGAAGCGTCAGAACTATATCATGGAAGCCTTCAACGAGCTTGCTCGTCAGGCTGCTGTACACGACCAAAGCAACACCGATCGTAACGTAACCATTGTGGCCATGGTACAGCAACTCAACGCTAAGATCGACCACAACAACAACGTCCAACAAGCCATGCAAGTTAAGTTCTTCGAGAACCTGAGCTTGCAACTCCAGATGGCTACAGCCAAGGGGAAGGAACGCTATAGCCCTGCTCCTAAGCTTGAGTGGCTAATGGATAATCTTAATCACATGATGGAACTTTGCGACGCTCTTAGATTGGCTAAGAGCAATGACGCCCCGCGAAGCACGATGACTATGAGAGCTATCAGCGCTATACGCTCGATGGAACTGTTCAGTGTCTCTAACATTCGTGAGGAAATCGACCGCTGGTTTACTAACCAAGACAACGATTTGGCTCACGCTGCCTAATTAACAACACAGAGAGGTAATATAACTCGATGACTACGAAAGAAAAGCAAAAGCGTAAGGAAGCTGCAAAGCGCCACCGCATCGAAACTCCGGCTGTAATTGTGCCGCCGGTTAGTGAAAGCAATGACCTCATGGAGGCCGCCAAGATGAAGACCGACGTAACGACTGAAGACAATCCGGCTGGTGCTACTGCTCCGGTTGTAAGCGATCAAGCTGCTAACGACGCAACGATCAACACTGAAGCCGCTGATGATTTCGTGCAAGAAGAAGTCACTCGTGACGATGTGCCGCTTGTTGGCGAAGAACGTTCGCCGACTAATGAAGAACTAGCCACTGCTGCGCTTGAAGCGTCTAAGGCTGGTGAGTTTGAGCCGGACCCAATGGAAGTTTGGTTTTCCGAGAAGTGTATTGCTCTCAAGAACTGGCTAAGCGAAGCTCCAGGCAAAGCCCACGAAGGGCTTATCGCTGGCTGGATGAAGCTGGATAGTGCTTTGCATGATGGCGCAGAAGCAATCCTTAATTGGGCAAATAAGACGAACAACACGTTCCGAGGCAAGTGGCGCTCTTGGTTCCCGGTGAAGGCCAGCGTTGACCATGTTGCTGAGGTTATGAACTTCATGTCTCAGTACATGAACACTCGCTTCGACGAGCTTGAGCAACAGATTGCGAGTAAAAACACAGTTGACCGTGGTCGTATTGACAGTCTGCTGGCGGCTGTGAAGTCTAACCAAAAGGTTCGAGCGACGAAGTTGTATGCCAGCTTGACCGGCGCTGACCTTGGAACGGCTAAGGAAGCAATCGAGGCTCTTGCGTGAGCCTCTTGTTTTCACTGCTTATGTCAGCGTTAGGAATAACGCTGACTGTAGGCTTCTGGTTTGGGTTGGCAGCCTTCATAACGTTTGTGTTGGCTCCAATTTATGCTGATTTGGGCTATGTCTACGGCCCAGAAGATAGCGCCGATTACGCCACATGGATCATGGTCTTGGTATTATTCTTCGACCGTTTCTTTGGTGCCTATGGCAAGGCACTCCGCAAGGTGTGCAAGTACCTACCCACTGGCCGAGAGGCCGTAACTGAGAGCTATGAGTATGATCGTCAGTCATGAGCATTATCAACGTGCGTTTAACTTCCGCACTGATGCTGTTGTTCTTGCTGCTATGCAGCGTCCGGAGAAACTCTATCCACCTAAGGAACGTTTTACTCCTACCCGCCCTATCGTATGGGATATTTCTGGTGTCCCGCCAGAGAAGAACCGATTTGCGTCTGTTGACGATGCGCTAGCTGCTGTTAGACATTGGTGTCGATGACCGATAAGTCCGCAACGATCCTACTCCCGGTCTTTAATGACCGGGAGTTTACGGAAACTTTTAACAAGCAGACGCTTGAGCTTTCTGACAAGCTCGTTGAAGCGGTTGAAGCTTGGATTACGTCCCTTCAAAGTGCGCCAGAAGATCAACGTCCCTCTGCCTATGCGGTGGGTGCGGCGGCTTACGTTGCGCTATTGAAGTTGTCAGAAACTGTTGGCCAGGACGAAAGAGAGCGTATGCTTTCCGGTTGTGCTAATACGTTGTTTAAGAACGACGCTAAGTATCAACTGTTGTTTGCCAACCTTCCCCAAACCCCAAACTAGGAACATCTAAATGCGCCTGCGCTGCTAATGCTCAGGTCCTAACCTTGCCCTAGCTTCGCGCTATGGCATCCCGCCGGGCCGCTTTCTGCGGCCTAAATCTCAACCTATAAACTAGGGGCCAAGATGGCCGAACATACTAAACGAAACTGCGTTCGCTGCAAGATACCTCTTGAAGTAACGTGGGGCCACGCTCAGTGTGGTCAATGCAAGCGAGAGCTTGCCGCAATGCACGCCGCCTGTGAGTATGTCTTTTTTCGTAAGACGTACTACGTTCCATGTACTGAGGGTACAAGCTTGGAATGGCTGCTGCAAAACGGCTACAAGAAGGACATCATTTTACCACAATCCACTCGTACACCATCGGTGGACCAAGTAAAGGTTAATTCCTCATGAGTCGAACGCTACGACGCGGCAAATCAGAGAGGGACCATGCTCGTGATAAACGGGTAGGGACCAACTCTATCGGCTTGAAATCTCCACACGCAAAGTCTAAATTCTACAAACAAAAGGGAAACACACAATGGCACGAGCCAACCAAAAAATCCTCGCTTCCGAGACGACTGACGCAATCGTCCTCTCTCCTTCCGAAGGGACCAAGCTTATCACCGGTCTCTACCAGTCCGGTTCGTTCGACCGAACGCTTCTTTTCCGTGGCCCTCCCGGTGTTGGCAAAACAACCATGGTCCGGGCTGCTGCCGAAGAACTCGGCATCGGTTACATCGAAGTCAATCCCACTATGCCAGCCGATGAAGTCGGCGGTATCCCTGACCTGATCCGCAAGGAGGGCCAAGTTACTAAGACCGACTACGCTATGCCGGTTTGGTTTCCTATGGACCCGGAATATCAAGGCATCCTCTGCCTTGACGATGCTATGCAGGGCGATAAGCTAATGCAACAGACACTTGCCAACCTGATCCAAGCTCGTAATCTTCGTGGTCACCCCCTTCCAAAAGGTGTGATGATCGTTGCTACGGGTAACAGGGTCGAAGATAACGCTGGTGTCACTCGTATGCTGTCTCACTTGGCTGACCGCTTGACGCCAATCAATATTGAGCCGGATACGATGGCGTGGATTAACGACTACGCCATTCCGAACGGCATTGATGCTCGCATCATCTCGTTCATTCAGCAGTATCGTGATGCTCTGAACCAATTCGATCCGAAGCTTCCGAAGTGTCCGACCTCCCGTACTTGGGCTGCGCTTAGCACTCGTATGGCTTACATCGACTCGCTTGATACGCCGGACACTCAGGATATCTACCAGAAGTTTGCTCAAGCTATCATCATGGGTGAACTCGGCATGGCTATGGGTACTAAGTTCTGGGCATACTGCCAAATCCACGACAAAATCCCAGACATTGACGTCATTCTGAAGAACCCAAAGGACGCATCGGTGGACCTGGAACTTGATTTGCAATACCACACGGCGGTTGCTGTGTCTAAGCGTATGGATAAGGATACGTTTGGTAATGCCCTTGAGTATGTTGAACGCCTCGGTGGCTCTGACTTGACGGCCATGGTTGTGAAGCTCGGCACTCGTGAAAAGCCGGAGCTTAAGACCAGTCCGGCCTTTAAGGATTGGGCAATGAAAAGTCAGGAAATGATCCATGGTATCGGGTAAGAAAAACTGGTGGGCCTATCTGCAAAAACTTGAACTTAGTCTAGGTTTTACTCCCTTCCAATGGAAAGCAGACCTAGATGTAGTTCCTAGCTTGCGTTGGGCCTATCTTGGCTTTGGCCCGTTTTATTTAGAGCTACACTGGTAGGAGAACTATCATGCTAGATTGGCTAACTGCTCCATCGTGTATGGAGCTGAACAACTACCTTCTCGGTGTTGCTGCCGCAGCTATCGTCAGTAACATCTTCTGGTTCTTTAAGTGGTGCGCTGCAAAGGGCGAACTTAACGAACTGCTTGCTACTTACGGAGTCGATAGTAGTGACTGATGAAAAGAAAAAGGAACAAGAAGAAGCGGCGATGCGTTCGATCCGTCGGGCTCGTACCGAACTAATGGCAAGCCATCCTTTCTGGGGTGACTTGGCTTTCGGTATGCCTATTAAGATCGACAGCACGCTTAACCCTCCGACCGCCGCTACTGACGGTGAGGGCTTGTTTTACCACCCTGACTTCGTTAAGTCGTTGTCACTTGACGAGCTTGTGTTCGTAACAGGACACGAAGTTCTACACGCTGCGCTGCTCCACGTCGTCCGTAAGGGCGACCGCGATCCTATGCGGTGGAACGTAGCTTGTGATATTGTTGTCAACCAGCAGCTTGTCGAGAACCGAGTCGGTAAGATGCCTAATGACTTGATCTACGATCCGATCCTGTACCAGCAAGCAGAAGGCTTGGTACACAGGGTCTATGATTTGCTTCCTAAGAACGATCAGCGCAAGGCTATGGACGACTTTAAATCTGGTGAAGGTGCCGGTAAAGTTACGCCTCAAGAACTTGCTAACAAGTGGCGAGGTAAGCTAGCACGAGCACAAGAAGTGGCCAAGCAAGCTGGCAAAATGCCGGGTAGTCTTGACATTTTCATCGACCAAGTTACATCTGAAACCGTAGCGTGGGAAGATGAAATCTTTAATGAGATTACGTCTCTCAAGGGCGAGGATCGAACTTATGCCCGACGCAATCGCCGTACTGCATCGCTAGATGTTCTGCTTCCCGGCAAGTACGGTGAAAAGATGGGCGACCTTGTGTTTGCTATCGACTGTTCCGGTTCCACGAGTAATGAAATGGTGGCCCGTTGCGCCAACGAGATTGAGCGCGCTATGCGAGTGCTTCGACCAGAGAAAACTCATGTGATTTACTGGGACACTAATGTCAAGAAGGTAGAAGTATATGAACCGGATGACGAACTTAATGTTCGTGCTTATGGCCGTGGTGGTACTTCGGTGGGGTGCGTGTTCGACTACATCGAAGAACATGGTATCGAGCCGCAGCACTGCATCATTGCTACCGATCTTTGTTTCGGCGGAGACTTCGGTTCCTTCGAGCCAGAGTATCCAGTTATCTGGTGCATCATGGAGTCGAAGATGACCGGCGCTCCGTTCGGTAAAGAAATCCACACTGACTGAGGAAAACCATGGCTATTATTAATCTAACCTGGGAAACCGTGGACGGCATTGTCGGCCAAGTCCATGAAATCTTTAACCAGGAACGCAACGCTTTGATGGCTGAGGCTATTGAAGCGCCTAACGTTGGTGACGAAGTGTACTCTTGGATTCTTCCCCGAGAGAACAACAAGAAAATTCTTGAAGCTATGCCGGACTGGCATAAGCCAAAAACGAAACACATCTACATCAAGGTGAATGCTCAACGTAACGGCGTTAATGATGATACAACTTATGCTCCCATCCTTAGGCTAAACCTGAAGGAAGATTGGTATAGACTTGGAAACGCTTGGCCGGGTATTAACACTCCATTTGCTGAGTTCGCGGCATGGGACGGCAACGTTTTGTCTTTGTACCTCAAAGACACAGACAAGGTACCGCAAGGTCCGGCGGGCGACTTCGTTAAGAGCCTGTTTGCTGTTGCTCAGAAACACAACGAGCTTACTGAGCGGGTGAAGCAGGCTACCAATACCATGCGAGAGTTCTTAGGGCAGCACCGCACGTTGCAAACTGCACTCAAGGAATGCCCGGCAGTCATGTCTTACGTTCCTGACTGGATGAAGCAAGAACTTAATCGCGTACCGCCTAAGCGTACTCGTCGTCCGCCTATCCCTAAGGCTGAGAAGAAAGAGATTGACATGAGTCAACTCGTTACCCAAGCTACCATTGCTAAGCTGAACCTATAGGAGTAACCACAATGTTTAACTTTACCCAACTCGATACCTACGATAAGACCGAAGCTAAAGTGCTCAAGCAGCAACTCGATGCGGCATACCATCTGGGTACTGCCGGTACTGAAACGAACCAAGCTGCTACTGAGGCCATGAACAAGTCTAAGGCTGATGTTGCTGCGCTGTCTCGTGTGCAACAGATGTTCTCTGAGGTCCCGCTTAAGGACAAGCTGCATAGCCGGATTAACTTTCGCTTGTCGCAAGAGAACAAGTGGCTTGCACACCATAGCAAGTGCGTTGAAGCAACGAAGCGTGGCTTCGAGAAGATGAAGGCTGCTGCTAAGAGCGCCGGTCTGCTCGACGAAGCGTTCGCTGCTGGTGAAGCTGAAGCTGAGAAGAAGTTGAAGCTCAAGAACAATACGATGCAAGCCAAGGATGGCGACAACAAGAACAAGGGCAAAGAAGTTGACCCGAAGTTCCAGCAACGTGATGGCAACGAGCAGAAAGACAAGCAGCAACAAAACCAGAACGATCAGAACAAGGACAAGCAGAACCAGAACAAGGCTGCGCCTGTTACGATTGTTGTGGAGAACTTGGTTGTTGCCAAGGGTAAGAAGGCTAAGAAATACGCTGGCACTAACAGTGGGTTCGTCCAACGAAAGACACACTAATGAGGTTGCGCACTTGTAATAGCCGCAGAAAGCGGCTATTTTGCAGGCAGAAAGAGCCTAAAGGTAAACCGTTCTGCTACATAGTGTATAGTAGGCGCTCCCCTGTGCCGATTAGAGAGCATAACTCTGATGGTTCTAGCTGGATTGTAAACTGGGAAGTACGGACAGAAGAGAAAAGGCGTCCATTCCCTGACTATCCTGAATCTATTGCACACTTGACCCGCGTTAAGCTAGCCATTGATGAAGAAGACAGAGAATGGCAGTCTGCTACCCCTTGCAAAATCGTGGAAGGTATGTATACTAAGTCCGGTAAAGAAGTAATCACCAAAACTGTAAGGCTTAACGATGAGTGTGATCGTCCATCGGAACGGCACTTTAGCAGCGGACTCCCACGTCAACAGCGGGGAATTAGCTTTCCCGTTCAGCAAGCTATGGCAGGTTCCTACGACTGGAGTGCTTTGCGGGGCAGTGGGACCGTTGTCATCAATAGTACAGCTACAGGAATGGACGTTAGGTTCGAGCCATACACCTTATCCGCTTAACACAGGCGGTACTCTGCTATTACTAACTAAGGAGAAAGGGCTGCTCCGCTACAAAGATTTGCCCATTCCTTACTTGCATGGTGCTAATAACTATGCTATAGGTGAAGGCGCACCGTTCGCTTACGGTGCTATGTTCATGGGTGCTACAGCAGAAGAAGCTGTAGCTGCTGCAATTGACGGCAGCCCGTACTGCAATGGACATGTAGTTTCCTTAAGCCTATAGCGGAGCTTCCCTTTGCAACGTAATACTTTCCTAGAAAAAATAACTAGACACAACAGCCTAGACTGTTGGGATTGGACTGGCGCAATAAACAGTTCAGGTTATGGCTCTGTTAGGTGGGAAGGTAAAGTAGTAAGTGCTCATCGACTGGCTGCATACTTATTTGGACTAGTCGATACGCCTATTGCACCAAAAAATCGTAAAGGTAACGGTTTCGTATTACATAAGTGTGATAACCCTAGGTGTTGCAACCCTAACCATTTTACTATTGGCACGTATTCAGTTAACCAGTCGGAAGCGTACCAGCGTAAGCGAAAAGAGCAACCTAAGGGGCAGTTTCATGCTAACTCTAAACTAACAAATGAAGAAGTCTTAGCTATAAGAGAACGATATAACTACGGTTATAAACAGACAAACTTAGCTAAAGAGTATGGCGTTAGTCAGTCAACGATCAGCCTTATAACTCGTGGGGTAACTTACAAATGAGGGTTATAGGACTGGACTTCGAGACGTACTATGACAACGAGTATAGCCTGAGTAGGATGACTACTGAGGCGTACATCCGCGACCCTCGCTTTGAAATCATCGGTGTGTCGGTGAAGCGATCTCGCAAGGCTCCGGCTTTGTGGTATAGTGGGACACATGCTGCCATAGTATCGTTCCTTGACCAGCATATTAACTGGTCGGAGGACGCTGTCCTATGCCATAATACTGCCTTCGATGGCGCTATTATGTCATGGATTTTAGATCGTAGTCCTAAGCTCTGGCTTGACACCATGAGCATGGCTAGACCTAAGCACTTGAAGACTATTGGAGTATCGCTTGCCACCCTGGCAAAACACTACAGACTCGGTGAGAAGGGTTCTGCTGTTGTTGAGGCTAAAGGTAAACGGCGAGTAGATTTTACGCCTGCTCAGATGAAGGCATACGGAGTGTATGCCTGTAACGATATCGAGTTGACGTATGACCTGTTCAAAATCTTTGCGAAAGAAACAACCCCCCTAGAAACCCAATGCATAGACCTGACCCTACGTATGTTCACGGAACCTAAGTTCCGACTGAACCAGTCTGTGCTACAAGACTATCTTAAGGAAGTAGTCGATGCTAAGGAGGCCCTGATCTCCGCTGCTAATCAGGAGAACCGTGATGCGTTCATGTCGAACGATAAGTTCGCGGAACTTCTAATTGCAGAAGGGGTTGATCCTCCAATGAAATGGTCTGCTAAGCAGGCTAAGATGGTGTACGCCTTTGCCAAGACTGACAAGGGCATGAAAGACTTGCTATCCCATGACAGTCCACGGGTCCAAGCGTTGGCTGCTTGTAGGCTAGGGGTCAAGACTACCATTGAAGAGACTCGTGCTCAGCGCTTTATTGATATTGCTAAGCGTGGTTTGTTTCCCATCATGCTTAACTACTGGGGCGCTGGTACGGGTCGGTTCAGTGGAGGGGATAAGGTTAACCCTCAGAACCTTAAGCGTGGCGGCAAGCTGCGCCAAGCTATGGAAGTAGCAGCGGGCTACACCGTTATCGCTTCCGACTTGTCCCAAATCGAGGCACGGGTATTGGCCTTGGTTGCTGGCCAGTCTGATCTGGTCGAGCTATTTGCGACCAAGGGCGACCCGTACTGTGCTTTTGCCATGGAAGTATATGGCAGGCCTATCACTAAAGCAGATGCTTCCGAGCGCTTCCTAGGTAAGACCTGTATCCTAGGTCTAGGGTACTACACTGGCGCATCTAAACTGCGTGAGACGTTGCGCATCGGCAACGGTGGCGTACCCGTTATACTTTCTCAGGAGGAAGCGGACCGCATCGTCAAAATTTATCGTAAGAAAAATAATAAGATCGCCGAGTTCTGGCGTACTTGCGGTAGGGCCCTTGACCATATGGTCATTGGCGGATCGGGGTATATCAGTCAAGAGTTCAACATTCGCTACAAAGGCGAGACTGTTATTCTCCCGAACGGTGCGGAGCTGTACTATCCAGGCCTGCAACAGCATAAGACTGAAGCAGGCGACACTGAGCTACGCTATTTCGTGCGAGGTAAACCCACTAAAATTTACAGTGGCCTGTTATGTGAAAACATTATTCAAGCCCTTGCCAGAGGGGTCATCGTTGAGTACCTTGTCACCATCGGTGCGGTGTACGGCGTTGCCCACCAGTGCCACGACGAAATCATCAGCGTGGTATTGACAAACAAGGTAACTGAGGCTATGGCCTTCATCGAGAAGGTAATGTCTACGCCTGTTGCATGGCTTCCCGGCCTGCCTGTAGCTTGCGAAGTTAAATCAGGAGCTAATTACGGTCATTGCAAATGATTGAGATATCCACAAAGGAAGGACTACATTATGAAACTTAAACCATATGAGTTTACAACTAAGTCATGGCCTCCGCCTAAGGACATGCAGAGTAAAGACAACTATCTATTTGGTTTCGATGTGGACAACCAGCCGTATGTTTTACGGTGGGAGACACTGAACGGTGACCAGGGGTGGTGTGCCGTGACCCTCGAAGACAGCCCTAATAACCGGCATGTGTCTGCCTACCCTCGGTACTTTGCACCAAAGGAGACGGGGCGGCGTATTATCTGTTGGGCTGAGGGTCCGTTACTAAAACCTGTTGCGGAAAAGCTGCAAGAGCGACGCAAAACAGGTTGACTTTTGTTGTGCGAAAGAACATAATAAGAACATGAGGTAAATCATGAACGCATCACAACAACGACGCCAACGTAACGCCACTATGCGCGGGCTACAGTATAACATGGAGGACATGGACTATACTCGTAAGCCCAAAGAGATTGACGCACTTACTAAGGCGCAGAATATTAAGGCCGCTAGTGTCTTGATTGATAAACTCTACGAGCAAGAAGTTGCACGTAGTACACCCGCCATGATTACAGGGTATGTCGATAGTAAAGTAGGTAAATATATTGATACTACAGCTGTCGGACGGTCACCCATTGACCTTACACCACCTGCCGATTGGCCGTTTTCAGAAACTGAATGGCAGCAAGCTACTCAAAATGGGCCATTCGCCTTGATTAACAAGATCACCGGGTATGTACTGCACGAGCGCGAGCGACTCCAGCGCCAACACGAGGACCTACACCAGTTTGGTACTAGTGCGGTTGATCCTGAACAGCTAGAGCGGTTGCACAAGACTAAAGATAAACAGCGTAAGATTAACAGCCGCAACTGGCGTAACCGATTGAAGAACCCGGAGCCTATTGAACTTACAGCAGGGCAGGGTCTATCTCCGTCCTATGCATCAGCAACAAATGCAATGGCTAATATCTTTTACGACGACCTTATGGCTACACCTGTAGAACTGAACCCATAATGAAACAATTATCGCACTCATTCAGCGGACTCGAACTGTTCGATACCTGTCCTAAGCGATACAATGCGCTTAAGGTGGAGAAGTCCGTTAAGCCTGAAGATAGCGAGGCGTCATTGGCCGGTACCAGGGATCACAAGTTCTTGGAAGACCGGTTACTTGACGGTAGCAAACTACCGCCGCACCTTGCTAAGGCTGAGAGTGCGTGCGAAGTCATTGCAAACAGTGGATTAATTGTAAAGCCTGAGCAAGAATTTGCTCTAACTAAGGAGTTAGAACCATGCGATTGGTGGCACCAGGATGCCTTTCTCCGTGTAAAAGCGGATGTGGGGCTGTATTCGGAGACAACTGCGGCTCTGCTGGACTGGAAGACGGGCAAGCGGAGGCCGAAGCCCTTTCAACTGGAGTTGGGGGCGCTGACTCAGTTCACGTATTATCCGAAGATCAAGTCGACGAAAGCGGCTTTCCTCTGGCTCAAGGATGATACGACTGACAAGTATGAGTTCACTCGTGAGGATGACTACGACCGCATCCTTGACAAGCTCATGACTAAAGTCGAACGAGTAGAAGAAGCTAAAGAAGAGAGTGTCTGGCAAGCTAAGCCGGGCTTCCATTGCAATTGGTGCGAGTTGAAAAATACTTGCACCAGTTCGCAAGCTAGGAGTTAGAGATGAAAGTTAACTGGCATCGAGTCATTGCCTACCTACTTTGGGCTTTGTCGTTCTTCGGTATGGTTAGTGCTATTTTGCTAGACACTAACGCAATCGAATGGGCCCTAGCTACGCTCGTCTCTTATGGAATTGTACGCCTTGAGTGGTTCTTGTCCGCTCTTACGGAGGCAAAGAATACAGATGACACACACGACCAGGACTACACCGCCTAAGCGTCCGGCTAAGGACTCGGCTAAGTCTATTGTTATGAAGGCTCTTAAGCCTCTGTCTTTAAAGGAACGTGTTGAAGTTATGGCTGCTGCCCTTGCCAGTATGGGCCTGCCAATGTTTGCTGGTATGTTGCGTGAAGCTAGCCAAGACACCTTGGCTGAAGAAGGTAGAGCATATACAGAACCACACAACATTAATACTTGACAATGGCGACGCCTGAGAGTAAGATTAAGTCTGCTCTGGATAAGATGCTCAAGGCTGAGGGAGTGTGGTATTACAGCCCTCAAGCCGGGCCTTACGGAGCGGCAGGAATACCCGACCGAGTTGCAATTGTATGCGGCTTGTTCTTAGGTATTGAATGTAAAGCTGACGAGAAGTGCAAGATGACCGCACTTCAAGAACGCTGCAAGGAACAAATCGAGAACGCCGGGGGCAAATTCTTCCTGGTGTTTGATAAAGCTACCATCGAAGAAGTGAGACAGTGGATTATTAATGTCAGTTCTCGTTGTCGAAGACAAGAAGGTGGTAGTTGTAGCGTCGGAGAACCGACAAGCTATTCTCGACGCGATCCCGACAGCGAAAGCTGTGCCGGGGAAGTCTTCATTGGCTTTGATCCCACACAACCTGGACACCACGATAGTCTTAAGGAATTTAGGGCACGACGTACCTTCTCCGATAGTGCATCAGTACGACTGGAAGGGTAGGTTCAAGCCTATGTCCCACCAGAGGGACACGGCTGCTTTCCTCACGATGCATAAGAAGTGCATCGTGCTTAACTCTATGGGTACAGGAAAAACTCAAGCGTCTCTCTGGGCTGCCGACTATCTTATGGAGATTGGCGCAGTCAAACGTGTGCTTATTATCTCCCCGCTATCAACACTGAACGGTGTCTGGGGAGACGCTATCTTTGCTAGCTTTACAAAGCGACAGTATGCCGTGCTCCACGGTACTGCGGAGAAGCGTAAGAAACTTCTGCATGAAGGGGCCGACTTCTGCATCGTAAACCATGATGGGTTTGAAATCATCGCAGCCGAAGCTGCTGGTATGTTTGACCTTGTTATTGTTGACGAGGCAGCCGCCCTGAGAAATCCAAGTACCGATAGGTATAAAGCCTTGCGTCGGTATATGGATGCTAATACAAACTGCCGTCTCTGGCTTATGACAGGGACACCTACACCGAATGAGCCCACGGACGCATGGGCTTTGGCTAAACTTGTGGGTAGTCCCAAGCTAGACCAAACATACTCAGGCTTCCGTGACCGTGTCATGATGAAGCTTGGCAAATGGAAGATGGTGCCGCGTCCGAACTCGCCCGAGACGGTTGCTGAAGTTCTGGTGCCATCAATTCGCTTTGACTTGGTAGACTGCGTAGACCTGCCAGAAGTTACATACCAAACGCGTACAGTTTCGTTAAGCGCTGAGCAGTCTAAAGCCTACAAGGCCATGCAAAAGCACCTTGTTGCTGAGGCTGAGGCAGGAGAAATCACGGCAGCTAACGAAGCTGTAAAGACACAGAAGCTTGTGCAGATCGCTTGCGGTGTGGCTTACGATGATGAAGGTAAGCCTATTGTACTGGACTGTAAAGCTAGAGTCAATGAACTGCTAGATTGTATTGAACAATCGGGGGGCAAGGCTATTGTATTTGTACCCTTGACGGGCGTACTAGATATGCTTAAAAGAGAACTTGGACGAAAGTATAAAGTGGAAGTGGTTAATGGTTCAGTTTCTCTTTCTGCTCGCAGTGCTATCTTTAACGAGTTCCAGAATGGAACAGGAGTGGAAGTGCTTCTGGCTCACCCCGCTACTATGGCTCATGGCTTGACATTAACGTCAGCAAAGGCTATCATCTGGTATGGACCAATCACTTCTAACGAGCAATACACCCAGGCTAACGCACGTACAGAACGTATCGGTAAGAAGCACGCTACCTCTGTTATCCACATTGCAGCTACCGACCTGGAGCGCCGCATGTTTGAACGACTAAAGAATAAGCAAAAGTTGCAGGGCATCCTGCTAGATATTCTAGGAGATAAGGGGTGACCGACCCAACTGTAGATACAATCATCGCTTCCTACATCAAGATGCGGAATGAGAAACAGCAGAAGGATGCTACTCATAAAGCTGAGATGAAGGTTTATGATGATCGACTTAAGAAGTTAGAGGCGTGGCTCCAAGCTAAAATGCTTGCCGATGGGGTCAAGGCTTTCAATACTGACGCTGGTACAGCGTACACTACACAGGTAGAGCAGGCTACTGTGTCGGATATGAACGCCCTGCTAGACTACGTTCGAGAGAACAACGCGTGGCATCTTCTTGAGAAGCGCGTGTCCAAGACAGGTGTTAGGGAAATCCTTGACGCCGACCAGCCGCTACCTCCGGGTATCAACTGGTTCACTGCCCAGACTATTAACATTCGCAAACCAAGCGAGAGGTAATCCATGAGTGCTCTAGTTCCTACCAACGTCCAGTTGCCTGCTCACTTGAGCGACCGCTTGGGCGGACCGTCTGCTCTTGCAGGCGCAATGACTTCCGGTATCGCAACAGGCGGTGGCGGTGCAGGCTTTAAGCGTATCTCCATTCGTGGTGGCCGCTTCCGTATCCGTGAAGGCTCGACTGAGACTGTGCTGCCGGATAACGTACTCCGTGCAGTTATCGTCGGCGCTAGCCCGAACGTAACCAAGTCCTTCTACAAGGGCGCTTACAACCCGAAGGCTGAGAATGCTGAGCGTAAGCCGGACTGTTACTCTAACGACGGTGTTCGACCGGCCAATGATGCCGCTGACCCTCAAGGTCAACTGTGCGCAACCTGTCCGCAGAACGCATGGGGTAGCAAGATCACCGATGCCGGTACGAAGATGAAGGCTTGTGCTGACCAGAAGCGACTGGCTGTTATCTCTGCCGACGATCATAGTGCTGAGCCGGAAGTGTATCTGTTCCAGGTTACGCCTGCTGCGCTTACCCAGTTCCGCCAGTATGGTGAACTCCTTTCATCGAAGGGTTTCCCGCCTGAGCTTTGCGTGACTGAGATTTCCTTCGATGACAAGGAAGCTTATCCGAAGGCACAGTTTAAGTTCGGTGGCTTTATCGACCAAGGCCAAGTTGAAATTATTGACAAGCTTGTTAATTCTCAGGTCGTTCGCGATGTGATTGGTGACAAGGACCAAGTGGCTGAAGTCATTCAGGAAAAGCCGAGGCCATCTCCGGTTAAGAAGAAGGAAGAAGCCTATGTCCCGCCGCCTGTCGTGGTTGAAGACGCTGAGTTTGAAGAAGCTCCGACACCTAAGGCAACAAAGGGATTTGGTGGTGCGGCTCCGTCGGCTCCTAAAGAACCGCCGCCAGCGCAAACAGTGAAGTCATCTAGCTTGACAGATGATATTCAATCTATTCTGGCCTCAATGCAGGACGATGACTAATGACAGAAGAAGTTGAAACGGCTGCTCCTATACAGGAGCAGCCAGACAATAAGCTGCTGGACTTCGCGAAGGTGGATGCCCTTCGCAAGCATATGCTGCTTACCATCGAAAGCATGGTGGTACTTATTGGTACCTCTCGTGTCTCGTACTACAACTGGTTGAAGCATGGCATTAAGCGTAAGAAGACCAGTGAACAAGTCCGTAAGTCTGTTCGTAAGCTGGTCGCAGTTATTGCTGCGAATAACTGGCCAAACGAAGCAGCCTATGTGGCTAACCAAAAGCAACGCCTAGAAATGTTGCAAGATATGATTAAAGAACTTGACAAAGAACCGTCCAACTAGTACGTTCTAAATCCCGCCAAGAGGATACCTGATGGACACGCTCGACTTCCTTACCCGTGTCCTTCCAGCCGACGGCAACTACTGTGCAGGTATCGCTTACGATGAAAATGGTAAGCAAGGTATTAGGCAGCGGTTCTATGGTTCTGTGAAGGATTTGGCTGACTTCTGTACACTAGTCAGCGAACGAGATACCGACGTGTACTACGGTGTGGCTTCCTTCGCCAAAGACGACGAGGGTAAGCTGCGCCGTAAACAAAGCTACGCTGACAAGCTCAAGCTTCTCGCAATTGATATTGACGTAGGCAAAGCTAGGAACTCTTATGACACAAGAAAAGACGCGCTTACAGCGCTTGCTGACTTCGTTGAGCGAGCTAAGCTTCCCCAACCGTGTATCGTTAGTAGCGGCGCTGGCTTCCATTGCTATTGGATTATGGACACTAGCATACCTGTGGCTGACTGGCAGCCCCTCGCTGACGCACTAAAAAACTGCTGGCAATCGTTTGGCCTTAATGCCGATCCGGTTGTCACTTCCGATAGCGCTCGTGTCCTACGCCCTGTAGGTTGCAAGCACCACAAGTCTGGTCGAACTGTTACTCTGCTGCGAGATGCACCGGACGTGACGTACGAGCAGATGCTCGAAGTTCTGGCGCAGTACAAACCTGCGGCTGATGAAATTCCTGCACACCTTAAGGGTCGTGTAGGGCAAGTGAAGCTGGACGTTCCGAAGGAGTATGCTCCTGCGGTAGGCTTCGTCGTGGCTTCCAAGTGTAAACAAATTGCTAATGCTCTTAAGAACCCGGAGAAGGTCGATGAGCCACTTTGGTATGCAATCATGGGTGTGGCTGCTCACACCGTCGACCCTATGGAAACCGCGCAAACGTGGTCCAAAGGTCACCCTGACTACAGTGAAACCGCTACGCGGGATAAGGTTAATCAGTACAAAGAAAACACCACCGGCCCCTCGACGTGCGCCCGGTTTGCTGCACTTAATCCGTCGGGCTGTACTGGCTGCCCGTACAAGGGCCGAGTAACCACGCCTGCTTCCCTAGGTCGTGCATATGAAGAAGCTCCTATTGATGTATCAGCGCCTGATCCAATCTCTCAGGCCATCGAACTGCCGCGTCCGTATAAACGTACAACGAGCGGGATCAAGTACACGATGGACGATACCGATTTCGATGTTTGTCCTTTCGACATTTATCCGGTCGGTTATGGTAGAGACGAGGCGCTTGGATACGAAACTGTACGTTACCATTGGGATCGCCCCCACGTCGGGTGGACCCTACTGTCGTTTAGGCAAGCTCTGCTTACCGATGGGCATCGTGACTTTTCTACAGTCATGGCGGACAACGGCATCGTTCTAAAGAACCAGAAACAGACAGAGGATTTTAGGCAGATGCTTCGTGAGTACATGGACAAGCTGCGCCAACAACGAGCAATGTCTAACCTTTACAACTCTATGGGTTGGAAGGAGAACAACACTCAGTTCGTCCTTGGCGATACCGTAATCAAGACAGACGCCACTGGCGCTGTTGTCGAGGAAGCTTCCTCGCTGTCGTCTCATGCCAACAAGGGCGCGAACGATATGTTCGACAAGGGCGGTACACTCCAAGAGTGGGTCGACGGTACCGAGATACTTAAAGTTGCTGATATGCCAGCCCATATGTTTACTTTGGGTATGGGCTTCGCTGCGCCACTGTTTAATTTCACGGGCCTTAAGGGTTTGACTGTTTCCCTCTACGGCCCCACCGGCGGTGGTAAGACACTTGCTCAGTATTTCGCTCAGTCAATCTACGGTAATCCGGACAAGCTGCACTTCGCAGCTAAGTTTACGCAGAATGCTTTGTTCTCACGCCTTGGCATGTATAACAACTTGCCTATGACCATCGACGAAGCGACCATGATGCAAGATAAAGAAGTTGGAGACTTCCTATACTACGTCTCGCAAGGCAAAGACAAAGCGCGCCTTACTCGGTCAGCAGATGAACGAGATGCAAAGACCTGGGCTACGCCGGTTATCGTTTCAACTAACGTGTCGCTTCAATCCAAGCTAGTATCGTCGGGTATTGAGACGGATGCTCAGAGCGCACGTCTCCTTGAAGTTCGAGTACCGGCGCATGATATGTTCAAGCAAGACACTAAGGCTGGCCAGCAAATCTACGCACACCTAATGAAGAATTACGGCTACGCTGGCCGTGAGTTTATTAAGGAACTCGTGAAGATCGGTGACGCCAAGCTTCGTGACATGATTGAGGAAGCTCGTTCTAAGTTCGCAGATAAATACGACGCACAGTTCGCTGGTGAAGAACGGTACTGGGAAACCGCTATCGTCCTACAGGACTTGGCCTCCAGCATCGCTAAGCGCCTCGGACTTATCAAGTACGACTACACTAAGGGCACTCAGTGGGTGCTCGAACAGCTTGGCGCTATCCGCGCTGTGGCTACCGAGAACCGGGCAGATGCGTTTGACTTGCTATCTGATTACTTGAACGAAGTTTCGGATTGTACCGTTACGGTTATGCACACGGGTAAGAACATTGCTTGTGACCAGTCTCGTCTTGCGCGCGGGGAAATTCGTGCACGCTTCGAGGTTATGCGTGATAAGCATAGTGATCCGTTTAATAGCGGCGTGCTATACGTTGACAAGGGCCACTTCCGTAAGTGGCTATCGATGCGCGGTGCGGACTACAAGACACTGGTCAGTGTCTTCGATGTAGAAAAGATTAACGTAACACCTAAGTCTGGTCGGGCTGTGCTTGGTAAGGACACTCCGATTAAGGTTCCAGGTATGTACGTTCTTGGCGTAGACCTTACGCATCCACGACTATCGGCTCTACTTAATGATGCTGATGAAGCCATGGAGCGTGCCGTTACTAACCTTAAGGTCATTGATAACGTGATTAAGCTAGGGGAATAAGATGACAGAGCGGGAACGTAAATTAAAGGAGGACAACTGGAAGTACCGGCGCATCACTGTGTTTGGTTCTCTCGGTGCTATCCTTGCAATGATGGGATACCTTACTGGTTTCGCAGACGGTGACAATGCGGTTCAAATTATGCTTGCTCAGTCTCTGCCGGTTGCTTTGATTGGTATTATCCTGACGTATATCGGCGGTCCGATTGCAGACGACTTCGTACAGTTCAAAGTTAATAAGAGCTAACCATGGCAGTTGATCGAAAGAATTATGGCATTGCATTGGCTGCCGCAGAACGCATTCGTAAGTTCTGGCGTAGCCATATCCATGCGGCTAAGTACGAACCGGTGGATGTTAAGGTCACACCGTTCTCATACGAGATTATTTCCAACCTAGTGAATGGCTACCCGCCATTGAAGGAGGCGTAATGGCGTTAGTATTCCCCAAAGAGTTTACTCTAGAAGAGATGACCGTCAGTCAGACCGCAGCACGTATTGGACTGGACAACAAGCCGACTGGTAAGACGCTTGAGAACTTACGTAAGACAGCTAACTTAATGGTTGAAGTCCGCAAGCTGCTAGGTGATAAGCCGGTTATCGTATCGAGTGGATACAGGAGTCCGGCACTTAACAAGGTCGTTGGTGGTAGCAACTCTAGCGCCCACACGCTTGGTTGGGCTGTTGACTTCATCTGTCCTGGCTTTGGTACGCCACTCCAGATTGCTGAACGCATTAAGATGGCTCCAATCTTTAAGAAGGTTGACCAGCTGATCCACGAATATGACTCCTGGGTGCATATCAGTTTTGATCCACGAGCTAGGAAGCAAACCTTAACCATCAACAAAGATGGAACTGAAAAAGGACTGCACTAAAAAGAAGGGCCCCTCTCGGGGCCCTTTTAGTTTATTCGTCTGTCTCTGTATCAGCGCCTGTGATTAGCGCTAGCTCGTCAATCAAACTGTAGTCTGGTGCACTAGATGATGTACGCTCAATCGCGGTTTGTGAAGCGGCTCGGCCTGCTCGGACTGCCGCAGAGCGGAAGTTCCTAATGAGCATATCATCCTGGCCCGTAAGCTCAGCTGCTTCGTTCCAGTCACGGACCGCGTCGTTGATGCGCTCCATGCCGTCTTCATCGCCAGCGCGATAGGCTCTGGCATATGCCAGCACAAAGCGAGTGCGAATGTTGCGCATGTACCCGGTATGCATACGATCCAGTCGAACTGTGTCGTTTGCCTTGGATGCTTCGAGTGGATAGAAGCCGAGTGCTCGCATAAACGTGTTATAGATGGTGACTTCATCCGAAGTGAGGCGACCGCGTGGATCGCTGATCTCACCGGTTGCACCCATGATAGTGGCTTCGCCGATGCTACGCAACTGCCCTTGCGGGAACTTACGGATCAGGTCTTCCCAAGCGCTGGTGCGCGGACGCATACCAGCGAACTCAAGAGCATGGTCAGTAAGGATGCTAGCGTACTCAAAGTAGTCTATGTTAGAACCGAAGGCTGGACCAAAGGCGTTAACAATTTCTCGACCAACGTCTGCTTCCGGTCGGAATAGACCAGTGAGCGGAATGATATCACCCAGACCCAAGCGCGATGCAACTGTACCAGTGTTGCCGAACAACGCATCAGAGAAACCGTGCATGATAATCTTAGATGAACCCGGCAGCAGGTCCTCGAAGAACTGTACCATCGAGAGTTCCAAGCTATCGTGCTGGAAGCCGAGCTTCTGCATCACGGTATCGTAGATATCCATGAAGTCGTCAGCGAACGGCTCGCCCTTAAGGCCTGCGAGAATGAACAGCGTGCCGAGCACGACACCCTTTTGTGCCATAGGCAGGTTGTTAATAAGCAGGACCATCATCAGCGGGAACATCTTGTACTGAAAGACGTACTGCGCCATGTCGCCACGGAACGCCCGAGGGCGATTGATGTTGTTGTAGTCACCTTGCGAGTCGTCGATGACAGACTCGATGGCCTTGATTAGCTTCTTGTACTGATCTGACGTCTGGTCGTTAAGCTGTGCTTCAGTGCCTACGCCCGCCGCGATGTAGCGCTTCTTAAGAAGACGATACGATGCAAGGAACGCAACACGACGAGTTGCAGCTTCAACGCTAGAGAATGGCTTAAGCAGAATATTTGAGACAGTGCGATACCAGAGGTTGCGCACGTTACTTTCAGTACCACCAGTCAACGAGTAAGTTTGCTGTGGCGTGAGCTTACCGTTAAGTGTCTCGGTGTACATAGCCTCAAGTTCATCGAGGGTAAGTCCGGTGTCGTTGTCACCGTTACGCGCCTTGTCAAGGATTTCCTTGAGCATCACGGTATCACCGTAACCTTTGAACACAGTAATAACTTGAGAGATCGCAGCTGCAATTTCGGCGATCACTTCACTTAATTCAAACCCATCGCCGTAACCTGTTTGGCGATGGATAGCCATTAGACGAGATGGCAGCGTGGTGATCGGAGTGAACGCGTTCATGACACCAGCGGCGACAGTGCCTAGTGTGGATACGACAGACAGCTGGCGCAGAGCACCAGTCTTAGAGAGTAGATCGTTAAGGTTCAGTTCGAGTTCGTTCTTTTCGAGCGACTCTCGCATCGCCTTAGCGTGCGTGATGTACACTTCCGCTTCGCCAGTAATCTTAAGCTTCTGCTCGCCCTTAGTAGTGCGAACATTAACCGTCGGACTCTTAAGCGAGCGACGAGCCACGTGGCGCAGCTGGTTGGCGTACCGAAGCAGTTCGAGTTCGGCGTGGATAACCGCAGCTTCGTTGCGTACGAACGTAATTGGAACAGGCTGTCCTTCAGGCGCACCGCGATTAGCGATATCGAAGTTGCGTTGGAGTTTCTCCAGCAGACGCCAGTCGCCGTAACGGTTCTTGTCATCTGCCAGTTCTTCTTCCAGCATATGGGACTCTGAAGTCTTAGCTGCTTCCCATGCGCGTTGTGTCATCGTCTCGCTGTTGTTGCGAAGGATGTCAGCATCCATACCCGGAGAACCAGCACGTTGCAAACCGAAGCGCTTACGAGTCGAGGCATTAGCGATCAACTGCGTGATCTTCTTCATCTCGGTGGCACCGAGCTTGATGCCTGCCAGTTCGCTAACCTTCAAGAAGCCTTCGATATCTGGAGCGTCAGTCATCGTAGCTTGGCCAGGGGCTCTAGCTACTGATACATCGAACTTAACATTTACTACTTTGCCGTCTACATCTTCCACAGGATACGGTTTATCGCCGAACTCTTGGCCGAACTCAGCTTGGAATGCGTTAGCCTCACGCTCTGACTCGACATAGAACGACGGCAGCTTAGCCAGAAGAACCGGGCTAACTTCTGCGCGTGTCTTACCATCTTCTTCATAGACCTCGAACGCTACCCGCCACTTACCCTTACGGGTCATCTCGACGTAGTTACCGAGAATGGATTGGATAACTCGGTTCTCGCGCTCGTGAGTTACTGTTTCTGCATTCAACAAAGCTTGGAAGACGCTAAGCATCTGGTACTGGCGATTGTCGTTAACGCCGAGGCCGTTGATACGCGCGAGGCGGCTGTCGCCGATGACATCATCATACTCAAGGAACCAACGGATTTGGTCCACGAACGGCTTAACATCTTCGTGTGGTTCTGCCTGTTCGCGCCACTTGAAGGCGTCGTTCTTGCGTGGGCTCTTGGCTGTTTCGTCACGTTGCATACGTGAGTCGGTCCAATCCGCCACCTTCTTCTTTTCGTGGAACGTACGCATCAGTTCGGCAAGAACTTGACGAGCCTTATCAGCTTGTGCAGCCTTCTGCCTAATGGTTTTATTAGCGTAATCGTGGAAGGCGATGTCGGTGTACAGCTTGTACATCCGCTGCAAAGCTTCGCTCACAAACGCTTCGTCTTCCGGCTTAAACTTGTTGTCTCTAATGATCTTAGCAACAACGCCGTTATTTTTCTGCGACATCATAACTGTAGCCGCTTCGAGCGTGGTCAACGCTGACTCGGCCATAAGGCGAGTCTCACTCAGATAGATGTCGTAACCAGCTTCGACTTGTTCTTTGGTAAGCTTAGCCACGCCAGCCGACGTAACATTACCTTCGGAGTCGACAGTGAACTGTTCGATGCCGTTAAGGAAGTCTTCCTTAGAGAACGTACCCTGCTTAAGGAGTTCCTCAAACACGCTACGGTTAATCGTGTACGTACCATTCGGGTGGCGTACAAGCAGACGTGGCGAAGCACGGACAATCGAGTCGCTAAGTTTAGACAGCTTGCTGTTGGTGGCAACGATGGCCATGCGCCCATAGGACTCACGCTGGAACTTCGTAGAGCCAGGAGCTTTATCGCCCCAACGTGCGCGCCATTCGTCAGTCATAGCTTCAAGGCGAGCGTACGGACGAGCGTCATTCCACGTGGTAATCAGTAGTCGTGCGCGCTTAATCGTGGCATCCATGATCTCCATCATACGGTCGATGAGTGGAGACTCCATGCGCATCTGCACCATGGTAACCAGTTCACTAGCAACTCGCTTCAGGCCTTCTTTAATCGGCGTGGCAACCTTACCATGGCCAATCTCATGTAACTTAACCATGATATCTTTACCGGACGTTACCGAGTCGATGATGTCCTCTTGCCACGGACGACGCTGATACGGGCGACCTGGATTATCAGGTGTACCATGCAGCATTTCGTAAGTTTCTTGTGGTGTAGGCGTAGCTAGGTTAGCAGCGCGAATGATTGTATCACTCGGACCTGTAGCAGCGGATGTTTGCGCGTTAGTTGGGCCAGCTGGCAGCGTGCCAGTGATAGCGTAGCGTTGCAGCATACCGACGATTTCATCCAGCACTTGGTCAGTAACTGTGCGGTTGTCACCGAACACACGAGCGAGCCACTCTTTAACGATGGACACGAACTCTTGCCAGAGAGTCATACGAGTCTCTTGGTTCATTGTCTCCGAACCGGAGAGCAGTGCTTCAAGTGCGAGCAAGCCACCTTCAGAATGGAAGGCGAGGACTTCTTCGTACTGGTCAAGGATATGCAAAGAGGCGTAGACCTCGGCACCCTTGCGACCAAGGAGTTCCTTACGCTTCTCGTCCATACCTGGGATAAGGGCAACACGCTGCAAGAACGCATAGCGTGCCTCTTCGGTCGGGAAGATAGCGCGAAGCCCTTTATGGACAACCCACTCGTGTTCGAGAGTTTGTAGGGCGTGACGACGGTTGCCAAGCTTGTTGGCAAACACGATCAGAGCGTCATGTTTTTCGAGTACACCAGCACGGAAGTTAAAGTCTTGGTCAATAACAACACGGACCCAGTCAAGGTCTGTCAGTTCTAGACTAGTATCTTGATTCTCCAGCTTCTTACGCATCGCCATGCCCATAAGCAGGCGACCGAGGTTAACCTCAGCGCCGTTCGGCGCAATAAGGATTTCATCGTTGGCGCGATGCAGCATATCCTCAACATCTTCAAAGACGTGAGTTGACTTGAACTTAGCGCCCGGCGCAATGCGCTTCTGCACACCGCTAACCATGTCCTTAACTTCACGCTTGGTGACTAGGCCAGCGCGACGAGTGATACCTTCATCTGAAGCCATTACAGGCTTTTCACTGTCTGTCGCAAGTTTCTTCTTGGCAGTATAAGTAAGAATGCTACGGATCGGGCGGTACGCACGAGCAGCAACGCCTGACGGTCCGTCACTCTCAACGAGTGACGCAAAGTTCTTAACGACCTCGCCACGATTGCGGTACTCGGGATCAAGCTTCATGATCTGCTCAACCCAGTCCTTAGCGATAGTCACAGCACCGTTATTGTTCTTAACGGTAGTAACCTTCTGGAGTACACCCCAGAACCTAGCACGGCGTGCCTCCTTGACGTTAGCCATGGAAGTATTAGCAGCCTTAACTGTTCTGTCGCCCATCTTAGCGATGATTTTTTCGGCAGCATTACGCGCTGGTGGCAGGAGCTTTGATGTTTCCGACTTCAGCCAATTGGCTACATCTTCGACGTTGTCTTGGACGAACGACTCGAAATGTTTCGGATCAGATTTGTTCTGTTGCCATGCATCGTTCACGTAGTCGTGGAACACACGAGCGGAGCGCTCGGTCTTTTCGTTTGCAGTGAACTCAGCGCGAACACGTTCGATAAGCGTAGACAGTTCGTTGTACGACAGCGGAGTACCATTGACTTCGATCCAACGAGACGCATCGGTAGCCTTAAGAGGAAGGTCACGTTGGCCTTCATAGCTGAACTTCTTGGAACGTCCGAGCTTACCACGCGCGCCCTGTAGGAACTTGTACAAGTCCTTATAGTTCCGCAGGCCTTGCTTGTACGCAGTCTCTTGGCGCGCGTCAGTAGCTTCGACAGGCTCAGCCTTAATCGATGCAGCTTCCTTAAGGTCGTTGCTCTCTTTTCTGCGAATAGCGGCAATACGTTTGCTTGCTGCGGCGAAGTCAATGACGTCAGCTTTACGCTTAGCCATTTGGTTCTGTTCGCGAACGAGTTCGTCGATGCGAGCGGCGATGTCTTTGTCAGACATGCCCATAACTTCACGCACCCATGCATCTATATCATCGGGGACTGGATCGAACGTTCCGTATTTATGCGGCGTGTTTCGGTCGTCGCCGTACTTTTCATTCATACGCGCTTCCATCAGCATTTTTTCTTCTGCTGTGTATAGCGACATATCTCCGCCACGTTCATCTTCTGTTAGTAGTTTATCTGCTCGTTCTCTAGCTTCGACAGTAAGTGCTACTTTAGACAGGGGCGGACTTTTTCCTACGCGGCGTGCGGCTGCTTCGTTGCCCATAGCAGCTGCGGTTTCAATCATCTTCAGCGCTGTCATTTGTTGTTGTACTGTTTCGCCCGCGTCAAACATTTCGCGACCGTCTTCGTACAATGTAGTAGCATCTGGATTATCCAAGATATCTTTGGCGTGGCCTTCACCGAAGAACTCATCAACAGCAGCGTAGTCAGCTTTATCAAACGGCTGGATGATATCACCTTCAATAGCTTCCTGCTTAGATTTAGCTTTCTTCTTAAGCTTGTTTACGGGCTTAGTTTCTGGTTCAGCTTCAGGTAGCACACTTTCACGCGTAGCTTCTTCGTTAGCACGACGTTCAGCTTCATAGCGATCTTGGCGTGCTTGACTATCGCGACCAAACGGACGGATTTTTTCTTCCGGCTGTGTGCGCTCCGCCATCTCGCGCATCTTCGCAGCGCGTTCGGCTTCACGTTCCGACTTCTTAAGAGCAGCTTTCTTCTGGCGCTTCTCGCGTTGCTTAACGCGGTTCTTTTCTTTCTTGCCAAGTTTCTTCGCCCGATCAATCAGATCAGGTTCGGCGGTAGGTTCTTCAGTGCGGCCACGCAGCCCATCTTGTCGTGCCTTTGCTTCTGCTTCAGAGATAGATTTCTTAAGGCGATGCGGACCATACTTACGCTGGCCGTCAGGCATGATCGGGTTATTAACATCGTTTGTAACTGGAACATTTGACTGGCGCGGGCCTGCACGTGGTGTAGCTTTAGTGGATGGACGAGCAGCATCCATCGGAGACTGCTTAAAGCCTTCAGGCTTAGTCTCGATGTAGTTGCTGAGTTCTGGGAACTTAGCTTTAAACGCTTCTGTACCCTCAGTATACTCATCCATATTCCATTCAGCTTCGATACGATCAAGCTGGTTGAGAACATCCGTATAGCCGGGGTTCGTCGGGTTCTGGCGCGCAAGTGTTTGTACCGCTTCGCGGAGCGTTTGCATTTCACGCGGCTCAAGTTGTTCGCCGTTGTTAATAGCTTGCCACAGTTCGACTGGATGGCGCGAACGTGCAGGACGATCAAGCGTAGACATGCCAGGAGGTACTTCTTGAGTACCTTCCATCGTGTCAATGGCTAGCGGATCAGTCGTACGACTGTACGATGTATCAAGGATTTCCGGTTCCTGGTACTCAGGCATCGGACCATAGTCGGGCAGAGCACCACGGTTAGCACCGGCACGATACCGGTCACCAGCATCCGTGTCTGTATCGCGTCCGCCTTCGAGAGCATCGAGCGCTTGTACTGTAGCAGCGTACTGCTCAGGAGTAAGGTTCGGGTTTTCAAGTGTGCGTAGCAGGAACTCGCGTTCTTCTTGCGCCGTCGGACCTTGATTCGCTGTATGTCCTGAAATAGCATACGGATCAGCAGCGGGCGGAAGACCGGGGTTACCTTGAGCGCCGAGTTCCCATGGGAGTCCGACATCGGTAAGCGTCTCAGGATTACCCGGGGCGCCTTGTGGTCCTAGGTTCGGAACACCTGGATTGCCTTCACTACCTAGTTCCCACGGCATACCGGTTGAGTCGTCTTCATTAGTTGGCGGTGTATCGACAGTAAGTCCGCCGTCTTGCAGCTGAACGTCAGGGCGCTTAAAGCCGTAAGTGATACCGCCAAGGCCTGCACCAGCAAAGAAGCCGCCTGCGGCGTTCTCAAGCAAGTCCATCGGCTCGATGTCAATCGGCCGGTTGGTTGCGCCAGCAACAGCTTGTTGCGTGGTGATGTACTGAGCACCTTCTTCGATGCCTTCAGCGGTACCGACAACGCCCATGCCGCGTGCAATATTAGTGCCGCGAGCAGCAAGCTGGTGGCCCAGTGCGCCAGAACGAGCCGTAGCATTGAGAATATTCGGACCGATGTTAGTCAGCGGTTGAGTGATAATGATATCACCGAGTGACTCGATTAGAGCGTACGGAAGCGCTAGGCCCCAGATATTTGCGACAGCTTCAGCGGATTGTGGATCACCGCCCGCATCCTCGATGGAGTTGCGGATATCACCTACGCCGGTCATGTAGTTGCTGCCGAACATGGCAGCGACTGCGCCGTGCTGTCCGCCACGTGACATGTGGAACGCGCGCTCACCGAAGTTAAAGAACCGGCTCACGTCGTCAGCAGATGCCGCACCTGTGCGGACTGCATACTCTGACACAGCTTCACGGGTAAGGGCAACGCCTGCGCCTTGTGCGCCCTGAAAAGCGCGAGCACCGCGTGCTAGGTTTTGTCGCAGTGCTGTCTCGATGCTACGACGAGTAGCCGCGCGAATAGCTTGGTTAGCGAGGAAGCCCTCGACCGCACCAGCTGGTGCGCCTGCACCGCCGCTAACTGCACCGCCGATAAGAGCGCCAACGCCCATGGACGCGAGCGTCTCGACAAGCCAGGGCACACCCTGCACAGCCATCTGTGCGGCGTACGTAAGGCCGTCTTCGACGTTCTCAACATCTTGTAGACGCATCAGGAACGGTGCGTCGTTAATAAATTCTTGTCGCAGATTTTCGCGAGCGGTCTGTGCCCACTCCCACTCAGGGTTAACGGCTAGCGAAGCGCCGAGAGCGATATCGCCCATGCCGCGCCATGCGTGTTCGTTTGCTTCGGACATGCGACGACCGAAGCTTGGGTTACGGATACCATCAAGGTATGCCGCGTATTCTTCACGCGGCATTTCGCGCCAGTCAGACGCCGTATCCGGCAACGTAAAGCGTCGTGCCGGTTGATTAGCCCATTGCTCCGAGGCAAGCGCCATCGAAGCATTACGTTCATTGAACGGTTCAGCACCGTTGACGACGATGTCACCGGTCGAAGGGCTGTAGAAAATCTGCCCCTGGCTAGGCATGGTCGGAGCAGGCTGGCGTGGAGCAAGAATAGAATTAATGCTCTGCTGAAACTGCTCCATGTTTTGCAGGCCCGGAGGGTTCTGCAATCCAGACATCGGCGAACCGCCGCTAAACAATGGGTTACCTAGACCAACGGGTGCCGAATTAAGTTCAAGCCCCGCCTGAGTGTTCAGGTTACGGTCATCATTAAGCAGCGGATTGCCAGATAGCATTTATGTTCTCTTTAGTTTTGAGTGCGTCGCGTTCTACGCGGTCTAGCTACTGGACCCAAATCAACATGCCCGTGGTGACCGGTGGATCGGACGTTTCTGCCGAACCTTTCGCCAGCGCCGATATCAAAAGACTCTGAGGCTAGTCCTGGGTACCACCGAGCGATTAAGTTCATTGCTCGGATGCGGTCACGTGGATCAACGTCAATCGAGTTACCTTGGTCATGTCCGCCTGTAGAAGCGTTGTTAGTTCTAGTAACACTGGTTACTCGAATGTTGTGGGCTCTGAGCATTTCGGCCACTTCTTCTGCGCGACCGGCTTGTTGGTCAGGGCCAACTTGTGTAACTGCGCCATTCCATCTGACGCTTGATGTAGGTGTGACAGTCGGCACAGCGCCGTCGGGTTGGCTATCAATCAAACTTAGATTGCTGTGCGGATTTTGCATACCTCTCAGTTCACTCTCCATCTCAGCGCCGGGTGCGCTACGACGTCCGGGCCCATCGGGCGCATGCCCTCGGGAACGAGAAATGAAGTTGGAGAGTTGATCTCCGAACCCGCTCTCTTGGATCAGTCGTTGGAGGGTGCCAAGGCCTCCGGCAGTGCCAGCGTTAAACTCGTTCTGAATGCCGCCTACTGGATCACGAGCGTTTCTCATTGCACGTTGATCAAAAGCAGCACCAATAACTTGGTCCTCCGTCTGTCGTTGCTGGATGCTACCGCTAGCCGCTATTTGACTTGGGCTAGGCGGAATAGGTATAGTTACTCGTTCGCCGTGAACAGGTTCAGGCGGGATTACTGCTCGTGCGCGAGGCCCTTGGTAAGGCTGGTCGGGGACCAAGCCTGAAGGCGGCAATCGGTTGCGCATGAGGTCTTGTGGTTGTGGGTCTGTGTTCGGACCTAACGGGTAGTCCGGCGTTTGTTGCGCGCTTCTGCCGCGAAGCCGCACAGGTGTCTGCGGACTGTTCGGTCCTGGCGGACCGGCAAACACAGCTTGGTTGTTAGGCACAAGGAACTCACGTGGGCCACCTTGGTTCTGGATATAGTTAAGGGGATTGCCTCGACTATCGTAGAGGTGCTCAGGAGCTTCCAAGCCTGCTTGGGGCTCCGGCGTATCGAGTTCACCGTAAGGCGGAAGCGCAACTTCAGGGGCAAACTGTGCAGCAAAGTTAGTGTACATTAGTTGCCGCCTGCTGTAACATTGTTAATACCAGTGACGTTTCTACCGACCACTTGTCGCTCTGTGCGTATGCCATTTGAGTCTGCTACACGCACGTTTTGTTCCCTAATTTCACGCATCCTTTGGATTGGGCGGCCATCCGGTCCACGTTCCCACCACTGAAGATACGATCTATTATTGGCGCTGTCAACAACTAATTCTGCGTTACCTTGAGCAATACGCTCACGTGATCCCGCTTCCATTTCAGCAATGGCTGCGTCAACCATCATGCGTTGTTGGTCAGTAAGCGCCCTGATAGATGCAACTCTGATATCGGCGTCGGCTGCAATACGTGCGCGAACGTACTCACTATTGGCTTCGCTTTCAGCCATGACAGCTTCGCGATCAACAAGGCCGCGTGCTGTTTGAAACAGTTGCTCAATTGTGAACGGACCGGCAGGTGTGCTAGTCCATCGGCCGTTGCCGTCAAGAACCTGTAGATTATACTGGTTCGTGTTGCCCACAGGTTGTAGGCGTGTCGTACCTTCAGGGCGACCACTATAAAGCCCAAGCAAATCAGCCAGTGCAGTACGGTGACCTTGCGAAGCGGCGCGAAGCATAACAAGTCGTGACTGTTGCAGATACGCAGCTTGGCCTTGGAGGGCTTCAGCGTACATTTGTTCTGCTTCAGTGTTCCGACCGTGCGCAGCTGCGAGACGAGCAAGCCGTTGCCGATCTTGCACAACCGTCTGTAGCATTTGCATTTCAGGTGTGGCTGCGAGAGCACCACTTGTATCTGGATCGAGCGTGCGAAGCGACGGATCACTCGGGTCTTGTGGTGCGAGTCCTACATTGCCGCCGACTACGTCAGCTTGTGGGTCAACTTCAGGAAGTGCTCCCGCTTCTTGGCCCGGCAATGTTACGCCAGTCATACGGCTACGACGATTAATATCTTCAGCGTTTTCCCGACGATCACGACCGTACTCCGGATTACCCCAAGGCACGATTGGCTCACCGCGCATACGACGCGCGTCTTGCCCGGTCAGCGGCATACCCAAAAACGTATTAGCTTCTGGTACAGAAAAGTTCTGTTCCGAAACAGAGCCCTGCGTGCGTTGCTGTACGCGATACGTAATTTCGCCATTTTCACCCTGGACTTCGTCAATCTGAAGTTGGCCATATTGTTGGCCGCGTTGAAGGATGTCGCGAAGCTGCGGGTTACTAGCAATCTCTTGTGTGCTGTACTGTCTAAAGCCCAGTCGAGCACCGCCACGGTGCGTAAAGAGGCTCTGCATTTCCGCACTTGTCAACGACAAGTTACGCATCGCTCCGCTTTGCGGAACAGCGGCTGTCGTATCCGTAGATACTTGAGCGCCTGTACCACCCGGTGGTTGCACACCTACGGGCATGGTACCGCCAGGAGCGCTTGGGACATTGCGCGGCCCCATTGCACTGAATTGGCCATCGACAGGCGCAAGCAAGCCTGCTCGACCTGCGTAGGCGTCTTGGTTGCTGCGGCCTCGTTCTAGCTGGTACTGGTGCTCGCGTTCTCGTTCGTCACGAGCCTCGCGATGGTCATATCGCAGGCGAGCGCGCTGGTCGACTTGGCCCCAGTAGTTGCCCCAGTCTGAAAGTGCGCCTTCAATGCCTGCTGAGTTTCCAAGAAAATCTGCCATTTGAAAACCCCTTAGCCGTTCGGCCAGTTCAATCCGCCACCAAAGGCGTCGTCGTTATTTTCTTCTTGATTGCGCGGGTCCGTCGGACTTGGCGAAGTAGACCTGTCGTAGTCTTGTTCGTTGAAGGCACTGACAAAGCCGCCAGCGGTGCTACGTGCGAGCCGATTGCGTGCCTGTTCAGCGTCAGCTGCCATACCGTAGCCAAGTTGGAACCCTTGATAGTTCGGGCCGGTGAACAAGCCTGCTGCTTGCCCGTACAGTTGCGCTTGTCCTTGAGCAGCATCTTGGTACCCTTCGCCGAAGGCCTGTGCCTTTGCGCGTCCGATAGCAAGTCGACCGCTACGCTCGTAAGCCTTAGCTTGGCCTTTATCAAGTGAACCGCCTTGGCGTACTGCAATGTTGCGTAGCGCTTGGTCGTGTTCTTTATTCATAATACCAGCGACGTCGCCCATGCGCATATACGCCACATTTTCTGGGCTCAGTCGGCCCGCCGCAGCGAGAACTTGTTCGGCTGCTTGCATACGTTGGGCATACGCTGCTTGTTCCTGAGCGCTCAGTCCTGCTAAAGCCGCACGCTGTTCGGTCATTAGAGCATCTAGGCGCTCTTGGCTTTCACCGTTAACAATGGCGTTAGTAATAGCTGCACCAATTCGATTGATGCCGCCGCCGCTAAAGATGTTACCAATCTGGCTCATGATGCCGCCAGCTTGCGTGCTTTTAGTTAGCCCTGCTGTTGCGCCAGCAACCTGTGATACGCCGTACGAGCCTGCCGCTGCGCCACTACCAGGAGCAAGAGACACCGGACCTGTACCGCCAATCGCGTTGAGTCCTGCCTTAGGTGCGCCCGCAGCTGCTGCGTTAGCACCGCCATTGAGGCCACCACCGATACCACGTGCGAAGGCACCTGCACCTGAGGACACAGCTGCTGAACCGAAAGCGCTCCAAACTTCGCCGCCACGTGCGCCACTTGCGTAAGCGACACCAGCGTTCATAATGCCGCCCACTAGAGCGGAACCGATAACGTTCGTAGCCGCCGCACCGAATGCGCCAGTCATAGCACCAGCCAGGCTCGCGCCGATAGCTGTACTACCGGCAATAGCACCCCATACCAGGGGAGCCGCGAACGGAATAGCAATAGCAGCAATAACGCCGAGCACTTTGCCGACCTTACCTGCTGCTTCCTGTTCGACTTGAATTTCTGGCGGAGTGAATACCTTGCCAGACAAAATAATACTAGAGGCGAAGCCTGACATGGACAGTTTCCCTTTTTAGTCCTAGGGGTTCTAAGATTTTTTCCATACGTTCCGGCACGTATGCGTCAATAGCTCGCGCCCCATTCATAACGCACCAGCCTTTGAAGTACTCCCAGTACTCCTTGATCTGTGTGCGCAAATTCTTACCGGCCACCGTGATGATATTCATGGTGGGAAATTTTTCTGAAGGAGTTGCTGAGATGAGCATAATGAACTCAACTTCTGACTCCTTCAGGATAACAAACATAAACATCTGTGACGAGAGCATAGCCTGACGAATATTATCAGGTGTGTACTCTTCAGCAACAGGCGCACTTGCAAGCAGCGGTTCGATCTGGGGCCAGTAGGTCATGATCTGCTGTTGCGTGGAAAGCAGTAGCGGTTTACTGTTGTTGGTTTCCATCTGGGTTCCTTGCTTTTTCAATCATCTTAGCAAATTTGTCCGTACCATAAAACAACACGGCGTCTTCGGGAATGACGTATTCACGCGCATGAAGCTTTGCGATGTGTGCTTTATCACCGGTCGGTCCACCTTCACTGTACTCAGGGACAACGCTGCCCGGTTTCGTCTGTTGTGTTGGTGCCGGACCTTGGCCTTGCATAGCGTTACCGCCCGGTGCCAGGGACTTACCTGCCACGATAAGGACGTACAGTAGGCCTTGATCCATCTCTTGCGGGATATCTTGTTCTGTGCCTAACCCGTTCTGGATAGCAAACTGTCGAACTTGCGGATACGCTTCAGGGCGTGCGAGCGCCGTCTTGGCAAGCTGTACAGCCATGTTGAGTTCATCAGAAGTCAGCTCACCCGTTTGCATAGCGAGTGCGATGATCTCTTGAATTTTCTGGACTTCCTGCGGATGCTGTTGCACGAAGCGCTGAGCTTCTTGTTCGATCTGTGCAGGAGTCATCGGTGCCGGAGAAGCCGCACCTAGAGCCGGACCGCCTGAAGGCATCATACCTGGGCCTTCCGGGGGCTGAGCATCGACCTTAAACCTAGCGGACGGAAGCGTCCTGCCGGTACCTGCGCTCGGCGGCATACCTGGACGAACGGCTGTGCCTTGCTCAGACATCATACCGCCTTCTGCGAAGCTGACAATAGAATTACCGAAGGTGCTGTTATTGCCGCCCACTGGATCGCTAATCTGCGGCATATTGTTCATTGGATTGTTGTAGCTGCCCCTACGGTAAATGCCTTGCGGATTGGAGCTAATGCCGACACCAGTGCGACCCATTGGGTTGCTCGGGCCACTAGCCATGGTGGGGGTGAGTCCGCCCGGCGCATTGTTGGAGCCGCCGACATCGTTATTCGGTGTGGTGTTCCTGCTAATACGAGCAGCTGCTTGTGCAGCAATAGCCAAGATGCTTGATGGGTTACGCGCCATGTACGCCGAAGCGAGCGGATCGTTGGGGTCAAAAAGTGAAGGCATTCTAAGAACCTTTAATCTGGTTTTTAATTTGAGTGACCTCTGACCGCAACGCGTTAAGGTCGTCTAGCATTGTGCGTACGTTACTTACAAGCGCAGCATAGTCATCGCCTGATGCTACACTAACACCTGACACAGAGAATGCTTGTCCCTGTGCGCTGATCGCTCGGAGTCGTGGGTTACCAACGTTAACTGATACGTCGTCTTTGTAGACGACGTTGTTATCCACTGTATTAAGGGCATCTTGTACCGCTTGCAGAAACACAACAACACCGAAGGGTACGCCCTCGATGTTCAGTCCCGTCACGCTAGGTACGTTAAGTTTCTTACCCATTACACTTCCTTAAGCGACAGCGGCGTTTGGCCAAGGTGGATAGCCCGAATACGCGCGTTGCCTTCGACAGCAACCTCGAATGTATCAGACCTGTACCCTCGTGGCAAGCGAAATATTTCATCATTGTAAACTTCGTTAGAGTATACTTGTACTCCGTTAGCCCACAACGTAAACGTCATATCCGGGGCATCGCTGTAGTCAGCCTTAACCCGAGCCGCACCAATGTTGTTGTACTCCTGAGTAAGGAATACTTTGGATTTCCATTCAGCAGTTTGCAGAGGCTCATCCGGGTTGTCCCACTGATAGATGTCGCCTGTGGAGCCCATGGCTAGGTAAACCTTACCGTTAGCTGCATCGTTGTACGCCGCTGTGAAGATATCATCACACTGAACAAACGAGCCGCCGTCCTCGCGCTGGTACATGTACACGAACGAGCCGCCGTAGTGTGAGGCAAAATAGTTGTTGTCGTAGTACACGCCGACCAGTGAGGTCGGATCGTAAGCGGCTACCCACTCGTCAGCGTTATATACTGCCGCCGAAGCAAGCTGTGCACCCTGCGTTGGTGAGTAAAGCGCTAGTCCTTCGTACGTCGGATACAGAACACCGAAGTTCATCGACACTGCCCCGCGTGCAGAAACGCACGGATAAAGAGTATCTACCTTTTGCAAGGTCATAGTAGCAGGGTCAGACCCGGTAAGGATGTACGGGTTCTTCTCAGTTAGAATAACTGCACCAATACCGCTAAGCGCTCGGATAGCCACGATGTTAACATCGAGAACTTTGATGTAAGCTTCTGGCCAAGCGTGTGGTTCGTTAGGTTCGGACATGTACAGGGAATTTCGGACAAATCCTGCCAGTACGTTATTTTGGATGACGGTAAGTCCTTCGAGGTCTTCAGGCGGAGCAGTCCATTCATCGGACACCAAGTTGTCTGTTAGCTTCTTAGAATTGAAATCATCAACAAAATCAAAGTCACCGCCAAGGCCCCAGTAGCGAGCATCATCCTCATCCGGGGTTTCCGAGACGTCGTGGTAAAGTACGCCTGTCGTATCCGCTGTATCTGCAATCGCAGTTCCCGCAGAGATGTATGTGAACGAGTAAGCATCTGGTGTATCCGTAACAATGCCATCAGTAATATCGATTGAAGAGTTCGTGCACCCGGTAAGTTTAAAGCGATCATCGACTAGAAAGTTATGTGGTTCCTGCATTGTAACAGTAACCGTATTGCCAACACGCTCTACGCGCGCGGTGTTCTGCGGGAACCATAGGGTACCCAACAGATAGTAATCGCTCTCGGAGAAACCGGCGAGTGTGCGATACAGTCTGACGCCGCGAATGAAGTTCTTAGCTGGCGTCGTCGGTGGAGTGTTTGGGATGTTAGTTACAGTAACGACTTGGCCGTCCTTAACGATAAGGTCGTCTGACGGATCAGCGCCTACGCTCTCTTCGCCCCATGGAGTGTACCATGTGTACGTGTATGTACGCGCGTAGGTTTGGCCAGCCAGTTCAAGCATAGCGCCTGTAGCTGCGTATTCAGTTTGCTCAAAGCCCGGTAGAAACACCTTAATTGTAACATCATCAACGACAATTACTTCGGAGCTAGTTGTGTTGTAGCTACGAGTATCAATCTTTAAGTTACCAGATGTTGATCCAGACTCGGTTTCAGTGTAGGTGAAAGTATTAGTCGTAGCAGCAGACACGGTATAAGCGCCGCTAGTAGCACCGCCGGAAGTAATAGTAAGGAAGACAGTGCCGCCATTAACGATCCCGTGATTGGCTAGAGTTACAGTAACTGTGGTCCCCGTGCGAGAATACGTAGCAGCGTAATGGGTAAAGCCCTTAATAGCTACAAACATACCATTGCGCAGAGAGTGCGGAGTAGATGTCTCGAATGTGACAATACCGCCTGAGTCACGAGCAACGCTTATAATACCACGTGCAGTGTACGTGGTTGCAGCGGTCGTAAGTCGGTCATCTGGTAGCGGCAAGCCGAGTTCATACCAGTCCGCTGGATACGGAGCAGCTGCTGATGTAGCGAGGTCATAGGTCGTAACCTTCGGTACACCATCGCCGGTGTAGTAGAACCGCTGTTCGGAAACAACGGGCTCGAAGGCCGGTGTAGCTACGTCGACTTCGTCTTCCCAGGACATCCACACGAGGGCATCTGTGTCAGGGTTACGGAGTGGGTAGATAGTACGGGTCGTGCCAGTACGGCCAGAGCTACCGACAACGACAGGCTCTGGATAGGGAATGATGTTACCAGAGTCTAGTTTAGCGTTGCGTGCAGTCTGTGCTAGGCCGTCTGCCAGCAATTCTGGAGCGACCTTAGGTGCAATGCCTCTAAACTTATCGATCTTTAGTCCAGCCATTAGTCTCTCTCGCGGGTAACTTCTTCGAGGCGTGCATTACACCGCCAGAAGGACCGCTCCTGATCGATTGAAAATTGTGCCAGTTCCGAGAATGTCAGGTTCAGTTCGCTCGGCCTCTCGATTACTAGGTCCCGGCAGGTCATGTTCTGCGTCGGCAGGTTTGGCCCCCGCGTCGCGCACGCTGTCAATGCCAGCAGCCCAAGGGATAGCAATATCGGACGGAACAGGTGTGTCAGCATTTGGTGCCTCTTGAATAGCACGCTCAGCTTCTTGGCCAGCGTGGATGATAACGGTTTCTCGTTTGTTGGTGTCGACTAGTACTTCAGTAGCAGTTTGCCACTGTTCTGTCAACTCCCTTTGGTTTTCGAGGGCCTGCTTAGTTAGCATCAAATCGCCGTACAGCCATACGCCAGTGGCAATAGCTGCCATGACGACATAATGTCCGATAGGAAACCCTTTGAGCCAGCTGAGCATTAGGTAACTCCTGATCCTGCGATAACGATTTCATTGGTACCTACGACAAAGCCGACAGCTAGGGTGCGAGCCGCAAGGGTGCGATCACCCGTAGTAGCCGTACCGCCGAGGCGAAGTGTCATGCTAGTGCCCTGCGTAATCGTGCGCGACGAAGCACCTGCGTAAAACAGAAACGCTTGTGGGTTGTAGAACACGCCGCCGTTAAGCGTAACGTTACCCGTCATCATAACCACGGAGTCTGCATCGGCAAGCGCAAGTGTGCCAGTAGTAGTGGACGCAAGCTTAGTTGTGATCTGGCCAGATGTGATGCCTTCAATGGTACCGCCAGTAATAGCTACCGCACCGGAGCCTTGGGTAGCGATAGTGCCTAGGCCGATGTTAGTACGAATAGCCGCGTTGTTAGCAGAGCCGAGCATCGTGTAGATATCCGCGCTTGTTGCAACAGCTTGTGGGACACCTGAGCCGGAAGACGAGCGACCGATCAATTGGTACTGGCTAAGGTTTGCCATCTTAGCGAGCGTGACAGCAGCGTCATCAAGGGTCCACACTGTGCCTGAGCTAGAAACGGTGATGCTGCCCTTGTCGCCATCGGTGACGAGAATACCAGTTGCCCACGAGGGGTTAGCTCCTGCGCCGCCAGATTGCAGGACTTGGCCTGCTGTACCTGGAGCGAGCACGGTCCATACAGAACCGTTGCGATATGTAATGTTGCCTTGTACCGCGCCAAGCATGTCAAGGACATCGGTAGCGCCGAGCGCAGATACCGCACCAGTGCCGGATGCTGTACGTCCGAGAACCGTATCAGTAGCAACGTCGGCGAGCTTACTCAGCGCGACACTACCGGCTGCTAGATTGTCTTCAGCGAACTTATCAATAAGGCCTTGGTTCGTGACGCGGAGTTCGCACATCGCACCTGCGGTAAACGCCCGTGCAGTTGTGCTCTCTTGCGCGCGAACGATAGTCATGCTGTCGCCGGTACGCGCCGTAACCTTAACGATTTCATGCGTGTCGTCGTCCGCAGAAACTTGGATAGTCATGTAGAAGTAGTCACCTGCGCCCGCTGCCGGGAACAGTGTGCCGTCGCCATAAGCTACAGTGAGGCCGACGTCAGCTGCGCTGATCGCTGTGTCAAGCGTACTAAACGCATTGTTTTTAAACTTAACGCCCATTATATCCTCTTAAATCCACGGCACACTGCGAACGCTCATAGGTCCGCGAACGTGGCCGATATTAGCGCGACGCCGTTTTTCGAGGAACGCCTCACGGAACTTATTACCGTAGTGCACGGCATGGTCCGGGCTGCTCCATTCTTTGTTCGGCATCGAGAAAAGCGTCTCAAGCGCGCCATACACGAATAGGTCTTCTAGTTCGTTAAACGCTTGTTCATCCATTTCCGTTGCGGTACGCAGCGGCTTAAGTGCCAGCCACATCCGCGTTGTATACGTCTCTTCTGCGTCGGGCAGCGGGAGCACGACGTATCGCTGAGGCGACACCATCGTTACTGCTTCTGGACGCGACGCGTCTGCCACGACTGAGTCGGGCAAGACGAAGTCTGAGTCTGCATTGAACACGCTTTCGTTGTATTCTACAGCACCGATGTATCCACCGGGAGTTTCGCTCCACAGTTCTTCGGCGTCTTCGCCGCTAAGGAAGTCGGCCCACTCAGGGTACTGAGCAATCGCTACGTCGAGGTTAATCAAGCGCAGCGGCTGGTTATTCATACTAAAGCCGAACATGTGCTCCACTTCGGAAGTCGTCGGTACGTCAAACGCGTACTCATAGACGCCCGGCAAAAGCTCTCCGGCAGGTGGCACATAGCGCCATGCTAGTGTCTTCTCACACGCTACGCGCGCGGCAAGCCGGATATGTTCTATTACTGTAGGTCGCGGCACCTGCGGTGCCAGCGCTTCTACGCGCCCTGCGATGCTGGCAAATTCACGATTGGCCATTAGTTCCTACGCCTTTGTTCTTCTGGTTTGCCTTGTTCAGTATCGACGACATTTCGTTGTGTCATGTCAATACCCAAGGCTTGGAGGTATGAGTCAAGGAACGATTTCGCTCGCTGTGTCTCAACGTGTTCGTTATCGACCACTTCGGCAAGGTATACCGTGCAGTCCACGATAGCGCCTTTGTAGCTATCCGGCAAAATCATAGTATCGCCGAGTGCATAATCACTTGGGACCTCAATGTATTCTACACTGATCTGAGTCCCGGTGGAAGGAGCAGGATACAGGAAATACCGGCGGGGGTTACGTGGATGACGCATCCAATTCACGGGGGTTCCGGAAGTCTCCGTGGTCCAATTGGGTGCTGAACGATCCATTGTTTCCTTATCTACTTCTCCGATAGCCCCGCCGCCGACAACACGATGGACTTCCATAATCCTCGTGATGGTGGCCGAAAGCTCTTGTTCGACTTGATCCGCTGTAGGCGTAATAGTCGTATCGGTGATAAACAGGTCAGGGCGTACCATTGCTGTACGCTTAATCGCTTGGTTAACAAAGCCGAGCAAATCCGCATCGGAAAAACGCTCTGGCATCAGAGCGTTATCATCGCTAATAAGTACGCGAACCTGATCGATGACCTGTTGCGGTGTCATTAAAATTCTCCGAGCAGCCCGACAACATCAGTCGTGCTTGGGGCCTTCTTAATCGGCTTGCTATTCTTAGTACCGAACGGTTTAGACGCTTCTGCCAGAAGCTCCGGTGCGATGTTCGGTGGCGGGGTCACGGCTTCCTTCGGAACACTAAGCTCGACCATCACTTCACGCTTGGAAAGATCGACAGGAGCAAACCGCTCAGGGTAAGCTTCTTGTTCCGTGACTTCTTCAACGTTCGGATTGCGAGTAAGTTTCTCAGACCAATCGAAGATCATACCGTTAGTCTTGGAGCGGAGATATTTAGTCATACTAGTTCCCTTGTACGAAAGACAGCGCGCCAAGAATGATAGCCGCACCAATAGCAGATACTACCACGCCGACAGCATCAAGTAAAGTTTTATTTTGTACGCTTTTCTCGCGAAGTCTGGTTGACCGGAGATAGTGCATATCTTGTTGGAAATTAACTACACCCTCTGGCTGTGACACATCAATGCCGAGAGACAGTAGCGTTTGGAAAACAGTTTCCCTAATTACTTCTTTTTGGATAGGTGTTGTAGTCATTACGGTGGTATTCCTCCGCCCCCGCCTCCGGTAGGGTTGTTAGCTGTTAGTACGTACGTAGCGCTATCCTGCACTTCGTTGTTACCTGTCCATCGGATTTCGATAAGGATGGTAGAAGTCTCTGTAGCGTCTAGTGTTTCTTCAGTAAGCGTCCATTCGCGAGTGCCACTTAGCGCCTGCCATGTATCGAGTGTGCCTGTGTCTGGTGTATCTCCGGACGTAAGTGTAGCACGGATTTCGTAGTCACCCATGTTCACTTGCGGCGTAATCCAGTAGCTATCAAAGATGGGGACGCCAAATCGATAGCGATAGTACCCACCTGTGCTAGAGAAGTAAATGCCAGCGGTGTTACCATTTCGCCCGTTAGACACGCCATCGGTAATAGACACCACGCTCGGTGACCCCAATGGTTCGTCAAGAGCGGCTGCAAGCAATCGAATAATCATAGCAATCCTTATGTGAAAGTAACACGGATACGCCCGCCGACGCCGCTGTCTCCAGGGCCGCCGACTACGCCACCGCCGCCCTCTCCGCGCGCGCCAGTCCCGACGTATTCACCGGGAGCGCCTCCAGCGCCGCCGCTTGAACCAGCATCCCCAGCGCTGCCAGATAGATTTGAACTTCCGCCGCTAGCCGTACCGCCCGTACCGCCCGTCGTACCGTTAGTGGCTCCGCCACCATTACCAACGAGACTAATTGCGACGCCACCGATTGTGCCACTCAGCGTGGAGTTGCCGCCATCTGTTGCATCGTTTGCTGTATTGGACGACTCTCCAGTGCCAGCTGCGCCAACTGTTCGGCTTAGGTTAGTTCCCCACTCGCCGGACAATACTGTACCGGACAAATAGGCTCGCCCGCCGCCGCCGCCGCCAGCGGGATTTAGCGACCCAGCCGCTCCGCCGCCGCCTGCACCAACTACCCAAGCTTCATATCCCGTTGCACCAGTTGGTATTGCAAGCGATGTTGAGCCGCTATCCAGATCGTATGTAACTGGACTGAATGATGCAGTTGCTTTGTATATACCCGCCGTCATAGCAATAAGCATTAGGACACACTACCCTGAACGGTCCACTTGCTAGAGCCGTGGTACACAGCGGTCACAACGTTGTGCGCGCCCGTTGTGCCCGTGGCAGAGTCGGTGTTTGCAATGTACATGGTATGCGCAGCAGGACGAGTGATTGTGCGTGCCGTACCACGTGGGTCGATCAGGATGCTATCCCCGTCAGACATACCCGACGCCGGGAGCGTGATGTTACCCGAGCACTGAACGATACAGTTCCTTGACGTGCTTGTCAAGGCACCCGTTGTTTCCGAAGAAATTTTCGGCGGACCTTGAATAGACGTTGCGGTTGCCACACCAAGGGCTGGTGTGACAAGCGTCGGCGACGTAGCAAACACAAGTGAGCCAGAGCCTGTCTCGTCAGTAACTAGAGACTTCAAGTTAACACTCGAAGGTGTAGCAACAAACGTGTCAAAGCCTGCCGCACGTGTAACCGCAGCCCAAGAAGCCAAATCAGCGTCGTAAGCTTGAACGTCTGTACCAATAGCAAGACCTAGGTTTGATCGTGCAGTTGATGCAGTTGCAGTAAGCTCTGACAGATTGTTGGCTGCTAGCAAGTCTCCGGAGCCGAAGCTCAAGCTCTCGATCTTGTCATATATCGCGTTTTTGGTCGGAACTTCTGTTGAGCCGTTCCATCCTGCAGCATACGCGTCATCTTGCACAGTCGGTGTTACAGCAAACGCCATAACATTGGTAGACGGGCTAATGCTGTACACACTACCGGCCAATGTTTCGTTGTACAAAAAGAGCACGCCGCTGCTGTTCATGCTCAGCCGCCACTTATCGACGTTCTCTAGGTTCCACTTAAACCCGCCAAGTGCAGGTGCGGTGTTGTCGATCTTGACGCCCCAATAGTGGTTAGAAGCGCCTGTAGCTTTACCTAAATAAAGTGTACCAGCGCTGTCGGTGCTCATGATTTCCGACGCGAGCAAGCTCAGGTTGGAACTTTGAGCCTGCACGTCAGTGCCGATTTCAAGGTCGAGTAGTGCTTTCATCGCAGCATAGTCAGCTGCAGTCACAAGCGATTGTGCGTTAGCCGAAGGAGTTAGCCCGGCCCAAATCGTTAGGTCTGCGTCAAGCGGCTGATACAACGAGCCGAGGCCCTCAACCTTGTCATAAATAGCGTTCTTAGTCGGAACTTCAAGCGAGCCGTTCCAGCCAGCTGCATAAGCGTCGTCTTGAACAGTCGGCGTCGTACTGAACGCCATAACGTTTGTAGCATCGTCAATCGTGAAAACAGACGAGGCAAGCACTGGATTATAGAGGAACATGTTGCCTGCATAATTCATGTTCAAACGCCATTGATCTGTACCGTTGAGGTTCCAGATGAACCCGCCGACAGCCGGAGCAGCGTTGTCAATCTTAATGCCCCAGTAGTAGTCACCTGACGAAGTAGCAGCAGAGCCGAGAATAACCTCGCCAGCGCTACTAGTGATGTTTTGCCCAGACAACTGATCGAGTGTGTTGTCCCATTCCTGGACCGTAACGCCCAGGTCGGAAGTAGTCAAAGCATCAGCGACAGCCGCTGCGATATCGCCAGCGACCGCTTCAAACTTATCATAGACAGCATTACGGCTAGCAGCGTTATCAGCGTCGCCGTTCCAGCTAACACCGTAAGCTTCGTCATCGACGTTCTCGCCGGTCACGATAAGATCAGTAATGTTCTGAACCGTCATCCGAAGCTCGACAAGCGAACCAATCGGAAATGAGATCGGGATGGTGTTTTCCTGTCCGCGTTCGACTATGAAGCTGGACGAGTTGATTTGCGTAACTTTAACAATTTCTTGGGCGCCTGAAGTTCGCTCAATCGTGCAGTAAAAATAATCGCCGAAGTCGAGAGTGGGAAAACTATCGATGTCTTCGACGTAAAAAACTGTATCGGTGCTGCTTGCATCTGCAGAGAGCGTGGTATGCGCGTTATTTGCGAGGGTAATACCCATTATAATCCCCTAGGAAAATAGGGGGCCGGAGCCCCCTATAAGCTTAGCTAACCGTTGCTGAGAACGGAGTAGCTTCAGTGCCCGAAGCTTGTGAGAAGCCGCGAACAAAGTAATGACCCGAGACAGCGTCCACAATCTCGAAATACTCGCCTTGAGCCGCGAGGCCCGTGGTCGTACGGTTGAGAGTAATCGTGTCGTCGTTATCCGCTGCCCACCAGATGTTGGGCGCGGTTGCGGTATCAGAGTCTTGTACAACAAAACCACGGAACTCGTCCGTAGCGTTGCCAACCTTGATAACATGCGAGTTAGAAGTAGCCGTCACGGTAACGAGAAACTTATACACTGCGCCGCCACCAGTGCTGGTGGGGAGGGTAACAACGCTACCCGCCGCAGTATCAAGTTTAATCGTCTTACCGGCGTGAGCCGCAGCCGTGAGGGTCTTCGTAGCGCCAGCAGCAATCGGAGCGTTCGTAATAACGGGGTTATTAAGCGCTTGGTTGTCGAGGGCGATACCAGTATAGATACCCATTTTATTCTCCTTATAGGAAGTGGGGGCCGAAGCCCCCATCAACCATTAGCTAGCGGTTGCGTCGAAGAACAGCGCCCAAACCTTAAGCACCGCATCAGTCGGAGCCGCCGTATTCAGGAGCAGATCAATCGTGTCCGCCGTGGAGAACAAGACTGGGGCCGCAAGACCGGTTGAATTAACCGCAACCGCATTCGAGGCAATATCATTGCAGAATGCGTTAGCAGCAATCGGCGAACCGCCGGTGCAGCCAAGGTCGAACGTAGCCGTGGTGTTCGTCGTTTCAGCCGACGTAACGTTCAAGCCGCCAGCAAGCATCAACATGCCAGCCGGGACTCGGATAACTTGCAACGTATCAGCTGCCGCGAGCGCCGTGGCCGAAGCCGCAGAACGAGCCGCAACGATCTTTGCGAAGTCAAGTTCGACTTCCACATAGCCGAGTCGCTTGTCAGCATGAGCGCCGACAGCAGCACTGCCCTTGTAGAAGCCAAGAGTATCAGTAAACGCAGTCATTTATTTATCCTTTCAAAGATTACGAGAATTGGATAACCGACGTCGCGATAGCTTCCGGCTTAACGACCTTATAGCCGTAAACTTGGAGGCCACGGATAAGCGTACCAAAGGTGCTTTCCGAGCGCAGGGTTTCCATCTTCGTCATCTGTGACGCAAACGTCAGACCACGCTTCGTACCAGCGATAATATTGAACTTACCGCTAGAAACGTTCAGGTTATGCGACATGTAGATCGTGAAGCGATCAATCATGCCGACGCGACCGTTGCGAAGGATCGACGTGCCGTCGCCCGAGAGCGAAGCGTCCTTCAGTTCCGACTTCTTAATCAAGCCGACAGCCTTGGCCGGGAGGACAAGGTAGCGATCCGACTCAGGGCAGTTAGCCTCGTCGAGAACCGTGCCGATATCAACGATCAGATCAGTGACCGACGTCGTGCCACCGGCACCGTCTTTCGTAACAGTCAGCGGGCTGCCAGACGTACCGAGGTTGAACGAGGCGGTCTTCGCGCCAGCGGTCAAGCCTTGGTTTTCAGCAGAGATATCCGTCAACATGTTCACGAGAACGTCTTGGTCAATCTCGATCTTCATACGCTCAGACGCGTCCTTCGACCAAACGTCCATGAGCTTCACATCGGTTTGGATAGCGTCAACGTCGTCTTCGACTGCGTTGAAATACTTACCCTTATCGATGAGCAACTCAAGCGGATCGCTGTCCGGACGTTCAACCATAAGGGTTTGGCCCTTAACGTAGTCGCGGATCGTGATCGTCGGCGTGGTACGGATGTGAACCGTATCGCCGTGCGCCTTAATCATACCTTCATATTCAGTGTTGCTGATCGCCGTGAGAACGGTCGCATCATAAAAATGCTCAATCAGCTTACCGGCCCAGAGTTCCGGAATAAAATTCCCGGCGTACTGCGGATGACCGGAAGTAACAGGAAAAACCATCTATTGTTCCTTTAACTTATTCGACCCTCTGCCTGTGCGGCAAAGATGTCTTTTTCAATTCGTTTCTTTTCGTCAAGTCGATTAGCGTACTTACCCATCATCGAGTCCTGGTAGAACTTACTGATTTCTTCACGCGTCCATTGCTTTTTGGTGCTGTCCACCGGCGCAGTCGCTCGACTGGTACCCGGCGCTACATACTTTTCAAGCTCGGCTTGACTGTTTCGTGGAGCAGGCGTCGGACCCCCTGCTGCCGTTCGTTCCCATTCTTTGAAAAACTTGATAACTCTCGAAGCGTTGAGTTCGCTTTGCGCTTGAGCTAGGAACTGCTGCCGAGTTGCGCCAGTAATTTCATCTGTTTCCAGCAACCAGTCTTTGAAGGCTTGGTCGTTGTTGATGGTCTGCCAATTCGGTACTTGCGTGCTAATATCTCCCCAGAACTCAGCCTTGGCTTGTTCGACTTGCGAACGCGAGAGGTCTTGGACCACTGGCACCACTGTGTTGTTCACACGGCTAACTTCTGCTTCAAGCTGAGCGATACGTGCCAGATAGGCAGTTTCGCTCCCACGGAAGATTTTTTCAGCTTCTTCTTTCGCTGCGCGACGCACCATGTCTAGCGTCTCGCCGTACTCTTCTTCGTCTTGCGCGGTCACATACGTTGCCGGAGTTGCCGGTGTTTGTGCTGCACGTTCGACTTCAACTAGGCGTTGTTCTAGACTATGATAAGCATTATTGGCTGCGGCAAGTTCACTACGGAACCGTGCGGCGTCAGCATTATGCATACCTTGTAGTGTGCGATACTTTTGTTCGAGTCTGTCATACTCCTCTTTCGAGATGGTCGCGGGCTCTTGGACTACAGATTGGGGCGGAACAGATTCCTGTGGTGTTTGCGGCGTGGGCGTAACCGGCGTAACCGGCTCGTTTTCATCATCCAACAATTCAGCCTGGATTTGCTTCACGCGTTCCATCTGTTGCTCAAGTTGTGCGGGTCGTGACATAATAGCTCCTTATTGGTGTGCTAAAGTTGTGGCTTCGCAGTGCGATCTGCCGAGATGCCAGCGGCGTGGCGATACTCTCTCAAGAAATCTTGATACGCGAGTACGCGGCCCTGGATTTTCTGAACCTTATCCAAATCTGCGTTTGGTAGGTTACTAATTTCTTCCTGCCACAAACGTGACAAGAGTTTTTCAAGCTGTGGATATTGCGCGTGAACACGCGCCAGTACTTCACGATCAGCCTGAGTAATCATTAAACAGCCCCTGTGCTTTGGTTGCCTACTAGCTTACCGCTAGCGCCCCCTGCTGGTGAACCGTCTGGTAGCATCGGCGTGGACTGGCCGGACTGGCCACCGCCTTGTTGCATTTGTGCCATTTGCTGTTGCTGCATAATCATTTGCAGTTTGGTTTTCGAGGGAACAATCTCAACTTCAGGCATCTGAAGTTGTTTTGCCACTTCGCGAAGGACAGCTGCGCGGCCTTCTGGACCCATAACTTGGAAGTCAATCGGGTTAGCTGTCGCGTTCAAGAACTCAATACGTCGGACTTCTGCGGTTTCCTTAACCGCCAAGTTGACCGCACCGCGTGGAAGAACGAACGCATCGCCCTTGACACTTTCGTCAGGATCAAAGCGCATGTTATAAATAAACTGAGCAGTGATAACGGGCTTAACGATGTCATTATCGATGTACGAAACGACTTGTCGAATGCTTTTACCAGCAGCACCCATAAGCATACTAAGGCCAGAAGAAGTACGCCCGGCTCCTGTAACACTGATGTCGCCTGAGACATAGGATGGAACTCCTGAGTATTCGTCTGCTAGGCGTGCATACTTCTCGAACACAGCCATAAGCTCAGCTGCGTTGCTGTCCGGTTGGAAGAAGTGCACAGCTTGCGAACTACCGCCCGTGCTATCGTTTGTAGTTTGCGTAATCTTCCACGGAAAAATTTGCGTGATGTCTTCGCCCGGAGCGACTCGGCTCACGTTAATTTCGACCTGCGGGCCCGATGCGATACCCATGTTATTAACTAAGGACCGAGCAGCCGCGTTGCAGATTGATTGGACGTCTGCAAGAGCTTCAGGGATCGAACGTCCCCAAAGTGCGCCCGGTACCTTGAACATGGACGTGTCATGATACGGCTTATTACCCAACGGATCGTAGTTGAGCATTGCCTTAATTACGTAGTTACCCACAAGCCATACGCAAGCGTTGTATTCTTTCGCGCTGTCAGGGATGGTTTCTTCTTCCATGCCCCATTCGCGCAACATCTTACCGGAGACTTTGCCCCAGAACTCGACGCAATCGTACATGTCCGTGTTGCGGAACCATGTGCTGTGCTTGGCTTCAAGCTCGTTCTTTTCCAGTTCGTTATACGAACCGAACCACGTGCAGGACGTGCCATCGTTCAGCGCCATACGAATTGCTTGGTCATCGAAGCCCGGAACGCCGATCAAGTCGGCAAGGTCGCTACGCGACATCGGCTTGTGCTCAAACATATACCCGTCATTGATCTTCTCAATGCCCGGTTCGGGATAGACACGGAACGGGTCGACTCGTTCAAACGTGGGGATAAGCTTTTCTTCTACCTTAGGAACCGTCTTACCGGTTTCATCCTTACCCCATCCTAGTTGGACGCGCTTTCGCACGACAGGGCCCTTAATGAACGCCGTCGGGTAGGTACTAAGGTCAGTAACAAAATCATCGAACGCTTCGTACCAGCCGCCTTCAGCGAGTTGGTCTTCGATGCGTTGCTTCATCAGGTTAGCTTTATGTTGTGCAGCTTCGAGCTTACGACGTCTGAACTCTTCTTCAAACATCTCTCGTAGGGCTGGAGTCTGCGTCATCTCAGGCGCAACGCCGGTGCTTTGGACAAGCTCCAACAGGC
>JACCDT011327142.1_pt1 | contig 52454 bp, 40 predicted proteins | sample 7446291 | NCBI WGS metagenome assembly JACCDT01 (sample SAMN15323446, study PRJNA562643) | freshwater metagenome | isolation source: river surface water | place: USA:Blue River Watershed | collected 2017-08-17
GTCAGCACGTCATAGGACATTTCGCGGCCGATGATCCGGCCCTTGGGATAGTCTTCGAGGCAGCGGTTGAGCAGGTCCATCGCCTTCTCATTGCCCGGTTCGGCGGCTGTTGCATGGACATTGAGATTGCCCAGGCTGATCCGCTTGATGAACCCGACCCCGGTCAGGTCGAACCCCTCACCGCTGCCCCGCATGGCTTAGGCCGAAGCCCGAACCGTGTAATTGCCCGGGGTCAGCACCCGGCCATCTTCATGGTCGAGCACCATGTCGCTGGCGGCGCGGCCGGCCACTGCATCATGGCTGGGCTGGTTACCGCCCGTTCCGGGGTTATTATTATTGGCCGCCGGGGGGGAGATCGTTTTCGGCGCGATCGCCTGGTTCATCATGTCCAGCACGCGAGCCAGGCCTTCCGGCATGCCGCGATCGGCAGCGTGTACCTCGACATGGTACTTGGCGGACTGATCGGTCGATCGGGTGTTTTCCTTGTGGGTGGCGACCGATCCTTCCACGTGGACGCTCAGGCTGAACGGCCCCCAGCCAACCGAGGCATCGGCCGAGAACTTGCCGGACTTATCCTCGCTTTCCTTTGAGGATTCCGAATTCTTCACTTCCATGTCGAAACTGATGTCGACCGTTTCGATACCCAGCGCCGGGACCTTGACGATCGCGAGCATCGGCACCTCGAGGGAGACGGTTTCTGTCTGGAAGACGCCGTTCTCGTCGGCCTGTCCGGTTGGGCGGTCAAATTTGAAATCAACGGTCCGGACATCGAATTTGGCTGGATCGTAGATCGGGTTGCCGTTGTCGTCCTTGTCCGCATTGGCGGTCGGTTTGAAGCCGATCTGCTGGATGAACTGTGCGGTGGAATTGGCCAGTCGTACCTGCGCGTCGGCGGCGGCCATCAGCGGACCCCCGATCAGGTCGCCCATCGGCAGGCCCTTGAATTGGTCCCCCATTGCAAATGCCATTATCGTATCCTTTCCTCAAACAAGCTTGTTGAGCTGGGTCATCAAGCGCTGCATCGCCTCGGACGGAGGCTTGGCCGCGACATTGATCGAGAGCCTGGCCTTGGGGCCAGTGGAAGAGGTCGTGCCAACCGAAAGAGTCAGTTGCTTTTCGGGCTGATACGGGGCCGTGGCGGCTGGCAGCGCGGGCTCAATGGTCACATCCGCTGCCGACACCGGATCGGCGCGCCGCGCGGGGATATCGATCGGCGCACCATTGCTGCGAAAGCTATGGCTTGCGACCGGTGCGGCTGGCAGGGTCTCCAGGTCGGCCGCGGCGTCCGGTGGCGGGGCAGTGCCAGGGCCATCGACGATACTGCCCAGTTCTACGTCAAGGTCGATGCGCAGGTCCTTGATGGCCAGCATTGAACTTTCAGCCAGTGACAATAGTGGCAGGCCGATCTGCATCTCGTCCGTGCTGGCGCTGCCGGGGCGGGGCATCTTGATGGCCAGGCACAAGGGCTTGCCCTCGCTGTCGAAGTAGCCGCTGACCTGCTGGATGAAGCGTTGCTCGACCAGGGCCTGCGCATCGACGATCGCGCCGGCTACTGCGCCAACCAGCTGATGCAATGCTACCGCATCGGGCATTGTCTTCTCCTGCCAGGTGATCGCGGCGAATCCGGATCAGCGCTTGCGAAGTGACTGCTGCCAGTTGCGGCCCGGTGGTGACGAACCGGGTTGCATCCGATTTGGATTTTCTAGCCTTGGTCGGAGGGGTGATTCATCGGTCAATCGCGGCAGCGGATTGTTTCGGTTCGGATGAACCCGCTCTGTCGATCCGGCATGTGATTGAGGTTAAAAGCAAAAGGGCCGGGAGGATTGCTCCTCCCGGCCCCAATGTGCCTTGGCTGGTTGGCCGGACTTAGAAGTCCATGCCGCCCATGCCGCCCATGCCACCACCCATCGGCGGCATGGCGGGCTTGTCTTCCGGCTTCTCGCTGATCGCCGCTTCGGTGGTGATCAGCAGACCCGAGACCGAAGCCGCGTCCTGCAGGGCAGTGCGGACGACCTTGGTCGGGTCGATCACGCCGGCAGCCTTCAGGTTTTCATAGACGTCGGTCGAGGCGTTGAAGCCCATGTTCTCGTCGTTCTCGCGCAGCAGGTTGCCGGCAACCACGGCGCCATCGTGACCAGCGTTGGTCGCGATCTGACGCAGCGGGGCCTGGATCGCGCGGCGCACGATGTCGATGCCCTTGGTCTGGTCATCGTTGCCGCCCTTCAGGCCGTCGAGGGCCTTGGTGGCATAGAGCAGCGCCGTACCACCGCCAGGAACGATGCCTTCTTCCACCGCAGCGCGGGTGGCGTGCAGGGCGTCGTCAACGCGGTCCTTGCGCTCCTTCACTTCAACTTCGGTCGCCCCGCCAACCTTGATCACGGCCACACCGCCGGCCAGCTTGGCCAGGCGTTCCTGCAGCTTTTCACGGTCATAGTCGCTGGTGGTGACTTCGATCTGGGCACGGATCTGTTCGACGCGGGCCTTGATTTCTTCAGCCGAGCCGGCGCCGTCGACGATGGTGGTGTTGTCCTTGTCGATGGTGACCTTCTTGGCCTGGCCGAGCATGCCCAGCGTGACGGACTCGAGCTTGATGCCCAGGTCTTCGCTGATCATTTCACCCTTGGTCAGGATCGCGATGTCCTGCAGCATGGCCTTGCGGCGATCGCCGAAGCCCGGCGCCTTGACGGCGGCGATCTTCAGGCCGCCACGCAGCTTGTTGACCACCAGGGTGGCCAGCGCTTCGCCCTCGATGTCTTCGGCGATGATCAGCAGCGGACGGCCCGACTGCACCACGGCTTCGAGGATCGGCAGCATCGCCTGGAGCGACGACAGCTTCTTCTCGTGGATCAGGATGTACGGGTTTTCGAGTTCAACCGTCATCTTTTCCGGGTTGGTGATGAAGTAGGGCGAGAGGTAGCCGCGGTCGAACTGCATGCCTTCAACGACATCGAGTTCGAATTCGAGGCCCTTTGCCTCTTCCACGGTGATCACGCCTTCCTTGCCGACCTTTTCCATCGCTTCGGCGATCTTCTGGCCGACTTCGGTGTCGCCATTGGCCGAGATGATGCCGACCTGGGCGATTTCTGCCGAACCGGCGACCGGGGTCGAACGGGCCTTGAGGTTTTCAACGACCTTGCCGACGGCGATGTCGATGCCGCGCTTCAGGTCCATCGGGTTCATGCCCGCGGCAACCGCGGTCATGCCTTCGCGCACGATCGCCTGGGCCAGCACGGTGGCGGTGGTGGTGCCGTCACCGGCCGCGTCATTGGCCTTGCTGGCGACTTCGCGCAGCATCTGGGCGCCCATGTTCTCGAACTTGTCCTTCAGTTCGATTTCCTTGGCGACCGAAACGCCGTCCTTGGTGATGCGCGGTGCGCCGAAGCTCTTGTCGATCACAACATTGCGGCCCTTGGGGCCCAGGGTGACCTTCACCGCATTGGCGAGGATGTCGACGCCGGCGAGAATGCGCTCACGCGCGTCGCGGCCGAATTTTACGTCCTTGGCAGCCATTGTTCAGTTCCTTCGAAATTCTTGAATATGGAAAGGTTCAGGAAATCGCTCAGCCGATGATGCCGAGGATGTCCGATTCCTTCATGATCAGCAGGTCTTCGCCATCGAGCTTAACCTCGGTTCCCGACCACTTGCCGAACAGCACGCGATCACCAGCCTTGACGTCGAGCGGGGTGACCTTGCCATCTTCGGCCTTGGACCCGGCACCAACGGCGACGACTTCGCCCTCGGCCGGCTTTTCCTTGGCGCTGTCAGGGATGATGATGCCGCCGGCGGTCTTTTCTTCAGCCTCTACGCGGCGCACGAGCACACGATCGTGCAGCGGACGGAATGCCATGGGGTTTACTCCCTTTTGCGTTGTTACAATGCGATTGGCACTCCCCGTCGGAGAGTGCCAGCGAGGCGCATATGGGTGGGGGGTGAAGAGTCGTCAACCCCGGCGGCAGCGGAAAAAATAGCGCGAATTGAATCGCATCAAGCGGGTAGCAGCTCCAGCTGTTCGCGCCGCATCCACCGCCAGCCAAGCAGGATCGATACCACCACCAGCCCGACAGCGAGGCCCAGCCATATCCCCGTTCCGGCCAGCGGCGTGAAGAAGCCGAGCACGACTGAAGTGGCAAAGCCGACCAGCCAGTAACCGAACAGGGCCAACTGCATGGGAATGCTGGTATCCTGCAGCCCGCGCAAGGCACCGGCCAGCACGGCCTGTAACCCGTCAAACAGCTGGAAGGCGGCGGCAATTGCGAGGAAGCCGATCGCATGGCCGACCATCGCCGCGTTGGCGGGATCGGTGGGGTCAACATAGAGCTGCAGCACCGAAAGCGGGGCCAGGATCATCACCGCGGCGGGCAAAGCCATATAGCCCATTGCCAGGATCAGCGCTGCCTTGCCGGCCCCGCCGATCGCCACCCGGTCGCCTGCGCCGAAGTGATAGCCGACGCGGATCGTCGCGGCCTGGCCGATGCCGAAGGGGATCTGGAACGCCAGCGCGGCCACTTGCAGCGCCACGGTATGCCCGGCCAGTTCGGCCTGGCCGATCCGGCCCATCAGGAAGGCCGCGCTGGAGAACAACCCGCCTTCGGCCAGGATAATCAGCGCGATCGGCGTGCCAATGCGGGCGACATCGCGGAACCGTTGCCATTCGGTTCGCCACCAGCGCCCGAACAGATGGTAGCGGCGCAGGCGGCGGTCGCTGCGGATCGCCAGCACATAGGCACCCAGCATAGCAAAGGCGGTGATTACGCTGGAAATCGCCGAACCATCCAGCCCCATGGCAGGCGCGCCGAAATGGCCGAAAACGAAGACGTAGTTGCCCAGCGCATTGACCACGATCGCCAGCCCCGTGATCGCGGTCGCAAAGAATGGCCGGCCCAGCGCCGAAACGAAGTTGCGCAGCACGGTTGCCATTACATTGGGGATCATCGCCCACAGCAGGATCGCCAGGAACGCACCCGCCAGGCGTGAAACTTCCGGGTCCTGGCCCGAGAGCAGCAGCAGTTCCTCACCCCACAGACAGACGGCCATCCCGGCGAGGCCGCAAAGCACCGCCAGCCACAGCGCCATGCGCACCGTGCGGCGCACTTCGCGCACGGCGTGGCGGCGGCGGCCGAGTTCGGCGGCGATCAGCGGCGCGCAGGCTCCGGTCAGTCCGGAAAAGCACCACATCATCAGCCCGAATAGCGTCGTTGCGAGCGAGGCGGCAGCGAGCGATTCCTCGCCGAGCCGAGCCACGAAGATCACGTCGATTGCATAGACCAGCATCTGCAGCAGATTGGCCGCCGCCAGCGGCGCCGCCAGGCGCAGCGTTGCGCCCAGTTCGGTGCGCCAGGGGGAAAGAAAGCGATCAGCGGCCATCGGCCGGTCCGGATAGGCGGCACGGCGGATGCGGCCAAGCGCTTTCTGGAGCAGCGGCCAATCCGCGCGACGGATAAGGGCGCGCCACCCCCTACCGGCGCGGCCATGACGACGATATAGCATTGGCATGGGCCCACAGGGCGCTGGGCAAGGAGACGATGACGATGCGCACAGAATGGAAGCTCGCCGGGACTATGGCCCTGGCCCTTTCGCTTGCCGGATGCGGCGAAGCGAAGCAGGAAGAGGCTGCTGCAACCGCTGGCGTTACTGCCGCAGCGCCAGCCGCCGCAGTGGCCGCCGCCGATGCAAAGCCGGCCGCCTATGCGCAGTGCGCGGCCTGCCACTCGGTCGAGCCCGGCAAGCACGGCATCGGTCCCAGCCTGCATGGCGTTTATGGCACCAAGGCTGGCGAAATTGCGGGCTTTGCCTTTTCGGAAAAGCTCAAGGCTTCGGGGCTGACCTGGGATGATGCCACGCTCGACACGTGGCTGTCCGGTCCGATGAAGGTCGTGCCCGGGACCAAGATGTCCTACGCCGGGATGAGCGATCCGGCCAAGCGGGCCGAGATCATCGCCTATCTGAAGACGCTGAAGTAAGGCCGCCCACAGGCCTGGCTCCAAAGAAGAAGGGCGGCCCCCGTGAAGGAGCCGCCCTGTTCTTTTTCGGTCAGGACCGAGTCGAAATTACTTGATTTCGACGGTGCCGCCAGCAGCGGTGATCTTGGCCTTGATGTCTTCGGCTTCAGCCTTGTTGACACCTTCCTTGAGGGCCTTCGGAGCCGCTTCGACCAGGGCCTTGGCTTCGGTGAGGCCGAGGTTGGTGATGGCGCGGACTTCCTTGATGACGGCGATCTTGTTGCCGCCGTCGCCGGTCAGGATGACGTCGAATTCGGTCTTCTCTTCGGCAGCTTCAGCAGCAGCGCCACCGGCTGCCGGGGCAGCAACGGCAACAGCGGCAGCAGCGCTCACGCCCCAGGCTTCTTCGAGAGCCTTGGCGAGGTCAGCGGCTTCCAGAACGGTGAGCTTCGAAAGTTCTTCAACAAGCTTGGCGATATCGGCCATGGTGTTTCACTCCTAAAATGATGGTCCCGGCAAATGACCGGGAATAATCGTTGAATGTCGTTATCAAGCTGCCTTGGCGTAGGCGCCGAAGACGCGGGCCAGCTTGGCCGCCGGAGCGGTCGAGAGCTGGGCGATCTTCGTGGCCGGAGCCTGGACCAGACCGATGAGCTTCGCGCGCAGTTCGTCGAGCGAGGGCATCGAGGCGAGCGCCTTGACACCTTCGGGGGTCAGAACCTGCGAACCCATCGAACCGCCGACGATTTCGAGCTTGTCGTTCGTCTTGGCGAATTCCACGACCACCTTGGCGGCGGCCACCGGATCGACCGAAGCGGCGATCGCGGTCGGGCCGGTGAGCAGGTCACCGATCCCGGCATAGTCCGTGTTTTGGATGGCAAGCTTGGCAAGACGATTCTTCGCAACCTTGTACGATGCGCCCGCTTCACGGATCTTCGTGCGCAGCTGGGTGGACTGGGCCACCGTCAGCCCGAGGTTGCGGGTGACAACCACCACGCCAACTTCGTTGAAGACCGCGTTAAGCGATGCGACCGATTCGGCTTTCTGCGAACGATCCATGCCTTACTCCTTCACAAATGACCGACCGGAATGCCCGGACGGCCGGCTACGTTTGCCCGCACCGCGAAAGCGATGCGGAAAAGTCCGTGCGATGGGGAAGGAGGGCGCCGTAAAACGCCTGGCCGGGCCCGTTTGAACGGGCCGGAATTTGCTCTGTCCCCGTCTAGGCTGCAAATTAAGGAGGAAGCCCCCAGCAGCTGTCTCGGACGGATGACGCGCGGCCCAAGGGCTGCGGTCGGAGCGGGCCATTAGCGGGATTGGCCGGTGAGTCAAGCAAAACGGCGGTCTGGCGCATACAGACTCGTTTGACTCTCGCCGGCCGCAAGCCTAGATACGGCCCTCGCTCGGCGCTTCGAGCAAGGACGATCCATGCGCGGGGATCGTCCACAGGAAGGAAGCACCGGGTTTTCACGTTCGACGCAAAGGCTGCGGGCCGCTCCGGAAATCGGGGCGTTTGCCGTGCGGCCTTTTCGCGTTGCGCGGGATGCCAGCTCCGCCCGCTGATACAATTTTCCGTCGGATTTTCCGGCACATAGAAGAGGCAAGACCCCTCCCATGGCGAAAAAGGCCCTGACCCAGACCGGCCCTGCCGGTGCTTCGGCCAAGAAGCGGATCCGCAAGATCTTCGGTGACATCCACGAAGTGGTGCAGATGCCGAATCTGATCGAGGTCCAGCGCGAATCGTATGAACAGTTCCTGCGGTCGAATCCGGCTACGGGCTATGTTTCCGGCCTGGAAAAGACCCTGCGCTCGGTCTTCCCGATCCGCGATTTCGCCGGGACCAGCGAACTCGACTTCGTGCATTACGAGCTTGAGGACCCCAAGTACGACACTACCGAGTGCCGCCAGCGCGGGATCACCTATGCCGCCCCGATGAAGGTCACGCTGCGCCTGATCGTGTTCGAGGTCGACGCCGAAACCGAAACCCGTTCGGTCCTCGATATCAAGGAGCAGGACGTCTACATGGGCGACATGCCGCTCATGACCGAGAACGGCACCTTCATCATCAACGGCACCGAGCGCGTCATCGTTTCGCAGATGCACCGTTCGCCGGGCGTGCTGTTCGATCATGACCGTGGCAAGACCCACTCGTCGGGCAAGTTCCTCTTCGCCGCCCGTGTGATTCCTTATCGCGGTTCGTGGCTCGATTTCGAATTCGACGCGAAGGACATCGTCAACGTTCGGATCGACCGTAAGCGCAAGCTGCCGGTTACCGCGCTGCTGCACGCGCTGGGCCTGAATGATGAGGATATCCTCAACCACTTCTACCAGACCGTGACCTGGAAGCGCGGCGAAGGCGGCTGGCGCCTGCCTTATGTTGCTGAACAGTGGCGTGGTTCGAAGCCGGCCTTCGACATCGTCGATGCCAAGTCGGGCGAAGTGATCTTCCCTGCCGGGACCAAGATCAGCCCGCGCGCCGCCAACAAGGCGGAAAAGGACGGTCTGGCTGAACTGCTGATCCCGACCGAAGAAGTCTTTGGCCGCTATTCGGCGCGCGACCTGATCGACGAAAGCACTGGCCGCATCTACATCGAATCGGGTGACGAAGTGTCGCCGGAAAACCTCGATGCGCTCGACAAGGCCGGGATCGACCAGCTTGAGCTGCTCGATATCGATCACGTCAACACCGGGCCGTGGATCCGCAACACCCTGAAGGTCGACAAGGCCCCGGATCGCGATCATGCGCTGGCTGATATCTATCGCGTCATGCGCCCGGGCGAACCGCCGACGCGCGAGACCGCTGAAGCCCTGTTCGAAGGCCTGTTCTTCGATGCTGACCGTTATGACCTTTCGGCGGTCGGCCGCGTGAAGCTCAACATGCGTCTTGGCCTCGATGCCGAAGATACTGTCACCACCCTGCGCACCGACGATATTATGGCGGTGGTCAAGGAATTGGTGAACCTGAAGGATGGCAAGGGCGAAGTCGATGACATCGACAACCTTGGCAACCGCCGCGTCCGCTCGGTGGGTGAGCTGCTGGAGAACCAGTACCGCGTCGGCCTGCTGCGCATGGAGCGTGCGGTTAAGGAACGGATGAGCTCGGTCGACGTTTCGACTGTCATGCCGAACGACCTGATCAACGCCAAGCCCGCGGTTGCCGCCGTGCGCGAGTTCTTCGGTTCGTCGCAGCTGTCGCAGTTCATGGACCAGACCAACCCGCTCTCGGAAGTCACCCACAAGCGTCGCGTCTCGGCGCTTGGGCCGGGTGGTCTGACCCGCGAGCGCGCCGGCTTCGAAGTCCGCGACGTTCACCCGACCCACTATGGCCGTATCTGCCCGATTGAAACGCCGGAAGGCCCGAACATCGGTCTGATCAACTCGCTGTCGACCTTCGCCCGCGTGAACAAGTACGGCTTCATCGAAACCCCGTACCGCAAGGTCATCGATGGCAAGGTCACCGGCGAGGTGGTCTACCTCTCGGCGATGGAAGAGCAGAAGCACACCGTTGCGCAGGCCTCGGCCGAAACCAACGCTGATGGCTCGTTTGTCGAAGAACTCGTCTCGGCTCGCCAGAACGGCGAATTCGTGATGGCCCCGCGTGATACGATTACCCTGATGGACGTCAGCCCCAAGCAGCTCGTCTCGGTTGCCGCCTCGCTCATTCCGTTCCTGGAAAACGACGACGCCAACCGCGCGCTGATGGGCTCGAACATGCAGCGTCAGGCCGTGCCCTTGGTGCGCGCCGAAGCGCCGTTTGTCGGCACCGGCATGGAAGAAACCGTGGCCCGCGATTCGGGTGCTGCAATTGCTGCGCTGCGCGGCGGGATCGTTGACCAGGTTGACGCCACCCGCATCGTGATCCGTGCTTCGGGTGATATCGAACCCGGCCAGTCGGGCGTCGATATCTATCGTCTGCAGAAGTTCGAACGCTCCAACCAGTCGACCTGCATCAACCAGCGTCCGCTGGTGAAGGTGGGCGATGTGGTCAAGGCGGGTGATATCCTGGCCGACGGTCCTTCGACCGAGCTCGGCGAACTGGCACTCGGCCGCAACAGCCTGGTCGCGTTCATGCCGTGGAATGGCTACAACTACGAAGACTCGATCCTGATCAGTGAGCGCATCGTCAAGGACGACGTGTTCACCTCGATCCACATCGACGAATTCGAAGTCATGGCTCGCGACACCAAGCTTGGGCCGGAAGACATCACCCGCGACATCCCGAACGTCGGCGAGGAAGCCCTGCGCAACCTCGACGAGGCGGGCATCGTCTATGTTGGTGCCGAAGTGCACCCGGGCGACATCCTGGTCGGTAAGATCACCCCGAAGGGTGAATCGCCGATGACCCCGGAAGAAAAGCTGCTGCGCGCCATCTTCGGCGAAAAGGCCAGCGATGTGCGCGACACTTCGCTGCGTCTCCCGCCGGGCGTTTCGGGCACGATTGTCGACGTCCGCGTCTTCAACCGTCACGGGATCGAGATCGACGACCGTACCCGCGCGATCCAGAACGAGGAAATCGAACGCCTCGCGAAGGACCGTGAAGACGAACGCGCGATCCTTAACCGCGCTACCTTCAACCGCCTGCGCGACATGCTGGTGGGCCAGGTGGCCGCGGCTGCGCCGAAGGGCTTCAAGAAGGGCGACACCATCACCGAGGCGGGCCTCGCCGAAGTGGAGCGGCATGAATGGTGGAAGTTCGCCGTGGCCGACGACAAGGTTCAGGGCCAGCTCGAAGCCGTGAAGGCCCAGTACGACGAGACCGTCAAGGCGATCCAGGAGAAGTTCGAGGACCGCAAGGAAAAGCTCGAGCGTGGCGACGAACTCGCCCCGGGCGTGCTCAAGATGGTCAAGGTCTTCGTCGCGGTGAAGCGCAAGCTGCAGCCGGGTGACAAGATGGCCGGCCGTCACGGGAACAAGGGTGTCATCTCGCGGATCCTGCCGCAGGAAGACATGCCGTTCCTCGAAGACGGTACCCCGGTCGACATCGTGCTCAACCCGCTGGGCGTGCCGAGCCGCATGAACGTCGGGCAGATCTTCGAAACGCACCTTGGCTGGGCCGCGCGCGGTCTGGGCCAGCAGGTGACCGCGGCCCTCGAGCAATGGCGCCAGGACAACCCGAACCCCGAAGCAGCCGCTCCGCCGAGCGCCTTGGTCGACAAACTCAAGGACATCTACGGCGAGCAGTACCACGACCAGATCGACAGCCGCTCAACCGGCGAGATCGTCGAAATGGCCGAACTGCTGAAGAACGGCGTGCCGATGGGGACCCCGGTGTTCGACGGTGCCCGCGAAGCCGACGTGTCGGCTATGCTGGAAAAGGCCGGGCTCGACACCTCGGGCCAGGTTACGCTGTTTGACGGGCGTACGGGTGAAGCCTTCGACCGCAAGGTCACCGTGGGCTACATCTACATGCTGAAGCTGCACCACCTTGTCGACGACAAGATCCACGCGCGCTCGATCGGGCCGTACAGCCTTGTTACCCAGCAGCCGCTGGGCGGTAAGGCCCAGTTCGGTGGCCAGCGCTTCGGGGAAATGGAGGTCTGGGCACTCCAGGCCTACGGTGCCGCGTACACGCTGCAGGAAATGCTCACGGTGAAGTCGGACGACGTGGTCGGCCGCACCAAGGTCTACGAAGCGATCGTCAAGGGTGACGACACCTTCGAAGCCGGCATTCCGGAAAGCTTCAACGTGCTCGTCAAGGAAATGCGCAGCCTCGGCCTCAACGTCGAGCTGTCCAGCCTGACCGACGAGGACGATGGCGACGATTACGCGGAGGCCGCGGAGTAAGCTGGCCGGGCGGCCCCACCGGGTCGCCCGCCGCTACCCCGCCCAGGATATTCACCCTTCAAGGGATTGAACCATGAACGATCTTACCAAGTTCACCAACCAGATGGCGAAGCCGGAAACCTTCGACCAGATCCAGATCGGCCTCGCCTCGCCGGAACGCATCCGCTCGTGGTCGTTCGGCGAAATCAAGAAGCCGGAAACGATCAACTACCGCACGTTCAAGCCGGAGCGCGATGGCCTGTTCTGCGCCCGCATCTTCGGCCCGGTGAAGGACTACGAGTGCCTGTGCGGCAAGTACAAGCGCATGAAGTACAAGGGCGTCGTCTGCGAAAAGCGCGGCGTCGAAGTCACCGTCACCAAGGTGCGCCGCGAGCGCATGGGCCACATCGAACTGGCCGCGCCGGTTGCGCACATCTGGTTCCTGAAGTCGCTGCCTTCGCGCATCGGCCTGCTGCTCGACATGCAGCTCAAGCAGCTGGAACGCATCCTCTACTTCGAAAGCTACGTGGTGATCGAGCCGGGCCTGACCCCGCTTGAGAAGTACCAGTTGCTGAGCGAAGACGAGCTCTACGACTATCAGGACGAGTATGGCGAAGATGCCTTCTCGGCCGGAATCGGCGCCGAAGCCGTCAAGCACATGCTGATGAGCCTCGACCTGGTGCAGGAAAAGGAAGACCTGCTCAAGGAACTGGCCGAAACCAAGTCGGAACTGAAGCCGAAGAAGATCATCAAGCGCCTCAAGGTGGTCGAATCGTTCATCGATTCGGGCAACCGTCCGGAATGGATGATCCTTGATGTCGTGCCGGTCATTCCGCCAGAACTGCGCCCGCTGGTGCCGCTGGACGGTGGCCGCTTCGCGACCTCGGACCTCAACGACCTCTATCGCCGCGTCATCAACCGCAACAACCGCCTCAAGCGCCTGATCGAGCTGCGCGCGCCGGACATTATCGTCCGCAACGAAAAGCGCATGCTGCAGGAAGCCGTTGACGCGCTGTTCGACAACGGCCGCCGTGGCCGTGTGATCACCGGCGCCAACAAGCGCCCGCTGAAGTCGCTGTCCGACATGCTCAAGGGCAAGCAGGGCCGCTTCCGCCAGAACCTGCTCGGCAAGCGCGTCGACTATTCGGGCCGTTCGGTCATCGTGACCGGTCCGGAGCTCAAGCTGCACCAGTGCGGCCTGCCGAAGAAGATGGCGCTCGAGCTGTTCAAGCCGTTCATCTATGCCCGCCTTGATGCCAAGGGTCTGTCGATGACCCTGAAGCAGGCCAAGAAGTGGGTCGAAAAGGAACGCAAGGAAGTCTGGGACATCCTGGACGAAGTGATCCGCGAACACCCGGTGATGCTGAACCGCGCACCGACGCTGCACCGTCTTGGCATCCAAGCCTTCGAACCGGTCCTGATCGAAGGCAAGGCGATTCAGCTGCACCCGCTCGTCTGCTCGGCCTTCAATGCCGACTTCGACGGTGACCAGATGGCTGTCCACGTGCCGCTTTCGCTGGAAGCCCAGCTCGAAGCCCGCGTGCTGATGATGTCGACCAACAACATCCTCTCGCCTGCAAACGGCAAGCCGATCATCGTGCCTTCGCAGGACATGGTTCTCGGCATCTATTACCTGTCGATGGACCGCGCCGGCGAGCCGGGCGAAGGCATGATGCTGGCCGACATGGCCGAAGTGCACCAGGCGCTGGAAGTGGGCGCGGTCACGCTCCACTCGAAGATCACCGCCCGCGTGCCGCAGACCGACGAACAGGGTAACACCTTCCAGAAGCGGTTTGAGACCACCCCGGGCCGCATGCTGATCGGTGAATGCCTGCCCAAGAGCCACACCGTGCCTTTCGACGTCATCAACAAGGTGCTGACGAAGAAGGAAATCGGCGACGTTATCGACCAGGTCTATCGTCACACCGGCCAGAAGGACACCGTCCTGTTTGCCGACGCGATCATGGCCCTGGGCTTCCGTCACGCCTTCAAGGCGGGCATCAGCTTCGGCAAGGATGACATGATCATCCCCGACAGCAAGGATGCGCTGGTTGCCGAAACCAAGGAACTGGTTGCCGATTACGAGCAGCAGTACCAGGACGGCCTGATCACCCAGCAGGAAAAGTACAACAAGGTGATCGACGCCTGGAGCCGTTGCGGTGACCAGGTCGCCAACGCCATGATGGACGAGATTAAGGCCTCGCCGGTTGACACGGAGACGGGTCGCCAGAAGCCGATCAACTCGATCTACATGATGTCGCACTCCGGTGCGCGTGGCTCCCCAACCCAGATGAAGCAGCTGGCGGGTATGCGCGGCCTGATGGCCAAGCCTTCGGGCGAGATCATCGAAACGCCGATCATCTCGAACTTCAAGGAAGGTCTGACCGTTCTTGAATACTTCAACTCGACCCACGGCGCCCGTAAGGGTCTGGCCGACACCGCGCTCAAGACGGCAAACTCGGGTTACCTGACCCGCCGTCTGGTCGATGTGTCGCAGGACTGCGTTGTTGTGGTTGAGGACTGCGGTACCGAGCGTGCGCTGGAAATGCGTTCGATCGTGCAGGGTGGTTCAACCATCGCCTCGTTGGCGGAACGTATCCTCGGCCGCACCCTGGCCGAAGACATCGTCAACAAGGATGGTGAAGTTGTTGCCGCCAAGGGCGATCTGCTTGACGAAGCCGCAGTGGCCGCGATCGAAGCGACCGGCATCCAGGCTGCTCGCATCCGCTCGCCGCTGATCTGCGAAGCCGAACAGGGCGTCTGCGCGACCTGCTATGGCCGTGACCTTGCCCGCGGTACCCCGGTGAACATCGGTGAAGCGGTTGGCGTTATCGCCGCCCAGTCGATCGGTGAGCCCGGCACCCAGCTGACCATGCGTACCTTCCACATCGGTGGTGCGGCGCAGGTTAACGAGCAGTCGCACCTCGAGGCGATCTGCGACGGGACCGTGGTCTATCGCGACATCCCGACGATCACCGACAAGCGTGGCCGTCGCCTCAGCCTCGCCCGCAATGGCGAGATCGTGGTGCTGGATAGCGAAGGCCGCGAACGCGCCATGCACAAGGTGCCCTATGGTACCCACCTGCTCCATGAAGATGGCGCGATCATCAATGAAGGCGATCGCCTGGCTGAATGGGATCCGTTCACCACCCCGGTGATCACCGAAAAGCCCGGTATCGTGAAGTACCAGGACCTGATCGACGGCCGCACCCTGACCGAGCAGACCGACGAAGCGACCGGCATGACCAGCCGCGTCGTGACCGAGAACCGCTCGACCAGCCGGTCGAAGAAGGAAGACCTGCGTCCGCGCCTGACCTTGCTTGACGACTCTTCGGGTGAAGCCGCGCGCTATCTGATGGCGCCGGGCACGACCCTGTCGGTCGAGGATGGCCAGTCGGTTGAAGCCGGTGACGTGCTGGCCCGCGCCAGCCGCGAAGCCGCCAAGACCCGCGACATCACCGGCGGTCTGCCGCGCGTTGCGGAACTGTTCGAAGCCCGCATCCCGAAGGACAACGCGGTTATCGCGAAGACCTCGGGCCGGATCGAATTCGTCCGTGACTACAAGGCGAAGCGCAAGATCGCGATCGTTCCGGAAGAGGGCGAACCGGTTGAGTACCTGATCCCCAAGTCGAAGGTGATCGACGTCCAGGAAGGTGACTGGGTCAAGAAGGGCGACAACCTGATCTCGGGTTCGCCGAACCCGCACGAGATCCTGGAAGTCCTTGGGGTTGAGGCTCTGGCCGAATACCTCGTCGCGGAAATCCAGGAAGTCTATCGCTTGCAGGGCGTGAAGATCAACGACAAGCACATCGAGGTGATCGTTCGCCAGATGCTGCAGAAGGTTGAAATTACCGACGGTGGCGACACCACCCTGCTGGCCGGCGAACAGGTCGACCGCGAGGAAATGGACGAAACCAATGCCAAGCTGGCGCCGGGTGAAAAGCCGGCGGAAGGCAAGCCGGTGCTGCTGGGCATCACCAAGGCTTCGCTCCAGACGCGTTCGTTCATCTCGGCAGCGTCGTTCCAGGAAACCACCCGCGTGCTGACGCAGGCGGCGGTTGAAGGGAAGCGCGACAGCCTGATCGGTCTGAAGGAAAACGTGATCGTTGGCCGTCTTATCCCCGCCGGTACCGGCGCGGGCATGAACCGCCTGCGTGTCGCCGCTTCCAGCCGCGATGCCGCGCTGCGTGCGTCCTATCGCAAGCTCCAGGAAAGCCTGATCGCGCCGGAAACGGCGGCTGAAGAGCACGCGGCCGAGCTGGCCCAGGGCCCGGAAGCAGCGATCGGTGACGATCCGCTGGCCGTGGTCGAAGGCGAAACCCATGGGCTTGATGCCGATGCCGGTGAGTACCTGAACCCGGAAAGCGCGGACGGCGAGGAGTAATCCTCGCCCCGTACTGACGGGTAAACGAAAACCCCGCCGGATCGCTCCGGCGGGGTTTTTCGTTGGTGCTCAGCGCAGGGTCAGGATGTCTTCGCCTCGTGCCACCGGGCCAGGGCAGCCGAGACCGATTGCATCATCTCCATCCGCGCGCGGATGGGCTGGCGGGTCTGACCGATCAGGACGGCAACGCCGTAATAAGACCCGTCAGGCGCCTCGACCACGGCAACATCGTTATAGCCGGTGGCAAGCGAGCCGAGTTCCTGCCCTGTACCGGTCTTGTGGTAGGCATGCCAGCCGGTCGGCAGGCCGGCCTTCAGGCGCATTGGCCCGCTGCGCGACTTGCCCATTGTTTCCAGCAGCAGCCGTGTGGACCCTTCAGACAGTAGCTCGCCCTTGGCGAGGCGGGCCAGGGCACTGGCCATTCCAGCCGGAGTGGCGCCATCCATCGGATCGGCAACGTACCTGGCCAGGGCTGCTTCGCGCACATCCTTGGGCAGGCGGGCGCGGGCCTGTTCGAAATTGCGGCCGGCGGCCAACTCGGGCGACCAGGTCAGGCCGGCTGCCGCGCTCTGCAACAGGCGTTCGCCCGGACCAAAGCGGATGCCGTCAATATCGCGGCTCTTCAGGAAGGCGCGGACATGGTCAGGCCCGCCCACTGTCCACAGCAGCCGGTCGTTGGCAGTATTGTCCGACAGCGACAGCGCGTTCTGCATCAGCATCTTGACCGGGCGCTCGATCCCGCCCTTGTCCAACACTTCCCACTGCAGCGGCTGGTTGAACAGGGTCAGGTCTTCCGGCCGGATCGCGATCTGCTGGTCGAGCTTCATCCGCCCGTTGTCGACCGCATCGAGCACCGCCATCGACACCCAAAGCTTGGATACGCTCTGTTGGGGGAAGTGCTGGTTCAACCGCACGCCCACGGTCCAATCGCAACCGGCCCTGGTAATGCCGATGCCGACCTGACCATCGAAGCTGGCGGCAATACGCGACAGTTCGGCCTGAAGCGCGGCCGGCTGGGCCGAACAATCGGCCTGGAATGGCGGTGGTGTGGGGCGTTCCCCAACCCTGTCCTGGTTCAGCACAAAGGCCGGAGCGCCGCCGGTCGAGGTGCCGAAGGCGTAGGAACCAAGTCCGGCGATGGTGAGACCGGCTATTCCTGCGGCGAGCCAGCGACGAGCACGGCCGTGCCCGTGCCGCAAACCAAGGCGCGCGTTCATCGAGACGGGATTGTTACGTTGAATAAGCATAGATCGCGGACGCGTTATTCACGTCAGACCTGATCGTCGCAAGGCTGTCCGCGGCCTTTTCGTCAGCCGTAAGCCATCGTTTCAAGCGCGCCGAAACAGGCCAGGGCGCCCGCATCGCCAAAGGGTTGAAGCTGGCTGATAAACACGCCGCCAAGTCCGGCGGTCGGATCGATCCAGTAATAGGAGTTAAAAATCCCCGCCCAGGCCAAGCTGCCCGGCGAGCGTCCATTTGGCCCCTTTTCCGGGTTGATCAGGAAGCCCAGACCCCAGCCGGTGTGCTGATCGGGGAAGGTATCGTAAGGCTGGGCCAGCTGCGGCATGGCCGTGCCCATGTGGCCTGCACGCAAGGGGTGAACCTGATCGCGGCTCATTTCGGCAATGCTTGCCCGGCTGAGCACGCGCTGGCCATCCAACTCGCCGCCGCCCAGCACCATGCGCACGAACTGTGCATAGTCCGGCGCGGTCGAAGTGATCCCGCCGCCGCCACCGTCAAATTCCCCGCCTCCCAGATAGACGTCAACTTTTGACAGGGCGCCCTCGGCCGAGCGGACATGGACCCGCGCCGCATCGTCGGGCAGCTTGTCGCGAAAGGCGGTCTTGGTCATGCCCAGCGGTGCGAACAGATTGGCGGTCAGGTAATCGTTCAGCCGCTCACCCGTTGCAGCTTCGATCGCCAGGCCGACCCAATCGGTTGCGACCGAATATTCCCAGCGATCGCCCGGATCGAACATCAGCGGCATGGTCACCGAAGCGCGGCTGCCCGGGGCCGGCATGCCCATGGCGCCGAAATATTGCAGCACTTCGGGGTGGATGAAGAAATAGCCAAGGCCTGCGGTGTGGGTCAGCAGGTGGCGCAGGGTCACGGCGCGCTTGGCGGGGCGGAGCTGTGGTTTGCCCGCCGCGTCAAACCCGGTCAGGACCTGCGGCTTGGCCAGTTCGGGCAGCAAGGTACCCACGTCGGCATCCAGATCCAGCCGCCCCTGTTCGACCAGCTGCATCGCCCCGGCCGAAACCAGCGCCTTGGTCATCGAGGCGATCTGGCAGACCGTATCGAGCTGCATCGGTGCGCCGCTGGCGACATTGGCATGGCCCAGGGCTTCGGCATGGCGGATCCCGTCGCGATCGACGATCAGCCCTACGGCACCGGGCAACTGGGCCTGGGCAAAGGCGGCGGCAAAGGGTGTGGTCTGGCTCATGCCGATGAAGCTAGCGAGGCTGCGGTCAGAGGGGAAGCATCATTGCAGCACAGGGGCTGGACGGGTAGGGACGCGGGCATGACTGTGACTACCCGCTTCGCCCCTTCGCCAACCGGCACCCTGCACGTTGGCAACGTGCGCACGGCGCTGCACAACTGGCTGCTCGCGAGACAGGCAGGCGGGCGCTTCCTGCTGCGGATCGACGATACCGACAAGGAGCGCAGCCGCGAGGACTATGTCACCGCAATCCGCGCGGACCTGGCCTGGCTGGGCCTTGTCCCCGATGGTGAGGAGCGTCAGTCGGCGCGGTTCGATATCTACGAGCGCGAATTCGAGAAGCTGGTCGCCGCTGGCCGCGTCTACCGCTGCTATGAAACCGCGCAGGAGCTGGAACTGAAGCGCAAGGTGCTGCTCGGCCGGGGCCTGCCGCCGATCTATGACCGCGCCGCGCTCAAGCTGACCGAGGCCGATCATGCGGCGAAGGAGGCAGCCGGGGAACGCCCGCATTGGCGCTTCCTGCTTGATCATGATGCACCGATCGAATGGGTGGATGGCATTCGCGGACCGCAGCATTTCGATCCGCGCCAGATGTCGGACCCGGTGGTGCGCCGCGCCGACGGATCGTGGCTCTATATGCTCCCCTCGGCGATCGACGATGTCGATATGGGCATCACCAATGTCCTGCGCGGTGAGGATCACGTTTCGAACACCGCGGCGCAGGTCCAGATGTTCACCGCGCTTGGCGCCCAGCCACCAGGCTTCGCGCATGAGGCGCTGCTGGTCGGGGCCGAGGGCAAGCTGTCCAAGCGGCTCGGCTCGCTCGGCATGGCCGAACTGCGTGAGGCCGGCATCGAGCCGCAGGCGGTTATTGCGCTGCTCGCCCGGCTTGGCACGTCCGATCCGGTCGATCCGGCGCTCGATGCCGATGCCCTGTCCGCCAGCTTCAACCTGGCGCACTTTGGCCGCGCCCCGGCCCGGTTTGACGAAGCCGAACTGGCCCGCGTCAACGCCGCGATCATCCACCGCCTGCCCTTTGCCGAAGTGGCGGCGCGCCTGCCTGCCGGGATGGATGAGGCCGCCTGGCACACCATCCGTCCCAACCTGTCGCGCCTGTCCGAAGCGGCAGACTGGTGGCAGGTAGTGACCGGGCCAATTGCCGCCCCGGCGCAGTCCGACGAGGACCGCGCCTATCTCGCCAGTGCTGCCCAGGTGCTGGAACAGGTCGGCGCCGATTGGGCCGCGCTCACCGCCACGCTGAAAGAGCAGACCGGGCGCAAGGGCAAGCCGCTGTTCCTGCCGCTGCGCCAGGCGTTGACGGGGCAGGACCACGGCCCCGAAATGGCCGCGCTGCTGCCACTGATCGGGAAAGATGCCGCGCTCGAACGGCTCCGCGCCGCCGCCTGACCAAACCCCGCTCACCCTGAGCCTGTCGAAGGGTCGTGCCTGTTCGCCAAGCCAGACGAAAACAACCCTTCGACAAGCTCAGGGTGAGCGGGGTTGGAGACGGTATGCCTCCATCCGCCTAGGCCGCGATTTCGGCGGCCTCTTCGTCCGCCGCTTCCAGCAGGCGCTTCTCAACCGTTTTCAGCCGTTGCGGGCCGTCGACTTTCTCGCTCAGCAGGTCGGTGACATAGAATGTATCGACCGCGCGTTCGCCATAGGTGGCGATGTGGGCCGAATGGACGATCAGCTTGCTTTCGAACAGGGCGCGGGCCAGCCGGTTGAGCAGGGCGGGGCGATCGCGCGCGCTGACTTCGATCACGGTGAAGCGGTTGCTGGCCTGATTGTCGAACTCCACCCGCGGCGCGACTTCGAAGGCATCGGCGCGTGGGCGGGCCAGCGGACGCGCGGCCAGCTGCGGTACCAGTTTGATCTTTCCGCCCAGGGCATCGCCAATCATGGTGCGGATGCGGGCCAGCTGGCCTTCTTCGGAGAAGGGCCGGCCAAGCGGGTCCTGCACCAGGAAATTGTCAACCGCCGTGCCGTTGCGCGCGGTATGGATCCGCGCGTCGATGATATTGCCGCCCGCCAGGTGGATCCCTCCGGCAATGCGATAGAACAGCCCCGGATGGTCAGCCGCGATCACGGTTACCAGCGTGGCCCCGCGCGCGGCATAGTATTCGGTGTGGACATCAAGCGACTTGGTCCCGGCCGCGTCGAGCTGGGTCAGGTTCATCGCGATGATATCGTCCGGCTCGGCGATCCAGTAGGCATCGCTCAGCTGCTTGCCGACCGTCTTGACCAGGTCCGCCTGCTTGCCCAGCCGTTCGGCCACGGCTGCCTGCTTGGCGGCGATCCGCTGGGGGCGGCCATGCTGGACGTGGCCCAGCCGCAACCGTTCCTCGGCCGCTTCGTACAGCTCATGAATCAGCTGGCGCTTCCAGCTGTTCCACACGCCGGGGCCAACCGCGCGGATATCGACGATGGTCAGCAAGGCCAGCAGCCGCAACCGCTCGATCGACTGCACCTGGGCCACGAAATCGGTGATCGTTTTCCAGTCGGCCAGGTCGCGCTTGAAGGCCGTGGCGCTCATGATCAGGTGGTTGCGGACCAGCCAGGAAACCAGCTCGGTCTCCTTCTCGTCCAGCCCGAAGCGCGGGCACAGCTTCAGCGCCACTTCCGCGCCCAGCACCGAATGGTCGCCGCGCCGGCCCTTGGCGATGTCATGCAGCAGCACGGCGGCGTAGAGCGCGCGGCGGTTGGCGATCTTGTGAACCAGCGCGGTCGCCAGCGGGTGGTCCTGCTTCATCTCGCCGCGTTCGATCCGCGCCATCAACCCGATCGCGCGGATCGTGTGCTCGTCCACCGTATAGTGGTGGTACATGTCGAACTGCATCTGCGCGTTGACCCGGCCGAAGTCGGGCACGAATCGGCCGAAGACCCCGGCCTCGTTCAGCCAGCGCAGCGCGTTCTCCGGATCGCGGTGGCTGGTCAGCAGGTCCAGAAACAGCGCATTGGCGCGGGGGTCCTTGCGCAGCGGATCGATCAGCCGGGCGTCGCGCACCGCCAGGCGCATCGCTTCAGGGTGCAGTTCCAGCTGCTGGTTGTCGGCCAGCTTGAAGATTTCCAGCAGGCGCACCGGGTCTTCAGCGAACCAGTTGTCGACGGGCACGTTGATCCGCCCGCCGAACACCGGATAGCCGCTGACCATCCGCCGCCGCGCGCGGAAGCCCGCCAGCAGTCCGCGGGGCTGTTTCTTGCCCGATTGCTCCTCCAGCTGGGCCAGGAACAGCCCGGTCAGGTGGCCGACGGTCTTCGCCTGGAGGAAGAAGTACTGCATGAACCGCTCGACCGCGCTCTTGCCCGGGCGGTCGGCAAACTGCATCCGCGCGGCGACCTCGCGCTGAAGATCGAAGGTCAGCCGGTCTTCGGCGCGGCGGGTAATGGTGTGCAGGTGGCAGCGCACCGCCCAAAAGAAATCCTCGGCGCGGCGGAACTTGCGGTACTCGGCCGGGGTCAGCAGGCCAACTGTGACCAGCTCGGAACTGTCACGCACCTTATGCAGGTACTTGCCGATCCAGTAGAGCGTATGGAGATCGCGCAGGCCGCCCTTGCCCTCTTTCACATTGGGTTCGACAACATAGCGGCTGTCGCCCAGTCGTTTGTGGCGCTCGTTACGCTCAGCCAGCTTCTCGCTGATGAAATCGCGCTCGGTCCCGGCGACAACTTCGGTGCGGAAACGGGCCTGGGCCTCGTCGAACAGCGGCTGGTCACCCCAGACATAGCGGCCTTCCAGCAAGGCGGTGCGGATCGTCAGATCGCCGCGCGCCATCCGCACCATTTCGTCCAGCGAGCGGCTGGAATGGCCAACCTTCAGTGCCAGGTCCCACAGGAAATAGAGCATCGCCTCGATTACCTGTTCGCACCACGGTGTCTGCTTGATCGGGGTGAGGAAGGCGATGTCGACGTCCGAATGCGGCGCCATCTCGCCGCGGCCATAACCACCGACCGCCATAACAGAGAGCCGCTCTCCCACCGAGCGATTGCCCGAGGGGTAGACGTCGGTGATCACGTGATCGTGGATCACCCGGACCAGCTGATCGACCAGGAAAGCCTGGGCCGCGGCGCAGTCCCGCCCGGCGCTGGGCTTTTCCGAAAGGCGGCGCGCAATCTCCGCCCGGCCGTCAGCCAGGGCGCTGCGCAGCAGCTCGACCACGGCAGGCCGCGCCTTGGCCGCGCCCTGCTCGGCCACCAGATCGGTGATGGTTCCGGCCAGTGCGCGCCGGTCAACGATCGCGCGCTGGTCAGCGATACCCTTCTGGCTCAAGCCGTGCTCTTCTGCTCGCTTTCCCACACCGTCAGGTAACGGGCCCTCAACGTCCGCTTGTCAACCTTTTCGGTGCCAAGACGGGGCAGGGTCTCGGTCTCTTGCCACAGGCGAACCGGCACCTTGAACGCGGCGATCTGGCCTTTGAGGAACGCGCGCAGCTCGTCTTCGGTCAACTGTTCGCCGTCCTTGACCAGGAACACCCCGGTTGGCAGTTCGCCAAAGCGCTCGTCGGGCATGCCGAATACGCTGGCTTCGGCGATCTTGGGATGGGCGTAGATTGCCTGCTCCACCTCGATGCAGCTGATGTTCTCACCGCCGCGGATGATGATGTCCTTCTTGCGGTCGACGATGAACAGATAGCCATCCTCATCAAGGTAGCCCAGGTCGCCAGTGCGGAAGAAGCCGTCGGGCATGATTGCCGCCTGGGTCGCCTCGGTGTTGTTCCAATAGCCCAGGAAGTTGCAGATCGTACGGATCGCCACTTCGCCAATCGCGCCAGCCGGAAGGCAGGTGCCGGCATCGTCGAGGATGCCGATCTCGACCAGAGGCTTTGAGGCCGTGCCGGTCGAGCCGGGCTTGGCCAGGTAGTTCTCGTTGAAGTTGCCGCAGCCAACGCCGTTGGTTTCCGTCAGGCCATAGCCAAGCAGCGGGAAGGCGTTGGGCAGTTCCTCGCGGATCTTCTTGACGTGGTCGACCGGTCGCGGCGCGCCGCCGGCGGCAAAGGCGGTGCAGCTGGACAGGTCATACTTGTGGCGGTTGGGGTGGCTGGCGATCTCAAAGCTCATCAGCGGAACGCCCACGAAGTAGGAGACCTTTTCCGCCTCGATCAGTCGCATTGCCTCTTCGGCGTCCCACTTGGGCATCAGCACCAGCTTGCGGCCAATCGCGAAGGACTGAAGGAACAGCGGCACTTCGCCGGTAACGTGGAACAGCGGCACATTGACCAGGCTGCACGGCTGGCTGCTGGGTGCTTCGCCCTTTGAACCGAGGTAGGTGAAGACCATCAGCGTCTGCGCGGCATAGTTCATCGTCGCCTGGACGACGCCGCGATGGTCTGAATAGGCGCCCTTGGACTGGCCGGTCGATCCCGAGGTGTAGAGGATCGTCGCCAGGTCATCACCGCTCAGTTCGGGCAGCGGGGTATCCGCGCCGCCACCGTGGGCCAGCAGTTCCGTCAGGCCTTCCTGCCACGGACAATCGTGTTGGAAGGTAACCAGCTTGCCCGGATAGGACTGGCCGTTAAGCCGCTCACCGCGCTGGGCATCGACCAGGGTAATGGTGCAGCCAGCCAGCTCGATCCCGCCGGCCAGTTCCTCACCCGTCCACCAGCCGTTGAGCAGGGTGGCGCAGCCGCCGGCCATTACCACGGCCAGATAGGCCACGATCCAGTTGGCCGAATTGCGCGCAGCGATCCCGATCCGGTCACCCTTCTGCACGCCGTGCCCGGCCACCAGCCCGCCAGCTACAGTGCGCGCGGCGGTATAGATCTGGTTGAAGGTCATGCGGATCTGGCCATCGACGATGAATTCGGCATCGCCATGCTGCGCGCAGTACATTTCGAAATAATGCGCCAGCGAAGGCGGCGCGTTCTTGAGCATCGGCAGCTGCCGGCCAAACCGTTCAATCTCCACCGTCTCAAGCGGAGCGCCGGGCGCGGTCAGGGCGGCAATGACACTGTTCAGGGCATTGTCGAGTTCACTCGGCATGCGGCATCCTTTTCCTCAATGTTGGGCGACGCCCCCCGTCCTGGCGTCTGCACCGGGTTTGTTTCCCGGCTTCGTATGTGCCAGAAGGCCCCGCATCGGGTGCGCCGGAATCTCTCCTGACCGCACCCATTTAGGGAGTTCATCGCGTGCTGTCACTAGCGCTCGCCGCCGCATCCGGGGTTGATCCGATCCAGTGGGTGGACCTGGGGTTGAAGCCTTACCTGTTCCAGATCGGTTCGTTCCAGCTGCGGTGGTACAGCCTGGCTTACCTGGCCGGGATCCTGCTCGGCTATTGGCACCTGGCGAAGATGATCAACCGGCCCGGTGCGCCGATGGCGCAGCGCCATCTGGATGACCTGTTCTTCTATTGCACGTTGGGGATCATCATCGGTGGCCGGCTGGGCTATGCCACGTTCTATGCCCCTGAACTCTGGGCCAACCCGCTTGATCTGCTGAAGCTGTGGAACGGCGGGATGAGCTTCCATGGCGGGCTGATGGGCACCGCGCTGGCCATGGCCTGGGTTGCCTGGCGCGGCGGACTGAACTTCCTGCGCGTTGCGGACTATGTCTGCGTGGTCGTGCCGTTTGGCATGTTCTTTGGCCGCCTGGCCAACTTTGTGAATGGCGAGCTGTGGGGCCGCGTGGCCGAAAGCCCGATCGCCTGGGCCATGGTCTTCCCCGAGGCGGGTCCCTATGCCCGACATCCCAGCCAGCTCTATCAGGCGGGGCTGGAGGGTTTGCTGATGATGATCATCATGCTGCTGCTGTTCTGGAAGACCTCAGCGCGGTTCCGGCCCGGTCTGTTAGGCGGGACCTTCGCAGCGGGGTTGGGCCTTTGCCGTTTCGTGGCGGAATACTTCCGCGAACCCGACGCCCAGCTGAGCGAATTTGCCGCGCGCACCGGTCTGTCGATGGGCCAGTGGCTAACGATCCCGCTGGTGCTGGTGGGCCTGATCTTCCTGGTCCGCGCACTGGTCCGTCCCCCGCTGGGTGCGGCTAAGGCCTGAGCCGGTGCAACAACCGGGGGACGATGGCCTGGCGGCAGTTTTCCGCCGTCTGATTGCCAGCACCGGGCCAATCAGCCTGATGCACTACATGGGCGAGGCGAACGCCCGCTACTATACCAGCCGCGATCCGCTGGGCAGCGCTGGGGACTTCGTCACCGCGCCCGAAATCAGCCAGATGTTTGGCGAACTGATCGGGCTGTGGCTGGCCGATATGTGGATCAACGCCGGTCGCGAAGAGCCGGTGCATTACGTGGAGCTTGGCCCCGGGCGCGGCACGCTGGCCCGTGATGCGCTACGCGCCGCAAAGCGCTATGGGCTGGTGCCCTCGATCCATTTTGTCGAAGCCTCGACCGCGCTCAAGGATGTCCAGCTCGCCGCGGTCCCGGGAGCGCAGTGGCATCACGATCTGTCGACTATCCCGGCCTATGGCCCGGTCCTGATCGTGGCCAACGAATTCCTCGATGCCCTGCCGGTGCGGCAGCTGGTCAAAACCCCGGATGGCTGGCGCGAACGGATGATCGTGCCCGAGGGGGACCGTTTTGTTTGCGTGGCCGGACCCCAGCCGATGGATCCGGCTGTGCCCGAAGCCCGCCGCGACGCTCCCGATGGCACGATCTATGAACTCTGCCCGGGCGCTGCGGCCACGGTCTATGAAGTGGCGGGACGGTTGATGGAGCAAGGCGGTGCAGCACTGTTCATCGACTATGGCCACGATAGCCCGCGCGAGGGGTCGACCCTCCAGGCGGTCCGTGCGCATCTGAAGGTCGATCCCTTTCTCAACCCGGGCGAGGCGGACCTGACCGCCCATGTCGATTTCGCCGCACTCGCGCCGATTGCCGAGTCGCGCGGGGTGCGCTGGATCGGCACGGTGCCGCAGGGGCGCTGGCTGCGCGAACTGGGGATCGAGGCGCGGGCCCAGGCGCTGGCCGCGGCGGCGCCGGAACATGCCGCGGCGATCCAGATCGCCAAGGATCGGCTGATCTCGGAAGGCCAGATGGGCCTGTTGTTCAAGGTGATGGGGCTGGCGGCGCCGGGCTGGCCAGGCGGAGCAGGCTTTTCAGGCTAGCAGCCAACCACGTAGAACCGCGATTGCGGCGGTCCGTTCCTGTGGACTGAACCATTGGCCGTGTAGACCGCTGCGGCAATTTGCGCAGAACGTGCGCTGATGTCTGAACTCCGTCCCACCCTGCTTTCGCGGATCACCAAGGCCGTGGTGCTGTGGCTCTATCGCTGGAAGGGCTGGCGGCTGAGCGGCGAACGCAAATTTCCCCGCAAGTTCGTGATCACGGGCGCGCCGCACACCAGCAACTGGGACTTCATCTTCTTTGTTGGCGCGGTCCACGAACTGGGGATCAAGCCCAGCTTCATGGGCAAGGTCAGTCTGTTTCGCGGGCCGCTCAAGCGCTTCATGTATGACATGGGCGGGCTGCCGGTCGACCGGTCAAAGCGAAACAACAATTATGTTGAGGAAACCGTTGCCCACTTTGATCGCGCCGATGACCTGGCGCTGGTCGTCGCGCCAGAAGGTAGCCGCAGCAGCGACGGTAACTGGCGCACCGGCTTCTATCACATTGCCCTGCGCGCCGGGGTGCCGATCGTGCCGGCCTGGGTCAACAATGCGAACATGACCGGCGGTCTCGGCCCGGCGATCATGCCGACTGGTGACTATGCCGCCGATCTTGCCAAGCTGGCCGCATTCTATCGCGCGGCTATGCCCGATTGCTTGCGGTTTGAGCGGCTGGCGGCCGCGGCTGCGGCATTGAAGGAAACGGCGGCCGAAAGTTTGCCGACGCCGCGGCCCAAACGGCAGAAGGAGAAGATCCATGGGTGAGGCTATGCTGCTGAATGCGGTGATCGCCGCGGTGACACTGCTCATCGCCTGGCTGGTTGCGGTGCGGATCAGGGACGTGTCCTTCATAGATGCGATCTGGGGCGGCGGCATGGCGGTGCTGGCGGTGGCGAGCTGGCTGCAACTGGCCCAGCCCGGCGCGCGCGCCAGCCTGATCGCGGCCATGGCGGCGCTGTGGGGCCTGCGCCTGTTCTGGCATCTCTATACCCGCTGGCGCGGCCACGGCGAAGACGTGCGCTATGCGCGGATGCTGGGCAAGGCCAAGGAACAGGGCCGGTTTGCGCAGGCCGCACTGACCAAGGTCTTCGCTCCGCAGGCTGTCCTGCTTTACCTGACCTGCCTGCCGGCGCAGTTGGGGGTCCTGGCCAGTCCGGAACCCACCGCGATCGGTCCGCTGGCTCTGGCGGGCGCGACCTTGTGGCTGGTCGGCATGGTTTTCGAAGCCGTCGGCGATGCCCAGCTCAAGGCTTTCCGCGCCGATCCGGCCAGCAAGGGCAAGGTGCTCGACACCGGGCTGTGGCGCTATACCCGTCACCCCAACTATTTTGGCGATTGCTGCGTGTGGTGGGGCATCTGGCTGGCGGCCGCCAGCGCCGGACCATGGATCGCACTGGCCAGCCTGCCCGGCCCGCTGTTCCTGACCTTCACGCTCACCAAGTGGTCGGGCAAGCCGCTGTTGGAAAAGGGCCTGGCCAAGACCCGCCCCGGCTATGCCGACTATGTGGCGCGGACTTCGGGCTTCATCCCCTGGCCGCCGCGCAAGGGTTAGCGCGGGGTCACGTCTTTAGATCGGTCTTCCTGCGGCACGGCGCGTGGGGGAATGGCCTGAAGCCAGGCCTCCAGCGCAGCCAGGTCGGTCACGCCGACCACGCGGTCGGTGCCTTTGGACAGCTCGCTGTAAGTATCGCCGCCATAGGCCAGAAAGTCGCTGGTGGTGATGCGATAGGTTGCCCCGTCCTCGATCGGCTTGCCGTCAAGCATCATCGAAACAATCCGGCTGCCGACCGGCCGGGACAGGTCATAGCTGTAGACGAAACCACGCGATGGGCTGAGCACCTGGTTCGGCCCATATCCGTCAAAGTTCTGCTCCAGCACGCGGCGCAGCTGCGCACCGGTCAGCGTCTGGGTCAGCAGTACGTTGTTGAACGGCTGGACCTTGTAGAGATCGCCAAAGGTCAGCTGGCCGTTCTCGCCGGGGGCAAGCCGCCACGGCGCACGGATCCCGAACGGGTTCATGAAGGCGATCTGGGCCCCGGCACCGGCCGTTGCCGCCAGCTGGGCATCGGCGATCAGCGAACCAAGTGTGCTGCCCGTGCTGGAACCATCGCCGCCGCGGGTCGCCTCGCCGCCAATCCGCCCGGCCGGGCGTAGCGCAAACTGCTGTGCCGCTTCAGAGTACTTCGCCACATATTCGGCAATGTCGGCGCGCGGGGTAAACCGCGGGAAACGATCCGTAATGGCTGAAACGCGATCGGCCGAAGGCCGATAGGCCTCGCTCTGGACAATGACATTGCGGGCCGAGCGGCTGACCAGCCGGCTCTCGCGCGGGGCGAACTCCAGGCTGATCTCGGTCACCAGGGTGCCGAACACCCCGGCACTGGTCATCAGGATCGGCCGGGCCGCGTTCTTGCCGGGCCATTCGCAAACATAGGCCCAGTGCGTATGGCCCGAGACGATCACGTCAACGCCATCCAGCTGATTGGCGATTTCGCCCAGTGGGCCGCTCGCCCCCTCGCAACCCTGGGGATTGGGCACGCCCTTGGTCCGCACGCCTTCGTGAATCACCACCACGATTGCATCGGCCCCGGCAGCGCGCAGGCGCGGCACGGCGGCGTTGATGGTGGCGGCTTCGTCGGCAAAGGTCAGGCCCTTGATCCCTTCGGGCGAAACCAGCCCGTCAGTCCCCTCCAGCGTCAGGCCGATCAGGCCGATGTCCACCTTGTTGCGGCCTGCGCCGAAGCTGCGGATGGCCGTGCCGGGAAACAGGGTGGAGCCATCGGGTTTGATCGTGTTCGCCGCCAGGAACTTGAACTTCGCGCCCTTGAACGGCTCAACCTGGCAGGGCTTGCGCGCGGTGTGCTGCGCGCAACCGCCGTTTTGCATCCGCAGCAGCTCATCCTGCCCGCGATCAAATTCATGATTGCCGGTGGCGTTGAAATCCAGCCCGATGCGGTTCATCACCTCGATCGTCGGCTCATCCAGGAACAGAGCAGAGGAAAGCTGCGAAGCCCCGATCAGATCGCCGGCGCTGACCACCAGGTGATCGGGGTGCCGGGCCTTCAGGCTATCGATCGCGCTGGCGAGATAGGCGGCGCCGCCGGCCGGAACCGGCATAGCCTCGCCCTGCTCGTCGGGCACGAACACCGACTGGCGCGGCATCTCCAACGCGCCGTGGAAGTCATTGATCGCCAGCAGGGCAACCTTGACCGTCGGAGCGGGCTGCCCCCCTGCTTGCGGGGTGGCACAGGCAGCAAGAAGCGGCAGAAGGGCGAGCGGCGCTTTGCGGAGAATCGACATCGGGCGTTCCTAGCCGATGGTGCCATAACGACAAGGTATGCGTATTATCCGGCTATGACAGTTTCTTGAAAGGCTGCCGGCTTCTTTCTATATTGCGATTCATAATCCTTGGGGAGAATGGCGCCATGCCGCGGCCGCAAACGGACATCCAAGCCGGACGGGAACAACTGCTCGACATTGCCACCGCGATGATCGAGGAACGCGGCAACACGGCGCTGACGATGACTGAACTGGCGGCCCTGGCCGGCATGTCGCCCGCAAACCTTTACCGCTACTTCGAAAACAAGGAAGCGGTGATCGAGGCCATTGCCGGCCGCTGGTTCGCCCCCAAGGTTGCGATCATGGAAGAAGTGATCGCCAGCGATCTGCCGCCGCGGCGCAAGCTGTTTGAATTCTACGCGCGGCGCTTCGCCCTGATCCGCGCAATGTGGGAACGCGATCAGGTCCTGTTCCAGACCTATTGCGATGTTGGCGAAGAGCATTTTGATGTCGTGCGCAGCTATGTTGACCTGGGTGACCATTATCTGGGCCAAATCGTTGCCGAAGCCATGGCAGAAGGTTACTTCGCCGGGCTGGAAATCGATGAGACAATCAGCCTGATCAATCAGATGGTTGCGGCCTATGTGAACATCTCGTTGATGGCCCTCGTCATGCCCCGGCTGAGCGAGGACAAGCTGGCCCGGATCATCGATGCGATTTTTGATGGTCTTTCGGCAACTGATCGCGGCGCGCGCGCCGTAACCGGGCTGCGCGCGGCATAACGGGGCTGGCGGGCGACAGTCGCCCTTTGCCCACCTAGCGAATTTACGCGTTCCGGTTTACTTACAAGGGTGTGAGCAGCACCCTTACCCACGACTTCGCCATTGCGGTCGAGCCCCATGACATCGATTTCATGGGGCACGTCAACAATGCGCGCTACCTCAATTGGGTGCAGGAAGCCGTGCTGGATCATTGGCGCTCCTTCGCCCCGCCGCAGGCCGTCGCCGCGCACCTGTGGGTCGCGCTGAAGCATGAGATTACCTATCGCAAGCCCAGCTTCCTGGGCGATGCAGTGGTTGCGACAGTCCTGCTCGAAAAGGTGCAGGGCGCGCGTGCGGTTTACGAAACGGTGATCCGCCGCGGTGAGGATATCCTCGCCGAAGTCCGCTCCACCTGGTGCTCGCTCGATGCCGAAACCCTGCGCCCCGCGCGGCTGGCACGGGATGTGATTGCGCGGTTCTTCCCGGCTTAAGGCGTTGACCGGGCCAGCCAATCGCGGCGGCGATTGGCGCAACCGATCAAACGTCCAGGTTCGCCACGTTCAGCGCGTTTTCCTGGATGAAGTCGCGGCGCGGTTCGACCACGTCGCCCATCAGGCGGGTGAAGATTTCGTCAGTCACGTCGGCGTCCTCAACCTTGACCTGCAACAGGCTGCGGTTGTCGGGATCGAGCGTGGTCTCCCACAGCTGTTCGGCGTTCATTTCACCCAGACCCTTGTAGCGGGCGATCGACAGGCCCTTGCGCCCAGCGGCCAGGACCGCGTCGAGCAGCTGGCTCGGGCGGGTGATCGTGCCGTCGCCGGCAATAAGGCGAACCGGGGCGGCGGCTTCGGCCTCTTCTCCATCGCCTTCCGCGTCTGCCTCAACATCGGCGGCACCGGCACGGATCAGGCGGGCAACGCCGGCATAGGCTTCGGCGTGTTCAGCAGCAACGCGGGCCAGTTTGCGCGCTTCGGCGCTGGTCAGGAAGCTGGCTTCGATCGGGAAGGCATCGGTTACCCCGCGCCACACGCGCTGGACCAGCACCGAGCCATCATCGCGCAGGCTTGCGCTCCAGCGGGCTTCCTGGTCGGCGCGGCCCAGCCGTTCGGCCACGCGGGCAAGGGCCGTGGTGCGATCAGCCGTCGAAATATCGGGCAGCAGCGCGCCGTCCAGTGCCAGCGCCTCGATCACCGCCGGGTCATAGCGGCGCGGCACGAAGCCCATCAGGCTGCGCAGCCGCAGGGCATGCTCAACCAGCGCTTCCAGCTCGCTGCCCGCGCGGGCGCCGCCCGAGGTTTCGAGCACGCGGCCCGCAAGACCTGCTTCGACCAGGTAGCGATCCAGCGCAGCGGCGTCCTTCAGGTAGACTTCCGAGCGGCCCTTGCTGACCTTGTAGAGCGGCGGCTGGGCGATGAAGAGGTGCCCATTGCGGATGATTTCCGGCATCTGCCGGTGGAAGAAGGTGAGCAGCAGCGTGCGGATATGCGCGCCGTCGACGTCGGCGTCGGTCATGATCACGATCTTGTGATAGCGCAGCTTCGCCAGATTGAATTCATCGCGGATGCCGGTGCCCATCGCCTGGATCAGCGTGCCGACTTCCTTTGACGAAATGATCCGGTCAAACCGCGCTCGCTCAACGTTCAGGATCTTGCCCTTCAGCGGCAGGATCGCCTGGATGTGGCGATCGCGGCCCTGCTTGGCCGAGCCGCCGGCCGAATCCCCTTCGACCAGGAACAGTTCGCACTTGCTGGGATCGCGTTCCTGGCAATCGGCCAGCTTGCCGGGCAGCGAGGCAATGTCCATCGCCCCCTTCCGCCGGGTCAGTTCGCGGGCGCGGCGCGCGGCTTCGCGGGCAGCGGCGGCATCGATGATCTTGCCGACCACGGCCTTGGCCTCTGCCGGATTTTCTTCCAGCCATTCGGTCATCCGGTCGGCCATCAGGCTTTCCAGTGGCTGGCGCACTTCGGAGGAGACCAGCTTGTCCTTGGTCTGCGAAGAGAACTTGGGGTCAGGCAGCTTGACCGAGACGATCGCGGTCAGGCCTTCGCGCATATCCTCGCCGGTCAGGGTGACCTTTTCCTTCTTCATCAGCCCGGTCTTTTCGGCGTAGCCGTTGAGCGTCCGGGTCAGCGCGGCGCGGAAGGCGGCCAGGTGGGTGCCGCCATCGCGCTGCGGGATGTTGTTGGTGAAGCACAGCACGTTTTCGTAGTAGGAATCGTTCCATTCCAGCGCGACATCGATGCCGATCCCGTCGCGTTCGGAACTGATCGCGATCGGATCCGGCAGCAGCGCGGTCTTGTTGCGATCAAGGTACTTCACGAAGGCCGCGATGCCGCCTTCATAGAACAGGTCGTGTTCCTTCACTTCCTCGCCGCGCAGGTCGCGCAGCAGGATCCGCACGCCAGAGTTCAGGAAGGCCAGCTCGCGGTAGCGATGCTCCAGCTTGTCGAAATCATAGACGGTGACGTTCTTGAAAGTCTCGTCACTGGCCAGGAAGGTCACGCGGGTGCCCTTCTTGGGGCTGCCCTTGCCATTGTCGGGCGCCGGGCCGCGCACCACCAGCGGGGCGACGGCATCGCCGTGGGCAAACTTCATCCAGTGTTCCTGGCCATCGCGCCAGATTGTCAGTTCCAGCCATTCCGACAGCGCGTTGACCACCGACACACCCACGCCGTGGAGGCCGCCCGAGACCTTGTAGGCATTGTCATCGCTGGTGTTCTCGAACTTACCGCCGGCGTGCAGCTGGGTCATGATGACCTCTGCCGCGGAAACGCCTTCCTCGGCGTGGATCCCGGTCGGGATGCCGCGGCCATTGTCCTCGACCGAAACCGAGCCATCGGGGTTCAGTTCGATCAGCACCAGATCGCAGTGACCGGCCAAGGCCTCGTCAATGGCGTTGTCCGAAACCTCGAACACCATGTGATGCAGGCCCGAGCCATCATCCGTATCGCCGATGTACATGCCGGGCCGCTTGCGCACGGCGTCGAGCCCCTTGAGGACCTTGATGGAGTCGGCGCCATAGGCGTTGGCGTTCGGGGTGTTCTGGGTGTCTTCGGACATAGGCAGCATATAGGGATTCCAGCCCTGTAAAGAAAGCGCCGAGGCCCCCTTCCATCCACAGTCTAATGGTGCTTCAACCGCGCTTAACGGCAAGAATCCGCTGGCGATGCGCGCCGGGCGGCTGGTGCCGGCTCGGAAGGGGAAATTCGATGAAGTCAGGCCTGTTGGGATTCGCTTCGGCACTGGTGCTGGGCATGGTGGGGGTTTCGGCCCAGGCGCAGGAAGGCCTTTCGCCTGACAAGGCGAAATTCCGCTCTCTCTACAAGGAGATGGTAGAGACTGACACCTCAATCACCACCGGCAGCTGCACCGCGCTGGCCGGCAAGATCGAAGCCCATATGCTGGCCAATGGCTTTACCAAGGCCGAGCTCACGCAGTTTTCCGTGCCGGACCATCCCAAGGAGGGCGGCATCGTGGCCGTCTTCCCGGGTACGTCCAAGACGCTGAAGCCGATGCTGCTGCTGGGCCATATCGACGTTGTCGTTGCCAAGCGCGAGGACTGGACCCGCGATCCCTATACCCTGTTCGAGGAAGACGGTTACTTCTATGGCCGCGGCACATCGGACATGAAGGCGCTGGCGGCAATCTGGGTGGACATGCTCGAGCGCTTCCGGGCCGAAGGCTACAAGCCCAAGCGGACGATCAAGCTGGCGCTGACCTGTGGAGAGGAAACCAGCTGGGCCTTTAACGGCGCGCGCTGGTTGACGGAAAACCGGCGCGACCTGATCGATGCCGAATTCGTCCTCAACGAAGGCGGCGGCGGGCGCACCGATGGCAAGGGCACGGTCGTGGCCCAGAACTTCCATGTCGGCGAAAAGACCGTCGGCAATTACCGGATCGAGGCAACCAACCCGGGCGGCCACTCGTCGATCCCGGTCCGCGACAATGCGATCTATGAACTGTCAGACGCGTTGGTGAAGCTGCGCGAGTTCGAATTCCCGGTCATGCTTACCGACACCACCAAGGCCTATTTCTCGCGGCTCGGCGCAGCGCGCCAGGACGAGGTGGGCAAGGCCATGCTGGCCGTTGTCGCCAACCCGCAAGACAAGGCTGCGGTGGCAGTTCTTGATCGCGACCGGATGTTCCATTCGATGCTGCGCACCACCTGCGTGGCAACCCTGCTGGATGGCGGCCATGCCAACAATGCCCTGCCGCAGCGCGCCGGGGCGCTGGTCAATTGCCGGATCTTCCCGGGCGTATCCTATGAAGCGGTCCGCAAGACGCTGGAACAGGTGATCGGTGATCCGCGAATGACTGTAACCAAGGTGGATGATCGCGGCCCGATCGCTACCCCGCCGCCGCTGACCAAGGCGATGCTGGAGCCGGTCGAGAAGCTGGTTGCCAAGTATTACCCGGGCGTTCCGCTGGTGCCGATGATGTCGACCGGGGCAACCGACGGGATCTATTTCGGTGCGATCGGCATCCCCTCCTACGGCCCGCCGGGCCTCTACGGTGATCCCGATGGCAATGGCGCGCATGGCCTGAATGAACGGGCGATCGTCAAGTCGGTCTATACCGGCCGCGACATGCTGACCGAACTGGTCAAGACCTATGCCAGCCCCAAGGGCCGTTGAACGAGAAGACGGGGGAGCGATCATGATGAAGCGCACTTTGGGCCTGGTCCTGGGCCTGGCATTGACCTCAACCACCGCCCTGGCCCAGCCCGCGCCGCTCTCGCCCCAGAAGGCAGAGCTGCGGGCACTGTTCAAGGAACTGGTCGAAACCGACACTTCAATCACCACCGGCAGTTGTACCCTGGCGGCAGAGCGCGTTGCGGCGCGGATGAAGGCCGCGGGGTTCAAGGATGACCAGCTGACCCTGTTCGCCGATCCCGCCCATCCCAAGGAGGGTGGGCTGGTCGCCGTCCTGCCGGGCAGTTCCAAGACGCTCAAGCCGCTGCTGCTGATCGCTCATATCGACGTGGTTGCCGCGAAGCGCGCCGATTGGGAGCGTGATCCCTATCAGCTGATCGAGGAACAGGGCTATTTCTATGGCCGGGGCACGTCAGACACCAAGGGGCTGGCGGCGATCTGGACCGATATCCTGATTGGCCACGCCAAGGCCGGGACACGGGCCAAGCGCACACTGAAGATGGCGCTGACTTGCGGTGAGGAAACCAATGGCGCCTTCAATGGCGCCGAGTGGCTGGCCGCCAACAAGCGCGATCTGATCGACGCCGAGTTCGCACTGAACGAAGGTGGCGGGGGCGGTACCGATGGCAAGGCGGTCGCGGCTGGTGGTAAGGTGGTGGAGCAGGCGATCCAGGTCGGCGAAAAGACCTTTGCCAATTACCAGCTCGAAACCCGCAATCCGGGCGGCCACAGCTCGGTCCCACGGCCGGACAATGCAATCTACCAGCTCGCCGCAGCACTCAAGAAGATCGAGGCGCATAGCTTTCCGGTGGAATTCACTGATACGACCCGGACCTATTTCAAGGTTGCCGGGGCGGGCCGGAACGATGCCGTGGGCAAGGCGATGGTGGCGCTTGCCAACAATCCGGCGGACAAGGCTGCGGAAGCGTTGGTGAACACTGAACCGTTCCTCCATTCGAACCTGCGCACCACCTGTGTGGCAACCATGCTGGATGCCGGCCATGCCCGCAATGCCTTGCCGCAGCGGGCCCAGGCCAATGTGAACTGCCGGATCTTCCCGGGGCATTCGGTTGAGGCGATCCGGCAGGAACTGTCAGCGATCATTGGGGATCCCGGCGTGTCAGTCACCGCCCTGGCACCGCTGCGCCCCAGCCCGCCCAATCCGCCACTCGATCCCAAGGTGGTCGAACCGGCGCGCAAGCTGGTGGCGAAGTACTTCCTCGGCGTGCCGCTCGTGCCGGTCATGGCCAATGGCTACACCGACGCGACCTTCCTCGGCGCGGTTGGCATACCGACCTATGGCGTGCCCGGCATGTGGGGAGATTCCGATGGCAACGGGGTTCACGGCCTCAATGAGCGGCTCGAAGTGGCCGCGCTTTACACCGGGCGCGATTTTCTGGGTGAACTGGTCGCGGCCTACGCGAACAAGTAAGCCGTCCTGACCAACGAAAGGCCGCCGCGCCGGATGGGCGCGGCGGCCTTTTGCTTGGGATTGTGCTGATCCGCGCGAGAACGCTCAGGCGAGCGTGGCGGAGAACATCAGCCCGCTCGTACCGAGCGCGGCGATGATCGGCAGCACAACGGCGACGATGCTACGCATTGTGTGCTCCTTTGGAATTTGTGCGGCTGCTTATTCAGTTCGCAGTCGCAACATAACTATTCTGGTAGACATTACCAGTGCAAAGGCGGCACAACTTGTTGCGTATTTTGCAACTCGATCATTTACCACCGGGTAATCCGGCAGAGAAGCACTCCGCTCTTGCATGGAGCGGCCCTGCTTGCTTGTGATGGGCCAAGAACAAATCACAGAGAGGAAGCCCGCAGATGATCGCTGATCCCGCCCTGCTGCTTGACCAACCCTTCGGATCGTTCCCCGGCCTGATTGCCGCCTGGGGCGAATACCGCGGCGATGCTGCAGCGCTTTACGATGGCACGGTCACCCTCTCGTGGCGCGAAGTGGCAGACCGGGTTGAGCGGATCGCTGCCCGGCTCCAGGCCGATGGCTTGCAGCGTGGGCAGGCGGTTTCGATCCTGGGCACCACGACGGTCAATTACGCGCTGATCTACCTCGCCGCGATCCGCGCCGGCGGCTGCGCCGCGCCGCTGACCACCAGCGCCAGCCCCGAACAGCTGGCCGGGATGGCGCAGGATTCGGGGGCGCTGCACCTTTTCATCGATCGCGCCAAGCTGACCGAGTTGGGGGATTTCATGCTTCCGGTTGGGCGGCAGATTGTCCTCGATGAAGAACTGGATGCCTTCATGGCCCCCGCCGGGACCAGGGCCGCGCCATTCGAGCCAGAGGATACCGATCCGCTCAACATCATTTACTCGTCGGGCACCACGGGCATTCCCAAGGGCATCGTTCACAGCCACGGCATGCGCTGGCGGCAGATGACGTTCCGCGCTTCGCTCAACTATGGCAAGGACAGCCGCACGCTCACTTCGACCCCGCTCTATTCCAACACCACCATGGCCGTGTTCCTGCCGACGATGTACTCGGGCGGCTATGTCTCGCTGATGGGCAAGTTCGATACCGAAAAGTGGCTGGAGCGCGCCCAGGCAGAGCGGATCACCCACACCATGCTGGTCCCGGTTCAGTACCGCCGCCTGATGCAGTTCGAACGGTTCGACGATTATGACCTCTCGTCGATGAAGATGAAATACTGCACCAGCGCGCCATTCCCGGCGGACCTGAAGGGCGAAGTGCTGCGCCGGATGCCCGGCGGCCTGATCGAAATCTACGGCATGACCGAGGGCGGAGTGGCCTGCATCTTCCCGGTCCACGAACACCCGGACAAGCTCCACACCGTCGGCAAGCCGGCGCCGGGGCATTTCCTCAAGGTGCTCGACGAAGATGGCAACGAGGTGCCCCCTGGCACCCCGGGCGAACTGGTCGGTAAGTCGCCCACCATGATGCTGGGCTACAAGAACCAGCCCGAAAAGACCCGCGAAGGCTATTGGATCGATCCCGAGGACGGCTCGGTCTGGCAGCGCATGGGCGATGTCGGCCGGGTCGATGCCGATGGCTTTGTCGAACTGGTTGGACGGACCAAGGACGTGATCATCTCGGGCGGGTTCAACATCTTCCCGATCGATCTGGAAGGCGAACTGGCCAAGGACGAGCGCGTGGTCGAAGCCGCCGTGGTCGGCGTGCAGTCGGAAAAGTGGGGCGAAACCCCGGTCGGCTTCGTGGTGCTGAAGCCCGGCGTGGGCGAGGACGCGCTGGAGGATATCCGCACGGTCGCCAACAGCCGCCTCGGTAAGACCCAGCGCGTGGCCGAACTTTACGCCATCGCTGAAATGCCGCGCAGCCACATCGGCAAACTGCTCAAGACCGACCTGCGCGAACTGGTGCCCACCAAGCCGCGCTAGCGCTCTGAAAGGGGATTGCCGCGCCGCCGCCCTTGCCTCGGCGGCGCGCCACCCTTATCGGCCAGCCATGAGCATCCAGCCTTCAGATTCGATCCTGATCGTCGATTTCGGCAGCCAGGTTACCCAGCTGATCGCGCGCCGCGTGCGCGAGGCCGGGGTCTATTCCGAAATCGCCCCGTTCAGCCACGCCGCTGCCGCCTTTGCGCGGATCAAGCCCAAGGGGATCATCCTTTCGGGCGGTCCGGCCTCGGTGCTCGATGCGAACGGCCCGCGCATTCCGGACGAGATCCTGACCAGCGGCCTGCCGATGCTGGGCATCTGTTATGGCCAGCAGGCGCTGATGCACCAGCTGGGCGGCGAAGTGCTGCAGGGTGACAGCGGTGAGTTTGGCCGCGCCTTTATCGAGATTTCGGACCGCTGCGTGCTGTTCGACGGGCTCTGGGCCGAGGGTGAAAGCCATCAGGTCTGGATGAGCCACGGTGACAAGGTGACCGCGCTGGCCCCCGGCTTCCGCCCGGTCGCCAGCTCGCCCGGTGCGCCCTATGCGGTGATCGCGAACGATGAGAAGCGCATCTATGCGATGCAGTTCCATCCCGAGGTGGTGCACACCCCCGATGGCGGCAAGCTGCTCAAGAATTTCGTCCGTCATGTCTGCGGCCTGGCCGGGGATTGGACCATGGCCGAATTCCGCAAGACCAAGATCGAGGAAATCCGCGCCCAGGTCGGCAAGGGCAAGGTGATCTGCGGCCTGTCGGGCGGCGTCGACTCCGCCGTTGCCGCCGTGCTCATCCACGAGGCGATTGGCGATCAGCTGACCTGCGTCTTCGTCGATCACGGCCTGATGCGGATGGGCGAAGCCGATCAGGTCGTCAGCCTGTTCCGCGGCCATTATAACATTCCGCTGGTGCACAAGGATGTCTCGGCGCTGTTCCTGAACGGCCTGGCCGGCGTGACCGACCCTGAGGCCAAGCGCAAGTTCATCGGCAAGACCTTCATCGATGTGTTCGAGGAAGAAGCCAAACAGGTGGGCGGGGCCGATTTCCTGGCCCAGGGGACGCTCTACCCCGATGTGATCGAGTCCGTCTCCTTCACCGGCGGGCCTTCGGTCACGATCAAGAGCCACCACAACGTGGGCGGGCTGCCCGAGCGCATGAACATGCAGCTGGTCGAACCCTTGCGCGAACTGTTCAAGGATGAAGTGCGCGAGCTGGGCCGCGAGCTGGGCCTGCCCGATGTCTTCGTGGGCCGCCATCCCTTCCCGGGGCCGGGTCTGGCGATCCGCATCCCCGGCGAAGTCACACGCGAGCGTTGCGATGTGCTGCGCAAGGCCGATGCGATCTACCTGGAAGAAATCCGCAATGCCGGGCTTTACGATGCGATCTGGCAGGCCTTTGCCGTGCTCCTGCCGGTCAAGACCGTGGGCGTGATGGGCGATGGCCGCACTTACGACAACGTCTGCGCTTTGCGCGCCGTGACCAGCACCGATGGCATGACCGCCGATATCTATCCCTTCGATGCCGCCTTCCTCAGCCGCGTCGCGACCCGGATCATCAACGAGGTCAAGGGTATCAACCGCGTGGTCTATGACTATACCTCAAAGCCGCCCGGCACGATCGAGTGGGAATAAGCCGCTAAGAGCCGCCGTGTCGGGTCGCTAGCCACCGGTCCAAAGGCCGGGCTGACGGCAGGCCCTGTCGCGCCTAGCGGCAGGGGATGGAATGGACCCCGACCCGCGCCGCCGGCCTGGCCCGGCTGGCTGAATTCCTCCCCTATGCGGGACGCGCCTATGCCGATCGCCGCAATCTTGACCTCGGCCCGGCTGACCGCAGCAATGTGTCGGCGCTTTCGCCCTGGCTGCGCCGCCGGCTGATCACCGAGGAAGAGGTAATCGCGGCGGTCCTGGCCCGCCACAGCGCTGCAGCTGCTGAAAAGTTCATCCAGGAAGTGGCCTGGCGGACCTATTGGAAGGGCTGGCTTGAATTGCGGCCCGGCACGCTGGAGCGGTTCAATGCCGAGCGGATCGCGCTCAAGGCCGCGCTCGAACGCGATCGCGGCCTGGCAGCGCGGTTCGCCCGCGCAACCGATGGCGCAACCGGAATCGCCTGCTTCGATGCCTGGGTGGAAGAGCTGCGCAGCCTTGGCTGGATCCACAACCATGCGCGGATGTGGTTTGCCAGCGTGTGGATTTTCACCCTGGGCCTGCCGTGGCAGCTGGGCGCCGATTTCTTTTACAAGCACCTGCTCGATGCCGATCCGGCTTCCAACACGCTGTCGTGGCGCTGGGTCGCCGGGCTGCATACTCAGGGCAAGCATTACCTGGCCCGCGCCGAGAATATCGCCCGCAATACGGCCGGGCGGTTTGCGCCATATGGGCAACTCAACGAAGCCGCACTGCCGCTGGCCGAAGCAGAGCCGCCCTTGCCCGCCGCGCCGCTGGCCGCTGCGCAGCGCCACGATGGCGGCCCCTGCGCGCTCTTGCTGACCGAGGAAGACCTTCATCCGGAAAGCTGGGACCTGGCGGGAGAGGTGCGGGCGATTGCCATGCTTCCCAGTGCTTCTGTTGCAGTGCCAGACAGCCCTGCTGCGCGGTTCTCGGTGGGGGCGCTAGACGATGCCGCGGCGCGGGCAGTGGCCCACTTCGGGGTGCCTTGCATGATGGTTGCGGCCGCAGACCTGCCGACCTGGTTGGCCGGGCAGGGACTGTCGACGCTGATTACGGCGCAGGCGCCAGCGGGCCTGATCCGGTGGCAGCTTGATGACCTTGCGGTGCGGCTGGCCGCTGGCGGCGCGCAGCTGATTGAGCAGCGGCGGGCCTGGGATGATCTGCTTTGGCCCCGCGCCACTGCGGGGTTCTTCAAGCTCAAGACCAGCCTGCCCGCAGTGATTGCCCGGCTGGTGCTGGATCCCGCGCAGCCGCGGCTGCTCTAGGCAATTCAGCCCGGCCAGGGCCGCGCCGGCAGCCGCGATCGCGGCAAAGCGATTCGACCCTGTGGATAACTTGAGGTAAGCGGAGGGCTCAGGCGATTCGCACAAGCGGCGGTCGCAGATGCGTCATTCTCTCTGGGGAGGAGAGGGCAATTGAGCTTTGAAGATTACAAGAGCCTTGTCGCCCAAAGCGAAAGTGTTGGCGCGGCGCTGATGTGCGCGCGCGTTGCCAACAACCTCTCGCTTGAGGAAATGGCTGCGCGGACCAAGGTCAGCACGCGGTTCCTGCGCGCGCTTGAGGATGACGATTTTTCGATCTTTGCCAGCCGCATCTACATCATGGGTTTCGCCAAGGCCTATGCCAAGGTCGTTGGCCTGGACATCGAAGGCGTGGCCGCGTCGCTGCGCCGCCAGCTCTCGGCCCAGTAACTAGAGCGCGACGAACTTTCCGGCCGCGCGGTCCTTCCGCACTTTCAATCCATCAAACACCTGGCCGCTCATGGCGATCCAGACCCCCGGCGTGGCGGTTTGGACGCAGGCAAAGGCCATGCCCAGGTTGAATGGCGCGTCTGTCTCGGCAAAGCGCGCCGGACTGAGCGCGCCGGTCAGGCAGATGGTCTTGCCGGGCACTTCGGCTGCCAGCACCCTGGCCGTCTCGGTCATCGTATCGGTCCCGTGGGTGACGACGATCCGGCTTTCCGGCGCTTCGCGTGCGGCAGAGGCGATCGCTGCGCGATCAGTATCGGTCAGTTCCAGACTGTCCTTGCGCATCAGCTCCACCACCCGGCATGGCAGGGCGACCCGCGCCTCGGCCAGCAGCGCCGGGATGCCGCTGTCAACGATCTGGTATTCCGAAAGCGCGTCGAAATAGTTCTTGTCGATCGTGCCGCCGGTGGTGAGGACGAGGATGCCTGTGGTCATGCCTCGCCATACCCCTGCTCAGGGGCGGAACGCCACCCCGGTCATCGCTTCGGACTTGTCCCACAGCGCTGCCGCCAGCGCCGTGTCGCAGATATGCGGCCAGACCCCGCTTGCGAGTGGCGGCGGATCGCTGACAAGCATGCCAATGTTGCAATCCTCGCAATAGACCCCGCCCATGCCATCGAGCAGCGCCGAGGTGGCGCACCAGACCGAGGTTGATGCCCCTTCCGCCGGGGTCTTGAACATCGGGTGGACCTTACCTTCGGCATCGAACCAGCCCATCGCCTTTTGCTCGTCGATCGTCAGGTGGCGTTGCAGTGGTGTCACGATCCCTCCGGGGTGGACGGAAAAAGCGCGCAGGCCATGGGGCGCGCCCAGCTTGTCAAGCTGCAGCGCAAACAGGGCATTGGCAGATTTGGCCTGCCCATAGGCCAGCCACTTGTCATAGTCGCGATGTTCGAAGCTCGGATCATCAAGCGACAAGCCATTGAGGCGGTGGCCGATCGACGAAACCGATACCAGCCGCGCACCTTGTGCAGCCTTGATGAGCGGCCAGAGCCGCGCCGTCAGCTGGAAATGGCCGAGGTGGTTGGTGGCGAACTGGCTTTCATAACCGCGCGCATCGCGGGCCAGCGGGCAGGCCATGATCGCGGCGTTATTGATGATGATGTGCAGCTGGCCGGTTCGGCGGGCGACTTCCTCGGCGCAGGCGTCGATCGAGGCGGGGTCCGAAAGGTCAAGCTCAAGGATTTCAAACGCGCCGCTAACACCGGCCAGATCGGCCGCCGCCTTGTCGGGTCGCCGTGCACCGATAAGGACGCGGGCGCCGGCAGATGCGAGGGCGCGCACCACCTCGGTGCCAAGTCCCGAATATCCGCCCGTCACGAAGGCGATCTTGCCGGTCAGGTCGATCCCCGCAACCACGTCCATCGCGGTTGAGCGGTAGCCGAAAGGTGAACCTATTGGTGCCTGGGCCGTGGCCATCATGCTCTCCCCGCACGTTATTCCGCGCAAGGTGCGGCGTAACGGCGCCTTTGGCAAGGTGGAATAGGCTTAGCGTTCGGTCTGCTTGGTGCGCCGATAGGGGACGAAGTCACCCAGATTGATGAACCCGGTGGTGAAGTGGCCAACCCGATCAACCGTATGGATCATATCGAGCCGGCAGAGCTGACTGCCGCTGGGGCGGATCACCAGGATATCATCGGAATCGAGGTCTTCGGGGTTCTTGGGCCGGTTCACGTAAAGCGTGCTGCCCGAACGATAGACCAGGGCCACGCCATCGATAATTTCCATATCGCGGGTGTCGCTGGTCGAGATGCAGGTGGTCGGCTTACCGGCCACCCGGCCTTCGAGCAGCTTTTCAAGCCGCTGCTGCGGGGTCAGCTTCGGCTTGGCGGAGAGGGCGCTTCCGCCGGCGACCAGCGCCGAGGCGGCAAGGACAATGGCAAGGGCACGCATGGGGGTTCTCCGAATGATCAGGCTTGCAAGATTAGCACAGGATGCTGAACTGCGCCTGACAAATCACGCTGTCCCGCCGACCGTGAGGCCATCGACCAGCAGGCTGGGTTGGCCAACTCCGGCGGGGACCGACTGGCCACCCTTGCCGCAGATGCCAACGCCTTCGTCGATCGCCAGGTCATTGCCGATGCCCGAAACCTTGGTCAGCACGGTCGGCCCATCGCCAATCAGCGTCGCGCCCTTGATTGGTGCGCCCAGCTTGCCGTTTTCGACCAGGTAAGCCTCGGTGCAGGAAAACACGAACTTGCCCGAAACGATATCGACCTGCCCGCCGCCAAAGCTCTTGGCGAAGATGCCCTTCTTCACGCGGCTCAGCAGCTCGGCCGGATCGTCATTCCCGGCGCGCATGAAGGTGTTGGTCATGCGCGGCATCGGGGCATGAGCATAAGATTCGCGGCGACCATTGCCGGTGGGCTCTACCCCCATCAGCCGGGCATTGAGCCGGTCCTGCATATAGCCTTTCAGGATCCCGTCCTCGATCAGCACGGTCTCGGCTGTAGGCGTGCCCTCATCGTCGATGGAGAGCGAGCCGCGGCGGCCCTGGCCGTTCACGCCCAGCAGGGTGCCATCGTCAACCACGGTCACCCCCGGCGCAGCGACGCGCTGGCCGATCTTGCCCGAAAAGGCGCTGGTGCCCTTGCGGTTGAAATCGCCTTCAAGCCCGTGGCCAACCGCCTCGTGCAGCAGCACGCCGGGCCAGCCTGGGCCGAGCAGGACAGTCATCTCGCCGGCAGGAGCGGCAACGCTTTCCAGGTTGACCAGCGCCTGGGCCAGCGCAGAGTCGATCGCGCGGTTCCAGGTTTCAGGCGCGAACAGGTCGTCATAGAGCCGGCGTCCGCCGATGCCGAAGCTGCCGGTCTCGCGCCGCCCGTTCTGTTCGGCAACGATTCCGACATTAAGCCGCACCAGCGGGCGCACGTCGGTGGCAACAAAGCCATCGGGGCGGACGATCTCCACTACCGACCACGAGGCGGCAAGGCTGGCCGAAACCTGCACCACCCGCGGATCGCGGGCACGGGCGGCGGCGTCGATCATCTCCAGCAGCTTCACCTTTTCAGCAAAGGGGATCAGGTCAAGCGGCGAGGCATCGGTATAGAGCTTGCGGTTGCTGGCGCGCGGCGGAGCGGCCAGCTTGTTGGCGGCCGGATCGAGCAAGGCCAGGGTCTGTCCGGCGCGGCGGATCGCATCGGCGCTGATCTCGTTGGCATGGGCAAAGCCGGTCATCTCGCCCGAAACGCCGCGCAGGCCGAACCCGGCCTCGCGAGCATAGTCGGCGGTCTTCAGCCGGCCGTCGTCGAACCCGAAGGTCTCGCTCGCAGTATATTGCAGGAACAGTTCGCCATCGTCGCAGCGGGCCAGTGCCTCGCGGGTGATGGCCTGGGCTTGGGCGGGATCAAGCTGGCGATAGAGCAGGGCGCGCGGATCGATGGTCATGCCACCGATATAGGTGGCTTAGCGGCTGGCGCCAGAGGCTACGTCATCCAGTTGCGCCGGATCGACGCCATCGGCCGGGCCGCCCTGCAGCACGAAGCGCTTGTCGCAATAGCCGCAATCGACATAGCCGCGCTCGTCGATTTCCAGCCAAACGCGCGGGTGGCCCAAGGCTGCGCCGCCACGGATATCTTTGGCGCCATCGCAGGAAACGCGGGTGGTGGTGACGGTTGCGGTTTCGGGCTGGTTGCTCATGGCGCCGCCCTCTAGCAGGCGCGCGCGGCGATTTCCAGACTACTGGTAATTCAGCGTCAGGGTGAAATTGCCCTGATAAATGCCGGGCGTCTGGTTTGCCCCCACCCGCAACCTGGCCCCGACCGGAAACTGGAACATGCCGGTGGCCGAGCCAATCCGGAAAGCCAGCGGGGCCACGGTCAAATTGGTGGTCGGCGTGCTGCCGATCACGAAGCTGTCCATCGTCATGGTTTGCGTGCCGCCGACCCGGGTCAGGGTCCGGCTGGTTGCATTGATGGAAATGGTCAGGGCCTGGTTGAAGCTGCCTTTGCCGGCGAACGACGCTGGCTGGTGGGCCGGCCCGGATACCAGCCGGACCCCGCCGGTTGCCGTGCGTGCGCCAGACGGCGCAATGGTTACGGTCCCGGCCGTTGTGCCCGGTGCGATCCGGCCGAAAACCAGATCGTCGACTTTGAAGAAACTGAGCTGGGTCACGATCACGGCTTCTGCCGGAAGCTGCAAGGTGGCCCGCTCGCCCGCCCACAGGGGGGCTGGTGCCGTCAGTCCGGCGAGGGTGAGTAAAGCCGCAAGCCAACGGCCAACGCTGCGCATCCCCGGCGCAAACAGATGGCGATGGCGACGATCCACTCCCGATTTCCCCTTCACTTCAGGCGATTGCCTATCAAGATATGCTTACTTTACGGTAAAGTCCTGCGCCTCGGTCGATGTCCGAAGCGCGCTTTCCGATAGCCGGACACCGGTGAAGGGCTGCTCTGCGATTATGGTTAACGTGCGGGTAGCAGATGCCGGCTTGCTGGGGCTTTACGGCGCGCCAATCCTGCCGCAAGAGCAGGGCTATGGAACAGCCTGCCGCCATTCGCATCCGTGACCTCGTCAAACGCTACGCCCCCGCCGGTCAGGGAGAGGGCAAGCTTGCCTTGAAAGGCGTGTCTTTTGATGTGCCGCAGGGCGAAATCTTCGGTCTGCTTGGCCCGAATGGCGCGGGCAAATCGACCCTGATCAATATCCTTGCCGGGATGGTGATGAAGACCAGCGGAACTGCTGAAATCTGGGGTTTTGATATCGATAAGGATCCCCGCAACGCCAAGCGTTCGATCGGGATTGTCCCGCAGGAAATCGTCTTTGATCCGTTCTTTACGCCGATCGAGGTGCTGGATATCCAGGCCGGGCTTTACGGCGTGCCCAAGGCGGCGCGGCGCAGCCTGGAATTGCTGGGGCAGGTGCATCTTTCAGACAAGGCCAACGCCTATTCGCGCACCCTTTCGGGCGGCATGAAGCGCCGCCTGCTGATCGCCAAGGCGCTGGTCCATCAGCCGCCGGTGATCGTGCTGGATGAGCCAACCGCCGGGGTCGATGTCGAACTGCGCCGCCAGCTGTGGGAACTGGTCAGCGATCTCAACGCCCATGGGGTGACCGTGGTGCTGACCACCCATTACCTCGAAGAGGCGGAGGAGCTGTGCAACCGCATTGCGATTATCAATCATGGTGAACTGATCGCCAACAAGCCGACCCGCGAACTGGTCGAAATGGCGCGTGAAAAGGTCGTGGTGGTCACGGTTGATACCCCCGCGGCGGAATGCCCGGTCCATCCGGCATTCCTGAAGTGCGAAAAGTCTGGCGATCACACGCTGGAGATCACTTACGACAAGGATCGCAGCAACGCGGGTGAAGTCCTGTCGCTGATCCAGGGCATGGGTTTTGGCATTGTTGACGTCAGCACCCGCGAGGCTGACCTCGAGGACGTCTTCGTCAGCCTGACCAGCAGCGCGGCCCAGGCGGCGTGAGCGTGGGCCGAGAATTGACCCATCCCCACCCCCTCCCGCAAGCGGGAGGGAGGAGGCTAGCGTTGCAATATCCCCCTCCCGCTTGCGGGAGGGGTTAGGGGTGGGCCCTTGGCGAGCTATGGCAACTTCAAGGTGCGCAATACCTCCCGGGCCCGTGAACTTCGCCTTGCGGCAACACCGGCCGAGCGTCTGTTATGGCAATACCTCTCCCGCTCGCAGCTTGGGTTCAAGTTCAGCCGCCAGATGCCGGTCGGCCCGTTCTTTGCAGATTTCTTGTGCCGCGAGCGAATGGTGATTGTTGAGCTCGATGGATTTTCGCATGACGTTCAGCCACAGCGCGATCTCCAGCGGGATGGCTACCTCAAGCAGGCAGGATACCAGGTGCTCCATTTTTCAAATGCTGACGTGCTTGGTAATGTCGCGGGCGTGATCGCGGCAATCTCGCTCGTGCTCGCTGAAGGGCCCACCCCCAGCCCCTCCCGCAAGCGGGAGGGGGGACTATGAGCCACGATGTCATCATCGTCGGATCGGGCGCGGCGGGGCTGACCGCGGCGCTGGAACTGGCCGAACGGGTCAAGGTGCTGGTCCTGGCCAAGGGCGAGCTGACCGGCGGATCGACGGCCTGGGCCCAGGGCGGAATCGCCGCCGTGCTCGATGCCGGCGATACCTTTGAAAACCACATCCGCGATACCATGGTCGCCGGGGCGGGTCTCAACCGCCGCGAAACGGTGGAGTTCGTGATCGAACGCGCCCCCCATGCGATTGACCGCCTGGTCGAACTGGGCGTGCCCTTCAATACCGAGGGGAAGGATCTCCACCTCACGCGGGAGGGCGGGCACAGCCATCGTCGGATCGTCCATGTCGATGACGCGACCGGCCGGGCGGTGCTGGATGCCTTGCTGCGCGCGGCAGAGGCCCATCCCAACATCACCCTGCTGCCGCACCGCGCCTGCATTGATCTGATCACCGGGCGGCACGAGGAGCGCTATTCCGGTTCGGGCCGGGTCTGGGGCGTCTATGCGCTGAACGAGCAGACCGGCAAGGTTGAGGTGCATACCGCGCGGGCCACGATCCTGGCGACGGGTGGAGCGGGGCGGGTCTATCAATTCAGCACGGCGCCGCGCGGCGCGACGGGTGATGGCATCGCCATGGCCTGGCGCGCGGGTTGCCGGGTTGCCAATATGGAAATGATGCAGTTCCATCCGACCTGCCTCTACAACCTTGGCGTGAAGAACTTCCTGATCACCGAGGCGGTGCGCGGCGAAGGCGGGCGCTTGCTCAACCCCAGGACCGGGCACCGCTATATGCCCGACTACGACGAGCGGGCCGAACTGGCCCCGCGCGATATCGTCGCCCGCGCCAATGACAGCGAGATCAAGCGAGACGGGCTTGACTATGTTCACCTCGATATCAGTCACCAGCCGGTGGATTTTGTGAAGGGGCACTTCCCCACGATTTACGAAAAGCTGCTGGGCCTTGGTATCGATATGACCAAACAGCCGATCCCGGTCGTGCCGGCGCAGCATTACACCTGCGGCGGGATCATTATCGACCTGGCCGGGAGGACCGATCTGCCGGGCCTCTACGCTGCAGGCGAATGCACCGAGAGCGGTTTGCACGGTGCCAACCGTCTCGCCTCGAACAGCTTGCTCGAATGTTTCGTTTTCGGAGAGGCGGCGGCGGCGGATATTCTTGCGCGTTGGGAAAGCTTCGCGACCCCGCCACCGGTCCGCGCCTGGGATGAAAGCCGAGTCACAGACAGCGACGAAGAAGTGATCATTCAGCAAAACTGGACCGAGATCCGCCGCTTCATGTGGAACTATGTCGGCATTGTCCGCACTACCAAACGGCTGGAACGCGCGGCGCACCGGATCAAGTTGCTGATGGAGGAAGTGGACGATTATTACGGCCACTTCCGCGTTTCGACTGACCTGATCGAACTGCGCAACCTGCTGCAATGCGCTGAACTGATCGTGCGGTCCGCGTTGGAGCGCAAGGAAAGCCGTGGGCTGCACTTCACGCTTGATTATCCCAAGCTGCTTCCTGAAGCGCGCGATACCGTGCTTGTTCCGTAATAGCCAACGGGCCGCTCCCTCACAAAAGCGGCCCGCTCTGGCAGTCGCTAGCTGGAACCTGTCGTTCGGTCAGTAGCGCGTGTTAGCGGCCGATCTGGCTGCCGCTCTTTTCGTCAGGCTGGCCGGCTTTGCGGGTAACGCCCTGACCGCCCTGGTTTTGGTTTGGGCTCTGGTTTGCCATTCGATTATCCTTTCGGCCTGTCCCGCGGGTATTGGGGGACATCCTAACAACCGGACGGCCTGGCTATCGTTCCGGGTGTAACGCCGGATCGGGGCTGGCGTGGGACCAAAAAATCGGGACTATGACGCAACGAAGCCTTGGAATTTGGCGATTTCGCAAAAGAACTGAACGTTGAAGGGAAGCAGGATGCCACAAGTCACCGCCAACGGAGTCGCGCTTGAGGTTGAACGGTATGGCGATCCGGCCAATCCGCCACTGCTTCTCATCATGGGGCTGGGAGCGCAGTTGACGCTCTGGCCGATTGAGCTGGTCGAGGCGCTGGTGGCCCGCGGCTATCACGTGATCCGTTATGACAACCGCGACATCGGGCTTTCGACCAAGTTTACCGAGCACGGCGTGCCCAATGTGCGCAAGGTGGTTCTGATGCGGCTGTTCGGGCTGCGTCCCAAGCTGCCCTACCGCCTTACCGACATGGCGGCCGATGCCGTTGGCCTGCTTGATGCCCTGGGGATCGACAAGGCCCATATCGTCGGCGCATCGATGGGCGGAATGATCGCCCAGCTGGTGGCGGCAACCTATCCGGAGCGGACGCTGTCACTCACCTCGATCATGTCGACCACGGGCAACCGCCGGGTCCCACCCGCAAAGCCAGAGGCCTTCAAGGCGCTGACCACTCCGCCTCCGGCCAATGCCACGCTGGAGCAGATCGTGCCCCATGTGACGCGGATTGCCCGCGCCATCGGCAGCCCGGCCTATCCGACCGCGCAGGACCGTCTGGTTGATCGCATCACCCGCGATTTCCAGCGCAGCTTCCACCCGACCGGGGCAGGGCGCCAGCTGGCCGCGATCATCGACGATGGCTGCCGCCGGTCGCGCCTGAAAAACGTCACCGCGCCCAGTCTGGTGATCCACGGCGTTGATGATCCGCTGGTGCGGGTTGAAGGCGGTCGGGATACGGCGGCGCATATTGCCGGAGCCAGGCTGCACGAGATCCCCGGCATGGGCCACGATCTGCCGCTGGAATTGGTCGACGAAGTCGCCGATGCGATCGCCGGGGTGGCGCGCTAGTCGGCCAGTCCAGCGGCACCGGGCGGCGGAGCGTTGAGCCGTTCGGCGACCTGCCGGGCCACCCGGGGCTGATTGGCGATGCTGGCATAAAGCGACTGCGCATTCGCCTGGTTGCCCAGCGCCGCTTCGACATCGCCTTCCAGCAGGACCACCGCGGGAACCGCCCGCTTGAATGGCGCCGGCACGGCCTGAAGCGTCGCTCGTGCCTCGGCCCAGCGCTTGTTCGCAGCGTCCAGCCGGGCCGACATGAACCGCAGCAAGGGGAGGCGCGGGTGACGCGCCAGGGCCGGGCGCAGGACCTTCTGCGCTTCTTCCAACTGGCCGAGATCGATCAGGATGTTGACAACATTGGCCTGGGGGATGGCCAGTTCGGGATAGGTCTTGGCCGCAAGCCGATAGGGCTCCAGCGCGCCCTCAGGATTGCCTTCTGCCAGCCTGCTCTCGCCCAGCAACATCAGCGATTCGTAATGCTGCGGATCAGCGGCAAGTGCTTCTGCCACATGCTGATTGACGGCCTCCCACTCGCCCAGCATCGCCATCAGGCGGCCAGCCCGGGCGTGCAGGTTCGGCGATTGGGGGTAACGGGCCAGAGCCGTCATGACCTCTTGCTCGGCCTTTTCAAATTGCCGCTCTTCCATCAGCGCCCAGACCAGCAGCCAGGCGCGCTGTTCGGCTTCCGCTTCGGCTGGCTTTGCCTGCTCTAGAAAATCACGAGCGAAGCGTGCCCGGCGTTGCAGGATCAGCGCCCGCGCCCGGTGCGTGACCCATTCTGGAGTCTCGCCGGTGATCGCCCGCCATTCATCGAGATAGCGTTCGGCTGAGTATCCATCCTCCAGCTCCAGCTCGACCTTTGCCAGGCGACGAACCGTCTCAATCGAGTTTGCGTCCTGCTTGCGTAAGACCAACAGCGCGTCGCGCGCTTCGGTATAGCGCCGCTGGGAAAGCGCCCGATCAATCTCCGTCAGTTGGGTGGCGGGCGCCGGGCCACAGCTGCCAAGCACGGCAAGGGCCAGCAGAGCGGGCAAGGAATGCTTCCAGATCATGGTCTGCGGGCATACTGAAAATTGGTTAGCAGGCGGTTTCGAAATGAGAAAAGGGAGGCCGAGGCCCCCCTTTTCCGTTTTCCATTCCAGGCTTGTCAGGCCCCTTGGTTGTCCGCCTTGCGCTTGCGCTTGCGACGCCCCCAGGCGGCAGCAACCGCACCCAGACCGAACAATCCCAGCATGCCCGGTTCGGGAACCTCGGTGCCGCCCGGCGGATAGCCACCGCCGCCACCACCGCCCGGATCTCCGCCGCCGCCCGGCGGGTAGCCGCCGCCGCTGCCGTCGCCGCCGCCCGGCGGGTAGCCGCCACCGCCACCTGTGGTGTCGTCGTCGTCACCCGGCGGGTAGCCACCGTTTCCTGGGCCGACGTCGTAAGACTTGGTGCTTTTCTTGGAGCCTGAACCATAGCCACCGTCGTCGCCGCCAGATCCATACTTCGAGCCCTTCTTCGAGCCCGAACCATAACCGTCGTCGTCGCCACCGGAGCCGTACTTCGAACCCTTCTTGGAGCCCGAACCGTAGCCATCGTCGCCGCCGCCGGAGCCGTACTTCGAACCCTTCTTGGAGCCCGAACCGTAGCCATCGTCGCCGCCGCCCGAGCCGTACTTCGA
>JACCDT011994873.1_pt1 | contig 52424 bp, 54 predicted proteins | sample 7446291 | NCBI WGS metagenome assembly JACCDT01 (sample SAMN15323446, study PRJNA562643) | freshwater metagenome | isolation source: river surface water | place: USA:Blue River Watershed | collected 2017-08-17
AAAATAGAGCTAGCTAAAAGTATTTCAACAAGAAGAAACCCTTTTCTCCGATTTTGGGTTTTTTTTAAATTAATAATCAATGGTTCCTTTTTCATTTATCAAAATAGTTCTCACTTCCCCTGTGTCTGATGTAAAAATAAATGTCCCTGTGGCATTAGGAATACCTTTTGCTTTACTAAAAGTCACCTCTTGCAATCCAGAAGGATTTATAATTGTGGGAATTGAAGTATTCTCATCAAAAAGACTATCTCGTGAGATATAGTTAATTCCTTTATAGACAAGTATACTCCCGACACCCACTCTTACTCCCCACGACATATCCCCATCAGATGATCTTGCGAGAGCTTGAGCTCTTCGCAAATTATGAACAAGTGCAATAGTTGAAGTATCGAGCTCGTTTCGAAGAAGGAAAGCACGATATGCAGGGACTGTTATCCCTGTAATAACACTAAGCAATGTTATAGAGAGAAGAACTTCCGGAAGAGTAAAACCTTTGTACTTCATGTTTACATAATATTCATACCTCCAACAAGAGAGTAGATCGGGAGAATAACGGCAAACGCAACAGTCACCACACCCGCCCAAACGATCACAAGAAGGATTGGCTCCATGATAATGGTGAGGTTTTTAGTAGTGGTATCTGACTTTGCTTCAAGCACTTGCCCTACCTTGATGAGCGTTTTATTAAGATTACCTGACTGCTCTCCAGAAATAATAAGCTGTTGAATAGGTTGAGGAATAAGAGAGTCTATATTTTTATAGAGAAGAAAACTTTTTTCAAATGAATTCCCCATATCAATAGCATCATGAAGATGAATATAGAATTTTTTATAACGTGACACCTCTGATGCTCCAATCAAAGAATCTATCGCTTTTGTAACAGGAAGACCTGCTTCAAGCAGAGTTCCCAAAAGGTACCCAAAACGTGCCACCTCAACCTCCATAAGAAGAGTCTTAATTCCTGGAATAGAAAAGATAATTGCTTCGCCCATAAACTTTGTTTTTTCATAAAAGAAAATAATATAAGCAATACAGCCGATAACAATAGAAGCAAGTGGTACAGCAATGAGACCGTGTTTACTGAGAAAAACACCAAAGCCGATAAGGACTTCTGTAATAAAAGGAAGTTCAAGCTTAAGATCCCCAAAGATTTTTGAAAGTTTTGGAAGAATAAACCAAGAAATACCGATACCAATAATCCCCGTAAGACCAAGTACAAAAACTGGGTACATGAGTGCTGACCGCACTTTTGATTTAAACTCTCTATCTTTTTCTTCTTCAAGCGCAACAACGCGGAGATTTTCTGCGAAGTTTCCAGATTCTTCACCAAGACGAATAAGAGAAATTGTATATCCCTTAAAAAATTTAGTCCTATCAAACGCTTTCCAGACAGTAGATCCAGCTTCAATTTCTATAAGCATGCGCTCAAGGATCTTTTTCATCTGAGCATTTTTTGTTTGCTTAATGATTGAAGAGAGAGCAGAAATAATAGACATCCCAGAAAGGATAAGCATGCTCAAATTTTCAATAAACTGATCACGATCTTTAGAGAGACCGAATGTTGATAAATTTTCTTCAACAACAACCTTCCTCGGAGTTATCGGGGTTGCTTTAACAGGCGCAGAAACACTCACCTTTTCTTCTTTTGGTGTCGTTTTTTTAAGAAATACTTTTTCAGAAGAAACATCTTCCTTGTTTACTTTTTCTGAAGTAGCCACTTCCTTATTTTTTTTGGTAAGGAGTTTTGGCATATCTTATTTTTTCTTTACAGAATTCTTTACTTCTTTCTTTGTAGTCTTTTTTGTTGTGGTGTTTTTCTCTTCTTTGTTTAACAAAAAATCAAGACTGTCCGGTGGTGGTGCGATACGAATGAGTTCCTCAATTGTAGTGAAACCATTTTTAACTTTTTCGAGACCATCTTCAAACACCGATTTTGCTCCCTCCTTTCTCGCGAGCTCCCAAATCTCCTGAGCAGAAGGACGTTTTACGATAAGCTCCTGCATTGTTGGGGTAATTTTAATAACTTCATAAATTGAAGTACGGCCTTTGTACCCCGTAAAACCACATACTTCACATTTTTTACCTTCATAGAGAGTAAGATTTTTTGCTGGGAGATATTTTATGACCCCTTTTAACTGAGGAGTGTTAAAATCTTCAGGTTTCTTAACAACAGAAACTTTACAGTGCTCGCAAATCTTACGCACAAGACGCTGCGCAATGATAAGGTTCATGGTAGACGAAAGGAGGAATGGTTCCGTCCCCATATCCAAGAGACGCGGAATTGCAGTAGCAGCGTCGTTTGCGTGAAAAGTAGAAAGAAGGAGGTGTCCAGTAAGAGCAGCATTAACCGATATTTCAACTGTTTCAAGATCACGAATTTCCCCCACAAGAATAATATCCGGATCTTGTCGCACAATAGCGCGAAGCCCTCGAGCAAAGGTGAGTCCCGTTATTTGGTTTACTTGAATCTGGTTAAGTCCTTGCACCTTATATTCAACAGGGTCTTCAATGGTGGTGATGTTTGTATCTGGATTATTAAGCATCTTAAGAAGTGAGTACAACGTTGTTGTTTTTCCAGAACCAGTTGGTCCAACCACAAGAATCATTCCAAAAGGCTTTTCAGCGGCCTCTCGTAAAAGCTCCTGATTACGCGGAGTAAGCCCAAGGTCATTAAAGGTAAGTCCTTGAACATACGACCCGAGCACACGAAGCACCACCTTTTCGCCTTCAACAATTGGCACAAGAGAGGTACGCATATCAACCGAAATACCATTTTTCCCATCATAGTGAAGTGCTCCGTCTTGAGCTGCATAATGTTCATCGATACGAAGAGCACTTTTTACTTTTATACGGTTAAGTACATTTTCGTAATACTCTTTAGGAAGACGCCCTGCTTCATGGAGCACACCATCAACACGAAAACGAATCACAACTACACGTGCTTGTGGCTCAAAGTGAATATCTGAAGCTTTATATGTAATAGCATCATCAAAAATTTCTTCAAGAATTTCTGGCGCAACACGATCAGACTCTTCAATGATTTTTGAAAAGCGAGTATCGAGTGGTTTCTCATAAAAAATAAAAAGGTTATCAATATCTTCAGAGAGAGAATACGCGAGATTAATTTTCTTACCAGGAAAAATTCCTTTTAATTCCTTTTCTAAATCAGCCTGGTCTGGAGCATCAGTAGTTACAGTTACTTCATCTTCTTTTTCTTCATTAAAAAGAATAACTCTAAGCTTTTTTGCAAGTTCTTCAGGAATTTTACGAATCTGGTCTGCCGGAATAGCAGCTGAGTTTAAATCAGCATAAGGAACATTAAAACTTTCTGCCGTTGCCTGACCTACGATGTCGCTATTAACAATACCGTCACGTAAAAGCGCATCAATAAAACTGATGCTACTACTTTTTGCAACTTCTTCAGCTTTCTGTGCATCTTCATCACTGATATAGCTACCAGCAATCAAGAGCTCTTTAATATGAGCATTGTCGATGTTCTTCATGTACGAGTCTTACGTACAAGTGTACCAGAGAAGCTAGAGTTTCTTTGCTACGTTTTCAACAATTTGTGAAAGCGATGCATTTGATTTCACAAAGTAGTCAACAGCACCTAGGTCAAAAACTTTTTTACGATCTTCTTCTTGGTTAAGATTAGTCATCACCACAACAACTGTTTTTATTTTCTTCTCTTTAATTGTCTCAAGAATTTTAAAACCGTCCACCCCAGGAATAATTAAATCAGTAAGAACAAGGTCAAACTTTTCAGACTGAATAAGTTGCAAACCTTCTTCTCCACTTCCAGTAGCTTTAACATCAAAACCTTCGTGCATGAGTTTCAAAGAAAGAGCGTGAGCAAGAGGTTTTTCATCTTCAATGATAAGTATTCTTTTTTGTGATTTATCCGACATGTGCTGTTATATACAAAAATTGAATAGTAATATATGTTTCGAGTTTACCTTAAAATAATACAAAAATCTATGAAACCTTGTAGGAATGGTCATATTGGTCAGCCATGAATTTCTTGAATCGTAATGGAGGGTCGGCCACAGGAGCACCCGCTTCGCTCGAGAAGCCCCCGAGACCCCTATTCGATTCTCCACATACGTTACGCAGGTCACGTACTGTAGGGTCGTAAAACTATTTCGCCGTCGCTTATAAAATTTCTCGACCCTGTCTCACTTGTTTTTCTTGCTAGAAAAACATAGTTCCGACCGTCACATCGGCACGACACTGAAGCATTTCAGTCTCTAAAATACAAAACCCAAGCCTAGTGCTTGGGTTTTGTATTTTACTGATGTGACCCTAGGGCTAAAGAATTGGAAATCTTTGGTGGAGGAGATAAGAATGTTTAGTGAATTTCAAAGACTGGTATAATCTGGTTAAATCTACTTAGTTCCATATTTCTTTAAAAACTTTAGTACATATTTGTCAGTATAGGTTGCAAGGTCTACTTCTCTTGAAAAAAGATCTACAAGATCCTGTTTCTCTTTTTTAGTTATGGGGTTTACTTTTGGAATATTAAAAGATTGTGGAGAAATATTTTCATGATCTTTTATAAATGCTTGTATTTCATTTCCTCCGTCCTTGAAAAGATCTTCATCCATAATGTCTTGTCCGTCATACGATGCTCGAACGAGTGCATTGAACACCTGGTCCTCAGGTACTCCAGAATAGGTGTGTATTTTTTGTATAAGAATATCAATAAGCATTCTTCCGATATTATACGTTTGATAGTACCCATCTTCTATAAATTTACTGTTACCTGAACGCCTAAGGTATTCTTCTAACACCTTATCAGCAATTTTTTCGATTTGTAGTAACAGTAATTTTATTTTCGCTTTTAATTGATTGACTTCGTCAAGTGTCCTAAATTTTAAATGTCTTCTGTATTTGCCATCGCCTCCTAATGCTAACTCGGTGTCAAGTTTGTAACCATATGTAAATTCAAAAGAAACGTGTTGTTTGCTTACATAAAGTCCTCCAAAGCTGTCATTTATTGAAAACAAAATACCGCCATATTTGAATGTTTCGGACAGATTAGAAATTGAAGTAAATACAACACTTCGTAAATTGGTCAATACTTCGTATTTGTCAGAGTCTTTTACTTTTAGTTCAGCTAAAAACTTCTCAATTTGTTCATCTTTAGATTTCATATGTCGCTATGATATGGGAGTACAAATTTCTATTAAAAATCCGTCAAGGTCTCTGATATAAGCAACGACTTGTCCCCAAGGTTTTGTTTTTGGGATTTCAGTAATTGTCGCACCTGCATTAACTGCTGATTGAACTGTTTCTTCAACTTTGTCTGTTGTAAATGCAATTTCAATTCCAAAAGATTTGGTCGTTAAATTACTTTCGGTAAAGCCGTCCTTCAAGTTTGAATTTGCCAAAGTCACTGAACAAAATGAAAGTGTAGTTTCGCCTACTAAAAGTTCTCCATAGTCGTTTTCAGGTGTTACAAATTTTCTTGTAAATCCAAAAGCCTGTTCATAGAACTCTATTGATTTTGTTACGTCTTTAACGTATAGAATTGTGTATGCAAATTTTATCATTATTTTTCTGTTTATTTAATCAAAGTTAAAATTTTAGTTGTTCGTTCTTGTCAGTGGTGTCGTTCTGTAAACTTGCCACTAACGTGTCGCGGCTTCAAGAAGTGGCGAACTTCGTAACTGCGAACTTTCGGCTAAGATAAAATTTCTTGCGAAACGGGAACGCGAATTTACCAGAAAACTCGCCATTTTTTGAAACCGCTGTTGTAGGCTGTTTTTTCAGTTACTATTTTTTATTCAATTGGAATGCAAAAATCCACAATGCTGATTTTCTCTGGATGTTCGTTGAAATTGTTGTGATAAATTTCATATGGATTTCGGTCGGCTTTCATATATCCATTTTCATTCATCCAAATGAAAAGACTATTCCACGATTTTTCAAAGTCATTTATTCCAATTTCAAAATGTCCAACAATAAATTTTCCTTTTTCAATTGTTGTTAAACCAATTTCGCCAGTTACTTCGATTTTTTCTTTTAACGAAATACAAGCACTCATTCTAACTTTATCAGGTTCAGTTATTTTAAAACTATCGTGATAAATTGTAACTACTTTTAGATTTTCATTTTCCAAAAGTCCTTTCGGAGTTGCCCATTTAATTAATTTGTCATAAGCGTTTTCCATTCCGTTGTGACCAATTTGTGTAATAAATGCTAAATCTAATTTTGGCATTTCTTTAATTTCAATTTTTGCTTTCATTTTAATCCAATTTTTATGATTATTAATGTTGCAAATATATTCCTCTAATATTCGAATTTCTTGTCCATTCTTGCTTTCCACTTTACAAATCTTGCTAAATTTGTTTGGATTGGATTTTCTGAATTCGGTAGGACTTATTCCATAAAATTTTTTGAAAGTTCTTGTAAATGATGAATTACTGTTAAATCCATATTGTAATGAAAGTTGAGAAATTGTGATTTCTCTTTTGTGCAAAAGAATTGATGCAGTTTTTTCAATTCTTTTGCGAGTAATGTATTCGTTTATCGTTTCGTTTGTAATTGCTTTGAAAATTCTGTGCAAATGAAATGGAGAATAAAATCCAATATTTGCAATGGTTTCTAAATTCAATTCTTGATCTAAATTCTCATCAATAAATAAGAATATGTTGTTAATTCTTTTTATGTAATCTTCTTTCATCTTTCAGTTTTCTGTCGCGCGAAAATAGCCTACAACGTTTTCGGGCTTGGCGAAGGTGGCGATTTTCACCACAAATGTTGATGCGGAGAAACAAACTCTGATTAACCACAAATGTGTCTGCGGAACACTGAACCGCCACTTTTGCCAAACCCGTGTTAGGCGTTCGGCTATATTTCCGCCAACTTCTCCATTGCATTTTTTTCTATTATTGAAAGTCGTTTTAAAATGTCCGAAGCCTGTTCGATATATTTTCTGTCTTTGGTCTTGCTCACTTGTAAAAACAGATTTGAAATTTCTGTCCACAAGTTTGCAATTTCAATAAATTCCGTGTGTGCTTGTTTAAGTTTATCGAGTTTTAAAATGTCGTAGCTCTCTTTTAAAAAATCTCTATACAAATTTCTAAATAATGCACCGCCTGTGCCTGCTCTCTCCATAATCATTGCACTTGCTTCAAATTCGCTTTTAATGTCTTTACTTGTGTCGAACCATTTTAGAATTTCTTTACTTGTTTTTAAAATTCCTTTATAACCAATATTGTTGATTGGCGGATTTATATAATCAGTCGCATTGTTCCGAATTGCTGTAACAATAGCCTTTTTTAATTCATACTTTTTGTCTGTCTTTTTTAGTGTGTAAAACAAGTTTTTTGAGGACATTGGTCCTTTTTCGTTTCGTGCTAATGCTAAACTTTTCAAACTTGTTTTAACTTGTCCGCCTTGTTGTTTCGTGTCTATCAAAAATGCAGTTTCGTTGTCGTAGCCATAAATTGCTGCATAGTGTCCTGCAAAATGAAATGGGTTTGAAAAATATTCTAAATGATAACAGTCCAATTTAAGTCCTACTACTTTTCCGTTGTCAAGAAGTTGTTTTACATTTTCCCAAGCCTTTTGAGTTGAAGAAGTTTCTTTAATTGTCAATTCAAGGTTTAGGTTATTCGCAATGTTCAGTGTCAGTAAATCGGTTTTAATGCGTCCGCCAATGAAAGGAAAGTCCATTGTTTTCATATTCCAAAAAATAAATCCGAGTCCTTGTCCAAGTCCAAAAAGCATTGGTTCAGAAAGTTCAATGTCAAGCTGTCGCAACAAGGTTCCTGTCGCTGTTGTTTCGCAATGTTGTCCTTCAAATGGTTTTAAATTCTCTATTTTCATTTTGTTCTCCCTGTCTGTCTTAGCTGACGCCTAACACTCAGATATACGAAGTTCGAGTAAATTTCGCGAATCATCGTTATGCTAATTGTACTAAAATAAAATATGCTATACTAGTGTGTATAGACTATGAATAAAGAAGATATTGCGAAGTTTTATAAGGTAATGGAGATAAAAAGATACGCGCCAAACACAATCAAGACATACGGCGCTGCTATTTCTTCATTTCTTGAATATTTTAGCAAAAGAGACATAGAGAAACTTCTTCATGAGGATATAGAAAAATATCTTCAACATAAAGTAAAAGACAAAAAAATTAGCTTCTCTGCTCAAAAAGGTATAGTTGGAGCTATTAAGTTGTACTACAAATTTCTGTATAATAAAAACATCTATATTGACTATCTCTACCCTGATCGAAGTGAATTTAAATTGCCAAAAGTTTTGTCTACAGAAGACATAAAGAAAATGATAGACTCGATAGAAAACCTCAAGCATAGGACTATTATTTCCACGATATACAGTTGCGGAATGCGTATATCTGAAGCAATAAATTTAAAAATATCTGACATTGATTCAAAGAGGATGATGGTACGAATTGAGAATTCAAAAGGAAATCGTGACCGTGAAGTTATGCTTTCTGAAAACTTACTTATTCTCTTACGTAAATACTACAAACTATACAAACCCAAAAAATACATTTTTGAAGGTCAAAAAGGTGGCAAGTATACAGCGCGAAGTGCTGAGCAAGTTTTTAAGAAAGCTTTAGAAAAAGCAAAGATAAATAAGCCCGCGAGTTTGCATACTTTAAGACACTCCTATGCTACTCATCTCATAGAACAAGGTATTGACATCAGGATAGTTCAAGAATTATTAGGACATAAAAATATTAAAACTACTCAAATATACACTCATGTTACTGATATAAGAAAATTAAAAATTAAGAGCCCTTTTGATAATTTATAAGAAAATGAGGTCACAAATAATTCAGCTACTATTTGTGATAGGTATGGAAACATCTATAAACAAAAGAATAGTTGGAATGACTAGCATAATACAAAAATAATCTCAAAATGAGGCTGTTTTTTGTATTATGCTAATTTGACCCTTCTCGAGTGCTCGAACTAGCTCTCTCTTTTGTGAGCCAGTACTATCTAGGGTGGAACACCATTGAAAACGAGATAATAAAATGGAAAACAGTTTTCAATAAGTACCCGAACCGACTTTTAGCACTAACTAATTATGAATAATATCTATATTTTACAATCTTTTCATAGAAAAACCATCAAAAAGATTTTCTAATTTATATACCGTATCTGGTATAGAACTATGCATTAGTGAGTAAAATCAAGAAAAAACCTAACCTTGACATTATTGTTTACCAATGCTATAATATAACAACTGAACTAACCCTAAATGAAAGAGGGAAAGTTAGTCGGTGTATGTTACGAAAACATACATGCTCATTATAGGAGAAAGACATGAGCGATCCCGCACCTTTTGAAAAAAAGTCCACCCCTTATGTGGGGAACGATCTATTCGGCCCAGCACGGGCATCAATGCGCACTCGCCTCGGTGAGTTTGCAGATGTCTACATGGATGCGAAGATCAAGATCGCCCAGAAGCTCGCCGACAAGATTGCTGGCGAGAACGATGTTGACAAGCTGATGGAACTTCGTGGCAAGTTGAACGATGTGATGTTTGCGCAAGACGACATCACGCAACTTGATGCGAAGATCAAGGCGCTTCTGGCAATGTTGCAGACGAATGCAACCGCCTTCATCGCCCTTCGGCAAGAGTGGAAGTCCTCCGTTGAGGAGAAACACGGTCATCACTGAACGACTCGCCTAACGGCAAAAAGCCCTACTTCGGTAGGGTTTTTTCTATGGGAAATATTACATTCTTTTTACGGTAAATTTACAGAAAATATCAACAACTTTTTATCTGTTATAACAGGAAGATAACAGATAAAAAGTGTAAATATTTTGATTATCTTTTACGCTGTTATAACAGCCAAAAAACAATCAAATAATGAAAATATTGTAACCATCTTTTCTGTTGTTATAACAACAGAAAAACAACTGTTTTTTGAAAAGATTTTACACAGCATTCTAATTGTTGTAACAACTAGAAAACAATTAGAACCTGTTTATGCAACTATGATATAATACAGATATAAACCTAACCCTTTTTATCAGTAAAAAGATATGGTTTTCAAAATCACGCTAAATGATAAAGATCTCCTAATCAGGATTTACATTTAGCGTGTCATATCTGGAAACGGATATGGGCGGAGCAATCCGCCGAAACTGGTTAGGAGTTTTTTGCTTTTATAATTATAAAAATCACGCTAAATAATATGAGTACAAATACAAAAAAGATTTGCAAATACTGTAAATCTGAAATCATTTTGTCTGCCAAAAAATGTCCACAATGTCAGTCAGACCTTCGTAATTGGTTTGTTAGGCACTGGATTATTTCAATACTTCTCGGATTGATTATTCTAGGAATAATAGGATCAGGGGCAAATAAAGATACAACAACCACAAATCCTACCTCAAAAACATCTCAAGCATCATCTGAAAAACCATCAGGTAAACAATATGTAGAGATTGCAAGATTTAGTGGAAAGGGCCAGAAAAGTTCAGAACCTTTTACAATAAGTGGAAGTCGGTTCAAAGTTGCATACGACTGTAAAGGAGATACAGCAACTACATATTGCGGAGCATTTGCGTATAAAGTTGGAAGTAATCTACCTCAAGGTGTTATGAACGCTACACAAGCAGTAAAAGATGAAACTATTATTTACGGATCAGGTGAATACTACATAACAGCTAACACAATGGGTGATTTCTCTATGATTATTTACGACTATAAATAACAAGAACAATAAACTGTTATCGTGGTAAAATGCGTATAAGTTATATAACTTTATGGACGATAATGAGGATTTCAACAAGAGCACATATTGGGCACTTTCTGAACTCAAAGAAGAGAGTTTTGTGCTTTCAGACAATGACCAAGAAATTGAGTTTTGTTTTGATGGTAGAAATAGTTCACCAGATAAAAAAGTTCAAGATAGAGTGCTTCGTTTTCTTGAGAAAGAAAAAGCTGTTTCCCTTACAGCGTTTTATGTAAAACCAAAGCCACTAAAAAACCTAACTAGAAATTTTGACTCTTATGGGTATGGTCCAATTGGGTATGATATAAAATTATTACAGCCAAGATTTGAAGAACTATACAAGGAGTATTCTGCTTTCAAGTCAAACAAAAATAATAAAGAGCAGTATCATTTCAATCTCACGATCTATCACGACAGAGGAACATTTTTTGTTGATGAGAAGAGAAAAATAGAATTCAGAAATCTTATAAGACCACTTATTATTGAGATGCTGTATAAGGCAAAAGGTAAAGATGTTGCTTCGGATAAAATAAAAACAGGACTACAGAAAAAACTACTGAAAGATGGGCGCGTTGATAATATTACAAGTATCATTGACGGTATGCGTAAGAGTATAAAAAAGCACCTAAAGATAGATCCTAAAATAGTTCTACCTGATGGTGTTTCTGGTCCTGGTTACAGAATTGGAGATATCGAAATCAATATTGTAAGAGAAAAATAGATAAGACCTTGTAGGTATGGTGTGAATTATCATACTGAACAGCTTACTTTGTAACGGTTTCTGAATTCCTATAAGGTCGTAATGGGTATGTAATAGGCCCATACATATTTCCTACACTGTTTTTATGACGCTCGAAGAGTTCATAAAAACAATAGGCAAAGAAGCGGACGGACTATCTCAAGAAGAGATTGAGTTTTACTATACCGTAACAGTAAAAACCTTCGATATATTTTTTGACAGATACAAGAAAGAAAAAATGTTGGTAGCACACGGATAATTGATCATAAAAATGATAAAATATAACTATAATGGACCAACCAATTTATGTCATAGGGTACGCTAGAGTAAGTACCCCAAAACAAGCTCAAACTGGTGAAAGTTTGGAGGCACAAGAAAAAGCAATAAGAAAATATTGTGAAAAGAAAGGATATGCTCTCTTTCCTGATAACAAAGTTTTCAAAGAGCCATATTCTGGAAGTAATCTTTTCAGGCCTGCATACAGAGAAATACTAGGAATTATAAAGAACAATATACATTCAAAAACAAAGGTAAAATATTTAGTATTCTGGGACTTTGATCGTCTCACGAGAGGAGGTTCGGCTGATTATGATCAGATATGGAAAGATGTTTCTGAATATGGTGTTGAATTGAGAGATACGACAGAAATAATTCAACAGGAAGTAAATATTATAAAGGAAGAGTTTGGTCTTGATATTGAATATGGTTGGAGCACAGCCAGACCAAGTGAAGAAGCTGAAAAAACAAAAGCAGAAGACGCAAGGAAACATAAACGAAAAATATTGCAGACAATGATAACAGCGGAGATCCGTCTAACGATAGATGGCTATCACATAGGAAGACCTGATTATGGTTTTCAAAACAAAAAGATTTTTGTGGGTACAAAGAAAAAATGTATCCAGGAAAGATTTGAACCCGAAGCAGTATTTGTTGAAAGAATATACAAACTTCGTGCTGAAGGGATACTTTCTGATCAAGAAATTTGTAACGATGTGAATGCTTTAGGGTATAAGAGTAGAACTTTCAATAAATGGAACAAGGACAAGACAAAAGTATTGAGCGTTTCTGGAGGCAATAAACTGACCGTAAAGCAATTACAAGATATGATCAAGCGTTTTACTTACTGTGGTGTTATCTGTGAACGGTGGACCAAATATCAGCCGATAAAAGCAAAGTATGAAGGTCTTGTGACTATTGATCAGTGGAATACAGCAAACAGAGGTAAGGTTCAATTGGAAATAGGAGATGACGATTATTTCACTTTACTAAAAGATGTAAACATTCATAGTAAGAAGCGTAAAAAATATAACCCTAACTTTCCTTTCAAAGGTGTTTTGATATGTGAAGTATGTGGCAAAGTGATGAAGGCAAGCGCTTCAACTGGTAAAAGTGGGAAACCTTTTCCAGCTTATCATTGTGGCAGAGGTCACAAAAATAACGGTATCCCTAAAAAAGAACTTGAAGATGCTTTCAATAATTACTTGGAAAAGATAAAATTCACTGATAGGTTCTTGAATATTTTTGAAAAGACGGTTTACTTGCAATACAGAAAAAGAGAAGGAGAGCTTGCTGATTATACAAGCAAGGCAAATATCAATGTTGGAGAATTAGAGGAACAGAAATCTGCGCTTATAAAATCCTTTCCAACAGCAACCCACCAAGAAGTAAGAAAAGGAATAGAGGATGAGATAACTAAACTACAAGAAGAAATAGCTAAAGCAAGAACACAAAGAGAAAAAATGGAGCTTGAAGAAGCTGATGTTGAGAATTTTATTGCTTGGTGTAAAGAAACAATGGAACACCCAACAAAAATCCTTACAGATATTAGATCCGAACAAGAATTAGTGAATACTTTTTCACTTTTCTTTGATAAGTTTCCAACCTATACAGAATTAGTTAGTGGAACACCTAAACTGTCTTTAGTTTTCAAGCTTTCAGAAGAATTCAAGGTCAATCAAGACCTGTTGGTGAGCGTTCAGCAGATAGAACTTAGTTGGTTCGTTACCCCACAAAGCTTATTTGTTAGTTTTTAGTATATGATTTTGACCCTTCTCGTGAGCCTATTAAAAAGTGACAAAAGTGACACAAACAAGACCTGTAACGTTACACTCCTATGTCACTATTTTCTATTGGTTCAGTAGTTTCTTCTCTCCATTTAGTCTCACCGTAAAGCCATGGATAAGGCTTATAACCCTTACTTTCTAAAAAGGCTTCTACTAAAATTTCTGCTAAATAATCAATTTGATCTTCTTCATTTGGTTGTTCCATATAGTAAGTATAAATAGTTATAAAGGCTCAGAAACAATGTAGTCTATTCTCGTGGTTTTCCCATCTAGGAATTTATCGTCTAGCGAACAGATTGGAGGCTTACCTCTCGCTGAAAATTCCAATGTTCTAAACAGATACCCAAGAAATGACCCAGCCAAGGTGCTGAACAACTCATTAATCAAATTGTTAATTTTGGTGTAGAAAAGCATGATGACCTTGCAGACGCTCTCTCAATCTTAATCTTGGACTTTATTGAAAATCCAGTTTGTTGGGCAAGAATTATGTGGATTTAAAATAGCTTAAAATGTATTGAAAACATAGCTCACAAGGCTATGTTTTTTGATTTTGCATAGACTATGCAGGGATTATGGTTCTGTCATTAATATATATATGGAAACAAGAGCAATTGGAAAAATACATAGTACTGTAACTTTATCAGAAGTAAGAGTAAAGTACTGCTTATATGCCAGAAAATCGACTGAATCAGATGAAATGCAAGCTTTGTCGATAGATTCACAGATTAAAGAAATGGAAGCTATAGCAGAGCGTTTAGGCCTTTATGTTGTAGAGGTTAAAAGAGAATCACATTCAGCAAAAGCCTCAGGGCAACGACCTGTATATAAACAATTACTACAAGATATAGATCAAGGAAAATTCAACGGAGTACTGACATGGGCACCAGATAGATTAAGTCGTAACGCTGGAGATTTAGGTGGTCTAGTTGATTTAATGGATCAAAGAAAATTAATCCATATACAAACCTATGGGCAAACATTTTCTAATTCTCCCAACGAAAAGTTTTTGCTTATGATTCTTTGTTCTCAAGCAAAGTTAGAGAACGACAACAAAAGTATTAACGTAAAGCGTGGGTTACGAGCAAGAGTAGAAATGGGATTATGGCCGTGTCGTCCCCCAACAGGGTACACAAAATTTAAAAGGATGGATCAGAAATGCGAATCCGTTATAGATAAAGATAGAGCGCCTATTATTAAAGAGATGTTTGAAAAAGTTGGTTATGACGGATGGTCAGGTAGAAAGGTGTGGGGTTGGCTTAAAGATGACAAAGATTTTAAGACTGAGAACAATATCCATTTAAGTTTAGGTAACTTTTATCGCTTACTACAAAACCACTTCTACTATGGAAGATTTGAATTCCCTAAATGTTCAGGAAATTGGTATAACGGATCACATACCCCAATCATCACAAAAGAACTCTTTGATTTAGTTCAAGAGAAAATAAAGAGTCAAATATTAGAACCAAAAACCGAACAAAAGGAATTCGCTTTTACTAGAATTATGACTTGTGGACTTTGCGGTTCAGGTATCACAGCGGATGAAAAGTTTAAACATCAACAAAATGGCAATGTTCACAGATACGTCTATTACAAGTGTACGAGAACAAGAGATCAGAACTGCCCCTGCGGTTTCCTTAACGAAGAGGATCTAGTAGAGCAGTTAAAAGACCTTATTGATGATCTTGATATTCAGATAGTGCCGATGAAAGAGAAAATCACTAACGAGGTCAGAAGATTCAAGAAATTTCAGCACATGCTATTAGGCAACAAAACACCAATAGCTGTGAAAGATATTGATATTCGTAACTATGCAAAATTCATCTTACTTGAAGGTGAAATGGAGGAAAAGAGAGAATTTTTTAAGTGTCTTAATTCTAAGATTCTGTTATCAGGTAAGAAGATTTCTTTAGTAAATTAAAGATAGTTTCGTGGTAAAATACGTCATAATCAACCTTAATGGAAGCTTTAATTTTAACTTATAAATATTGGATTATATTACCTTTGGCAATTGTAGAAGGTCCAATAATAACCATAATAGCTTCGTTTCTTGCTAGTCTAGGTTTGTTAAATGTATTTTATGTCTACCCTCTCGTTCTCTCGGGGGATATTATTGGTGATATTATTCACTATTTTGTTGGTAGAGTTGGTGGTAATAGAATAATAAAAAAATATGGTCATTATTTTAAGATAACTGAAGATAATATCCATGAAGTTAAAATTAAATATTTTAATAGTAAAAATTCACTTTGGAAAATTATCACTCTCAGTAAAGTAACTCATGCCCCGTCATCTCTCATTATGTTGGTATCAGGTATTTTAAAAATTGATTTTAAGCAGTTTCTGTTAATAACAACCGTTAATAATATTTTTAAGGTGTTAGTCTTTGTGCTAATTGGTTTTTTCTTTGGTAAATCATATTTGGTAATTGAGAATTATATTAGCAATTCTTGGATAATTTTCTTACCAATATTTGGTATTATTGTTTATTTTTTATATTCAAAGAAATAACTTATGAAAAATTATGAAAAAAATATCTTGCATAATCCCAACTTATAACGAAGAGGAACAAATAGGAACAATACTTGGTATGTTAAAACCACTACTGGGCACTTCTTTAGATGAGGTAATAGTAATTGATGATTTTTCTTCTGATCGCACAAAGGAAATAGTTAAGTCTAATAAAAATATTACCCTAGTTGAACATTTGAAAAATGAAGGAAAAAGCAAAACCATTGCGGACGGAATCAGGAAAGCTAAAAATGATATCATTTTAATGATTGACGGTGATTTGATTGGGTTAAATAAAACCAACATTCATAGCTTAATTAATCCAGTGGTTACTGGTCTAGCAGATATGTCTATAAGTTACAGAGGTAATACTCCAAAATGGTGGATTAATCTTTTCAAAATTGAAACTTTTAGTGGTGAAAGGTGTTTTTATAAAAATCTGCTTTTGGAGAATTTAAAAGAAATAGAGTATTTGCCAGGATATGGTCTAGAAGTATATATCAATGAAAAATTAGTTAGAAACAAATTGAGAATAAAATCTGTTCCAATGGAAAATGTAACCATAAAATTTAAGTGGCATAAACACGGAATAATTATTGGTGTTTGGAAAGAACTGTTAATGTGGAAAAATATTTTTGCAACCGTTAACCCTATAAAATTAATAGTACAGGTGGTAAGGATGAAAAAACTTTTAGTAGACTAAAGTTTATATTTTTGTAATATTGGTTTATAGATATATAAAGAAATTAGTGACAAAACTGACCATAATATTCTTCTTCCTAAACTTAAATGTTGTGTGTTAATAAGCATATATTCAATTTCTGGCACAGCACCTCTATTTAATTTAAAACTAGGTGCACCAGAACTTAAGTTGAGAAATAAATTGTTATCATGAGCATGCCTGATAATATATATCAAACATCTTCTATATAAAGCATCTTCACTTGGTCTTTCGATTTCGTATCCAACAATTGGAGCTGTAACCGTAATGTTGTCACCAATTAGGCCAACAACTGCGACAAATTTATTTTTTTCAGTGTCTAGAAGTAATCTTAAATGTAATAAGTTTTCTTTACAAAGTTTTTGCATGTAAAGAGCAGTATATTGAATATTTTCTTGAGTATACTTTTGTAGGTATAGTTCGTTGTAAAGACTCTCTGCAATTTTAAAATGCTCAATATTATTAATATCAGGTACTGTGAAAATATACTTTTCTGATTTTAATAGTTCAAGATCCCTGATAGCATCTCTTTTCTTTAAATTAAAACTTGGAAATATATAGACTTGTCTTGTAACAATTTGTATCCACCCATTTCTGAGTAAATTAGTAAGAATTTCATTATTTTGAGTTCCATTTATAGACCTAATTGCCAGTGTGTGGTCAGGATGTCTCTTTACTGCTTTTTTAGTTAAAGATTTAATATCTATGTCTTTCCAATGTTCACTAAAAAAATTAGTTGATAACATATAGTTATTTAACGTTTGTATCTTATCTACTTTAAAAAATGAAAGGAAAGACGAGAATAAGTTTATTACTACTCTCATAAGAAAAATAAGTACAGGATTTTTTATCTTATGAAGCTCTACTTTTGAGTAGTTTATAATCATTCCGTTAGGAGAAACAACATAGCAATTATTTTCATTCACTTCGTCAGTAACAGTTGAAAGTATCAATTTGTTATCAAGTTCATATTTTTCAATTCTAGTTTTAATATTATTAAAAAGGTCTTCAATTTTATTTGAATTAAGTATTGAATATAATGTATATGAAAAATCTTTTTCTAAGTTATCCATTGTATTCTATATCGTGGGTGGTTGCTGAAGCAAAAGGTAGATTAAAACGTATTTTTATGTACATTATTTCCATGAAAGATAACACTTGTGCTTTGATGGGGAGATCTTCAACAACATCTTTTGCTTTCTTGTAGTCACGAATCAATTCAGATAACTTACCCTCAAAAAGATACTCAAGCCCAAACATTACATATATAGTTTGACTTACCCTACAACTTTCAAAAGGTTTTTTCTCATCTGATGAAAAGTTACTGTTTTTAAAATAAATTGATTCTGTCAGTAAATGTATACCGCTTGTTGCTCTTGGGTTACATTCAAGTACATATAAATCTTTGCCGTCATCAATAAAGTCGAAAGCTACCTGACCATTATATTTTGTGTCTTCGGCAAATTGAACTATAAAGTTATTACATTTTTCACTTTTTGTTAATTCAAAATAAGTTGATGCGGCATTGTTTACTAAATATTTTGGCTTATAAACTACATGACTAATAACCTTTCCATTTTGAATTATTGCATAATTACACAAATAAGTCCCTTGTATGAATTGCTGCTGCACCCAAGGATATTCTTTTGATATTTCAATTCCTTGTATATTTTTTTTACTAATCTCTCTTATTACGTTTGTTCCAAATCTTGAAAAAACTGGTTTAAGAAGAGTGTTCATATCTTCTATTCTTATCTGATTAATATTCTCAACTAAACGCATCTCTGGAACTTTAACAAATTCGTTCATAAATTGTTTAAACATAAATTTATTATGTAAACCAAGTAACAGATCTCTCTCAGGAATAAACACCTTCTCCTTCAAAGGTGTTCCTTGTACGACCAAGCTTAAATAAAAAACATCCTCACAGGTAGGTATAACAAAATCACTATTCTCTATAATTTTGATTATTTCTCTTTTGTAGTTTTTAAAATCTAGTTTTGGTGATGGTATTTTTATAAATTTTACGTTTTTATAATATTTAGTAATTGGAAAATATAAAGAATCAACTACAGTTACATGGTGTCCAGATCTTTGCATGATTTTTATCCACTCTAGTGTTACGGGTGCTCTTGGACATGTAATGGTAATTTTCATATTTTTATACTAATTTTTTAACTAAAGAACTACTATTTAGAATAATATTATGTGTTCCTGCTAAATTTTGATGTGAATGAGAATTATCATACTTTGTAAATATGAAAGGTACAGTGGTATCAAACAAAAAACCATAAGATCTTTGTTCTCTTACTTTTATATGTTTTTTATATGGTAATTTATTTAGTATTTTTTTAAACCATCTAAATTTAACTTGATGAGGTGAAGCAATTGTTATAATGCTGTCAATTTTTTCATATAAATCTTCACGCAAGGAATAAGAGATAACTCCACCAAAAGAGTGTCCAAGTAAAATAAACTTCCCGTCCTCCTTTTCAAGGAAAGAATTTATTTCATTTATAAGAGCAAGATGTTTGTCTGCTTGATGTAATGAATAAAACATTGGGAAATAATAAACTTCTTTCCCAATGGATTCTAGAGCTTTAAAGATAAGATAATTCCTAAATCTAAAATTATGTATTCCTTGTATAAAAATTACTTTCTTCACGATATATTAAAAATCAACAAAAGACTTTGTTGGGGTGTATTTTAACATATTTTTAGCTTTATTTATAGATATACAATGGTTAGAAGTCATTTGATGGACTATGTATTTACTTAAAAAAGGCGCTTTTCTAACACTTAATATTTTAAAAATTTTTTCAAAAGTAATACCAATTAAAAAAGCGATCTTTGTTGGTATATATAAGTTCTTTACTTGTATATTAAACTTCTTTTTAATATGATTCATTAGTATGTTTATTTTGACAGGTTCCATATCGGTAACATTAAAGATTTCTGATTTAAATTCTTCTTCCGTTTCAATGCTATTTTTAATTGCAAGACAGAGATTGTCTATATGGGTTATTGAGATAGTGTTGTTACCTTTTCCTAAGATGACAAATCTATTAAATCTGTATGCTCGCAGTAACCTTGGTATAATCTTTTTATCCATAGCACCATAGATAACATGTGGTCTCAGTACTATTTTTTGTGACTTACTCTCATGACTCAAAACTACTTGCTCCGCCTCATATTTTGATTGGCTGTATCCATTTAAAAAATTACCACATGAAGATGTTTCATCAATTGAATAATTAAAATCTGCAGTGTCATAGACACTGCATGAACTTATGTATATAAATTTTTGTAATAATGGAAAACTATTTAAAGCATTTTCTGTACCTATGCAGTTATTTGCGTAACACATCTTATAAGGTGTCCAGTCATCAACGGTTCCTGCACAATGTACTAAAACATCAAGTTGAACAGGATTATCTAATATTCCTTTAGCTATATCCCAATAAATAAATTCCTTATTATTTTTTCTTCGTGAAAAACCAATTACATCATAATGGTGTTTTTTTAAATAACCATAAAGAGAAGATCCTACAAAACCATCTACTCCTGTAATACCTACTTTTAACATAAGTTATTTTTAATAATATAATCTTTAATTTTATTTTTATCTATTTTTTGAGTTCTACCACTAAGAGGTAAATCCATTAGAATTATTTTGTCAGGAAGAGCTGTTGTATCAATTGTGTATTTTCCCTTACTTAATTCGTTAGATACTCTTTTTTCAAATGCTCTATCATTCTCTATTATGTTTATATTCTTTTCTATTACCAGATAAATTTTTTCATCTTCTAGTTCATCATTGTAGATTCCAACCATTGCACAGTTTTTAACTCCAGATATGTTACTGATTGTAGATTCGAAAATTGATGGATAGATATTATGATTTTTCCTTATAATCATATCCTTTTTCCTTCCAAGTAATACTAGTCTACTGTCACCAAAAGATCCAAGGTCCCCAGTAGAGTGCTCTGTTACCTTATTAAGTCCTAGGTATCTATTAAAAAGATTTTTTCCAGAAACACAGATTTCATTGTCTATTATATTTACAGTAACACCAGGTGCCATTTTTCCGAGTAAATCACCATCCACAAGAGAGTTGATTTTATCTTGTAGTTCTACGTAAGCAATAGGTAATATTTCTGTTGCTCCATAAACACAGATAACTTTTGTATTTTTAGATATTATTGTATTTAGTTTGGATAAAAACCCTTTAAGTACTGGTGCAGATCCAAGAACAATTGTTTCTAGTGTGTCTGGAAGTGTCGTATTATTTTTATTACAAAATTCTATTGTTTTATTATATTCTGCAGGGATTCCAAAAGTTTTGTTTACTCTGTATTTAACTATATGTTTGTAAAACTTTTTTGTATCAAAATCAAGGTTACTAGGTAATATTACTCTTGCTCCTGAAAGGATAGAAGCTAACAAAAAGTGAAGCTGTGAGGAATAAAAAATATCAGTATGTTCAATGTTAAGTATTTCTTCTATTTTCCTAAGTATTTCAAATAAAGATTCATATGTATGAACTACACCTTTCGGCACACCTGTTGTACCAGAAGTAAAAATAATAACGGAGTCATTTCCATCATTTGTGCGTGTTTCATTAAAATTTTGGTCAACATTATTAACTTTTTTAACTAAAATTTTATTTAGTTTTTTAAGTGTATCAATATCAGGAATACTAATATTAAAAAGCTTTATAGCAGACTCAATGTAAGGGGTATTGATTACAGTATTAAGAATTGGATCAACCAAAACATACTCTGGTTTTGCAAAATTAACTCGACCAATAAAATTGTCCTTTCCCATTGCTGGATCAGCTAATACTAAAACACCTCCAGCTCTAATAACTGCAAATATGTATATAATGCTTTCGATGCTTGGTTTTGCTAAAAATAGAACCTTGTCTCCTTTTTTAAATCCACTTTTAACTAAAGTAATCGCAACAGAATCAATTTGATACAAAAAATATTCAAAACTTACAGTCTTTCCATTTGTGGTTTCTATGATAGGTTTTTCTTTTAGAAAATCTTTTTGTAAAAAAAGTTTCTCTAAAATAAGATTCGTATATAAATTAATCTGTGATTTCATTGTTAATCACTTTTAGAACATCACCTAAATTTTTATATTTTCTAAATAATTCTTTATTCTTAGGCTCAATAGTGTATTTATTTTTTATTACTGCCAAAAGCTCGCCAAGATCTATTGAATCCTTGATGTACAAAGATAGGTCAGAAGATTCATTTAACTCTTCCTGTATGTCAAATATGAAATTTAAAATATTTATTAAATCTGATTGTGTAATTTTAGTTTCCATTTTTATTCTTGTAAAATGATTCTCTTTCTTCTTTATATTTATGATGAAATGTATTCATAACTTTATCCCAAAAAGGAAAATAGAGGCCATAATTTAAGTAACCGTATTTATGGTGCATATTATGGTGAATTGAATTTATGAAAATTTTGTCTAACATTTTATTCATGTTTGGGGTTGATAGTTCGTACCCTAAATGACCTATTGTATTTCCAATAGAATTAATTATAAATACTGCCATAACTGTGTAAATATGAACTGGTATAAATAAACACATCAATATGAAATAGAGTCCAAGTATAATATTTTCAAGTGGGCTAAATGAAAAATTTGTGAAAGGTGTAGGATTTTTGTTTGCATGATGTACAGCATGTGTGTACTTAAAAATTGTTCTATGTGAATGCATAAACCTATGACCCCAATAGAAGTGAGTATCTTGTAAACAAGCAAATAAAATAACCGTAAATATAAAGTAAGAAGTACTGTGTTCAGATATATCAAAATATACTTTTGTATATCCATGGTTTATTAAAAGTATTAAAACATACGCAATAACAACATATATCACCATACTTAGACTGGACCACTTAATATCTACTAAGATACTCTCCTTAGTTGGTTCTTCCTTTTGAATTTTATGGTTCTTAAATCTATCTTTTTTTAATTTATATACATAGAAATAAGCAAACGACCCCAACACGTAATTGCAAAATAAAAAGACAAAAGTAAATAAATAAAAATAATTTATATGGTCTATTTGTAACAAATTACTTAGATTTGAAAGCATGATTATTTTTCAATAATAACACAAAACAACTAAAAAAATAACAGCACCAAAAGCAAAGGTGCTGTTATATTTCTAATTGCCAAAATGTTAGCTTTTTAAACACTTTTCAAAAAAGCACTTTCTTTGAGAAACCTTATGGTTTGGTCATGGACTTGTTTTGAAAATATAAGTCCAGTATGTCCTGTAAAAACTTTTGTGTGAGGAATATCATCCCTAGGATTAGTTTCACTAACCAGGACAACACCATCGTTCTCGGGCAGTTTTCTATCAGCTTTAAAGTTGTCTGTTTTTCCAAAAAGTCGAAATGTTGAGGCTATCCCAAAAAGGTTAAAGGTGTCGTCTGTTCCTGCAATGATACCAATTTGAACAGAGGTATCTTTTGGTATTGTCACCCCTTCAGTTGCGATTAACTTTATTGATTTTGGTAGCATCCATGAACCTCTACCTTGAGAAAGAGTTCTTCCAAGCAGGGATCCGTTGAGGGGTGACCCGAGACAAACAACTTTTTCAAGACTTGGAAATTGGCTCATGTGTTGAATTGTAATTGTTCCTCCTAGGCTATGACCAATAACAATATTTGGCTGAAAATCATTAACCTCTTTAATGAATCTCGTAGTGATATCTACTTCTTTTGGAATAAGAGGGTATTCAAAAACTCTAACTTCGTACCCAGAACTCCTTAATCTATTGACGAATGGTGCCATAAGATACACATTCATGAACATGCCATGGATTAAAAGAACTTTTTCCATTATGATTCTCCAGTAATTAGAACTAATGTAAGATTACAGGAACACTTATGTCGAGTCAATTTATCGTTTTCAGAGAAATAGAGAAAATATATCCATCTTTTTCAAACAAGGAACTAATCCAAGTGTTCTTTCCTTTTTTTACATTTAGGATATTCTTTTCTGAAGAGGTTATTATATAGTGATTTGGTTCAGAAATTATCTGATCAGATTTTTGAACAGATTCTTTTAATGACCACATAACTGTTTCTTGATTTATTGATTTCTTATAAAATTCTCTGAATATTGATAACTCATCTTCATTACAACAGTATTCGAGAAGCTCTTTTTTTCTTGGTCGTAAAAACTCCACATCAACACCTATTTGAAAATCTTTACACAATGCAACAAAAATTACATCGTTTGAATCAGAGACTGAACAAAATAAATCTTCATGATTAGAAATGTATGGTTTGTTGCTTTTCTTTTCTATAACCAAATCAAGACTAAGAGCCTCTTTGGATAAAGCTTTGAGAAGTGAGTATTTATCAGTAATATTTTTATTGCCAACCTTATAAAATATAACTTTTTTATTTAAAACTATCTTTTGCATTATTTACTGTATAAGTTTAGTATACTAGATACCACATACATGAAATCTAAAATTACAGCCATATCCTATTTCTTTCCAGAAAGACTTGTTTTTAATAGTGAGATAGAGAATGAGTTACAGCATAAAAATCAACATCTACATGTTCCTGAAAATATTATTGAAATAACCACAGGCATACAATCAAGAAGATTTTGTCGTGACGATGAATATAATTCAACCTTAGCATCTAGTGCAGGGTTGGCTTTATTTAAAAAATACAATATAAACCCAAAAGATATTGACTTGCTCATATTTGCTTCGGCAGGACAAGATCTTATTGAGCCAGCAACATCTCATATAGTCCAAGATACCTTGAAAACAAATTGCAGAGTGTTTGATATTAAAAATGCCTGTAATGCATTTATTGATGCATTAATTATTGCAGATTCATGCATTAAATCTGGGCTACATAAAAATATACTTATTGTTACAGGAGAATCCTCGTCTAAATCCATTAAGTGGAATCTGAAAGATAGAGCTGATCTAAAAAATAGTTTTCCAGGGTACACATTAGGTGATATGGGTACCGCAGTTTTGTTACAAGAATCAAACGATGATTCTGGACTTGTAGTTAGTGATTGTTTAAATGACAGTAGTAAATGGGAAATTGGAACTTTACCAACAGGAGGGTCAAGACATCCAAGGGGTGACGAATATACTTATTTTCGCGGTGACGGACCAGAACTTAAAAATTCTTTTGAGAGAATAGCTCCTATTTTTTTTAATACATTTTTAGAAAAAAATAAGATAAATAAAGATGCTATTGATCATATTTGTATGCATCAAGTTTCAGAATATTATCTAAATGAAATGACTTCTTTACTTAAGATTGATGATAAAAAAATTATTCATACTGCGAAAGATTTTGGTAATGTTGCCGCGGCAACATTACCCCTTCAGCTTGCTCTATTGAATGAGGATAATAAACTAAAAAATGGAGATAGTATTTTACTTATTGGTTTGGCGGGTGGTGTAAGTGTTGAACTTGTATATTTTATTTGGTAAATATTTCTAAGATTTTTTGCCTGTTTGGCTTCAGTGTATGTGTATAAGGAAAATCATTACTGCTAAATAAAGTTACTTTTTCTATCTTAATATTATTTGGTAATTTTGAATGAAGATGATCTAGGTCTATTGCGACAGTTTGTTCAGATTTTATTGCACAGTAAATAACAGGAGTATTTTGTTTAAGATTATGAACAACACATACTTCCTCAGTGTTTGTAATTTTTGAGATGATGTATTCAAGGTCCTCAGCAAAAATTTTATCTCCTGTTGGCCAAATAATTAAATTCTTCGTCCTACCCTTCAATATTAGATTATTATTTTTGTCAAAATCAATAACATCACCTGTATTAAATACTTTATTATTGTAATCTGGATAATAACCTAAAAAAACATTATCTCCAGATACTAACAACTCCCCATTTTCGTTTTTTGAATATTCTAATCCTTTAACAATTTGACCAACATTTCCTTCTCTTCTTTTTTGATCTATAGATAAAGAGATGACAGGTGAGGTTTCTGTAAGACCGTACCCAATACATAGTTTATATCCAAGCCCTCTAAAAAAATCATCAGTTTCTTTGCTTAAAAGTGCTCCACCAACAATAAAGTTTTCTAGACTTATACCTATTTGATTTCTAATAAATTTAAAGAGTATTTTTCTTATAAAAATAGGCAAAGAAGATGAATGAACAATAGTTTTTCTAACTATATTTCTTATATTTTTATTATGAATTTTTCTAAGAATTGAAGATTTTATAAGGTCTAAAACTTTAGGAACAACTGGGATGGTTTTTATTTTATATTTTTTTATAGCTTCAATTATTTTAAATGAATCTGGTTTCTCTAAAAAAACTACATGTGAACCGACTATTAGAGGAATTATTAAACCAGCTGTTTGTTGGTATGCGTGAGACATTGGCAAGATACTAAGTGATGTGTCTTCTTTTTTATGGTGATAGATATCAATAATCTGGTATGCATTTGTAAGAAGATTCTTTTGGCTCAACATAACCCCTTTAGGTATACCCCATGTACCAGATGTAAAAAGTATCTCGGATACTTTTTCAGAGGTTTTTTTATTTGTAGATACTGATGTAGTTATGCTTTTTCTTGTTAGTAGTTCCTTTACTGTTAATGATTTTACAGTACTTTGTTCTAATGAATTGGAAATTATTATTTTTGGCTTAATATTTTCAATTACGCTATGTAAAAAAGTTTCACTTACTCGAGTGTCTACGGGGACGATTATTCCATTTTTTAAAATAACAGCAAAGTATACGCAAACCCATTCTATGTTTGGTACATCAAATAGAACAACCTTATCGTCTGTATCTATTTCGTGTAACTTATTTACATAAACATAAATCTGTTTATGTAATTCGTCATATGTTATGTTGGCTTCATTTTCAAAACTAGAAAAAGCGAGGTTGTGGTTTCCTTGGAAACCATCTACTAATTGTTTAAAAGAATTCATTTTAATTAAATTAAGATGAATTATAACATTTTTTACATATTAATTTCTCTCTAAAATTAGAGAACAGTAAGCCTCCTTTATTGTTGTATGGCTGGTAGAAAAGCATTATAAACGATGCTTCTCGTGCTAGCTGTTGAAGGTGACCCTACGGAGAGTCGAACTCCGCTTCCCGGCATGAAAAGCCGGTGTCCTAACCGATAGACGATAGGGCCAATACCTTATATTATAACACATAATTGAACTTTTTCAAATACCATATTTCATGTATACTTATCATCATATTTGGACGGTTAGCTCAGTTGGTAGAGCGATTCCTTGACGTGGAATAGGCCAGAGGTTCGAATCCTCTACTGTCCACAAAATTAAAATACGGCACTATACAGTGTCGTATTTTAATTTTGTGGACAGTAAAAAAGTAACCTGCGTCGCTTTCATGACGATTCTAATAAGGGATCAAAAAACTACTTCGAGCCTACCAGACAGGCGGACGGGCCAGCGAGGTAGTTTTGTGGACAAATCCTCTACTGTCCACTAGTATAAAAATGCGCACGATAAGCTGTGATATTTTTGTTGGTAGACAATAAAGAAGCAGTCTACATCACTTACTATTCATGATGATACTTCTCACCTTTCATAATCGTAAAAGCTCTGTACACCTGTTCAAGTAAAATCACTCTCACAAGCATGTGAGGAAAAACAAGGTTAGAAAGTTTCCAAACATAATTTGCTCTCTCTGTTACTTTTTCTGAAATACCGTACGCTCCACCTATAATAAACACCATACGTTTAATAGAGTCGACCATTCTATTTTCGATAAGCTCTGCAAGCATTTCACTTTTAACATCTTTCCCTCTTTCATCAAGAAGTACAACATAATCATCTTTCTTAAGAAGAGAAAGGATCTTATCCCCTTCTTTTTCTTTTGTTACATCATGAGAAACATACACCCACTCAAATGGACAATAGCGAAGAAGTTTAATTTCAAAGTAACGTTTTAGCTCATCACTTGCATCATTTGTTTCTTTTCCAACACTAAGAAAAACACATTTCATATGCAAAACTCTAAAACATTTATGTAAAAGAAGCAAGGATTTACTTTAATGTTATACTTCCTGTCATATGATTCTTCTTGCAATTGAAACAAGCTGCGACGAAACATCTATAGCAATCATAAAAAGAGTACGAGGAAAAAATACTCGCTTTGAAGTGCTTTCCCATAAAATACTCTCTCAAATTGATCTCCATGCACAATACGGTGGGGTGTTTCCTGCTCTAGCAAAGCGAGAACACACAAAAGCAATCACACAGCTCATTGCTGAAGCGCTTGAAGAAGCAGGCCTTTTAATAGAAAGAACAAACACCTACCACATCCCAAACACCGAAAGAAAGAAACTTGAAACTCTTCTTGAACGAGAACCAGAAATGCTCTCTGCAATGAAAGTTCTCTTTGAGGGTATACAGAAGCCAGGAATAGATGCAATCGCTGTCACAGAGGGCCCAGGACTTGCTCCTGCTCTTTGGGTGGGCATAAATGCAGCTCTTGCTCTTAAACTTCTTTGGGACATACCCGTCTACCCTGTAAACCATATGGAGGGACACATTATTGCAGGACTCCTTTCCCTTTCAGATACCATTTATGAGGTAAACGATATTGATCTCCCGGCATGTGCACTCCTTATTTCAGGAGGCCACACGGAGCTTGTTCATATTTCAAAATTACGATCCTACAAAGTAATAGGCAAAACAAAAGATGATGCCGTTGGTGAAGCGTTTGATAAAGTAGCGCGCATGCTTAACCTTCCTTATCCTGGGGGACCGGAAATTTCCCGCCTTGCTGAGCGAGCAAGAAAAGAAGGGATCATAGTAGATGAAGATCTTCGTCTTCCGCGCCCAATGCTTCACAGCGGAGATCTTCTCTTTTCATTTAGTGGGCTAAAGACAGCTGTGCTTACTCGAGTCAAAAAAAGAACATCACCTGATGAGCGAACAATCAAAATGCTTGCTCTTGAATTTGAAAATGCTGTGACCGATGTTCTTGTTGCAAAAGTACGTCAAGCAATGTACGAAACTAGAGCACAGACACTTATTGTAGGAGGTGGAGTGAGCGCCAATACTCATATTCGTTTTGCGTTAAAACAGCTTGCTGAAACTGAAGGTTTTACTCTTTTTATTCCAAATAGAAATCTTTCTACTGACAACGGTCTTATGATTGCAGCAACAGGCCTTGTTCACATAAATGAAGAAGTTCGTCCTCGAGTACGACTTGAAGCTAAAGGCTCTTGGTCCTTAAACGAAAGCTAAATTTACAAAAACAAAAACCCCTTTTAAAAGGGGGTTTTTGTTTACCTCGCACCCATATGTGGTGAGCGGGGCATGCTCCAAAGATAAATGCCTTATGTGAGCGCAGTCGCTCACCGCATATACATGCGAGCAAGAACTGGTATTAAAAAGTATATAGGTATTACAAAGAAAGACAAGTGTATACTGAGGAGCCAATAAAAACATAAGGAGCCATCTTGCGATGACTCTTTATGCAGGCATTTATTTATCTTGTGAGAGCATACTCATATACGCTCACATCATCTAGTATACCGTACTATTTTTTTGGAGCAACAAACTGCTTAAGATAGGCGTCAATTTGTGGAGCCATGCTAGGGTTAAGAACTTTAAACTCTTCAAGAAGCTTTACACCGAGCCGCATCTGTCCAGAAGCAAAAACTCCATTAATGAGATCTATACTAAGTGTGACATTTTGCCCCTTAGAGAGAACATATTGCTGAGCTTCTTCAAATTTACCAGCATAAGCAGCTGAGAGCATATACCATGTAACCGCATCACGACAATTTATACCTTTATCATAAAGCTCTTTTGAAAGAGTGTAAGCCTCTCCATATTTTTTCTGAATAAGATACGCACGTACAAGATCATATGCAAGGAGTTGCTTATTTGGAGCAAATAAACGAGCTTGCGTAAGCACCTGTTCTGCAGACTGAGAATCCCCTACACCATTTAAGAACATTCCATAGATCGAAAGCATGCGAACATCTTCTTTGTTTGCTTCATATGAAGTAAGAACATCTTTACGAGCCTCCTGAAGGAGACTATTGATAGCGCTCACTGCAGCCTGACGATCTGCAGCCGGAATAGTTTCAGGAATAGTAATCTGCCCCATACGCACAGCCATTTGAAGGAACTGTTCACGTGCCTCAAGACTTCCAAGAGTATTCATTGCAATTGCTTGCGTAAATGCATCCTGTTGCATCTTAACAGCATCAGCAAACGGCATAGTCTTTGCATATTCTCCAACACTCATAGCTTTAATTACAAGGCGATTAGCTGTAAGAGGGCGGTAATCGACATAATACAACACAACAAGAAGAGAGAGTCCGATAACAGGGATAGCGAGAAGTGTCATTTGGTCATTTCCAAGAATAGGCTGGCCTGTTGATCTGTAGCCCCCTTTTGTTCTAACAGTAATATACGCAAGAACAGCAAAGAAAAGGATATAGCTTACAAGATTGTCGAAGACAAAGAAATTGTGAATGAAATACCCAACAAGAAGACCTGTGAGGAGAGCTTTTTCAAAGAGTGGCATCTCATTATCTTTTCTCCACATATACCAAAGAGTGACAACATAAAGTGAAAGATATGCAATAAGTCCAAGAATTCCTGCTGCTACCAACCAGTCAAAGAATACGTTATGTGAGCGATCGTACCACGGCTCAAGATTACACATCTCTTCTGCCATAAACTTACGAGCAAATACATGTCCGAAGTTATCTTGCCCATACCCCAAGATAGGACGCTCTTTCCATGCATCAAAACTAATTGTCCACATTGAAAGACGACTTCCTCCTGTAACATCATTTGGTGATATGGTGGCAATACGAGAAAGAACAGGAGAACCTTTAACAAGAGGAGTTTCTTTGAGTACAAAAACTGCTGAAGTAAGGAGAACAAGAGATGTAACAATGACAGCAAACCACTTCTTAAGATTTTTTGACCCATTCCACGCAACAATCGCAAAAGAAAGAAGTGCACCTAAAGCAAGACCTATCATACTTCCACGTGTTCCTGAATAAAAAACACCAAGAACATTAAGCACAATAAGTGCTACGTATACTCGACGATGAAGTACATCTTTTGTTTGAGACCAAAGAAGTGCAAGAATAAAAGCAAACATTAAACAGAAAATACCAAAGTAGGCGGAATTACCGAGCGTTGCATCAACACGCTCACCTCCTGCATGAAAAGGGAATCTTGAAGCAAACCATGCAGCGGTTTCTGGTGAAATCTTTGCAAGCAGAAATTTTGAAGAACCAAAAAGTTGTGCAAACCCTTGAATTAAGACAAGCACATTTGCTACCACAAAAAACTTCCACATCTTTCTCCATTCTTCCAAGCTTGTTACCATTGCGATAAGAACAAAGAAATAGGCAAAAAAGTGAAAATGTCCTACAAAACCTTCCATTCTTTCAAAGTTACTCCAAAAACTTTTTTCCGGAGAAACACCAAATAAATCAGCAAAGAAAAGTATGCCGATAAAAGCAGAGTAAGCGAGAAGAATTGGTGATTTCTTGAAAGAAATACGATACTTTGTATCATAAAGCGCAAGAATTGCCCATCCTGCAAAAGCAATCGCTACAAGAATTCTAAAGAGAAGATTTTTTCCTGAGATGAATGGGAAAAACATTCCACCTTGCCCAAACCAAGAGAAGACATCAAAAAGCCCCCCGTCAGCAACATGAAGCGCCACAAATGGAATAATAAGTAAACATCCCCACACAATCTTTTTAACGATATTTTGCATACAAATAATATTTTTCAGTAGATTCCATAAAGTGTACCACACGATGATGTTTTAACTAAAAATGATACTATATAAAGATAAACTTCTTAAATAATGATTCCAAAGACTATTCACTATTGCTGGTTTGGAAAAAAAGAAAAACCTGAACTTGTACTAAACTGTATTGCAAGCTGGAAGGTGCATTGCGGTGACTACGAAATCAAGGAGTGGGACGAAAATACCTTTGACGTTAACAGTCACCCTTTTACAAGAAAAATGTACCAAGAGAAGAAGTATGCTTTTGTTGCTGATTACGTTCGACTTTTGGCACTTGAAAAGAATGGCGGTATCTACCTTGATACTGATATGCTACTAGTTCGATCGCTTACTCCGCTACTTCAAACAACATTACTTCTCGGAAAAGAATCAGATACTTACATTAGCTGTGGCATGATAGGGTCAGAACCCCATCACCCGTTTATACAAGCTATGAAAAAAAGTTATGATACCATTCAAAAACTTGAACCCAACCCGGTCATCATGACAAGACTTTTTAATAAAATACACCCGCAAGAAGCAACCATTCTTCCTCCTCCTGCTTTTTACCCATTTGATGCAAAGTCAATTCATCTCTACAAAGGCCAAGAACTTGGGGATGAAACCTACGGAATACATTTATGGAATTATTCATGGGGTCACCCTCTCAATAAACTATTTAAAAAAACAGGGTTGTATTTTATTGGAAAAAGACTCACAGAACAACTTGGAATAAAAAATGTGCTCAAAAAAATTTTTAAATTTATTTAAACAAATAATAAAACATGATTAACCGAAGTAAAATAAAATACAGTTTAAAAAAAATTTTACCGTCCGGTTTATTTTATATTGTTAACTTACTTTGGAAAAAGATTCTACTAGGTCTTGTCACCAGCTTTGACAACAGTCGACTTAAACAGTTTACCAGCAGAGAGGTTGTTAACCTTAAACACAAAGGAATAACATTTAAACTCTATATATCACCTGAGAATGGTTTTATTGATAAGCACATTTTTCTTTACGGAGCATATGAACCATTTATGCTTGACCTTTTTTTACGCTACCTAAAAAAAGGAGATACTTTTATTGATATTGGGGCCAACATAGGACAACACACTCTTTTTGCAGCAAACATTGTCGGACAAACAGGGTCAGTTCATGCGTTTGAACCGATACCAAAGCTCTATAGCCAATTAAAAAAATCTGTAGAAATTAATTACTTAGAAAATATAGTTCATTTGCACAATGTCGCGATTGGTCCAGTGCAAAAAGAGGATACTTTTTATGTTTCTAAAAATGCCGGAGGGTCTTCTTTTGTTAACAAAGATAACCTAAGTGAAACTATCACTGTTCCTATTAAAAATGGAGATAGTTATCTTAGTTTTCTCAAAAGAGTTGACGCAGTAAAGATTGATGTTGAAGGATTTGAGTATGAAGTACTACTTGGTATAAAAAAAATTTTAGATGTCCATCGACCGGTTTTATTTCTTGAGTTTTCTGGACATTTCTACAACAGACAAAACAATCAGCATGGATCGAAAATTCTTTCACTGTTAAGATCTTACAATTACTCCCTTTTTGATATAGAAGAAAACTTTAATGAAATTAAAGACGATGAAATTTTCAATACCTCGATTTCTCTAACAAGGAATCAGACAAACCTTTTATGTATTCATGAGAAAAGATATGAAATTTAGTATTATTACTCCAACACACAGGAGAAGCAACTTCTTACCTCGAGTGATTACTTCTCTTCAAAATCAAACCTACAGTAACTGGGAAATACTTATTATCAATGACTCACCTCAAGATGAGTCATATCACGATTTTGAATCTAAAATTAATGATCGCCGTATCCGTTATTATAAAAACGAAACTAATCGTGGTGTTAACTTTTCACGCAACCGAGCTCTTAACCTTCTTTCCTCTGACTCTAAATATGTTATTTTTTTGGATGATGACGATTACTTTGCACCAGACACGCTTCAGTATTTTTATGAAAAAATACTGACAGACTCTTCTTTAAAATGGATAGTAAGTAACCGTGCTCTTAAAAATGGTAAAGCTTTAACTGAGGTAAAATCTTTTAAAGAAAAATATTCATACGCTTGGGATTATCTTATTTTTAGACGAATAAAAGGTGATGCTACACACTGCATAGAAGTAAAACTTATTAATCAAAACCGTATACACTTCTCAAGGTCTATAAAACAAGGTGAAGAGTGGTTTTTTTTCTACCAAATAGGGCTACAGGCAGGTATTTCCTACACTGACCACAACTCAACGATAAGTGACGGATATGATCTTGTTAACGGGCTTAACTTTCGTAGACGCCCCCTATCTGAAAAGATAAAAACATTAACAAAAATTGCATATGAAGCTATTCCGATGGGACTAATTGTAAAACCATCTTTTATGTTTTATCTACTAATGCGCTATATTAGAATAATAATTCCTATAAAAAACAACCCTTAAAGAAGGGACCCTTTTAAGCTACCGCGAAATAATTCCTTAAAATGTTTACAGCTATATCAAAATTTTTTTATAAAATATCCCCTTCAGTTATACAGAATTCGTTTAATTCTGATGGTTTTATTCTTTATATAAAAAATGTTCAGTGGATAACGGTATGGAAAGTCTTAACAACAGTATTTTCTTTAATAACGACAATGATCGTTGCAAGACTTCTTGGTCCAGAACTTTTTGGAACATTAAGTTATGTACTAAGCCTTACAGGCTTATTTGCTGTTGTAGGAAGCCTTGGGATCGGCTACATCGTTTACAGCGACATGGTGAAACACAAAGAACTTCGCGAAGAAATTCTCGGAAGCTCTATTGCTCTCACTCTTATTACAGGGGCTCTAGCATACTGCCTCGTCATTATTTTTATCCTTTTTTCTAATGAAAACGCTTATATAGAAAGTCTTATCTTGCTTACAGCTCTTTCGTTTTTTACAACCCCCTTCTCATACCTTCATATAGACTTCCTCAAGGATAAGGACGGTAAGTTTGTAGCAATTACACAGATAGCAACAACAGTTACTAGTGGTATTTTAAAAATATTGAGTGTTTTTGTTTATTCTTCTCTCTACATGTTTATTATTGTGATTGTTTTTGAGAATATTTTTTCTGGAATTATTTACCTCTACCAAATTAAATATATTAAAAAACGTACAGTTAATTTCGTAGCATCAAGAGAACGGGTTAAAAAGTACTTTTTTACAGCAATCCCTCTTACAGCCCTTGTTGCATTTAATGAAATTTATTACCGCATAGATCAAATTTTACTTAAACACATGACTGATGTTTCATCGGTCGGACTGTATGCAACAGCGGTCCGCTTAACAGAAATATGGTACATCGTACCGAATATTTTGATTGCCTCACTTTTCCCAGCGCTTGCTCATACTTCCTTTAAAAAAGAAGGTAATGAATACGGTAAACGTTTTAAGATTTTTATGGTAACTCTTTTATCTATCTCTCTACTGATAGTTATGTGTACAGTTTTTTTTGGAAAATACTTTATTCAATTTGTATACGGACAAGCTTTTATAGAAGCAACAACAGTTCTTTCTGTTTACATCATCTCATTGCCTGGTTCATTTATTTCTATGCTTATTATGCAAGACATGTTTTTGGCAGAAAAAAAATGGAAGATGGTACTATTTTCTTTTTGTACTGCAGCCATTAATATTGTAAGTTGTCTTCTTTTAATTCCTATATACGGAGCCGTTGGTGCGGCCGGAGCAACGGCGATTAGCTATAACATAGTCCCACTTTTGTACTACTCTATAAAACTTTTTAATAAATAACTTAATATGTCTATTTAGCTCTTCTTAAAAAAAAGAAGGATGCTATACTCCTAAGAATATGATTAAGTACATAAAAGACACTCTTCGACCTTTTAAATTTAAAAGAGGTAAAAACTACCCTGGAGATGGAACACAGAGACTTAGGTCTATTCAAATAGAAACACTTTCTTCTCTTACAGGAAATAAAAAATTTATTTCCTGTTTCCCTGAGCTTGTTGCCTGCAACGAAAGTCACTTACCTGTTGCAAGTCATACAGATATTTCAAAAAAAATAGAAGCTTTTTTTAACCACACAAACACGTGGCTTAACTATCATGATCAGAGTAAAAACCTTACTCAGTGGACAGATGCGGATAATAGTAAATATTCTTGGCCTAAAATACATGACACTCATAGGGTTATCGTTGATCTTTGTAAAGATCTCGACATAAAAACAGTGTGTGATGTTGGCGCAGGAGCAGGTGTCGTTTCTAAATTTATTTACAAGGAAACAGAAGGTCGCGATCTCAAAATTACATGTCTCGAAGGTTCAGATGCACACATCGCACAGATGAAAGAAAATTTTAACGAAAGCAAAGTAATTGCTCCTCCAGTTAAAGTTAAGGCAGAAATCGTAAAAGGAATTATTCAAAATGCACCATTTAAAGACGATACATTTGATCTTGTTTTTACATGCACTGTAATTATGCATAACTCCTTTATTCCTGCGGTTTTAGCAATAGCAGAGATGACAAGAATCTCTTCACGTTATGTGCTTTATGTGGAAGGTTATCATGTTGATGGTATTCCTAAATTATACAATGATACCTATGATCGCTTAGTAGTTGATTATGAAAAACTACACACTTTACTTGGATATAAAACAATTCGCAAAACCTTCCACAAGGACCCTCACTCTGAGGACTACGAGTACATCGTGTATCTTGCTGAAAAGATAAAATGATAAAAGATTTGCTACTACAAAAAGCAGAACTACAGGCGAACGATACTGTTGTCTGGGGAAAGTACGACAACCACTACGATTGGGTGTGGGTTAATAATAGACCATACCTCTCTCCTCTCACACAAAACACAGCCCATCAAGTGCTACTTCGTGACTGGGCAGTCGCCAGAAAACTTCATGAACTTGGTATAAAAAAAGTCCTTGACATTGGAAGTGATACTGGGCATTTTTTAGCTGTCCTTAAGCACTTCAACATAGAGGCTGTTGGCATAGACGCCAGTAAAGAAGCTTGCGAATTTATTAAAAAAAAGGAGCAAAATATATGCTACAACCTTGGCATTCAGACGCTGATTACTCTTGATATTAGAGAGTACGACTGTATTACTTGTATGAATATCACTCATGCAAAATGGAAAGACGAAACTCTTAATGAAGAACTTAAACATAAACTAATCCAATGGATAGCTGATCACTCAAAATATGCTGTTCTTTCTGATTTTACCCACCAAGACCGTTCATGGGATGGACTGGCTATGATCCATGACTTTAACCCTCTTCCCTTCTATTTCTCAAAGAAGGTTCACCGTGTTGCCTCACTTCTTCACATTGACACATTTATTAACTATCTTTCTCTTCAAAAAATTTATAAAGTAAAAAATAGTTAAACAATATTACTTTTCAAAAAGAACAAAAATATCATCTCCTCTATCAGGAAAAAGAAAAATTAGAGATGATACTACAATTTTCTGAAACAAAAAAATAAAGCGATTATCTGTTGCATATGCAGCATTTTTATCTCCTTTTTTAATTGCTTTACTTGCAGACCAGATATATCCATTAAATGTGGTGAAGCTTTTTTTAACAGAAAAACCAACCCTTTTTCCAAGTTGACGTAAAGATTCTGGTGAAAAAATAAAAAAATGTCTTGGTATTTCTAATCCTCTATACGACTCTTGAAAAAGAGACCTTGCAAAGCTTTTACTACTACAAGTTTTTATACAAAGCCTTCCTCCTTTTTTAAGAATTGTATGACAGATGCTCATAATCTCTTCCGGGTTGGCAAGATGCTCAATGACGTTATTAAGGTAAACTGCATCAAAAGAATTTTCTTTATACGTATTTTTAGTGAGCGTGCCGGTTATAACAGGAATACCGTTGCTTCGAGCTATTTCAGCAGACTGTGGATCGATTTCGATCCCCTCAACATCAAACCCAAGATATTTCATTTCAAGTAAATAGTCCCCATTACCGCAACCAAGGTCAAGCAATCGAGCTCCTTTCTTTGGAAGAAAGCCACCAATACTTAACTCAACCTTTTTTCGAAAAGATGGGATAGCGCCTAAAATCACCCCGACAAAATAGTAAACTCTTGGAACCATAATAGGATACTTAAAATAAGCGACCAAAACAGCATATTTAATTTTTTTATTTTTTGGAAAATTTTCAAATGACACTTCACTAGAAGTTAAAAAATTATTTGTAAGACCTTCATGGGTATAATAATTAGAGTAGAGTAAAGAGGTGTCCTCTTCTAAAGGCTGAGGGTCTAACCAAAGAAGTGCACAGTTTTTACATGAAGAAATACTCCAAAAACCGGGCACACCAAAAAGTGAATCCTTTAGATGAGAATAGAGGTTTTGTCCTCGATAACCACAAAGAATACACGAGGTTACTGGCTTTACCTTGATTGGCGTTTTTGAAGTCATGCTAATATCGCAAGTATACTACAACACAAAATATAGCCCGCAAAGAGAGCTAAACTAAGGGCAGGTTTTGCTAATTAAAAATCCTACAGTATAATAGAAATCTAAACATCTACTCACAAAAATGGACGAAAAAACAAAAGCTACCTACAAAGAAGAAGAGTACACCAGATCTATGCAGGCTTACATGGCATACTTCCAGTCTTTAGAAGAAGTTTTTGATCTTAGTATAATTGATAGTTTTTCTGACCTTGGATGTAACAATGGTCGCCTCCTGGAGGCTGTGCTGAGAAAATACCCTCAAGCTCATATTGCTGGGTACGATTATTTTGAATGGTCAAAACAGTATGCCGACGAAAGTGTTAGAGATGCCATTACTATTAACGATCTCTCTAAGCCTTATACCTTTCCAAGAAATTACGCGTTGGTTAATTGTTCAGAGGTTGGAGAACATATCCCTCGCGAAGCTGAAGACATCTTCTTAGACAATGTCGTCAAATCTGCTTCTGACATAGTGCTCCTCACATGGTCAAATGAATATGACACAGAAGGACAACACCTTAACCCAAGACCAAAACACTATATTATCAGAAAAATGAAAGATCGAGGTTTTTCTTATTGGGAAGAACAGACTAGGAAATTTTCCGATGTTCTAGCAAACAAGCTTGAAGGTATTGGTTCAAACTGGTGGGCAGACAACATGATGGTGTTTAAAAAAGAAAGCTTTGCAAAAACACATAGTGATTATTTTATTCAAGGCGCATCAACAAATAATATCAATCATAAAACAATGTTCTCAAAGAAAGGACTCTTAGTAAAACCTCTTCAAGACTCCTTTATTGAACTTACAAATTTCATACATACACGCGCAGCAAATAAAAAAGGAGCTTCAATATTAAGACTTGGAGACGGTGATTACTTTTTTTTACGCCAAATATCCATAGGAAGTGCACATCCAGGTAAAAGAGCTCTTACTGTTCCCTACGAGAAAATTGATACAAATCTTTACCGTAATTTATTCTGGCAAAATGATTTACTAACATTTAGTATTGAAAAAAAATACCGTAAGCCATGGCTAAATTTTATTGTAATTGAGTTAATTGAAAAAATAATATCAAGAGGTATCCTTAAAAGACCTCTCTCTCCTCCCTCAAACCCAAGAAAAGCATACTTACTTGATAGGGCGGTAAACTATTTTATGGTTCTTGGAATTATTCCTTATCTAATTGCCTATATTTACTCCTTCAAAAGAAAAGGTCTTTACTTTTCAAAAGCAAAAACGATTATTACCAATAACTCAATGCCTCTTGAAGCTGTGTACTGCCTCATAGCAACAAAATGGATTTTTAAAAATTTTAAAAATGAAATCGGGATCATTGCTTCTGAAAATAAAAATAATATCATTAGAAAATTAATGGAACACCCTGAGTATAAAGAGTACTTAGGAATAGATTTTTTTACTGATTACGTTAATATTCCTGAAAAAGGAGCTGCTAATGATGTTGAAGCTTTAGCTAAATCAGTTGGAGAAAAAATTAAAGAGAGTAAAGCAAAAATATTTCTCGTTGGAGCAGGAAGCTCTAAGATTGGATTACTTCCCTACCTAAGACATTATCACAATGCTGTATTTATTGACGTCGGCGCAGGAATAGACGCCTTAGCAGGAATAATATGCCAAGATAGACCTTATTTTGCAAAATGGGTAAACTACAAACTACCCAACTACGACTACTCAAAAATAGACATAATGGACACAAACAACCCAGAGTGGAATAACCCTGAGTACAAAACACACTTCCTTAAAAAATAGAACTTGAGCTAAATTTTAGTTTAAAATTGGTCTATGATACTATAAGAAAATACACTTGATATATGAAACAAATACCACTATTTAGACCATCATACGATAACAAAGAACTCAATGCTCTTAAAGAGCCTTTCAAGAATGGGTGGCTTGGTCTTGGACCAAAGACCAAAGAATTTGAAGATAAATTTGCTAGCTACGTTGGAACAAAACATGGTAACGCTCTCAATTCAGCAACATCAGCACTCCACCTTGCTCTTTCCCTCTTTAATATTAAAGACAAGGAAGTGATCACCACCCCTTTCACCTTCGTTTCTACTAACCATGCAATTCTTTACGAGGGCGGCATTCCTGTATTTTGTGATATTGAACCAGATACACTCAACATCGACCCAACAAAGATTGAAGCACTTATCACCAAAAACACAGTTGGCATTATGTGTGTCGATTACGGTGGACATCCATGTGACATGGATGCAATTAATAAGATTGCAAAAAAACATAAGCTCTTTGTTATTGAAGACGCAGCACATTCATGTGGATCAAAGTACAAAGGAAAAATGGTTGGGTCACTTACTGATATTACAAGCTTTAGTTTTCATGCAGTAAAAAACCTTGCAACAGGAGACGGAGGAATGCTTACCTACAACAAAGTAACTTGGGATACTATTTTACGAAAGCGACGCTGGCTTGGTATTAGTAAAAGTACTTTTGATAGAAGCATTACTAAGAAAGGATACCACTGGTACTACGAAGTAGAAGAGCTTGGTTTTAAATATCATATGAATGATATTAATGCCGCACTTGGTATTGTTCAACTTGAAAAGCTTAATAAACATATTGAGAAGAAGCGAGTAATTGCTAAAAAATATAACGACGGACTTAAGGATCTTGCATGGCTTTCTCTTCCCGTAGAAAAACCATATGCGTGGAGCTCAACCCATAACTACGCACTCCAGATGGACCCATCAGTTCGCGATGCTTTCGTAGAATACATGCTTGCACATGGTATTAGTGTTGGTATGCACTATATCCCTAATCATCTCTACAAGATGTATAAGCCTTACTATCGAGAACTCCCTGTTGCGGAACTTGCATGGAAAAAGGTAGCGCTTCTTCCAATGTTTCCAGGACTTACCAAAGAAGAAGTAACATATATCATTAAAACGGTACAAGCGTTTAAGCCTATCGCTTCAAAGAAAAAGAAGTAGCATGACAAAAGTTGCTATTATCTGTCTTGGTGCTTATCATATCACTACCTGGAGTAAAGAAGAGAACTTTGACCGTCAAAGCGTATACTCTGTCGCACTTAATCAAGCGCTTACAATTGCGGATCATGATATGACGCGGGAAAAGAATTTAGATATTTCATTTTTTATTCTTGAAAATACTGTTGCCAATCCAGAAGAACAAATAATCCAAGAGCTTCGTAATCAATTCTCGCACCCAAAAATACAAGACATAATCTATATTAATGATAATGGTCTTGGCTCGCAAAATAAAGGTGCTGGTGAATATATGATGTGTCAGGCTGTAATAAAGAAACATCAAAAAGCACTGGAGGAGTATGACTGGATTATATACTACACTCTCCGTCAAATTATTGTACAACCAAATACACTAGAAGCAATACATGAGATCGAATCTCAGTCTAAAAAAGAAAATGTAATTATTGGTGGACTAGATGGTTTTACACGAAATGGTGTAAAGACCTTTGCTGTAAAGGAAAACTACTGTGATATGATTTTTGCTATGAAACCAGAGCAGTTCTTCTCCTACATTAATAGCATGTCCCCTGAAGAGCTTACCGAGAAGAAAATGAATAGTGAGAAGAATCTCTACTTTTTTGTTAAGCGAGGTGTTGAAGATGGAACAATCAAAGCAAAAGAGCTGGACTGGAATGGTGTTATGCGTTATGCACAGCCAACAAATACAACACAAATATTTTAAATGTATGAACTATACTATGTACCTCGCAGAAAAAGAATGGAACACTTACCAAGAAATTAATCCGTATACACACCTCAAGGGTACTTCACCTCAAGATCTTTTTGCTTTAGCCCTATACCCTTATTTTGACTACTATAGTAAAAAAAATGGATCCATAGAGACTGTACCAAATGAAACAAATATAAAGGAAATATCTTATCCTATCCCCAACGGAGAAATATGTATTACCTTTGTAAAAAACTCATTTTTTGCCTTTTGGTATAACCTTATTAGAAGTAGAGGTGGGACTATTTTTTATATCAATAAAGATATAGCAACAAAGGACGTGGAGCAAACTTGGAAAATACTAGTCACACATATTAATTTTCACACTATCAAGAAAGTCCATTTTCACTACCCCCACTTCACAAAAATTGTTCATGCGTATAGAATAGCAACCATATATAATAAAGACATCGTTGACATTACATACTAACTTATATGGCTTACACAGTTCAAACAATTGAAATACCTGAAGTTCTCCTCGTTCGGTCTGATAAGTTTTATGACGACCGCGGATACTTCATGGAGCTTTCAAAAAGTTCTGAATTTAAAAAGCTTGGACTTCCTGATTTATTCCCACAACAAAATCTTTCTTATTCAAAGAAAAATGTTGTTCGTGGGCTTCACTATCAGCAAGGAGAATTTGCCCAAGGCAAACTTGTCTATCTGGTTGCAGGACATGTACGCGATGTATTTGTTGATATGAGAAAAGATTCCCCAACATATAAGAAAAAAGCTTGGATAGAACTGACAGGTGAGGATAATACTTTTATTTATATTCCGCCAGGGTTTGCTCATGGTTTTTCAGTGCTTTCTGATGAGGCTTATTTCTTATACGCCTGCACTAGTGAATATAATAAAATTGCCGAAGGAGGGATTAACTATAACGATCCTGAACTCGATATTGACTGGGGTGTTAAAGATCCTATTGTTTCCGAAAAAGACAAAGCGCTTCCTTTTCTTTCGTAATTCTCTGTGATAGCCTTTTATCTATGACCACACCTCTCTTTAGTGTAATTATTCCAACATATAACAGCACTCTTTTTATTGAACGCACAGTAGATAGTGTCCTTAACCAGACATGTGTCGACTTTGAACTTATTATTATTAATGACGGATCAAGGGATGCAACAGGTGCTACTCTCAAAAAACTTTCTGAAAAAGATAGCCGGATTAAAGTAATTACAACCCCTAACTCTGGAGGGCCTGTCGTTCCTACTAATATTGGTATAACCACAGCAAAAGGTAAATATATCGCTTTTCTTGATCATGACGATGAGTGGCGTCCTCAAAAATTAGAGGCCGTAAAGCAAGCCTTTCTGTATAATCCTCATGCCGGATTCGTGGCAAGTAATGTAGAAATATATAACGAACAAGACGGTACAACTGTTGTATCTCATGCTCCCATCGAAGGAAACAATGTTTCTGTTAATGATATGATTGCTGGAAAATACTTCAATACTTTTAGTATGCTTGTTATACGAAAAGATATCCTTGATCGTGTAGGGCTTCTTGATAAAAATCTCTCTGTATTTGCTGACTACGATATTATTGTACGCATGCTGAGTAGCGGAATTGTTCACGTTTTCTTACCTGAACCACTTGTTATTTACAGGGTTCATGACAACAATACCTCAGCCCTCGCAAGGTCTGCACTTAAACGTATCGAAGATCTTGAACGTATCACTACAAAATACCAGAAAAAGTATACTCATCATAGAAAAAGTCTTAGTATTATTCATCATGCTATTGGAAGAATTTACCTCCATCTAGAAAATAAAAAAGAAGCAACTGACAGTTTTAAAAAATCGCTTTACTATGACAGACTTAATCCCGCGGCATATATAAGACTCTTCTCAGCGTATTTTGGAGAAAAACCATACCGCGTAATGAGGAAAATTAAAAATACTATAAAAGGGTAAGTGCTTTTTATAAACTAGTCAATTCTTTTAAGGTAACCATTTACGTTAAATGTCGCATTTTCTCCAAACATATTACTGAACTCAATATCGTTAACAAAATTTTTATTTTTTGGAAGAAACTCACGTATTGCTTTGAGCGGTCCTCCATGTAAAGATTTTTCTGTACCGAGGTTACCAACAATACCATCTTCAACAATTAGGTAAGAATTAACAGAGACGAGGTGAGCAAATTTGTTTAATGCACCGAGTGTGTCTTCGTAAGTATGAGACCCATCTTCTATTATAAGAATTTTTTTATAATTTTTTGCATTATCAAGAGAATACCCTTCCCACCCGTCAATAAACCGACAAATTCGTGGATGGCTTTTAACCACATCAGAAACTTTATCTTCAATGTCAATTGTGTGAACCATACCATTTCCTATAACATCAAGAATATCTGCCATATACAAGCTACCACCGCCGTTATTAGTTCCAATTTCAATAATTAAATCAGGCTTCACTTCGTGAATAAGCATTTGATAGATAACATAATCAAATGGACATTTTTGAGCAGGAACCCCTCTGTAAGTTACTTTATAATGCCCCTTAACTATAGAACGAACAGAAAAGGAAACCTTCTCATTTTTTGGAGAAAGTGTATTTTTTATGAATGAGTAAGCCTCTTGGGAGATTTTTTTTAAAAACATATAAATTAATTTAACTTAAAATAACACACATACTTGAAGACCTCTTTGAGACTGTTTTACGTCGAATTCTTCTTAAGAAATTACTTAACAAAGTGTAGGTAAGTGGGTTTAAAAATTTTGATTTTATATTATTAATTTCCTTACCGTGAAAAATCTCCCCGTCTTTACTTAGTCGAGGAAGACTTTCTTCAAGTTTTGAGACAGGAACATTTACATCATATTCAAAATATTTTTTTGTATATTCAGAAAAATCAATAAAACTAACTTTCTTCCCAAGAAAGCCAGCCAAATATTCGATACTTTTCTCAGAAAACCAAAACAAGTGTACCGGAGGGATATCATTTTGCCATTTAATACTCTGATCACTAGTTGCATTTTTATTTGGTGTAGTGATTATTATTTTTCCTCCATCTTTTAAAAGTAAAGATGCTGCTTGTAAAAAATTTCTAGGATCTTCAACGTGTTCTATTAACTCAGTCATAACAATAACATCATAAAAACTTTTCTTTGAAAGAGAGAGGTCAAAGAGGTCTACACATTCATAATAATGACCATACTCAGCAATAGCAGAATTTATAGCATTTTGAGAAATATCAATACCTTTTGTCTGGTAGCCATCTTTATTAAGTGCATAGGTTAAATATCCAAGCCCGCTCCCAATTTCTAAAACTGAAGTAGTTTTTTTTTCTAGGGAAAGACTTTCAAGTGCTTTTTTTACCCCCCAGTAAACATTTTCACTCTCAGAAAGAAGCTCGAGGGGTTTCTTGGATAATTTAACAGCCTTAGAAAAGCGATAGTAGCGCATATACCCAGAAATATTTTCACCGTATTTATATATAGAGTCATAAACCTCGCTATCACTATGCAAAGGATCAACAAAGCTCACAAAACAATGTGAACACTCGTATATATTAAAAAAAAGCCCCTCCTTGTAGCCTTTCATTTTTTCGTAAGAAAGCATGGCAACATTCTCACATATTGGACATTTCGTAGTCTTCATATTTCTTTAAGTATACCATCTGAGGAGGTTTTCCTTAAGTGAAAAAGTGCTGCAATATTTGCTGTTATAAAAAAATAAGCAAGCACAGAATAACGTTTAAAACTCTTTTTTCCAAGATCTTTTAAGAGGTTGCTTATTGTATTTAAAAAGAAACCGGAATTCTGGTAAAATTTATGCTTTAAAAGCACGTATACAATTCCCCTTACCATCATCTTTGCCTTAAGTAGCTTAAAACGGTTGTCATGATGAGTTTTGTGATCAAAAAAATCTAATGCCGAGAGTGACACAGATGTGTTAATTTTATGTTTAGAAAAATGTATTCTTAGTAAAAAATCAAGCTCATCTCCTCCAAAAAAAAGAAACGGGTCATAATAACCAATTTTTTTGAAAAAAATATCCCGAAAAAGAATAACCCCACCCTGAACATAGCCCGTAGGAATTATGCTTGTGGTTTTACTTCTCTCGATAATATCTTCCCTTTTAAGCAAAACATGCTCTACTGATTCTTTTTCTGAAGAATACCAAGTCTCTGTAGAGTAAAGGTGATTATCATTTGTTGTTGGAATACCAAGAACATCTGCATTAGAGGATTCCATTTCTGAAAGTAAAACACTGAGACTACCCTCCTTAAAAAGAAGATCGTTATTGGTCACGAGAATACGACGAACCTGAGCCCTCTCAAGAAACTGTATTCCTTGGTTAATAGCCTCAGAATATCCTTTATTCTCTTTATTTGAAATAACATCGTATAAGACGATACCATTAAGTTCTTTAAAATATTCTGAGATATTTATAGTTGAACCATTATCAACAAACACCACTCTTTCAATTGATTCTTTGTTGCGAAGCAGTGACTGAACGAAAAGGTGTATATGTTTTTCCGAGTTATATGTTACTGTCGCGATACCCATTTTAGTTAACATAATTTTATTTAAACTTTAAAAGATACACTTTATATTAACAGAAATCTAATAAAATACTATATTTACCGAAACAAAGATCGTATCCAAGAAGCAAGACGGGTATCTTTTTGCTGAGGAGGTAGGACTATAGTTGAGGAGGCTACTCTTATCATTTTCTCCTGCTGAGGCGAGGTGTTACCTTGATCACCTTTCAGTGTTTGATCTTTTTGTATAGGAACAATACGCGATGACTGTTGTACAGATTTTTTAATTGCAGGAATAGTATTTTTTTGTTGCACTAAGGATGGTAAGTTGCTATTTTCAAGCGGAGTAGAAATACCTACCACCCTCTGCTCTGATCTAACAACTTCTTCTCCGCTTGGGAAAAGAAGCTTAATAACTGTTGAGCTGGAAACTGTCGTACTCGCAAACCCCATCACCGAACCAGAAAACTTAGTGATACCACTTCCTAAAATAGTGTTTTTAGGGAAACGAAATCCTGCCCCGTCAACTGAAAGCGTCCAACCAGAAATATCCAACTCATAGCTATTATCGTTTGTAAGGGCTATGTAGGGCCCATATTTGCCATACAGGACCTCAGAAATCGAAATATCAGGGTTATGTACCAAAATAGCCATTCTCCCCTTTCCTTCAGCTTTTCCGCTGGTTGCTTCAACTTCAAGAATATATCTACCGCTATAATGGTAGGTGTGTTCTGTGGAACTTCCAAAAGCATATCCGCCATCACCAAACGACCATTCATAGATAACATTTTTCACCTCTTCACCTTTATCATCAAGAACAAGAACATTAAATACTGAAGAGGCACCAGCTACAACTTTCTTTTCTTTTGGTAAGAAAATCGTAAGCTGTGGAAGTGTTTGATATGTTTGGGAAAGTGTTACTTGATTAGGGTTACCTGGAGAAGGGTCACCTGTTTGTGGAGATTCGTACTTTTTATTTTCCTTACCTGGTGTCGGTTCAGTTGTAACAACCTCTCCTTGCACAACACCATACCCAAGCCCTTCCTTTGCGGCAACATAAGAAATAAAGTCCGATTGAACGCCGTTTACATAAAGAGTAAGTGAGGTTGTTCCAGTGTTCACTAAACTCATCGACGCTTTTAATAACGTTCCATCATAAGATGGATAGTCTTGTAAAAACTTTGTCTGACCAGAAATAGTACTTGCAATAATCGCATATCCTCCAGGAGAAATAATTTGCGAGCCGGAAACAAGCGCTGAGCTTACTTGATTTCCACCTTTAATAGAAAAGGTGATTGTCGATACATCAACTGAAGCATCACTTTTGTTTATAATCTCAACCCACTCCCTTCCTCCATCATCACCAATTGGATTTGAAATAATTTCACTCACCATAAGAGCTTCTGCCTTTAGATAACTCATACTTATAAAAAGTAACAGGGTGAAATATTTCATAGAGAGTTTTATTCTTCGTCTTCTAGTAAACGACGGAGAACAGCTTCATCAACCTCTTTTTTTACTTTTAATTCTTTTACTTCTTTCTTTTCTTCGAGCTCTTCATCTCTGCGGGAAGGCTGAGCAGCCTCATCTTTTTTAAAAGTATTTTCATGTTCCTGCATCGCCTCAAAGAGAGCATCTTTGAGAGATTTTGCTGGCTTCTCATCAAAAACAGGTGCATCAATATGCTTTAGCACTTTCTCTTTTCTTTCTCGACTTTCTCTTTCTTCTTCTTTAAGCGTTGGAGGTTTGTGGAATTTTTCTTCAAGCTTTCTTGCAACCTCATACGGGGTCTGGGAAGGAACTTCAACTTTTTCTTCTCTTTGTTTTTGGTGAAAAACTTTAGGAGGAAGAGGTGTATCGTTTGTAATTTTCCTAATAGCTAAACGTCTTACATCTTCTTCTCTTTTAAACTGATCTCTTTTTTGAGGAATGTTTTTTTGCTCTCCTTTTTCACGAACAACTGCAACCTCCTGATCTTCAGGTTTTCCTTCTTTCTTTGGCGGAGCATAAAACGTCGCTATTTCATCTTCAACAGCATATCTCGGCTTACCATAAATATTTCTTGCATACGTAACAACAGCTTGAGCATATGACTGTGCCGGTTTTTGTATTAAATCAAGTGTATGAGCAGAAAATGGCGACGACCCTACTCCGTCAATCATCAGTCGCAAATAAATCTGGCGTGCAGAGAGGTTTACAATGTCATCCATAGTAAAAACAGGAGCAAATTCTTTTTCAAACACCTCAGCATCTGTTGCCCCAACACGAAAAACAACCATCGTACCGACGTTTCCAAATACCGCAGCCTTTACCTCGTCTTCCATTTGTTCAACATATTGATGAGCAACAGTGAGCGCTAAGTTGTACTTACGTGCTTCAGATAAAATAGAGGCGAAACTTTCATTGGCAAAGTTTTGAAACTCGTCTACATAAAAATAAAACGGTGGGAGCTTTTCAAGTTCATATGCCCCAACATCAGCTCGCGACATTGCTGCGAGGTAAATTTTTGTAATAAGGAGGGAGCCAATAAGATTGGCGTTTCCTTCCCCCACCTTTCCTTTGGAAAGGTTCACAATAAGAATCTTTTTCTTATCCATGAGCTCACGAATATCAAACGATGTCTTCTGTTGTCCAATAATATTTCGAATAAGCGGGTTTGCGATAAACTGTCCAACTTTATTTTGAATTGCAGGAGCAGCTTCCGCTGCGAAGCGATCGGTGTAGTTAGCGTATTCGTTTACCCAAAAGTCGCGCACTGTTGGATCGGTAACATTTGATACTATTTTTTTACGATACTCTTTATCGGTAAGCATACGGTTAACACCGAGCAAAGACTGACCATCGTTTTCAAGAAGCGCGAGAATAATATTGTTGAGAATATATTCCATACGCGCAGAAAACTGATCCTTAAAGAGCTTCTTAAACGCAGCCATCACACCGTTTGCTACAAGGTGACGCTTATCTGGAGATACTTTTTCTAGTACGTTTAGTCCAACCGGATACTCTCCGTCAAAAGGAGCGAAGTACACCACGTCTTTTATACGTGACTCAGGGATGTGATCGAGAAGCTTTTCTGCCATTGAACCGTGCGGATCAATCACACACATACCTTCCCCGTTATTGATATCTTGTATGGCTAAGTTTTCAAGAAGGGTAGATTTACCCATACCTGTTTTACCAATCACATACATGTGATGAGTTCTATCTTTTGCTTTAATACCAAATGGGATATTTTGATTACGAAAATCAACCTTTCCTACATAGGTAATTTTTTGGGCGTCGTTCATAAGAAAGTAATACTCTATAAAGTATAGCCTTTAAACTAAGGAGAGCCTAGTTGATATTACTGGGGAAGGAGCGCTTCTTTAGTGTATTTATTTGAAGGATCCCACAACATCCAAGAATGAACCCCGTGCTTCTCACCTGCTTTTATCTGAGCGCGCACCATCTGGGCAGTATATGTTGCACCCATATCAAAATCTTGATACCACGGACGAAGCTTTGCAATTAAAGTACTTGTAGCATAAAGAGACGCTCCCGCTCCATTACGCGTAGAGCTCGCTGTTTCTTCAGCTATAGCAACCGCACCAAGTGTTGCATAATCAATAATCTCATATGGGTGAGCTGCAGGATTATCAAAGCCTGCTGTTCCCTTATAGTAATGTGACGGATACACCATAAGAGCAACATAATCAAAATATTTATAAGCATCTCTTAGATCCTGTCCGAGTGTTTTTGTTTCATTATTGTTTGTTGCAATAATACCAAATAAATCTCCTGAAATTGGGATACCGAGCGGCTTAAACTCATCATAAAGGTATTTATAAAACTCTCCAACAATTCCCGGTTTATCGGTAAGAGCACGATCCCCTGAAACAGGGAATAGCATCGCTTTTAGGTCTCCATCTGTTGGGAAACGAATGTAATCGTAGTTAAGCTCATCAAACCCTCTTTCGTAAGCCTCTTTACCAACTTCTGCTGCATACTCCCACACCTGTCGTGACCCAGTATCAATCCACGGGACCCCTTTATGATCTTTCCAAATACCTCCTGTTTTTATATTTTGCACAGCAAGCTCCGGATGCTTTTTCACATAAGCAGGGTCTTGAAATACTGAAATACGCGCAATAACATAAATATTTTTCTTATGAAGCTCTTCCACAAAAGCATCTATATCTTTTGCTCGCTCATCCCAAGTCAAAACCCCTGTATTATCTTTTACATCAATCACCACAGCGTTAAGTTCAGTTTCGTCAATAAGTTTTACAAGACGTTCACGAATAGATGGTGTTCCAGCAACCCATGAGGACATGTAAATTGCTTTTACATGTTCAGGAGTCTGCACATGAGTGACCTTAGCTGTTGTGGTAGCAATAGTTGTTGCTGTCTCTATAAAAACTTCTGTTGAAGTTGAGTTTGCTTTTTCATCTTCGTTGCCCCCTTTTACATAATGCTCTTTTCCTATACCTGCTACATACGGAGAATTACTTCTTCCTTCAGTAACAAAAAAAACAACGAAAGTAAGAACAAGGAGAGAAACAATAAAAGACTTCATGCGTTCACGATATAGGGAGCAGAAGGTTTACTTTCTGTTTCTTGATGGGTTGGAGATGGAACCACTCTCTTACGAAGATCAAGTGTGCTAATAAAAAGAAATACTCCTGCAACCATAAAAACAATATCTTTAAAAATGGTTGGTATAAAAATCCACGGAGAAATAATAAGGAGAAAAGCAACAAATCGTTTAATTCCAAGCGGCGACATATAACTCCCAGTATACACAACTATTCCCCTTACCTCAACAGGATTATTTTGGGGAAACAATAACCACAAACTCCCCACGAATATGGTCTTTATGAGTACTGAAGTGCGCAAGAACTTCTTCTGCACTTCCTCGAATAATTTCCTCATGAAGCTTTGTAAGCTCCCTTGTTACCACAATAACTCTATCTTCTTTAAGAAAAACCTTAAGGGATTCTAGTGTTTTTATAATTCTGTGTACCGACTCATAAAAAACTGAAACATCTTCACTTTCAGCTATTTTTTTAAAGAGTGTTTCTCTTCCTTTTTTATGTGGCAAAAATCCATAAAAAGTAAATGTCGAAGAACTAATCCCTGACACCGAAAGAGAGGCAGTGAGAGCTGAAGCCCCAGGAAGAGCAATAACCTTAACTTCTTGAAGTGATTCATATATTTTTTGCACGAGAAGTACTCCAGGGTCAGAAATAGTTGGTGTTCCGGCATCAGACACAAGAGCGTACTCTGCTCCATTTTCTAAACCTTCTAAAATCTTTTCAATATTTTTTACACCAGTTTGAGCGTAAAATACGGTAGTCTTTGTACTAATATCATATTCTTTAAAAAGCCGCTGAGTAACAGAGGTATCTTCGCATAGCACCATGTCTACTTCCTTAAGTACACGAATAGCTCGAAGTGTAATATCTTCGAGATTACCAATTGGGGTTGGGACAATATAGAGAGTTCCTGACATATGTGTATCCTAACAAGAATATAATAAATAAAAAAGGCCGCATACATGCGGCCTTGTTTTTAGAAAGAGCAGTCACACAGCTGAAAGCATCCAATCTTCCGGCTCTTGCTGATGTTCACCCCACCAGCTTTTAGGAATTTCACGTCCGCAAAAAATGATTTTTTCTTCCGGAATCTTTTTATCACTTTCTTCAAGACGACGACGTGCTTCTTCTTTGGTCGGAACCCAAGGGATCTCCTCGGGTTCCAGCTGCTGAAAAAGATTCGGCCGAAGAATAGCCAGGCCACCGTTGTAGTAATGAAGGAAATACGTCGTTCCGTGCAAACCAACCAAAGCAAGTGCTTGTGTCTTGTTGTCGAAAACGTATCGCCTTTCTTGAAAGGCGAACGAAATGAAACCAACTTTAAACCCCATACCGGGTCTCCTTGTTATGTTGTAAATGAAAAACCGACACTTATGTTTTAATTTTCAGTGCGGCGGTATTTACTCATAATAACACATTATTGTAAATAATGCAAATTTATTCACTTATATAATTCACTTCTCTTTCCAAGAGAATTCCTGTTTTTTCCTTTATTTTAAATGCTATTTCGGAAGAATACTTAAGGAGTTCTTC
>JACCDT011115353.1_pt1 | contig 52196 bp, 53 predicted proteins | sample 7446291 | NCBI WGS metagenome assembly JACCDT01 (sample SAMN15323446, study PRJNA562643) | freshwater metagenome | isolation source: river surface water | place: USA:Blue River Watershed | collected 2017-08-17
CATCAAGGCCGCGCTGCTGGCCAGCTTCCACGGCTGTGCGCCTGCGCTGTCGGTCGAATTCGGCCGCAAGGTGCTGTACTCGAGCGAGCGGCCGGCGTTCGCCGTGCGCGAAGAGCACCTGAGGATCGCCAAGGCACGCGGGCAGGGCCGCCGCAGACAAATCCACCATCGTCATCAAGCGCGTCAAAAAGGCGCGCGGCGGGCACCACGGCGGCGCCTGGAAGATCGCCTATGCCGATTTCGTGACCGCGATGATGGCCTTCTTCCTGCTGATGTGGCTGATCAGTTCGACCTCCAAGGCCAAGCTGGAAGGCATCGCCGAATACTTCAAGACACCGCTGAAAGTCGCCATGCAGGGCGGTTCCTCGGTGGCCGAGCGCGCCAGCGTGATCAAGGGCGGCGGCAAGGACGTGACGAAGAAAGAAGGCGAAGTGCGCAAGGTGGTCGATCTCAAGAGCGCGCAGACCGAGCTGGAGAAGCGCGAGAAGGCCCAGCTGGAGGCACTGAAGGCAAAGATTGAAGCGGCCATCGACGCCAACCCGCTCCTGCGGCAATTCAAGAAACAGCTGCTGCTCGACATCACCAGCGAAGGCTTGCGCATCCAGGTAGTGGACGAACAGAACCGCCCCATGTTTTCCACGGCCAGTTCGCAATTGCAGCCCTACACGCGCGACATCCTGCGCGAGATCGGCAAGATGCTCAATGACGTGCCGAACCGCATCGGCCTGTCCGGCCATACCGACAATGTCGTCTATGCCAATGGGGAGCGCGGCTATGGCAACTGGGAACTGTCGGCCGACCGCGCCAATGCCTCGCGCCGCGAACTGGTACAGGGCGGGATGCAAGACGCCAAGGTATTGCGGGTCGTCGGCCTGTCGTCGGCGGTGCCCATGAACCGCGACGATGCGCGCGATCCCATCAACCGCCGCATCAGCATCGTCGTGATGAACAAGCGGGCCGAGCAGGCCATCACGGGCGAGCATGCGTCGCTGGACGTGCGTGGCGGCCGCGAGTCTGGCCCTGCATCGCCGGCGGGCGCGGCGGCGATTGCCGCCGGTCTTGCCACCCACCGGGGAGAGGCGCGATGAAGCCTGCTCATCACCTGCCGCCGGCGCGCCATGCCTTGCATGACGACCTGGCCCAACTGGAGCAATTGCTCAAGGAAGCGATTGCCAAGCTGTCGGCCAGCTTCGCTGGTGCGCATGAGGCGCTCGCCAGCCAGCAGGCGCTCGACAGCCATGTCAGTCCTCAGTGCGCAGCGCTGGCGCGGCGAGCCAGCGAGCACCTGGACTCGGCGCTCACGGCACTGCAATTCGAGGACATCGCCAGCCAGCTGATCGCCAGCGCGCGCCGCCAGCTCGGCGATGAAGGTCGCGCCGGCGGCGCCGTCAATCGCAGCGTGCCGCAGCAGCACATGGAGAGCGGCAGCATCGAGCTGTTCTGAGCACCGGGCGCGGGCACGCAGACATTCGACAACAGGCAGGCCGGCGCGGCCGGCCGACAACGCAGGCAAGGTTTTACGGAGAAAGACATGGGCAAGAAAATTCTCGCGGTGGACGATTCGGGTTCGTTGCGGCAGATGCTGACGTTCTCGCTGCGCACCGGCGGCTACCAGGTGACCGACGCCGTCGACGGCGTCGACGGCCTGGCCAAGGCGCAGGCGACGCAATTCGACCTGGTGCTGACCGACCAGAACATGCCCAATATGGACGGGCTGACCTTCATCCGTTCTCTGCGTTCGCTCCCGGCCTACCGGCAGGTACCTATCCTGATGCTGACCACCGAGTCCAGTCCGGAGATGAAGAACGAGGGCAGGGCGGCCGGCGCCAATGGCTGGCTGGTCAAGCCTTTCGATCCCAAGCGGCTGCTGGAAGTCGTCGGCAAATGCATCGGTCCGGGGGTGCCGGCATGAGCGTCGAAATCAGCCAGTTTTTCCAGGTGTTCTTCGACGAGGCCGAAGAGCTGCTGGCCGAGAAGGAAAGATTGCTGCTCGGGCTGGACCCGGCCGCATGCGACATGGCCGACATCGACGCCATCTTCCGTGTTGCGCATTCGATCAAGGGCGGCGCCGCCACCTTCGGGCTGGCCGACATGACGGGCGTCACCCATGTGCTCGAGTCCTTGCTGGACCGCTTGCGCAAGGGCGAAATGGCACTGACCAGCGAGCAGATCGATTGCTTCCTGCAGGCCAAGGACGTGCTGCAAATGCTGCTGCGCGGCCACCGCGACGGCGCCCGGATCGACCAGCACGAGGTTGACGAGCTGCTGCGGCGACTGGAAGCGCTGGCCGGGCAGGCCAGCGCCGCTGCGGGCGCCCGGGCAGCAGGCGCGGCAGCCGGTGGTGCCGGCGGCCTGGCGCATGGCGCCGCAGCCATCGAGCGCAGCGTGCACATCGCCTTGCCCGCGATGGCCGCCCATGATGTCGCGTCGCTGGCGGACGAACTGGCGCTGCTGGGGCGGGTCGCGATTGTCGACGACGCCAGCGGCCACAAGGCCTTCGTGCTCGACACTGCCGAATCAATCGACGATATCGCTGCCCTGTGCGCGTTCGTGATCGATCCGGCAAAACTGACGATTCGCGACGCCCAGGCTGCGGCGGCCGACCCGGCGACAAATACGGCAAGCATAGCCAATGCAGCGGCAGGCGCTGGAGCGGCAGGCAAGGCAGCGGCCGCGCACGGCGCGACAGACGCGTCGCCCGCCTATGAGATTTTCCACCTGCCGGTGGTACAGGGGTCGAAGGCCGGCAAGGAAGCGGCGCAGGAAACCGGGCGGGCCGGTGACAAGGGCAGCAGCAGCGGCGGCGGTGGCAATGGCGGTAGCAGCGGTGGCACCGAATCCTCGTCGATCCGGGTCTCGATCGAAAAGGTCGACCAGCTGATCAACCTGGTCGGTGAGCTCGTGATCACCCAGGCCATGATAGAGCAGCGCACCCACGGGCTGGACCCGATGTTGCACGAGAAGCTGCTCAACGGCGTGTCACAACTGACGCGCAACACCCGTCACTTGCAGGAAGCCGTGATGTCCATTCGCATGATGCCGATGGATTACGTGTTCTCGCGTTTCCCGCGCATGGTGCGCGACCTGGCCGCCAAGCTCGGCAAGAAAGTCGAGTTCCAGACCCAGGGCGCGGCCACCGAGCTCGACAAGGGCCTGATCGAGCGCATCATTGATCCGCTCACGCACCTGGTGCGCAACAGCATCGACCACGGGATCGAGCTGCCGGCAGCGCGCGCCGCCGCCGGCAAGGAGGCAAGCGGTCGCCTGACGCTGTCAGCCATGCATCGCGGCGGCCATGTCGTCATCGAGGTGTCGGACGATGGCGGCGGCCTGCGCCGGGAGCGCATCCTGGCCAAGGCACGCCAGCAGGGCCTGGCCGTTTCCGACAATCTCGCCGATGGCGAGGTCTGGCAACTCATCTTCGCGCCCGGCTTCTCGACGGCCGAGACCGTCACTGATGTCTCCGGGCGCGGCGTTGGCATGGACGTTGTCAAGCGCAACATCAGCGCGCTCGGCGGGCAGGTCGACATTCGCTCCGTGGCCGGCGTCGGCACCACGGTGTCGATCGCGCTGCCGCTGACGCTGGCCATCCTTGACGGCATGTCGGTGCGCAGCGGCGAGGAGATCTACATCCTGCCGCTGAACTATGTGCTGGAATCATTGCAGCCGCGGCCGCAGGACATCAGCCAGATTGCCGGCCAGGGCCAGGTGATCCGGGTGCGCGGCGAATACCTGCCGGTGGTCTCGCTGCGGCAGGTGTTCGACACCGACGGCGAACAGGACGAGGTGCGCGGCATAGCGGTGATCCTCGAAGCGGAAGGCAACAAGGCGGCCTTGCTGATCGATGAACTGGTCGGCCAGCAGCAAGTCGTGGTCAAGAACCTCGAAGCCAACTATCGACGCGTGGCCGGCATCTCGGGCGCCACCATCCTCGGCGACGGCAGTGTGGCGCTGATCCTCGATGTCAGCGCGCTATTGCGCGCCAGCCGTGCACCGCAAGCATGAGCGCCGCAAGCATGAGCGCTGCGCGGCGCTGTCCGCGTGTCTGTGGTTTTCAGCGCGTCCTCGCCGCGCGCGCCGCGGCGAACAGCTGTCGAATTCCTGTCTTGTTCGATCCATCCGGCATTCATCGCTCTGGCTAAGCTGCCGTTAATGCATTAAGCCTTGCAGCAGCGGGAAAACAGCAGCGGCCAGGCAGCAACTGTCGTGCACCAGCCGTCATGAGTCAGACGTCCCAATCCAGACGTACCTATCCAGAATCAGTCATCAGTCATCAGTCATGCGCCACCCGGCTTTCATCCGTGCCCACTGCCGACGAAGCCGCAGGCCTTGCCAACCCCAACCAGGATCTCTCCATGTCGATCGAACTCCAAGACGCCCCCGACGAAGTGTCCGTCAATGATCCTGCCTCGCGCGAATTCCTGGCCTTCAAGCTCGGCAGCGAAGAATACGGGATCGATATCCTGAAAGTGCAGGAAATCCGCGGCTATGAAGCCGTGACGCGCATTGCCAATGCGCCCGACTTCCTCAAAGGCGTGGTCAACCTGCGCGGCATCATCGTGCCGATCGTCGACATGCGGATCCGTTTTCGCCTGGGTGAGCCCAGCTATGACCAGTTCACGGTCGTCATCATCCTCAACATCGCCGGGCGTGTCGTCGGCATGGTCGTCGACAGCGTGTCGGATGTGACCACCCTGGCGCCGGCACAGATCCGACCGGCACCCGACATGGGAACGGCCTTCAATGCCGATTACCTGATTGGCCTGGGCACGCTGGACGAGCGCATGCTGATCCTGGTCGATATCGACCGCCTGATGTCGTCGGCGGAGATGGGCCTCATCGACAGCATCACTGCCTGAAGAAGCCGCTTCGCCGAACCCTGGATTCCAGACCCAACCGACCCAAGCGCGACCCCCAGCACGCTGGCACCACCCCCACTCGCATCCGGAGCATTCCATGAACTTTTCCAATCTCAAAGTCGGCACCCGGCTATTTGCCGGCTTCTCCTTGCTCCTGGTCTTCCTGGTGGCGTCGCTGCTGCTGGCGCTCAATCGCATGGCGGCCATGCAGGCCAATATCGACCAGATCGCCAGCGTCAACAATGCCCAGGTCGCGCAGATCATGGCCATGCGCGCCAGCGTCTTCGATCGCATGATCGCCGTGCGAAATGTGGTCTTGCTGACCCAGGCGCATGAAATGCAGCCAGAAGTTGACCGGATCAAGGACGGCGAAAAGAAATTCGCCGCCGCTGATGAAAAGCTGATTCATCTGTTCGAACACCCGAGCACCACCGAAGCCGAACGCTCGCTGCTCAAGCAGGTCCACGAACAGCATGCGGCCCTGGGGGCGCCGTTCAGCCGCGCCATCGAGCTCGGCCTGCAAAACAAGATGCCCGAAGCGACCAAGGTGCTGATCGAGGAAGTGCGTCCCGTGCAGCGCCGGCTGATGGGCGACCTCGGCGAGCTGGCCGCCCTTGAAGAGAAGCTCTCGCGCGAGGCCAGCGCCGATGCCCGCGCCGGCTATGAGAGCGCGCAGCACCTGATGATCACCCTCGGCCTGATCGCCGTGCTTGCCGGCCTGGTCACGGCCTGGCTCATCACCCGCGACCTGACCCGTCAGCTGGGCGGCGAGCCCGCCATTGCGGCCGAGGTGGCTTCGCGCATTGCCGCCGGCGACCTCGACCTGCAGATCGACATCCGGCCCGGCGACAGCAGCAGCCTGATGTACGCCATGAAGACCATGCGCGAGAAACTGGCCGACATCGTGCGCAATGTGCGCAATGGCACCGACACCATCACCACCGCATCGGCCGAGATCGCGGCCGGCAACCTCGACCTGTCCTCACGGACCGAAGAGCAGGCCTCGTCGCTCGAAGAGACGGCATCGTCGATGGAAGAGCTGACATCGACCGTGCGCCAGAACGCCGAAAACGCCGGCCAGGCCAATCAGATGGCGATCAACGCATCTGAGGTCGCCCAGCGCGGCGGTGCCGTCGTGTCCGAAGTGATCCAGACCATGGGGCAGATCAATGACTCGGCACGCAAGATCGTCGACATCATCGGCGTCATCGACGGCATCGCGTTCCAGACCAATATCCTTGCGCTGAACGCCGCCGTCGAAGCAGCGCGGGCCGGCGAGCAGGGCCGGGGCTTTGCCGTCGTGGCGACCGAGGTGCGCAGCCTGGCGCAGCGCTCGGCGGCGGCTGCCAAGGAAATCAAGACCCTGATCGGCGATTCGGTCGACAAAGTCGAGTCCGGCAGCACACTGGTTCAGCAGGCCGGGGTGACGATGGATGAAGTCGTCAATAGCGTGCGCCGGGTGACCGACATCATCGCCGAGATCTCCGCCGCCAGCCAGGAGCAGAGCGCCGGCATCGAGCAGGTCAACCAGGCCATCACGCAGATGGACCAGGTCACCCAGCAGAATGCCGCGCTGGTCGAACAGGCCGCCGCCGCCGCCGACAGCCTGCAGGAACAGGCCGGCCATTTGTCCGGGATCGTCAGCGTATTCCGGGTCGCGGGAACGACGGCCGGCGCCGCCAAGTCCGCCTCGGGGATGAAGACCGCAAAGCGTGCCGCCGGCTCGACCGTGATCGCGATGCCGCAGCGTGCCAGGTCTGCTGCCGCGCCCTCGCCGGCACGGTCGGCCATGGCTGCCGCGCCCCGGAAAGTCGCCGCCGGCGGTGCCGCCGATGAGTGGGAAGAGTTTTAACTTCCCGGTCAACTGCCATCCTTCACCGACCCGATGAGCACTAGCAAGATCAGGGTACTGATCGTTGATGATTCAGCGCTGATCCGCAGCGTCCTGCGCGAGATCATCAGCGACCAGCCCGACATGGAGGTGATTGGCGTCGCGCCCGACCCGCTGGTGGCGCGCGAGCTGATCCGCGAGACCCGGCCCGACGTCCTGACCCTCGATGTCGAGATGCCGAAGATGGATGGCCTGGATTTCCTCGAGCGCCTGATGCGCCTGCGACCGATGCCGGTGGTGATGGTCTCGTCGCTGACCGAAAGAGGGTCGGAGACCACGCTGCGCGCGCTGGAGCTGGGCGCAGTGGACTTCGTCGCCAAGCCCAAGATCTCGATACAGAGCGGCATGCGCGAGTATGCCGACCTGATCGCCGACAAGATACGCATCGCCTCGCGCGCGCGCATTCGACCACGCGCCAGGCCAGCCGGCGAGGGCCCGGCATCCGGCATCCCGGGCCCGGCCCAGGCGCTGCCGGCGCTGCGCACGCCGCTGGGCTCGAGCGAGAAGCTGATCATCATCGGCGCCTCCACCGGTGGCACCGAAGCGATCCGCGAATTCCTGCAGCAGATGCCCTCCGACTGCCCGGCGATCCTGATCGTCCAGCACATGCCGGAAGGCTTCACGCGCTCGTTTGCGCACCGGCTCGACAGTCTGTGCCGGATCTCGGTCAAGGAGGCCGAGCACGGCGACCGGGTGCTGCCCGGCCATGCCTATCTGGCGCCCGGCCATTCGCACCTGCAGCTGGCGCGCAGCGGCGCCAATTACGTCACCCACCTCGACCAGGGGCCGCCGGTCAACCGCCATCGTCCCTCGGTCGACGTGCTGTTCGAGTCGGCGGCGGCGAGCGCCGGCAAGAATGCGCTGGGCGTGATCCTGACCGGCATGGGCAAGGACGGCGCGGCCGGCATGCTGAAAATGCGCGAGGCGGGCGCCTTCAATGTGGCGCAGGACGAGGCCAGTTGCGTGGTGTTCGGCATGCCGCGCGAGGCGATCGCCGTCGGCGCCGTGCATGAGGTGGCGCCGCTGGTCCAGCTGCCGCGCCTGGTGCTCGAAGCGCTCGTGCGCGAAGGCGGCCGCGCATTGCGGGTCTGACCCCGGATTCAATTTCTGACCCAGTCTGCCGTCAACGAAGTGACGGCCGCACTCATCACTCACGGAGCTAACCATGGCTGACCCCAAGACCAAATTCCTCGTTGTCGACGACTTTTCCACCATGCGGCGCATCGTGCGCAACCTGCTGAAAGAGCTTGGCTATGCCAATGTTGACGAGGCCGAGGACGGCGCAATGGCGCTGTCGAAGCTGAAGAATGAAAACTTCGACTTCGTGATCTCCGACTGGAACATGCCCAACATGGACGGGCTGGAGATGCTCAAAAACATACGCGCCGACGCCACCACCGCCAACCTGCCGGTGCTGATGGTGACGGCCGAGGCCAAGAAAGAAAACATCATCGCCGCGGCCCAGGCCGGCGCCAATGGCTATGTGGTCAAGCCGTTCACGGCCGCGACCCTCGACGAGAAGCTGTCGAAGATCTTCGAAAAGCTCGAAAAAGCGGGAGCCTGACCATGAACGCGCCGATGATGGAGACCGAGGTCGCCGACCAGGTGCGGCATGACGAATTGCTGATGCGCGTGGGCCAGCTCACGCGCAGCCTGCACGAGAGCCTGCGCGAACTGGGGCTCGACAAAGTGCTGCAGCGCGTCGCCCGCGACGAGATCCCGAATGCCCGCGACCGTTTGGTGTATGTCGCAAAAATGACCGAGCAGGCCGCGCAGCGGGTGCTGAATGCGACCGAGGCCGCGTCGCCGCTGCAGGATGCCATCGAGCAGGGCGCCAGCCAGCTGGCCAACGAATGGCAGGCGGCGCTGGCCGAGCGCGGCCTGCCGGCCGCCCGCGACTTGCAATGTCGCACGCTGACTTATCTGGAATCGACCCGCGACGCTGCATCCGACACCCGGCGCCACCTGCTTGACATCATGATGGCGCAGGACTTCCAGGACCTGACCGGGCAGGTGATCAAGAAAGTCACCGAGCTCGGCCATAGCCTGGAGTCGCAACTGGTCCAGTTGCTGATCGATTTCTCGCCGCAGGAGGCAGCGCGCGACACCGGCAATGGCCTGCTGAACGGCCCGCAGGTCAGCCCGGCCGGCAAGGCCGATGTGGTGGCCGACCAGGAACAGGTCGATGATTTGCTGGAAAGCCTGGGCTTCTGAGCCAAGCGGCCGGACCGGCATGAGCTGCCCGGCCTTTTCCCGCTTGTTCCCCCGATGACAATCCGGTCTCGCGGCAAATAATCGCTCCATCCCCCCACCGGGCAGATGGAGCAAAGCATGTCCGCGCAGGAAAGCGACCTCGAAAAGACCGAACCCGCCAGCCAGCGCCGGCTCGAGCAGGCGCGCGAAGAAGGCGATATCCCGCGTTCGCGCGAACTGGCCGCCTGCGCCTCGCTGCTGGCCGGCGGCCTGCTGTTGTGGGTGATGGGCAGCCGCCTGCAGGGCGAGCTGGCCGGCATGCTGCGCGACACCTTGTCTTTCCCGCGCGAACTCGCCTTTGAACCCGGGCTCTTGCTCGAGCATGGCGCCCACATGGCCGCCCGCGTGCTGTGGGCACTGCTGCCGTTTGCGGCGATCTTGCTGCTGGTCGTGATCGCGGCGCCGCTGCTGGTCGGCGGCTGGCTGTTCACCGCCAAATCCTTCGTGCCGCGCTTCGACCGGCTCGATCCGGTGGCCGGCATCGGCCGCATGTTCTCCCTGCATTCGCTCGGCGAGCTGGGCAAGGCGCTGGTCAAGGCCGTCTTGCTGGGGGTCGTCGGTGCCCTGGTGGTGACGCGCCAGGCCGATGCTCTGGTGGGCCTGGCCATCGTCCCGGCCGGTGGCGGCGACAGTCAGCTCGGGCACCTGATGTTCTTGGCCTTTCTGTCGATGGCCGGCGTGCTGGCACTGATTGCCGCCATCGACGTGCCCTGGCAGCGCTGGCAGTACGCGAAGAAGCTGATGATGACGCGCGAACAAGTGCGCCAGGAGCACAAGGAACAGGAAGGCAATCCCGAGATCAAGGCCCGCATCCGCGCCCAGCAGCGCGAGATGGCGCGCCGCCGGATGATGGCCGAGGTGCCGACAGCCGATGTCGTCGTCACCAACCCGACCCACTACGCGGTGGCCTTGAAATACAGCGAAGGACGCGACGCCGCGCCGGTAGTCGTCGCCAAAGGCGCCGATGCGCTGGCAGCCCGCATCCGCGAAATCGCCGCCGAACACCACGTGCCCTTGCTGGAAGCGCCGCCGCTGGCACGTGCGCTGTACCGTCATTGCGAGCCGGGCCAGCCCATACCGGAGCAGCTCTATACGGCCGTCGCGCAAGTGCTGGCCTGGGTGTTCCAGCTGCGCGCCGGGCAGCGCCCAGCGCAGCCGGGCGAGCTGGCGGTGCCGGCCGACATGGACATCCCGCCGCAGCAGCGCGGGCTGAATGACGCCTTGGCCGCCGGAGCCGCCGCATGAAGGGCCTGGCCTTGCCCGCATGGATGAAGACCGGTGGCGCACAGGCGCTGGCCGCGCCGGCACTGATCATCCTGATGCTGGCAATGATGGTGCTGCCGCTGCCGGCCTTCCTGCTCGACCTGCTGTTCTCGTTCAACATTGCGCTGTCGATCATCATCCTGATGACCAGCCTGTACACGGTCAAGCCGCTGGACTTCATGGCCTTCCCGGCCGTGCTGCTGATGTCGACCATGCTGCGGCTGTCGCTCAACGTCGCCTCCACCCGCGTGGTGCTGACCGAGGGCCATAACGGCGCCGGTTCCGCCGGGCAGGTGATCGAGGCCTTCGGGCACTTCCTGATCGGCGGCAATTACACGGTCGGCATCGTCGTCTTCGTCATCCTCACCATCATCAACTTCACTGTCGTCACCAAGGGCGCGGGGCGGATTGCCGAGGTCGGCGCGCGCTTCGCGCTGGATGCGATGCCGGGCAAGCAGATGGCGATCGACGCCGACCTGAACGCCGGCCTGATCGGCGAGGCCGATGCGCGCGCGCGCCGGCTCGAAGTCTCGCGCGAGGCCGAGTTCTACGGCGCGATGGATGGCGCCAGCAAGTATGTACGCGGCGATGCCGTGGCCGGCATCATCGTCACCGTCGTCAACGTGGTGGGCGGCCTGGTGGTCGGCCTGCTGCAGCATGACATGGGCTTCGCCGATGCCCTGAAAAATTACACGCTGCTGGCCATCGGCGATGGCCTGGTGGCGCAAGTGCCCTCGCTGGTGATCTCGATTGCCGCCGGCGTCGTCGTCTCGCGCGTGGCCAATGATCAGGACGTCGGCGGCCAGCTGGTCGGCCAGTTGTTTGCCAAGCCCCAGGTGCTGGGCATCACCGCCGCCATCATCGGCGGCTTTGGCCTCGTGCCGGGCATGCCGCACCTGCCGTTCCTGATGCTGGCCGTGCTGCTGGCCTTTGGCGCGCGCTGGGCGCAGCGCCGGCTGGAAGCGGCGACGGCCGAGCCGGTCGCCGCGCCCGCGCCGCTGGCCACCACCGAAAGCGAAGAGGCCGGCTGGCAAGACATCGTGCCGGTCGATACCCTCGGCCTCGAGGTCGGCTTTCGCCTGATCCCGCTGGTCGATGCGGCGCAGGGCGGCGAACTGCTCAAGCGCATCAAGGGCGTGCGCCGCAAGTTTGCGCAAGACATCGGCTTTCTCGCGCCGCCGGTCCATATTCGCGACAACCTCGAACTCAGGCCCGGCGGCTACCGTATCACCTTGAAGGGGGTCGAAGTCGGCGCCGGCGAAGCGCACGCCAGCCAGTGGCTGGCGATCGATCCCGGCATGGTCAGCGGCCCGCTGGAAGGCGCCAAGACCACTGACCCGGCGTTTGGCCTGCCGGCCGTCTGGATCGAAGAGGCCCAGCGCGCCCATGCACAGGCGCTCGGCTACACCGTGGTCGATGCCTCGACCGTGATCGCGACCCACCTGAACCATCTGGTGGCCCGGCATGCGGCCGAGCTGCTCGGCCGCATGGAGGTGCAGCAGCTGATCGAGCACATCGAAAAGGAAACCCCGCGCCTGCTCGACGACCTGGTGCCGAAGCAGCTGTCGCTGGCGGCGCTGCAGAAAGTGCTGCAGAACCTGCTCGCCGAAGGCGTGCACATCCGCGACATGCGCACCATCGTCGAGACCCTCGGCGAGCATGCAGCCCGCGTCAGCGACCCGGCCGAACTGACCGAACTGGTGCGCGGCGCGCTGGGGCGCGCGATCGTCCAGCAATTGTTCCCGGCGCCCGCCGAGCTGTCCGTCATCACCCTCGATACCCAGCTCGAGCGCGTGCTGATGACGGCCCTGCAGGCCGGCGGCTCCGCGATCGAGCCGGGCCTGGCCGACACCCTGTCGGCACAGGCCGAGAAATCCGTGAAGCGCCAGGAACAGTCGGGCCTGATACCGGTGCTGCTGGTGCCGGCGCCGCTGCGTCCCTTGCTGTCCCGATTCCTGCGTCGCGCGCTGCCGCAACTGGCGGTGCTGTCGCACGCTGAAGTCCCTGAATCCCGCATGGTCAGAGTGACTGGCCTGATTGGAGCCCAATAATGAATGTCCTGAAATTTTATGCGCCGACGCCGCGCGAAGCCCTGCGTGCAGCCCGTGAGACGCTGGGCGAGCATGCGGTCGTGCTGTCGTCGCGCAGCGCGCATGGCGGCGCCGAACTGGTGGTGATGGCCGGCGCCGATATCGATGCCCTGGCCGGCGCGACGTCAGCGACGGCGTCGCCGGGCATGAAGGCAGCGGCGCGCGCATCGGTGATCCCGGGGGCCGGCATTCATGTCCCCCTGGCCGGGCCGGCAGGGCAGACCACGGTATCGGCGGCTGAAGCTGCCGCGAATTCAGCCGCGAATTCAGCAACCGCGTCGCCCAGGCCGGCATCACAAATCATCGCCGACCATGAATTCCGTGACGAGCTCAAGGACGAGCTGCGTTCCATGCGCGGCATGCTCGAGACCCAGCTGGCCACGCTGGCCTGGAACGGGCGCCAGCCAGAGGCGCGCGCCCGGGTCTTGCGCGCGATGCTGGCGGCCGGGTTTTCGGCCGGCCTGTCGCGCTACATCGCCGAGCACATGCCGGAGCAAGCCATGGCCGACGAGGCGCGCGGCGATGCCTGGATGCGCGAGATCCTGCAGCGCAACCTGAATGTGCTCGACAGCGACGATCGCTTGCTGGAGCAGGGCGGCGTGTTTGCGCTGGTCGGCCCGACCGGCGTCGGCAAGACCACCACCACCGCCAAGCTGGCGGCGCGCTGCGTCGCGCGCCATGGCGCCGCACGGCTGGCGCTGGTCACCACCGATGCCTATCGTATCGGCGCATTCGAGCAATTGCGCATCTACGGCAAGCTGCTGGGCGTGATGGTGCATTCGGTGCGCGATGCGGCCGACCTGGAGATCGCCCTCGGTGAACTGCGCCACAAGCACATCGTGCTGATCGATACCGCCGGCGCCAGCCAGCGCGACAAGATGGTCACCGAGCAGATCGCGATGCTGGGGGCCGGCGGCGGCCGGGTCCAGCGCCTGCTGTGCCTGAACACGACCTCCACCGTCGAGACCCTGGATGAAGTGGTGCAGGCCTATCGCGGCGATGGCCTGGCCGGCTGCGTGCTGACCAAGCTCGACGAAGCCAATGGCATCGGCGGGGCGCTCGATGTCGCGATCCGCCACAAGCTGCCGCTGGGCTTCGTCGCCGATGGCCAGCGCGTGCCGGAGGACTTGCACCTGGCCGAGGCGCCGCGCCTGGTCAAGCGCGCCTTCAGCTCGCCGCGCGAGCCGCGCATCTTCGGACTGACCAATGGCGACCTGCCGCTGGTGGCCGCCAACAGCACCGCTGCGATGCGCGACCCGCTGCTGCAGGAGGTCCGCCTTGGCTAGCACGCAAGAGATCGGTACCACCGACCAGGCCGCCGGCCTGCGCCGGCTGATGGGCGCGCCGCTGTCCGCGCTGTGCACCGTGCTGTCGGCCGACGGCCGCGACCGCAAACCCGCGCTGGTGGCACGCCTGGCCGCCAGCATGGCCCGCCGTGGCCACCCTGTGATCGTGCTGTCGACCAGGTCGCCGGCAGCTGATGACGGCCGGCCCAGCTTGCTGGATGTCGCGCGCGGCAAGGCCGCACTGGCCGACGCCTGCGGCACCGACGACGAAGGCATCAGCCACCTGCGGCTGGGTGACACGGGCTGCCATTACGCCGCCCCGCTGACGAACCGCGCCAGCTTGGATCAGGCCGGCCCGGCGTGGTCGGCGGATGCGCAGGAGGTGCAAGGTGCGCAAGTTGCGCAAGTTGCGCAAGGCGAGGCCGATGCGTCGGACGACCCGCAGCGGATAGAGGCCGAGCTTTCTGCCTTGCTGCGCCAGCTGGCGGCCGGCGCGCGCCTGCTGGTCGATGCCGAACTCGATGCGCGCGGCCAGCTGCCGCTGCCGCTGCTGGCGGACGGCGAAGTCGTGGTGCAGCTCTCGGGCAGCGCCGGCGCCATCCGCGATGCCTACGACATGCTGCGCGCGCTCAAGGCGCTGGGCGGCCGCGGCACGGTATCGCTGCTGGTGACCGATGCCGACCCGGTGCGGGCGCGCCATGTGCACGCCAATCTTTTCCATGCCGCCAGCCGCTATCTCGCGCTGCCGGTGCGATCCATCACGGCGCCGCCGGCGATGTGCCGTCCGTCTTCCACAGGAATCCGTCATGTATAACGCCCAGGGAAAATCCGATGCCCGGCCTTTGCTTGACCGCTACGCGCCGCTGGTGCGTCGGCTGGCGCATCAGCTGAAGTCACGCCTGCCCGATAACGTCGAGGTGGATGACCTGATCCAGGTCGGCATGATGGGCCTGCTCGATGCGCTGAACCGCTATGAAGAGCAGGGCAACCAGTTCGAGACCTATGCGGTGCAGCGCATCCGCGGCGCGATGCTGGATGAATTGCGCAGCGTCGACTGGCTGCCGCGCAGCGTGCGCCAGAACATGCGCAAGATCGAAGCGGCCATCGGCAAGCTGCAGCAGTCGCTGCACCGCACGCCGACCGAATCCGAGGTCGCGCGCCAGCTGGCCATCAGCGTCACCGACTACCAGCAGATGCTGGCCGACGGCGCCGGCCATCAGCTGGTCTATTACGAAGATTTTCACGAGGACGCCAACGGCGATCATTTCCTCGACCGGCATGGCAGCAGCGACACCGACGATCCGCTGGCACAGCTGATGGATTCCGGCTTCCGCGATGCGCTGTCGGAGGCGATCGGCGACTTGCCCGAGCGCGAGCAACAATTGATGGCCATGCTCTACCAGGAGCAGATGAACCTGGCCGAGATCGGCGCCGTGCTGGGGGTGTCCGCCTCGCGCGTCTGCCAGTTGCACAGCCAGGCCATCTCGCGCCTGCGCGCCACGCTGAGGGAGCAGGCATGGACTGGCGCAGCCTGAGCGGCCTGATCATTGCGATCGGCGCCATCGCCGCTGCCCAATGGCGGGACGGCGGACAGGTGACCGCCTTGCTGCAGCCGGCCGGCTTGCTGGTGGTGCTGGCGGGCACCTTCGGCGCGGTGCTGTTGCAAAGCGGACCGGCCCGGCTGTGGCAGGCGGTGCGCTTGCTCAAGCACGGCTTTGCGCGGCCGGCGCGCAAGGACCTGGCATTCCGCCAGCTGGTGCAGCAGTGGGGCGCCATCATGCGCCGCGCCGGCGCGCTGGCGCTGGAGGCCTCGCTGCGCACGGTGAGAGACCCGTTCATCGCGCGCGGCCTGCGCATGCTGGTCGATGGGGTGACGCCCTCGCGCATCGGGGAGATCCTGGCGCGCGATACCGATGCATACGAACAGGAGCGGCGGCAGGCCATCCGGGTCTGGGAGACGGCTGGCGGCACTGCGCCGACCATGGGCATCCTTGGTGCGGTGCTGGGGCTGGTGCAGGTGATGCAGCAGCTGTCGGACCCCGGCAAGCTCGGCCCCGGCATCGCCGTGGCCTTCGTGGCCACGCTGTATGGCGTGGGCTTTGCGAACCTGGTGTTCCTGCCGATTGCCAACCGCCTGAAAGAACAGCTGGCCAATGAATTGCACGAGCGCGACCTGATCGCCGATGCCATCGTCGCCATCGCCTCAGGCGAGCCGGGGCACCTGATCGAAGAACGGGTCGCTGCCTCGCACGGATTGCCGACCGCACGGCGGCGTGAAGACAGCGATGCGGCGACCGCGCGCTGAAGAGCTGCTGCCTTCGGCGGATCGCTGGCTGTTGTCGTGGTCGGATTTCGTCACCTTGTTGCTGGCGCTGTTTGCCGCCATGTATGCAGGGGCGATGGTCGATCTCGCCAAGGCGAAGCTGGTGGCGCAGTCGGTGGGTTCGGCGCCAGGCGCAGACCAGCAGGGCGGGCAAGGAACCCATGAAGGGCCGGGCGCATCGGGCAAGCTCGGGCCGCCGCTTGCGGCGCCGGTCGCCGCCGCAAACCGGCAGGAGCGGATTGTCGGCGATGTCGACCAACCTGCGCTGGCACTGATGGCCCGCCTGCAAGCGGCCATGGCCGGCATCGCCGGCGGCGAGCGTGTGCGTATCGTGCACGAAGCGGCCGGGGTGGGCATCGACATTGATGCAACGCTGCTGTTCGCCCCTGCAGATGCACGGCTGGCAGCGCAGGCCGAGGCCGCCCTGTTGGCCTTGTCCGGCGTGCTGGCGCACGGTAGCTGGCAAATCATGGTCGAAGGGCATACGGACGCCTTGCCTGTCCACACATCCCAGTTCGGCTCCAACTGGGAATTGTCGGCGATGCGTGCGGGCGTGGTCGCGCGACGCCTGGCCGAGCAGGGCATTGCCAATGAACGCCTGATGGCTGTTGGTCGCGCCGACACCCGACCGCTGGCGAGCAATGAGACCCTGGCTGGCCGTGCCACCAACCGCCGTGTGCACCTGCTGGTGATCCTGGGCCAGGACGCCGGCCGGGCCACGTCGTTGAAGGCAGGGCAATAGGTTCAGGTTCCTGTATCGGCCGATGCTGCGCGCGCAGCTTGGGTCAGCAGCGTTACGGCAAGCTGGAATGCAAATCAGCCGTGAAGATCAGCCGGTCACGCGTGCCGGTCGTGCCGACGGCAAGACCAGCTCGGCCTGGCCGGAGGCGCCGTACAGGCCGGAGGAAGCGCCCAGCCCCAGTGCCGCCAGCGCCTGCCGGTTACGCGCCTGCAGCTGACTGAGCAGCAGGCCATTGACGCGGTTGAGCTCGTCCGCATCGCGCACCCGGGACAGCAGCGCATGCCAGCCGTGAAGCACCGGAACCTGCGCCTGCGCCAGCCATTGCTGCATGCCGGCTTCGCTGGCCGAAAAGCCCAGGCTTTTCAGCGCGCCATGGCGCTGGTCGGCGAGGCGCGACAGTTCGGCCACGCAGCCGGCCTTGGCTTCGAGCAGCCCTGCCTGCCTGTCGATGTCGCCATCGACCAGACAGGCCTGTTCCTGTTGCAGCAGCAATAGCAGGGATTGCAGCACGGTCGCTTCGGCGTCGAGTTGGGCGTCAGGGGACATGGGTACTCCGGGGCAGGGGGAATCAGCGCTGGGGCGCCATCAATTCACGGGTCGACGACAGGATGTCGCCGGCGATGCGGTCGGTGTCGATGCGGAATTCGCCCCGCTCGATGTCGGCGCGGATTCGCTCGACCTTGGCCGCATCGATCGGCGCATCGCGCGTCGATGCCACTTTGGCCGTACCGGACAGGCTGACCTTGTCCGATCTGACAGCGCCTGCCGCCGTCGTTGCCTCCGCCGTTGCCGGCTTGCCGGTCGGGACGGCAATCGGGGGCAGCTTGTTGCTGGTGTCGTCGATTTTCATCGCGGTTTCCTCATCGGTATCGGGTGTTGTGTCCTGTAACGGCAGCTTTTTTCAATTGTTTAGCGGCTCGCCGTCAGTAGCGGACCGACAAGACGCCGTCGGCCTGGGCAATGCCGGCCACCACCTGGCCGCTGGCCGTGCGCGCCTGCACCAGGTCGCCTTCGGCGCCGCTGGTCAGCGCCCGGCCTTCGCCGGAGACCGAAAAGCCGCTGCCGATGGCAACCAGCCGCACCGGCTGGCCTTGTTGCACCACGGGCTGGTTCTTGAGCATGGGCCGCGACAGGGGCATGCCGGCCGCCAGCGGCATCAGCAGGGTACGGCCCCGGGCTTGTGACATGTCGGTCAGCACGCCCGCCGGCAGGCTGGCAAGGTCGCCCTGGCGCAGCACCAGTTCGCCGGCGGCCAGCTTCTGGCCCTGGGCCAGCGGCGCGGCACTGGCGACATAGGCGGTGCTCACGCTGACGGTCGCCGGCAGCAGGATGTTCCATACCGGTTGTGCGCAGCGAACGCCGACCGAGGTCTTGCCAAGGGCTTTCGATCCCTGCGGCATCCAGGCCTCCGGTGCGGCGCAGGCCGGCAGGTTCAGCCGCAGATCCGGCTCTTTCAGGCTGACGCTGGCGCTGCCGGGCAGGTTGGCCGCCTGCGCCAGCAGGAAAGCCTCTGCCAGCGATTTCAGCACGTTCATGTCTTGCCGCGCCGCCGCTTGTGCGTGCGCGCTGCCCGACCACCAGCACGCCGCCAACAGCAGGCACGACAGCAGGCACGACCGCAGGCACGACCGCAGGCACGACCGCAGGCACGACCGCAGGCACGACGGCGGCCAGGTCCTCATCGGGCACATCAGCCGGGACCGCGTGAGACTGCATGCGGCCAGCGCAGCGGGGGAGGGTGGGTTCATGCAGGTTTCCTTGGGTGGCCTGGCGGACTGTTCCGATGCAAGCCTTCAGCGGACCAGCCCGCAACGCCAGTGACAGGCCGGGCGCCGGATCCGCTGCGAGTCGCAAGCAGGCAGACGCTGGCACACCCTGATACTGAGGCCCCCACCCGCTGCGCAATTGCCAAAGCAGAAGCGCAATCGGGCTGCTGATTGATCGATAACGCCCGGGCATGCCTTCCTATCATCCTCTTCATCGGTAGGCCCGGCGTTCGTCGCCGGCACCCGTGAACAAGGAGCAGCAGATGGCAGACCGGCTAGAGACCGAATTTCGCTTCCACCAGAGCGCGCTGGCGCTGCGCGCAGACCGCCAGCAACTGCTGGCATCGAATATCGCGAACGCCGATACGCCCCATTTCAAGGCGCGCGACATCGATTTCCGCCAAGCGCTGACGCATGCCCTGTCGGGCACGTCGGGCACGTCGGGCACGTCGGGTAACCCGGACCCATCGGTTCAGTCGGGCAGCGGGTCGTCGCTGGCGATGACGATGGCGTCCAGCGCGCTGGCCGGCGGGCCGCTGTACCGGACGCCGCGCCAGGACAGCATCGATGGCAACACGGTCGAGCTCGATGCCGAGCGCGCCCAGTTCGCCGACAACGCCGTGCGCTATGAAGCCAGCATCAGCGCAGTCAACGGCAAGATCAAGAGCCTGCTGGCGGCCATCACCGGGCAATGACCATGTCGCTTTTTTCCATTTTCAATGTCGCCGCCTCCGGCATGGCCGCCCAGAGCCAGCGCCTCAACACCGTGGCCAGCAATATCGCCAACGCCGAAAGCGCCACCGGCCCCGAGGGCCAGGCCTATCGCGCCAAACAGGTCGTGTTCGCCGCGCAAGCCGTGGACCCGGCCGGCAGCACCGGCGTGGCGGTCACGCAGGTGGTCGAAGACAGCAATCCGCCGCGCATGATGTACGACCCCAAGCATCCGCTGGCCAATGAACAAGGCTATGTGGCGATGCCCAACGTGAACCCGGTGGAGGAGATGGTCAACATGATCTCGGCCTCGCGCGCCTACCAGAACAACGTCGAAACGCTGAATGCGGCCAAGTCGCTGCTGCAAAAGACGCTGAGCATCGGGCAATAAGCGAAACCATCCTCAACCACGCCACCGTCCTTGGCCGCGCTGCCGCCCGCTGCTGCACGGCCGTCCCTCTTCACCCAGGAGCCACCATGGCCACCGTCGCCAATGCAATGAATCTGACGAACCCATCCAGCCTGCCCGGCAGCGAGCTGCTGGCCACGATGAACCCGAGAGGCAACGGCAGCGCCAGCGATGCCGCTGCCGCCCAGGACCGTTTCATGACGCTGCTGGTGACGCAAATGAAAAATCAGGATCCGCTGAACCCGCTCGACAACGCGCAGGTCACCTCGCAGCTGGCGCAGCTGTCGACGGTGACGGGCATCGACAAGCTCAACGACACCATGCAGGCCATGATGGCCTCGTCCCAGGCCGCGCAATCGCTGCAGGCCGCCAGCATGATCGGCCACGGCGTGCTGGTGCCGGGCACCAGCCTGACGCTCGCCGGCGGCAAGGCCGTGTTCGGCGCCGAGCTGGCCAGCGCGGCCGATGCGGTGCAGGTCACCATCAGCGACGGCGCCGGCAATCCGGTGCGCGTGCTGGAGCTCGGCGCCAGGCCCGCCGGCACGCTGGCCCTGGCCTGGGATGGCAAGACCACGACCGGCGCCAGCGCACCCGATGGCAGCTACCAGATACAGGTGTCGGCCACGCGCGGTGGCCAGCCGCTGAAGGCTGCGGCACTCGGCTTCGGTGAAGTGATCAGCGTTTCCACCGGCGGCAGCGGCAGCAGTGCTTCCGTTCGCCTCAACCTGTCCGGCGCTGCCGGCGCGGTATCCATCAACGATGTGCGTCAGATCCTCTGATCCGGCCCTGTCGCTCGTCATCCTTCAAACCCATACAGGGAGCAGCCCATGAGCTTTCAACAAGGACTTTCCGGACTTTCCGCCTCTTCCAAGAGCCTCGAGGCCATCGGCAACAACGTCGCCAATGCCAACACGGTCGGCTTCAAGCAATCACAGGCGGTGTTCACCGATGTGTATGCGGCCTCGCTGTCAGGCACCGGCAGCTCGCAGATCGGCATCGGCACGCAATTGACTGATGTGGTCCAGCAATTCACGCAGGGGAATGTGACGGCCTCGAACAACCCGCTCGACATCGCCATCAATGGCGGCGGCTTTTTCCGGATGAGCACCAATGGCGCGATCAGCTATGCCCGCAACGGCCAGTTCCAGCTCGACAAATCCGGCCATATCGTCAACAGCTCGGGCTCGCGCCTGACGGGCTATGTGGCCGACAGTCGCGGCATCTTGTCGACCGGCGCGCCGGCCGACATCAGCATCCGCACCTCGGACCTGCCCCCGCAGACCACGTCCACCGTCGACGCCGTGCTGAACCTCGATTCGCGCCAGGACGTGCCGCTGACGACCCCGTTCGACATCGACGACCCGACCACCTACAACAATGCCACCTCGGTCTCGGTCTATGACTCTCTGGGCAATGCGCACGTGCTGCAGACCTTCTACGTCAAGACCGCTGCCGGTGCCTGGGATGTGTATGCGGCAGCCGACCAGAGCCTCATCAATGGCGGCGCGGCCATCGGCAGCCTGGCCTTCGGCACCGATGGCGCGCTGACCGCCGCCAGCCAGGCGGCGCTGCCGCTGACGGCCGCCATTCCGGTCACCACCGGCGCCACGCCCTTGCTCAGCGTCGGCGTCGACTTCACCAATACCACGCAGTTCGGCTCCACCTTCTCGGTCAACAAGCTCGACCAGGATGGCTATACCTCGGGCCGCCTGTCCGGCTTTGGCGTCGGCCCCGATGGCACGGTCACGGGCCGCTATACCAACGGGCAGTCGGGCGTGCTGGGGCAGGTGGTGCTGGCCGCGTTCGCCAACCCGAACGGGCTCAAGCCCATGGGCGGCAACCTGTGGACCGAGACGTCGGAGTCCGGCAGCCCGATGGTCGGTGCGCCCGAGTCCGGCAACCTCGGCGCGCTGCAGGCCAATGCTGTCGAGGATTCGAACGTCGACCTGACGGCCGAGCTGGTCAACATGATCACCGCGCAGCGCAACTACCAGGCCAATGCCCAGACCATCAAGACCCAGGACCAGGTGATGCAGACCCTGGTCAACCTGCGCTGATGACGCGCACGGGCGCCCGGCGCCCGACTGACTGAGGAGCACCGATGGATCGCATGATCTACGTCGCCATGAGCGGCGCCAAGCAAGTGATGGAGCAGCAGGCCACCACTGCAAACAACCTCGCCAACCTTGGCACCACCGGCTTTCGCGCGCAGCTTGACAGCTTCCGCGCGGTGCCGGTCGAAGGGCAGGGGCTGGCGACACGCGCCTTCGTGCTCGACGCCACCACCGGCAGCGATTATTCGCAGGGGGTCGTGCAGCAGACCGGCAATGCGCTGGACGTGGCGATTCGCGGCGACGGCTGGATCGCCTTGCAGGCCGACGACGGCAGCGAGGTCTACAGCCGCGCCGGCAACCTGAGCGTGAACGACAGCGGCGTGCTGGTCGGGCAGCGCGGGCTGGCCGTGGCCGGCGATGGCGGGCCGATCACGCTGCCGCCGGGCGGCAGGCCCGCGGTCGCCCCCGACGGCACCATCAGCGTGATGGATGCGCGCGGCGTCTCGAATGCGGTGGGCCGCATCCGCCTGGTGAACCCGCCCGCTGCCGGGCTGGTGCGCGGCGACGATGGCCTGTTCCGCCTGCAGTCCGGCCAGCCGGCCGAGGCCGATGCGATGGTGCGGCTTGCCCCGGGCAGTATCGAAGGCAGCAACGTCAATGCGGTCGATGCGATGGTCAACCTGATCGAACTGGCGCGCGCCTTCGACCTGCAAATGAGCCTGCTGAAAAACGCCGAGAGCAATGAGGCAAAAGCCAGTCAGATCCTCTCAATGAATCCCTGACCCCGCTTGCACAATCGTCGCAGGACAGCATGTAAAGGAAACTCGTCATGATGAAGTCACTGTGGATCGCCAAGACCGGACTGACCGCGCAACAGGCGCAGCTGGACGTCATTTCCAACAACCTCGCCAACGTCGGCACCAGCGGCTTCAAGCGCTCGCGCGCCGTGTTCGAAGACCTGATGTACCAGACCACGCGCTCGGCCGGCGCCCAGTCCTCGCAGCAGACACAGGTGGCCGCCGGCATGCAGCTGGGCACCGGCGTGCGCCCGGTCGCGACCGAGCGCCTTTTCACCCAGGGCAACCTGCAGCAGACCAGCAATCCCAAGGATGTCGCGATCCAGGGCCAGGGCTTTTTCCAGGTGCTGCTGCCCGATGGCAGCACCGGCTACACGCGCGACGGCTCGCTGCAACTCAATGCCGAGGGCCAGCTGGTGACCGCCAGCGGCTACCCGATCCAGCCGGCCGTGACGGTGCCCGCCAATGCCACCGACATGACGATAGGCAGCGATGGCACGATCTCGATCAAGGCCGCCGGGGCTTCGCAGCACACCCAGGTCGGCAGCGTCCAGCTGGCGCAGTTCGCCAATCCGGCCGGCCTCGAGAGCAAGGGCGAGAACCTGTATGCGGAAACCCCGTCATCCGGCCAGCCGAATGCGGTCACGCCCGGCACCGCCGGCAGCGGCGTGCTGATGCAGGGCTATGTCGAGACCTCGAACGTGAACGTGGTCGAGGAACTGGTCAACATGATCCAGACCCAGCGCGCCTACGAGATCAACAGCAAGGCGATCAATACCGCCGACCAGATGCTGCAGCGTCTGGGCCAGCTCTGATCGGAGGCAGCCATGGCATCCAGCAGCCACGGCGGCGCCCATGCGGTCGCCCATGCATCGCAAGCCACATCGGTTTTGTCAGTGGCAGCGGGCCATGCCGCGGGTGGCAAGGCACTGGCCGCGAATGCCCTGCGGGTATTGCTGACCACGCTGCTGACGGCCGCCGGCTGCGGCACGCTGGCAATGGCGGTCGCCTTGATGGCCGGCTGCGTTGCGGTCGCGCCCAACACCATCGTCGAGCCGGCGCCGGCGCCGCAGGCCCAGGCGACCCTGGTGGTTGCGCCGGCGATGAATGGCGCCATCTATGCTGCCAATAACTTTCGCCCCATGTTCGAAGACCGCCGTGCGCGGCTGGTGGGCGATACGCTGATCATCAGCATCACCGAAAAGACCAGCGCCGGCAAGAACGTCGCCAGTTCGTCGAGCAAGGATGCAAAGGCCGACCTGACCATGCCGGCGGCTGTCGTGCCGATGAATTTCGAGGGCGCCAGCGGGATCAGCAATGCCGACAAGGCCGCCGCCAACGCCGCCAACAATTTCACCGGCACCGTCACCGCGACCGTGGTCGAGGTGCTGCCGAACGGGAACCTGAAAGTGCGCGGCGAGAAGCAGGTCGCGTTCGACCGTAGCACCGAGTTCATTCGCTTCTCCGGCGTGGTCAACCCGACCAGCATCAGTAGCACCAACACGGTGCCGTCGACGTCGGTCGCCGACATGCGCGTCGAGTACCGTACCAATGCCGGTTTTGATCGGGCGGCGCTGCAGTCGGCACTGGCACGCTTCTTCCTGTCCATCCTGCCGCTGTAAACGGAGGCTACCCATGCTGCGCAATCTGCTGCACCCTCTGCTGTGGCTGGCCGCTGCGCTGCTGTGCTCGAATGTGCAGGCCGAGCGCCTGCGCGACCTGGCGTCGATACAGGGCGTGCGCAACAACCAGTTGTCGGGCTACGGCATCGTGGTCGGCCTCGACGGTACCGGCGACCAGACCACGCAGACACCGTTCACCGTGCAGAGCATCGCGTCGATGCTGACCCAGATGGGCGTCAACCTGCCGCCCGGGCAGCAGCTGCAGCTGAAAAACGTGGCAGCGGTGATGGTGACGGCGGTCTTGCCGCCGTTCGCGCAGCCGGGGCAGGAGATCGACGTCACCGTCTCGTCGATCGGCAATGCCAAGAGCCTGCGCGGCGGCACCTTGCTGCTGACGCCGCTGAAGGGCGCCGACAACCGTATCTATGCGATGGCACAGGGCAACCTGCTGGTCGGCGGCGCGGGTGCGTCGGCCGGCGGCAGCAAGACCCAGATCAATCACTTGCTGGCCGGACGCATCAGCGGTGGCGCCACGGTCGAGCGCGAGGTGCCGACCGCCATCGGCACGGCCGACACCATCACGCTGGAGCTGAAGGCATCCGATTTTGCGAACTCGGCACGCGTGGTACAGGCGATCAATCGCAGCTTCGGCGACGGCACCGCCAGTGCGCAGAACGGTCGCGTGATCCGCGTGCGCGCGCCCGAGGGCGATAGCCAGCGCGTGTCCTTCCTCGCGGCGCTCGAGGAGCTGGACATCGGCACCGCGAAGGCGCCGGCCAGGGTGATCGTCAATGCGCGTACCGGTTCTATCGTGATGAACCAGTCGGTGACGCTCGAACCCTGTGCGATCGCGCACGGCAACCTGTCGGTCGTGATCTCGTCGACGCCGGTCATCAGCCAGCCGAATGCTTTCGGGCAGGGCCAGACCGTGGTCGCCGAGAAAGCTGACATTGCGATCCGCAAGGATGGCGGGCAGCTGGTGCTGTTGCAGTCCGGCGTGTCGCTGGCCGATGTGGTGAAGGCCTTGAACGCGGTCGGTGTCACGCCGCAGGATTTGCTGGTGATATTGCAGGCAATGAAGTCGGCCGGCAGCCTGCGTGCCGAGCTCGAGATCATTTGACGGAGGCGTGAAGATGGCCGTGAATCCCGTTAGCCAGGGCATTGGCATACTCGACGCGAACGGCCTGCAGCAGCTGCGCGCCGCTGCGCACGATAACTCGGCCGGCGCATTAAAAAAAACGGCGACCCAGTTCGAGGCACTGTTCCTCGACATGGTGATGAAGAGCATGCGCGAGGCCACGCCATCCGAAGGCCTGATGGACAGCGAGCAGGGCCGCATGATGCAGGGCATGCTCGACCAGCAGTACACGAAGGCACTCGCGACCCGCGGCATTGGTCTGGCCGATGTGCTGGTGCGGCAGCTGTCGCCGAAAGGTGGGGCACCGGCCGGCCCGAGCGCAGCGCAGCCTGCGCCGGTGGCATCGGGTACTCCGGTGTCGCCGGGTGTGCCGGCGTCGTCGGGGACGCCGGTGCCATCGGCGGCGGCGCCCGCCAGCGCGCCCGAAGCGCAGGGCAAGGCAACGCAGAAGCGCGGCTTCATCGACAAGCTGCTGTCGCACGCGGAAGCCGTCAGCGCCGCCACCGGCATACCGTCGCGCTTCATGGTCGCGCAGGCGGCACTGGAAAGTGGCTGGGGCCGGCGCGAGATCCGCAATGCCGACGGCAGCGCCTCGCACAACATCTTCGGCATCAAGGCCGGCGCGCACTGGAAGGGCAAGGTCACCGAGGTGACCACCACCGAATACGTGAACGGCATGCCACAAAAGCGTATCGAGCGTTTCCGCTCCTATGACTCGTACGCCGATGCCTTCGCCGACTACGCGAAGACCCTGACCGGCAGCGCGCGCTATCGCGACGTGCTCGCGTCGGCCTCCGATGCGGCCGGTTTTGCGCATGGCCTGCAGAAGGCGGGCTATGCGACCGACCCGCTGTATGCACAGAAGCTGACGCGCGTGATCGCGCGCGTCTGACCTGCGGCGGGGTGAGGGGTCGGCAGCGGTGTTGCCGGCAGCGGCCTTAAACATTTTTCTGCCACGGCCGTAACCGGTGCGAGGGCCATGTACATGCACCCGCCGCCGATGGCCCGGCGATCCACGGCCCGGCAAAGGACAGCGCAGGCAAGACTATGACGACCAACATACTTTCGATCGGGCAGAGCGCACTGGCGGCCGCACAGGTCGGCCTGGCCGTGACGGGCCACAACATTGCCAACTCGGCCACGCCCGGCTACACGCGCCAGATCGTCGAGCAGGGTGCCGTCGCCGGCCAGAACAGCGGCTATGGCTTTGTCGGCAAGGGCACCGAGGTCACCGGCGTGCGCCGGATGTACAGCGAGTTCCTGTCCGGGCAGGTGCTGTCGGCGCAGATCAACAAGAGCAGCCTCGACACCTATTACGCGCAGGTGCGGCGCATCGACAACCTGCTGGCCGATCCGGCGGCCGGTGTGTCGCCGGCGCTGCAGGATTTTTTCAAGAGCGTGCAGAACCTCGCCGCCCAGCCGAACGATGCGGCCGCGCGGCAGGCGCTGTTGTCATCGTCGGAATCGCTGGCCGCCCGTTTCAACGGGCTGGATGCGCAACTGTCCGACATGCGTGCCGGCGTCAATGGCCAGATCGAGTCCAGCGTCGCATCCATCAATGCGTATGCGCGCCAGATCGGCCAGCTCAATGATGCGATCGAAAAGGCCACCACCGCCGCGCAGGGCCGGCCGCCGAATGATCTGATGGACCAGCGCGATCAGCTGATCGCCGAGCTTGGCAAGGAAGTGCGCGTGACCGTGGTCGTGCAAGGCAACAGCAGCAATGTCTTCATCGGCAACGGGCAGCCGCTGGTGGTGAGCGACAAGGCCTATGCGCTGGCCGCCACCAATTCGCCGACTGACAGCAACCGCACCGTGGTGGCCTATGTCGCGAAGGGCAAGACCACCATTCTCGCCGAGGGCGCCTTGCCCGGCGGACGGCTGGGTGGCCTGTTCGACTTCCGTGCACAGACTCTCGACCCGACCCAGAATGCGCTCGGCCGCATCGCCATCGTGCTGGCCGATACCGTCAATGCGCAGCACCGGCTGGGCCAGACATCTGCCGGCACGATGGGCAGCGATCTGTTCGGCATCGCAGCGCCGCTGGTGACAGCCAGCCGCGACAACAGCGGTAGCGCGCAGCTTGGCGCCGTGCTGCAGGACAGCGCGCTGCTGACGGCCAGCGATTACCGCGTGCAGTTCGACGGCAGCAGCTATCAGGTGACGCGCCTGTCCGACGAGACCGTGACCAGCTATGCCAACCTGCCGCAGGATATCGACGGCCTGACGATCTCGGTAACCGGCGCGCCTGTGGCCGGCGATTATTTTCTCGTGCGGCCGACGGCGGCCGGCGCCCATCAGCTGAGTGTCAGTCTCAAGGATGTGTCGGCGCTGGCGGTGGCCGCACCGGTGCGGGCGCAGCCGCTGACAGGCAATAGCGGCACCGGCAGCATCAGCGCCGGCACGGTGGATGCCAGCTTCGTGCCGGCCAATATCGCTGCGCCGGTCAACTTGCAGTACGTGGCCGCCGGCAGCCAGCTGGCCGGCTTCCCGGCGGTGCCGGTGACGGTGACGGCCAATGGCGTGGCGACGACTTATGCGGCCGGCGCCACCATTCCTTTCATTGCCGATGCCAGCTATAGCTTCAGTGGCATGCAGGTGACGTTGTCGGGCGTGCCGGCCAATGGCGACCGCTTCCGCATCGCGGCCAATGCCGGCGGTGTCGGCGATGCCCGCAATGCGGCGCTGATCGCCGACCTGCAGGGTGCGATGACCATCGGCGGCAAGGCGGCGCATTTTCAGGGTGCCTACGCGATGCTGGTGGCCGATGTCGGCAACAAGACGCGCGAGCTGGAAGTCACCAGCGCCGCCGCCGGTACCTTCCATACGCAGGCAGTCACTGCGCAGCAGGGCGAGTCCGGCGTCAATCTCGATGAAGAAGCCGGCAACATGATGCGCTACCAGCAGGCATACCAGGCCGCCGGCAAATTGATGCAGGCGGCCGGTCAGCTGTTCGAGATCCTGCTGCAGCTTGGCCGTTGAGGAAACCACGATGAGAATCAGCACCCAGACCCTGTTTGCCTCCGGACAGTCGCGCATCACCGAGCTGCAGTCGGGCCTGGTGAAGACACAGCAACAGATCTCGACCGGCAGGCGCATCCTGTCGCCGGCCGACGATCCGATCGGCGCCTCGCAGGTACTGAACCTCGAGCAGGGGCAGGCGATGAACCAGCAGTTCGCGACCAACCGCATCAATGCCGGCAACGCATTGCGCGAGCAGGAGGGTGTGCTGACCAGCATCGACGAGCTGACGCAAGACCTGAAGACGCTGATGGTCCAGGCCGGCAACGGCACGCTGGACGATACGCAGCGCGGCTATCTGGCGACCGAGCTCGACAGCAAGTTCGAGCAGCTGCTGTCGCTGGCCAACAGCAAGGACAGCATGGGCAACTATCTGTTCTCTGGCTTTCAGGCCAGCACCATGCCTTACCTGAAGACGGCCACCGGTGCCACTTTCCAGGGCGATGCCGGGCAGCGCCTGTTGCAGGTGGATGTCAGCCGCCGCGTCAGCACCTCGGTCAGTGGCGAGCAACTGTTCGAGGCGATCGACACCGGCACGCCGGCCGCACCGGGCATACAACAGGATATCTTCACGACGCTGCGCAGCTGGTCTGATGCGCTGAAGTCGTCGACGGCCACACCGGCGGCGCAAGCGGCACTGGCGGGCGCGACAGCGGCTGCCGGCAACTCGCTCGATACCCTGCTCGACCGTGTGCTGTCGGCGCGCGCCACCATTGGTGCTCAGCAAAAGGAAATCGACGCGCTCGACACCGCCGGCTCGGCGCGCGACATCGAGTACGCGCAGGCCAAGTCGGTGCTGCAGGATGTGGATTACACGCAGGCGATCAGCCAGTTCACGCAGCAGCAGACGACGCTGGAAGCGGCGATGAAGTCGTTCAAGTCGGTATCGCAGCTGTCGCTGTTCGCCATCCTCTGACCGGGGGCACGCTCAGTACGCGCTCAGCAGCGCAACCAGTGCCGCATGGCCGGCCTGCCGTGCGAGCTGCAGCGGGGTGTTGCCCTCTGCGTCGACGGCCGTTGGTCTGGCCCGGTGCTCGAGCAGCAGGTGGGCCGCTTCCAGCCGTCCCAGGCCGGCGGCGTCGTGCAGCGCGGTGCGTCCGGCGCTGTCACGCAGGTCGACATCGATCTCCAGCGCCAGCAGCGCTCGTAGCAGAGCGCACTGGTCGAGGTGGCAGGCGAGATGCAGCAGGGTACTGTCGCCGCTGCGCAGCTCGCGGTAGCCGGCGGCAAACAGCAGCGCAGCCTTCTCGTTCAGATCCCGCTCCGTGCACATCAGCCAGCCCAGCGGTGGCACTTCATCGAACAGCGGATCCTTCAACAGCTTGTTGCCGTTGGCACGCAGCACGGCGGCCACGCTTTGCACGCTGCCATGCACCAGCTTCGCGATCAGTATTTGCGAGGGCTGGCGCGCATGGGCTGCCTGCATCGCGCGCTTGCCGGTCTCGCCGGGCCTGGGTTTGCGCACATAGACCTGGCCGGCCTTGGTCCGCGTCAGTCCGAGCGCATCGACCCGGCGGATGTTCTCGCCACTGATCTGGGTCAGGAAGTCCCAGGTGCGGGCGCTGCTCGGCAGCCGATGGTGCTTGCGCAGATGGGCGCCAAAGTAATCGAACAGTGCGAGCAGCTGTTCGCGCAGAAGCCCGCCGGCCAGCGACTTTTTCCCGGCCAGCAGGAAGTAGGTACCTTCGTCCGGCGGCAGCTTGTCACCCAGCTGGCCCGCCTCGCAGCAGCCGAGGATCACATCGCCCTGCCAGTGCACACCTTCCACAGGGAAGCGCAGCGCGGCGCGCAGTTCGTCCAGAGGCAGATCCTCAATGACATCGAGGGCACTCAACCTGAAGCCATCATCGTCGGCGCCGCCATGCAGCTGCACGACAATGCGGGTCTCGGGTCCGATGCGGCCTTGTTCGAACAGCCCGCGCAGCCGCGACAGCAAGGCCAGCTTGCGCTCGTTGGCATTCGCACCCAGCGAGGCATCGGCGATCAGTGACGCATGCCGCAGTCCGTGCCGCTCCAGTGCCTGCTGCAGGTGCCGGATGGTCAGCGTGAAATCCGATCCGCCGCTGACATAGACCACGTGCAAGGGCTCGCCGGCGGCGCCGGTGGCGGCCGGCGCCGGCTGCGACGGGAGAGCAATCGGACGGACAGGAAGGCGCGGTAGGGACATTGTTCAGGCTCGCGTTCGGCCGGCAGCAGGGCTGCAAGCTTGGTAGCGAGCCGGTGGCCGGCGTCGTCGTGATAGTGCAGCCTGCATGCAGCGTGTGGTGGCAGCGCCACGTGCACCGTTAGTTCTGCATCAGCCATCAGCCGTCAGCCGCCGCCTGCCCACAAGCCCAGCGAGCGGCCGAGCATGGCTTCCATGGCGGCCAGCAGCGGCGCCGACAGGTAGGGCAGCACGACGGCAATCATCAGGAAGCCCGCCCCCAGCGTGATCGGGAAGCCGATGCCGAACAGGTTCAGCTGCGGCGCGGCCTTGTTCAGGATGCCGAGCGCAAGGTTGGTCACCAGCAGCGCGGCGATGATGGGCATCGCCAGCTGCAGGCCAAGCGCAAAGACCTGGCTGCCATAGCTGGCCAGCAGCCGGAACGGCCCGCTGCCGACCGGTGTGGCCGCGATCGGCAGCGCGACGAAGCTCTTCGCCAGTGTGGCCAGCAGCGCCAGATGCAGGTTGGAGGCGAGGAAGACCATCAGCGCCAGCCAGCCGAAGAACTGGCTGATCGACGACGCCTGCGAGCGGCTGAGCGGATCGAAGAAAGTGGAAAAAGACAGGCCCATGCTGAGCGCAGCCAGCTCGCCGGCCAGCTCGACAGCGGCAAACACCAGCCGCATCGAAAAGCCGATCGCCAGACCGATCAGGATCTGCTGCACCAGCAACAGCAAGCCGTCACCCGAGAATGGCGCGACCTCCGGCAGCGCAGGCAGCCCGGGCGCGATTGCGACGGACAGCAGCAGTCCCAGCCCGAGCTTCACGCGTGCCGGAATGCTCGCGTGCCCGAACAGCGGGGCCACCGCGACCATCGCCAGTATGCGCGCGGCCGGCCACAGCAGCATCACCATCCATGCGTTGAGCTGTGTGCTGCTGACGGTAAACATCGCGTGACTTGTGCTCAGCCGACCAGTGCCGGTATGCCGGTCAGCGTGCGGCGCATGAAGTCCAGCAGCACGGTCAGCATCCACGGTCCGCCGATCACGATCGCCAGCATGATGCCGACCAGCTTGGGGATGAAGGACAGCGTCGCCTCGTTGATCTGCGTCGCCGCCTGAAAGATGCTGACCACGAGGCCGATCGCCAGCGCGACCAGCAGCAGCGGGCCGGCCACCATCAGCAGGGTTTCCATCGCCAGCCGGCCTTGGGTCATTACGGTTTCGGGTGTCATGTCGGATGTCTTCCTTCGCCGTTAGCATAGGCGCCCCTGTCCGGGCAGGATTGTCCGATCAGGCGGCGTAATGCGTGGCAGATTCCGGAAATGCTGCCGACCGAGCAAAGTCCGGTGAACGCCCGCAGCTGGAGGAATGAACCCACCGTCAGCGGCAGGTTACGCAGGACGCTCTTGTCAAATCAGCGATTCATCATGAGCTTTCCTGCTATCTATCCTCGTACCGGCCTGATTATGACCTCGGTACTGCCTGTAAATGAATCGCAGACGCCCGGCACGCCCGTGCCCTGCATGAGCAGCTATGGCGGATGCTCGACCAGTGAGCAAAGCTTCGACGGCAGCAGCACGTCGCTGTCATCCTGCGAACTCAGGCATACCGAGCCGGTGCTTTTCAGCGCGACCGAATCATCATCAGGGAACATCCAGATGCCGGCACGCCTGCAGCTGTCGCTGGCGATTCTCGCGCATGACCTGCAGGCCGTGATGCAGCTGGCCGCCGACTATCCTGAAGTCTTGCACGCGCCAAATCCTGTTTGCTTTGCCTCGGTCATCGGCGAGGCCGTGTTGTCGGGTGATGTGGCCGTTTTGCGCGAACTGATCAGACTCGGTAGCCCTTTGTCATGGCAGGAAGAGCGATCCGATGCACAGGCGACGTCCTGGCCCGCAGGCGAACATGGATTGCCGGGGAATCCGGCGCGCAATGAGCGATCGCGCAGCAGCGCCTGCTACGAGGTCATATCAGACAGTGAATCCACGCGGTCTGCGACAGCAAAGGCTGGCCATCAGGAACTGTTACTGCTGAGTCCGCTGGCGCTGAGCCAGAGCGCAGGTTCGCGCATGTCGCAGCTGGAGGATGATGCTGCCAGCGGCAGCGGAACCGGGTCTCAGAAGGCTGGTATCAGCTGGCCGCCCGAGGAAGCGCACACATCCGAAGCGTATTTTTCGAGCGAAGGGCGCAGCCGGGCCATCGGCGAAGCCATGTCGGAATCTGATCACGAGGATGATGCCGGCAGCGGATCGGATGAAGACATGGCCCGCGAGGATTCCACTACGGCGGATGTGTCTTCGACAACGACCACGGATGGCGAACAGCAGGAAGTTCCTCGCCCCGGGTCAGACGAAGACGAAACGGCCGCGCCGGTGCCATCACGCGGTAACTCGGAAGCATCCGATGTTTCGGATGCTTCCGATACTTCCGATACTTCCGATACTTCCGATACTTCCGATACTTCCGATACTTCCGATACTTCCGATACTTCCGATACTTCCGATACTTCCGATACTTCCGATACTTCCGAAAACTCAGAAACCTCCGGAAACCCCGTATCCTCCGAATCCTCCAAAGCCTCCGAAGCCTCCGAATCCTCCAAAGCTTCCAAAGCCTCCGAATCCTCCAAAGCTTCCGAAGCCTCGGTGAGCGGAAGCGCCGATCGTATCGACGCTTCAAATCTGTTGGATCGTAAATGGTGGCGGATGCGATTTCCGCAACTCAATAACGCGATCATTTTTGAGAGGCTGGACTCGGCTGTTAAAAAAAACTACGAATGCCAATGGGCGATCGCGCGCGGTGATACCGATGTTCTGGGTGTGCTGCTTGATAGTGGTGCGCCTCTCGACACCGAAAGCGATCGTTCGCTGCTACAGTTTGCTTTGAACATGTTTAGCGATGGAGTGTGCCTGGCTGCGGTAAAGACGTTAACGGATCGCGGCGCATGGAAGCAGTTAAGCAAAACGGAATTAACCTGCATTGTCTCGAATTTGAATTCCCTCGACGACAAAGCGTATATCGAAGTCCTTGAGATTTGCCAGCCGCAATTGACGCTTGAACTCGATCAGGAAACGAGGCAAATATTTGCTCTCGGATTGGTCAAAAGATCCAATATGGGATTGATCTGGAAAGTCCTGGCTGCGGCAAAAAGATGTTCGAGCATGCTCGACTGTGGCCAGTTGGCTTACTCACTGCTTTCGCAGGCATTGCATATCGGATGGATTGAAGCGGCGAGCGAACTGCTCAACAAGGGTGTCCACCTTTTTCCAACGGGTATGCACATCAATTCACGAACGGTGCTTGCCATCAGGACGTCCAGGTCCCTTCATTTCGTACTCGCGCATCTGGACAATGCAATGAGCCGGCAGCGCATCCTTGATCTCGCGCTTGTGAACGCAGCCATGCAGGAAGACAAGGCAATTGAGGATGGCCTGGTTGCCGAGTTGTTGTCGCTAGGCGCCAAGCTGCATAGCAAACTGAACGGCAGCATAAGCGGGGCGGACGGCAAGCTTTACTCCGAGCCCTTGCAACTTGCGCTGTCACACAAGAACATTGGCTTTTTCATTGAGACCCTGCTCTGGCAAGGGCGGCAAGCCAGCGACACCCACATCAACGCCTGGATTGATGCTGCATTGTCGCTACCCTTTGTGTGTGTACGATCGATCGCCATCGAAGACATCTATACCGATTGGTCAAGGCTGGAAAGCCTGATACTGAGCATCCCGGCGACTGGCCTGCTTGGCAATCAGGCATTCGAGGGTCTCCTCGCCTGCAAGGTGGCCGGCACACGTTCGCCTAAGCTCTGGGATGCGCTACGGACAGCAGGCGTGAATCCGGAATCGATCCTGACAGCCGATGGTGTAGATTTCCTCGGTGCCTTGTTCCATGCCGATCACAGCTTGCCAGCGGCCATGTTTGCCTGCTTTATGGGGCTGGAAAGCAAACAGGAGCCAGAGCGCTTCCTGCGCTTCCCGGCGATGGCCTCGCGCCCCCATGCCTGCGACTTGTACCGGTTTCGACACCAGTTGCTGCGACCGTCCCTCGTTGAATGCGATGAATTGATTTTGTCGGCCGAGCAGATGGGAAAGTTATTGAATACGCTAAAGATACTCTCATCACCTGCTTCGGCCGATGCTGGCCAAACGATGGCGACGGAAAGCGACAGAAAAAATCCGCAAGCATCCGACAGGGCGCTATTGGCGCACCACTTTGGTATCAGCAGTTTGCTGTTTGATTATCTGATCGACCAAGCGCGCAAGGTTTGGCACTCATTGCTGGCATCACCGACACCACGGGACGAATATTCGCCGGCATGGACGAGCGCGATGCTTCAGCGATTGAGTGTATTACCCGGTACCACAAACCTTGATTTGTTCGCGATTCCAAACATGGCCGAGAATATCGTTCAGCACGTGCGATACATCATCGCGCGGCAATTAACCAGCATTGCGGAGATGGCTGTCGGCATGCCGGGCAACCAGCCCGTGCCGGGGATGTCTGTGCCAGGGATGTCGGTGCCGCTTATGTCTGTGCCAGTCATGTTGTTGTCGGCCATATCTGCGCCCGGCATGCGTGGCCTCCTCCCGGGAATCGGGACCTTCTCCCGCCCGGCGGCCGAGCCGGCCACTGTGACGAGCACCTTGCCTTACTCAGGTGACAAAGCTCTGCGCCAGCGAACCGATCAGTAAGGCCCAGCCGTCGACCAGCACGAACAGAATCAGCTTGAACGGTAGTGCAACGATGGCCGGCGACACCATCATCATGCCCAGCGCCATCAGCACACTGGCCACCACCATGTCGATGATCAGGAAGGGAATGAAAATAGCAAAGCCGATCTGGAATGCTGTCTTCAGTTCCGACGTGATGAAAGCCGGTACCAGCAGTCGCAGCGGCACCTGCTCGGGGCCTTCCAGCGCCGGGCTGCCGGACAGCTGCACATAGCGCTCAAGGTCGGCGGCGCGCGTCTGCGCCATCATGAATTGCTTCAGCGGCGCGGCGCCCTTGTCGAGCGCATCCTGCATCGAAATCTTCTTTTCCTGCAGCGGTTGCCAGGCTTCGGCATAGATCTTGTCCAGCGTCGGCCCCATCACGAACAGTGACAGGAACAGCGACAGCCCGACGATCACCTGATTCGGCGGCGCGTGCGGTGTACCCAGCGCCTGCCGCAGCAGCGACAGCACGATCACGATGCGGGTAAAACTCGTCATCATCAGCAGCACGGCCGGCAGGAAGCCGAGTGCCGTCATGAACAGCAGGGTCTGCAGCGACAGCGAGTAGTCGGTGCCGCCGCCGGCAGCCGGTGAGGTGCTGAAGGCGGTGATGCCCGGCTCGGCCAGTGCGGCCAGCGGCGTCAGCGTCAGCAGCGGAATTGCCGCGCGCACGATGCCGCGCATCACGGCACCTGCTTGCGGTTCAGCGCCCGTTGCAGCCAGGCCGCAAACGGAGGCAGGGGCGGCAGCGGGGTCGCTGTGGCGTTCGCTGTGGCAGACGCTTCAGCAGCCGCTGTAGTAGCCGCTGCAGTAGCCGCAGAAGTTGCTGCATCGCCCGGCGTAGCGGCGAAGCCCGTTGGCTGCGGCGCGGTCTTGTCGAGCAGCCTGACACTGCCGGGCGCCACCCCCAGCACCAGCCACTGGCCTGCAACCTCGACCACGGCGACACGCTCGCGCGGGCCGACCGATGCGGCGGCGATCACGCGCACGGTTGCATTCGATGCCGGCCGCAAGCGGCCAAGGCGGGCGATCGCCCATGCGAGGCCGGCGATCAGGCCCAGCACCAGCAGCAGGCCGAAAGTCACTTGCAGCATGGCTTCACCTCCGGGTTGCGTGTCTGTGCGACGTGAATCGTGCGCGGCACATTATTTATTCAACTTGCGGATACGCTCGGACGGCGTGACGATGTCCGTCAGCCGGATGCCGAACTTGTCATTGACGACCACCACCTCGCCCTGGGCGATCAGGCAGCCATTGACCAGCACGTCCATCGGCTCGCCGGCGAGGCCATCGAGCTCCACCACCGAGCCTTGCGCCAGTTGCAGCAGGTTCTTGATGGCGATCTTGGTGCGGCCTAGCTCGACCGTCAGCTGGACCGGAATGTCGAGGATGAAGTCGATATCGTTTTTCTGGGCGCTGCCGGTGCTGGCCGTGAAATCACGGAAGGCCGCTTTCTCGGCCTGCGCCGACGGCGCCGCAGGCTGCGGGTCGGCCGCTGCCTGCTCGGCCAGCGCCGCGCTCCAGTCGTCGACGGTGGCGCTGTTTTCGGGGTCAAGCATCGTCATGGCCTTCTCCTTGCAGATGTTCCTGGTGGGCGGCCGGCAGCAGTTCCTGCACGCGGACTGCGTACTGGCCATTGAGTTGTCCGTGGCTGCAATTCATGACCGGCACGCCGGCCACCTTGGCTTCCAGCGCATCGGCAATATCCATCGTGATGATGTCGCCGGCCCGCATCTTCATCACCTCGGCCAGCGTCATGCGTATCGTGCCCAGGTCCGCCACCAGGTCAACTTCGGCGGTCTGGATCTGCTGCTTGAGCAGCTTGATCCAGCGCTGGTCCATTTCCAGCGTCTCGCCCTGCAGGCTGGAAGTCAGCAGGTCGCGAATGGGCTCGATCATCGAGTAGGGCATGCAGACATGCATTTCGCCGGACTGGGATCCCAATTCGACCGTGAAGGTGGTCGACACCACCACTTCGTTCGGCGTCGCGATGTTGGCGAACTGGGTGTTCATCTCCGAGCGTATGTATTCGAATTCCAGCGGATGCACCGGCTCCCAGGACTTGCGATAGGACTCGAACCAGATTTCCAATACGCGCTGGATGATGCGCTGCTCGGTCTGGGTGAAATCACGGCCTTCGACCCGGGTATGAAAGCGGCCATCACCGCCAAACAGGTTGTCGATCATCAGGAAGACGAGGTTGGGATCGATGACCATCAGCGCGGTGCCGCGCAAGGGCTTGCAGTGCACGAGGTTGAGGTTGGTCGGCACCACCAGGTTGCGGATGAATTCGCTGTACTTCGAGACGCGCACCGGGCCGACCGAGACTTCGGCGGTACGGCGCAGAAAATTGAACAAGCCGATGCGGAACAGGCGCGTGAAGCGCTCGTTGATGATCTCCAGCGTCGGCATGCGGCCGCGCACGATGCGTTCCTGCGTCGCCAGGTTGTAGGTGCGAACTCCCGAGCCGTCGGCGTCCTGTTGCGTCTCTTCGGTGTCGCCCGACACGCCGCGCAGCAGCACATCGACTTCTTCCTGCGATAAAAAATTTTCAGCCATCGGTGTCCGTCTTCCCAGGGGCGCCGGTCACGGCCGGCGGTGGCGGTAGGTCGAGACCAGTGTAGGGGCCGCAAGGCGGCAGCCAAGCGCCGAGCAGCGGCCGGAAATCCGCGCAAATCGGCGCGGCCGCCGGCTTTACTGGATGACGAACGAGGTCAGGTAGACCCCGCTGATGTCGGGCGGGTCGAGATCTTTCGCATACGGCTGGCGCAGCACGCCGGCCACCTCGGTCGCCAGCGCCTGTTTGCCGGTTGGCGATTGCAATTCATCAACGGCTTTTGATGACAACAGCAGCAGCATCCGGCTTTTGACCTGCGGCAGATAAAGCTTCAGCTGCTCGCCATCTTTGGCGTCTTTCACCTGCAGGGTGATGCCGGTTTGCAGGATGCGGTCGCCGGCAAGGTTGACGGTGAAGGTTTCCAGTTCGACGAAGACCGGCGGTGCAGGGGGCGGCTTGGCCGCGGCCTGCGTCGCCTGCCCTGACTGTGCCGGCTGCACCTTCAGCAAGTACCAGCCAGCGCCGCCGCCGCTGCCCAGCAACAGCAGCGCCAGCGCCACCAGCCAGCGTTTCTTGCGCGAGGCTGGCCGGGCACCCTGGATGTCGGTGACGTTGCTGTCGGCATTGGCGGCATTGGCAGCATTGGCCGCTTTGGGATGGCCTGCGGGGGCGGCAGCAAGGGAATTGGCGGCGGCAGTGGCCATGGCGACCTCGGTAAAGACGATGGGAAAAGCGGCAGAAGCGGCAGGGCAGCCCGCCGGTCATTCATGCAAACAAGTCAACCAGCCGCGCTGCGACGCCGCTGCGCGTGGCTGGCGGCGCTGCGTTGTCAAGCGCCGCCCCGGCAGCGTCATGGCTGCCATCGGCAGCGCCGGCAGCCGATCGCTCGCCGGCTGCGCTGCCGGCGGCATGGCGCCGTGCATCGCCACTGCCCACGCTGGCATGCTGCAGCTGCAGGCCGGCTTCGGCGAACATCTCTTTCAGGCGCGGCACCGCGTCTTCGATGGCCTGGCGCACGTCGGGCAGCAGGCTGACGAAGGCGGCGCTGGCCCGGCCGTCGTTCAGTTCTATCGTCACCCGCACCGGACCAAGCTCGGGCGGATTCATGATCAGGCTCGCGACTTGCTGGTCTTGCCGCGCGACCCACAGCACCTGCTGGCCTAGCGCTTCTTGCCAGCGTGATGATTGAAAAGGTGGGCCGACAGGCAGGGCCGGTGTGGCCGCCGGCGGGCCGCCGGGCGCGGATGCGTGGGCCTGGCCGGCTGCGGCCAGCTCGGCCGGCAAGCCGGTGTGGCTCAGTGCGGCTTCGGTGGTCGCCAGCGCGCTCATGGCCAGCCGGCGCGAGAAGCGTTCTGCTGCCTCGCCCTGTGCCGTACTTCCTTGCAGCAGCCCGGCTCGCGCTGCATGCGCTGCCGCTGCGAGCTGGTCTGCATGGTCTGCACGGCTTGGATGACTTGCCGGCGCCATGTCGCGTCCGGACCGGAGAATGCCTGCCGCGTCAGTCGCGGCGCCAGCGCCCGGTCCGCCCTGTGCCGCTGCGTCGGCAAGCGCTGTGGCTGAGGCTTGCGCTGCGGCTGCACCTGCTGCTGCCGCTGCCGTTACCGCCCGAGAGCGGGCAAGCACCGGTGCCTGCAGGCTGTCAACGAAGGCTTGCAGCGTGTCATCCAGCTGGTCGACGGCGATCGTCTTGTCTTCATCAGGAGCGCGCGCATCGCCGGCAGGCGCTGTGTCCGCGATGCCATCCGGGCCCGGGGGAGCGTCGCCGGCCATGTTCGTTGCGGCGGCGGTGGCGCTCGCTGCCGGGGCCGCATTAGAAGCACCTGCAGCACTTGCAGCACTTGCAGCACCTGCAGCATCCTCAGCATCTGCAGCATCCGATGCACCGGATGTGCCCGCAGTACCTGCGGCACCCGAAGTACCCGGGGCCTTGGCAGGGGCCGAAGCGACCGGCGCGGCCGGCGCGGCCGACAATGACGCCGCAGAGGCCGCAGCCGCAGAGGCTGCAGCAAGCTCTGCTGCGTTACCTGCCTGTTCATCGCGTGCCGCCCGTGCACGTGCTTCCCGCGCCTGATCCAGTCGGGCACCGAAAGCATGGGCGTTGTCGGCCCGGGTCGCCGACAGGGCGTCCGGATGGCCGGCCCCGTGGGCGCTGGTTGCGCCGGGCTGGGCCAGGCGCGTGCTGCTCAGCGAGCCGGCAAGGGTAGGCGAGGGCATGGCAAAGGGACTCAGCAAGTTTCGGCGGTACTGCGCCGCAGGACCGCGCGCGCGGCGAATTCATCGGTGGCCTTGCGCTCCTGGCGCAGGGCTTTGGCTTGCGCCGCCAGACCGGCACGGCTGACCAGCAAGTCCCAGGTCTGACCTTCGCGTTTTTTTGCCTGCCAGTGCAGGCGCGACTGCTCGGCCTGGGCGGCGACGCCGGCCTCGATCGATGTCTGGCCGGCGATGGCCTCATCGATCTTGTCGAGGAAGCGCTGAAAATTGCGATAGGCCGCAAAGGGCAGTCCCTCCTGCACCCGGCGCTGCAGGCGCTGCGCATAGTCGGCGCGCAGCTGTTGCAGCATCTGCAGGCGCTGCTGCGCATCCTCGCGGCGTGCCAGCGCCCGGCCGAGGACGACGGCGGCAGCCTCGGCTTCATCAGCCGACAGCCTGACCAGGGTCTCGAGCGCAGTGGAAGAGTTCATTCAGCCAGTCTAGGCAGTCGTCCCCGGCGCTGAAGCGCCGAACAGAGCGGCAAGTCCGGCCAAGCTTTCGGCTTGGCCGCTCTGCTCGCGAATATCCTGCTGCAGGAAGGCCGCAATCGACGGGTAGAGCGCGATGGCTTCATCGACCACCGGGTCACTGCCGCGCTTGTAGGCGCCCACGGCAACCAGGTCGCGGTTGCGCTGCCAGGCCGATACCAGTTGCTTGAGGCGCCGCGCCTGCTGCTGCTGGACGGCGCCGGTGATGCCGTGCATCACGCGGCTGATCGACTGCTCGATGTCGATCGCCGGATAGTGCCCGGCCTCGGCCAGCGAGCGGTTGAGCACGATGTGGCCATCGAGGATGGCGCGCGCACTGTCGGCGATCGGGTCCTGCTGGTCGTCGCCTTCGGTCAGCACGGTGTAGAACGCGGTGATCGAGCCGCTGCCGACACGGCCATTGCCGGTGCGCTCGACCAGCGCCGGCAGCTTTGCGAACACCGACGGCGGATAGCCCTTGGTGGCCGGCGGCTCGCCGATGGCCAGTGCGATTTCTCGCTGCGCCATCGCATAGCGGGTCAGCGAATCCATGATCAGCAGCACATGCTGGCCCTGGTCGCGGAAGTGCTCGGCGATGGCCGTCGCATAGGCCGCGCCCTGCAGCCGCAGCAGTGGCGGGGCGTCGGCCGGCGCGGCCACCACGGCCGAGCGCGCCAGTCCCTCGGGGCCGAGGATCTCCTCGATGAATTCCTTCACCTCGCGGCCGCGTTCGCCGATCAGGCCGACCACGATCACGTCGGCCTGCGTGTAGCGCGCCATCATCCCCAGCAGCACGCTCTTGCCGACGCCCGAGCCGGCGAACAGGCCCATGCGCTGGCCACGGCCGACGCTCAGCAGCGCATTGATGGCGCGCACGCCGACATCGAGCGTCGTCGCTATCGGCGCGCGCGCCAGCGGATTGATGGCACGGGCGTTGAGCGAGGCCGAGGCCGTGGCCCGCAACGGGCCCAGCGTATCCAGCGGCCGGCCGGCGCCATCGACCACGCGCCCCAGCAGCTGGGGACCGACCGGCAGGTGACGGCTGCGGTCGGCGCTGCGGCGGCGCGGATGGCTGACACTGCCGGCACGCGGCAAGAGCTCGGCCACTTCCAGCGGCATCACGCGCGCGCCGGGCAGCACGCCCTCGGTCTCGCCCTGGGGCATCAGGAACAGCCGGTCGTCGCGAAAGCCGACGACTTCGGCCTCGACTTCGGCGCCGCTGTCGAGCATCACGCGGCAGGCGCTGCCGATCGGCAGCTTCAGTCCCGCCGCTTCCATCACCAGGCCGGCTACGCGGGTCACGCGGCCGGCCACTTGCATCGGGTCGGCAATGGCGAGCAGCCGGCTGCAATCGCGCAGGTAGGCTTGCCAGCGCTCGGCATGCGGGGTGGCGCCGCTCATTCGAGCAGCCATCCGTCTTTCTTGCCGAGCGCTGCCGTCAGCCGCTGCCAGCGGGTGCCGATCTCGGCATCGATCTCGTTGCTGCCGGTCTCGATGCGGCAGCCGCCGCGCGCGACCTGCGTATCCGCGCGCAACCGCCAGCCATCAGCAGCCAGGCTGGTGCCGAGCGCCGCCTGTACCAGCGCCGCATCATCCGGGTGCAGCTGCAGCAGCAGGGGCGCCTGTGCCACCGGCAGGTAGCGCAGCGCGTCTTCCACCACCGGCAGCACCAGCGCCGGCCGTATGGTCAGCGCGCCCTTGAGCATGGCCTTGGCCAGGTCCAGCGCCAGCGCGAGCACATCCTGCGCGACCAGTTCATTGGCCTTCGCCAGCTCGGCGCTGAAGCCCGACAACAGTGCCTGCAGCTGCTCGCGTTCTGCCACGGCGTCGAGGCGTCCCTGCGCCAGGCCTTCGGCATGGCCGGCCGCATGGCCCTCGGCATGTCCTTCGATGCGGCCCGCTTCGCGGGCCTGGGCGCGGCTGCCGGCGATCTGCTCGGCGAGCTGCTTTTGCAGCGCCAGCCGGGCCGCCTTCTCGGCTTCGGCGCGCGCGACAGCCGTCGGCCGGTCATCCCCGAAGGAAGCCATCTCATAGCGCTGCCAGGGTGTTTGCTGGGCCAGCGGGATGTCGGCATCGGCGACCAGCGTGTGCAGATGATCGGCAATCGGGTCGGCGCCCGGAGCGATGCGGATATCGTGTGCCGGCGCCGCGGCCGCCGGCTCGATGGCAAGTTCATGTTCAGACATAGGGGTCCTCGCCCTTGGCGCCCAGCTGTATCGCGCCTTCGTCGGCCAGGCGGCGCACGATGGAGAGGATCTCCTTCTGCTGCGCCTCGACCTCGGACAGGCGCACCGGGCCCTTGGCCTCGAGGTCTTCCTTCAGCATGTCGCCGGCCCGCTGCGACATGTTCCGGAAGACCTTCTCGCGCAATTCCTGGCCGGCGCCCTTGAGCGCAATGATCAGCGCCTCCGACGGCACCTCACGCAGGATGGTCTGGATGCCGCGGTCATCGATATCGATGATGTTGTCGAAGACGAACATCTCATCCATGATCTTTTGTGCCATGTCGGCATCGAAGCCCTTCAGGTTGTCCAGCACCGAGGTTTCGTGTTCGCCGCTGAAGAAGTTCATGATCTCTGCCGCAGTGCGCACGCCGCCCATCTGCTTCTTCTTCAGCACTTCATTGCCGGTCAGCAGCTTGGTCAGCACATCATTGAGCTCGCGCAGCGCAGCCGGCTGCACGCCGTCCAGCGTGGCGATGCGCAGCATCACGTCATTGCGCAGCCGGTCGCTGAAATAGCCGAGCACTTCGCAGGCGTGGTATCGCTCCAGGTGCACGAGGATGGTGGCGATGATCTGCGGATGTTCATTGCGGATCAGCTCGGAAACTGACTGGCCGTCCATCCATTTCAGGCTTTCGATGCCCGAGGCTTCACGCGCCCCCAGGATGCGGTTGAGCAGGCTGCTGGCCTTGTCATCGCCGAGGGCCTTGGTCAGCACCGAGCGGATGTAGTCGTCCGAATCGACGCCCAGCGAGGTGTTCTGTTCCGTCTGCAGCCGGAACGCTGCCAGCACCGCTTCCAGCTCGTCGGTCTGCACGGCGCGCATGCCGGACATGGTCGCGCCCAGTTGCTGCACTTCGCGCGGGGACAGGTATTTCATCACCTCGGCCGCTTCGTCCTCGCCCAGCGCCAGCATCAGCACGGCCGCCTTCTGTATGCCGCTCTCAATCATCATTCAGCCCCTACCCAGTTCTTGACCACATTGGCCACCATGCGCGGGTCGTCGCGCGCCACCTGGCGGGCGCTGTCGAGGTCGCTCAGGCGGCCGGCCGAGGCCTTGGCCGACAGCGCTGGCGGCTCGCCCGGGAGCGGCTCGGCAAAGCCCGGTGCCGGGGACGGGGCCGGCGCGCGCAGCCGGGCCAGCACCGGCTTGAGCTGTGAGAAATAGAGCCAGGCAATCACGGCAGCGATCAGCAGGTAGCGGCCGATCTCTCTGGCCAGCGCGATATTGGCCGGCTGCTTCCACAGCGGCGGCTCGTCGATGGCTTCGGTGGTGGCGGGCGCGAAGGCGCTGTTGACGACGTTCAGCGTGTCCCCGCGTTCCTTGTTGTAGCCCATGGCCTCTTTGACGAGATCGGTGACGGCGGCTTTCTCTTCGTCGGTCAGCGCGCGCGGGCGCAGCTTGCCGTCCTTGCCGGCTTCCTGCTTGTGGTTGACCACCACCGCCACCGACAGGCGCTTGACCCCGCCCATCGGCTGCTGGGTGATCTTCAGGGTCTTGTCGACCTCATAGTTGATCGTGCTGTCGGAACTGCGATTGCCGGCCGGCGCGGCTGCGGCCGCCGTGCTTGCGCCGCCCGGGCCGGCAGTGCCATTGGCATTGGCATTGGCGCCGGCCGGCGGCTTGGTGATCGGGGCCGAGGCCGGTGGCGGCGGCTGGTTCGACAAGGCGCCCGGCACGCCCGAGGCCGAGGCGCTGCCGGTGCTCTGCGTCTCGGACGAACGCTGGCTGCGGATGACGGTGCTGTCCGGTGCCTGATTGGGCTTGTAGGTCTCGGCGGCTTGCTCGCTGGTCGAAAAATCGATCTCGGCGCTGACCTCGGCGCGCACATTGGCGGCACCGACGATGGGCGTGATGATGGACTCGATCCGGCGCGCGATCGATTGCTGCAGCTCGTCGACATATTTCAGCTGGGTCGGGTCGAGCTGGTTCGCCCCGCGCGGCTTGCTGGTATCGGACAGCAGGTTGCCGCTCTGGTCGACCACGGTCACGTTATTGACCGGCAGCTCGGGCACGCTGGAGGCCACCAGGTGCACGATGGCGCTGACCTGCTGGGCTTCCAGCGAACGGCCCGGATGCAGGTTCAGCAGCACCGAGGCGGTCGGCTTTTGCTGGTCGCGCAGGAAGACGGTGGCCTTGGGCATGGCCAGGTGGACGCGCGCGGCCTGCACATTGGCCAGCGCCTGGATGGTGCGGGCCAGTTCGCCTTCGAGCGCGCGCTGGAAGTTGACCTGCTCCAGAAATTGCGAGATGCCGAGCTTCTGGTTCTCCATCAGTTCGAAGCCGACGCCGCCGCCCTTGGGCAGGCCTTGCGAGGCCAGTTTCAAGCGCACGTCATGCACCTGCAGCGCAGGCACCAGGATGGCGCCACCGCCTTCGGCCACTTCGTAGGGCACGTTCATCTGCTGCAGCGCGGCCACGATGGCGCCGCCGTCGCGGTCGGAATAATTGGCGAACAGCACCCGGTATTCCGGTTTCTGTCCCCAGAACCAGACCGCGGCCATCAGCGCGACGATGGTCGCGGCAGCGCCCATCATCAGCACGAGACGGGCATTGGCCGATTGCATCAGCACGGGCAAGTTCAATCCGGCAGGGGTATCGGTCGTTACCGCCATGGGTAGGCTCCGAATTCAGTAGGGGAAGGGTTCATGCCTGGTCCGGCATCAGCGCCAGCATCGGCATCGGCATCGGCATCGGCATCGGCATGAGGCTTGTGCCCGATTGTCCGTGGTACGGGTCTTGAGCATGCTTTGAAAAGCAAGGACTTGCCGCATCTTCTTGACGATTGCCGCTGGCCGCTGCGCGCTAAGGTATGCCCCACGGAGGCATGCCCATGAAACTAGGACCTATCGATGCCAGCCGCATCGAAGCGATGGCGGCGAAACTGCAGGCGGCAGCGGCCAGGACGACGCCTGCCGCGAGCACCACCGGTATCGGCGCCAGCGGATCTGCAGGCGCGGCCGAGGGCCTGTCCGGCCTGGCCAATGCCGTGAAAGCGAATGGCGCCGGGGAATCGACCCGGGTCAGCTTCTCGGATTCGCTGAAAAAAATGATGGAATCGGTGAACCAGCAGCAGCTCAAGGCTGACGATCTGTCAAAACGCTTCGCGCTGGGCGACGACAGCGTGAACCTGTCGGATGTGATGATAGAAAGACAAAAAGCCAGCTTGTCCCTGCAAGCGACGGTGCAGGTCAGGAACAAGCTGGTCAGTGCGTATCACGAGATCATGAACATGCAGGTCTGATCATGCAAAACATTCAAATGGCCAGCCCATTGCTCACCAGGTAGTTCATGTCCACGGTGTCGCCGGCGGGCACCCCGATATTCATCAGGCAGACAGTCACCGAGCTATTGAGGGTGACCCGGGATAGCTGGTAGGTATCTGCCGTGACGTCGCTGCCGAACACGCTCTGAAAATAGGTCAGGCTGTCGCCGGCGAGTTTGTTGATCGTGTAATTGCTGGCCGGCAGATCGAGATCAATCGTGTCGAAGAGACCATCCGTCTTCACGCCATCGAAATCCCTGATCCAGACGAGATCACCGTTGGCCTGGCCTGCGAAGTCGAAGCTGTCGGAGCCGTCGCCGCCGTCCAGTTTCAAGCCGCTGCCGAAGGGGCGCTGTCCCCTGACCTGGAAGTAATCCGCCCCGGCATCGCCACTCAGGGTGCCGGTGACCCCATTGGAAATCAGGAAGCTGTCGTCGCCGCTTCCGCCATGGCCCGACACAATGCCGGCGCTGGCCTTCAGGATGTCGCTGCCATCATCGCCAGACAAGATGTCATTGCCACTATCTGCAATCAGCGTGTCGTTGCCGGCACCACCGTTGAGTGCGTCGTTGCCGGCGCCGCCGTAGATCGTATCGTTTCCGGCAGCGCCATTGATCACATCGTTGCCACCCAGCCCGCTCATCAGGTCGTTGCCCGCCGTACCGTTCAGCGGGTTGCCAGCGCCATCACCCATGATCGGATCATCGGCGCCATGGATGGTGACCGTCGCGTCCTGCGTCGTGGAGGCGCCGGAAGGATCGGTGACCGTGATCCTGTAGGTCTGCACCAGGTCCTCGCCGGATTTCAAGCTGGCCAGCTGGGCGTCATCAATGAAGACACTCCAGATCACGCTCGGCGTCGTCGTCGGGCCAAAATAGGTAATCGAGGCAATCGGCACGCCAATGGCTCCGTTCAGGCCCTGGACATTGACCCCGAAGCCGCTGTTGAGGGGATGATCGACATCGCTGAACGTGAAGTTGCCGCCGGTGTCGTAAATTGTGACAGGCAGGCTGCCATCCGCATTCAGGCTGGCCGCATCCTCGGTAAACGATGCAGAGAAAATGCCGCTGATGATGGCTGGTGCGTCATTGCTGCCACGGACTTCAAATGACACATCGGCCGTGCTGCCATCCACCGTGGTGACGGTAAAGGTGTCGATCTCGGTACGGCTGCCGTTCCAGTCATTGATGGCGGCATTGTCGACACTGTAGGTATAGCTTCCCGATGCGTCCAGCGTCAGCACGCCCCATGTGCCCTGGCCATCGAACCCGCTCAGGTCAAACGCCTGCTGGTTTGCGTCGGCATCGACAATCGGAATGACACCAGTGGCCTTGATCTTGCCGGCTATGACGTTCAGGTCTTCCCTGACACTGCTGACCGTCGGTGTCCCGATGCTCGCTGCATCATCGGCGCCATGGACAATGAACTCGATCTCGATCGTGCTGCCATCCACGCTCCTGACCTCGAAAAAGTCACTCAGGGCCTCGCCCCCGATCAGCCCCTGGACGCCGGCATTGCTGACGGTATAGCTGTACTGGCCGTCGCTCATCAACGACAGCGTTCCATAGCTTCCCTGGCCGTCGAAGCCTTGCAGGTCAAAGCTGGCCTGGCCGTCGTCATCGTCCGTGATCGACAGCGAGCCGCTGGCGACCAGGTTGCCCGAGCCGTCGGGGCCGACATCTTCAGTGAGCTCATAGGAAGCCGGCATGCCGATCTGGGCCGGGTCATTGCTGCCGTAGGTCGTGAATTCCAGGGTCATCGCCTTGCCATCGACGCTGGTGACGATGAAGGCATCGATATGGGACTGGGTGGCGCCCAGGCCTTGCACGGCTGCGTTGCTGATCTCGTACACATAGCTGCCATTCGATGTGCCTGGCGCCGGGCCGGCAGCCAGGCTCAGTGTGCCCGTGGTCGATCCGACGGCCTGTACCTGCATGCTCAGATAGCCCTGGCCGGCATTCGGATCCGTGACCAGCACCGTGCCTGCGGCGACCAGCTTGCCGAAGGCATCGGGGTTGGTATCTTCAGTCACGCTGGTCGCACTGCCCGGGGCCAGCGCGAATTCGGCGTTGCCCGAGAATCCGACGACATCGACGGCGATGTCGATATAGACAATCGCCGAGCCGTTCACGAACTTCGACAGGCCGCTGCTGAAGCCCTGAAAAGTCCAGCCGGAGTCAGCAAAGCTCACGTGACTGGTTTGCGTGCCGTTGATCAGCAGCATGTCGAGGTCCGAGGTCCGCAGCACATCCGCGGCGGAGAAAGTCAGTGTGTGCCCGCCGCCGCCGGCGAGGTCGATGCGCTCGAAATTCATCACCGTCTTCTGCAGCCCGAGATTGAGCGACTGGCTCGTGCCATTGAAAATCAGCGTGTCATAGCCGGTGCCGCCATCGGCCCTGATGTCGAATTCATCGTAGTAAATGACGTCGCTGCCGGCGCCGCCAAGCAGGATGTCGGCGCCGCCGCCGCCGTCAAGTGTGTCGGCGCCGGCCTTGCCGATCAGGACATCATTGCCGGTACTGCCATCGAGCTCGCTTCCGGACGAGCTGGCGATCAATGTGGTCATGGTGCTTTTCCTCCGTTCGTGGCAGGTTGCCTGCGGCAAGACGCCGACAGCCGGCGTGCGCAGATGGTCGATATGTCAACCATGACGAAAGTGAGGTTCCTTGCGAAAGCCCGATAAAAATGCACTACGGGCTGCACTATGGAGGTGGTTCAGCGTTGGTTGTTTTTCGGCGAAACGGCGTCGACCTGGTACAGCCAGGCCAGCAATTCGGCAATGGCGCGGTACAGGGCGGGCGGGATTTCTCGATCCAGGTCGACCTGCATCAGCAGCGCGACCAGTTCGGTGGACTGGTGCACGAACACCTGGTGCTCCCGGGCGACACGGATGATCTCGTCGGCCATCAGGCCGCGGCCCTGGGCGACCACGCGTGGCGCGCCATCGGCGGCACCATAGGCCAGCGCAACGGCGGTGCGCTGGTCAGCCGCGCTCGCCATGGCTTGCAAACCCCAGTAGCGCGATGCCGGCGGCCTGCAGGCCATCGGCCAGCTGCAGCGCAGCCGATTGCAATGCCAGCGCGGTGCCATCCTGCCCGCAGTCGAGCTTGACGTCGAGCCGATCGGCATGCAGCGTGAACAAGGTGCTGACCTTGCCCAGCGCAGGCAAATCGGCCACCAGGCGTGCCTGCCAGCGCCGCTCGGCCGGCGCTTCAGCGGCCTGTCCCTGCGATGCTTCGTCGGTCGCCGGCTCACGGGTTTCGCGCTGCAGGCGGATGTCGACCGGCATGCCGGGCCAGAGCTCGCCTTGCCAGCGCAACTGGCCGCTGTCGATGATGTCGAGCTGGGCGCTGAGGATGGCCTGCAAGAGAGGCAGGTGGCTGCCGACGGCGGCATCGGCGCTGGTGGCGAAGGCCGACGGCGCAGCGCCCGTCGGTTCCGGCGCCGCGCTGGCTTGCGCACTGTGGGTCTGCATCAGGTTTGCCTGCGGCTCGGTGCGGATGGCGGCGAGGCTGCGCCGGCCGGCCACCCAGTCGGCCAGGTGAGACTCGTAAAACAGGCCGCTGGCTTCCACCCCGCCCTTCAGGGCAGCGGCCAGCGTGGCGCCATCAGTGGCCGGCGCCGACAGCAGCGGTGATGGCGCCCGCGGCGCCGGCGCCGCCAGCCCTGCGTGCTGCACCAGGGTCAACAGCAATTGCGCAGCTGCGCTGAGCCGGGTGGTGGTCGGCTCGGCGGCAGCCAGCGGCAGCGCAGGCGGCAGCCCGGACGGGCGCGGCGCGGGTCTTTGCGCGGCCGCGGCCAGTTCGCCTTTGGGCGACAGCAGTGCGAGGGGATCAGGCGCCGCGACCCGGGTCGCGGCCGCCACCGGCGCCGTGCCGCCGGGGTCGCTGCCGGCAATCATGGCCTCATTCCCCGTCGTTGCGATAGCTGCGGTTGACGCGACACTCGGTGTTTGCGCCGCCCAGCAATTGGGAGACGCGCTGCATCCACGGGTCGGTCAGGTTGCGGATCTCGCGGTCATTGGCGAGGATGGTCTTGAGCAGTGAAATCTTCTGCCGGCGTGCCTCGTCACCGAGTACGGTGGGCATGGGACAGCCTTTCATCGACTCGACGCAATGCGCGCAGCCTGCCTCGAGCGCGACCAGCTGGTCCCAGTCTTGCCGGTGGGCGGCCGACAGCATGTCGTCGGTAATGCGGGCGACTTCTTCATACAGCGCGACGATATCGCGCGAGGGCTTGGCGTCAGTCATATCGGTACTCCATTGGCCGGCTTGCCGATCGCGCTCCAGGTCATGCGCATCTGGGCCAGCAGGGTGGCGGCTTCATCGAGCTTGCTGCTGTCATTGCCGATATTGGCGCCGACCAGCAGTCGGATGATGTAGTCGTACAAGGATGCAAGATTGGCGGCGATCTCGCCCCCGGCTTCACGGTCGAGGCTGGCCGCCAGGCCGCTGCCGACGATCTCGATCGCGCGGGCGATGGACTTGCCCTTGGCTTCGATGTCCATCGCCTGCAGCTGGGTGCGTGCCGCAGCGACGGCTTGCAGCGCGCCATCGAACAGCATCAGCACCAGTTGGTGCGGACTGGCGGCGAGCGCGTCCGAATCAACGCTGACTTGCCGGTAAGCGGCAGCGCCGGGGCGGGAAGTGCCGAACATGAGTAGGTTCTCCTTGCAACGGGCGCATGTCGGTCGCGGGCGACGGCATGCGCGATGGCGATTCAATTGTTCTTGGCGATCGATGCCAACTGCTGGCTAAGGTAGCTGCTGGTGTTCTGCATGCTCGAGAGGGCCGCATCGAGGCGCGTGAACTGCGCGCGGTAACGGCGCTCGACGCTGTCGACCCGGGCCTGCTCGGCGCTCTCGCGCCGGCCCAGCTCACGCAGGCTGGCGCTCAGTCCTGTCGTGCGCGCATTCAGCAGCCCGCCATCGCCGAGGATGGCCGTCAGCAGGGTGCCGGTACGGGTCGCCACGCCGGTGGCGCCGGCGAACATGGCCAGCAGGTCGGCCGGATGGTTGTCGATGGCCGTCTGCAATTTGCTGTCGCTGACGGCCAGCGTGCCGTCTTTCTGGAAGCTGATGCCGAGGTCGGACAAGACGGTGTAGCTGCCGGCGCCGGCGACCGAGCCGGTCATGGCCGCGCGCAACTGGGACAGCGCCGAGCGCGGGCTGGAGTCGCCGTGCAGCACGGCGCCGGTCCGGGTCGCGTCATTCCATGCGGTCTGGTTGCCGACCAGCGACTTCAGCTCATTCCAGGCCTTCACGAAGCTGTTGACGGCGGTCTTGGCCGCAGCGGCATCGCGTTCGACGCCGACCGCCACCGGCGTGCCGCTGGCCTGGGTGAGCTTGAGCGTGATGCCGCCGATGGCGCCGCTGATGGCATTGGTCGGCGAACTGATTTTCATGCCATCGATCGTGAGCAGGGCATCCTGCGCCGCCTGGGTCTGGCTCATCACGGCCGGCGCATTGCCGCCGCCATCGTAGGCAAAGGTCAGCGGCGCCGCCGGGTCGTAGCTGAAGGCCGCCAGCGCACCTGTGCCGGTCAGGGCGATCGTGCTGGTCGCGCCGCTGTCCTTGCCGCTGATGACCAGCCGTTGTCCGCTGGCGCTGCCATCGGAAACGATGCTGGCGCTGACCGCCAGGCCGGCGGCATTGATCGCGTCGCGCAGGTCATTGAGCGAATTGCTCGCCGGCGCCAGGGCGACCGCTGCGCCGCCGGCGACCGCCATCGACAGCGTGCCGGCGCCGAGCGAGACACTGGCGCTGGCCTGGCCCGGCGACACCAGCTTGTGCGGCTGTGCCAGCTGCGACACCAGCAGCGTGTAATTGCCGGGCACGGCGCCGCTGCCGGCGCTGGCCGTCACGCCGCTGCCGGCCGGGGCGGAGGCGGCGACTGCGCCCAGCCCTGTCGCCGACAGCCCCTTGAGGCTGTTTTGCAAGGTGGCGAACGCAGCGCCGAGCTGGCCATACGCCGAAATCTTGGCATTGACCTTCTTTTCCTGCGCCTTCAGCAGGTTAAGGGGCTTGGATTCAGCGCTGACCAGCTGCGACACCAGGCTGTTGATGTCCAGTCCGGAGCCGAGTCCCGATGCGGTAATGCCCATGGCGTTCTCCGTCGCTACGCTTTTTGCCTGATGAATATGCCTTGCATGCGATCCAGTATGCGCGCCATCGACAAGGCTTCATCCCCGGGAATCTGACGTAAAACTGCCCCTGATTCGGCGTCTGTCACCCGCAGCACGGTCTGGTGGGTGTCGCGGTCGATGCTGAACAGCACCTGCTGGCCGGTGGTGCCAATGGTGCGGGACAGTTTGTCGACCAGTTCGCGCAGGGCGCGGTCGTCGCTGGCGGTGACGG